>Ga0335082_10002359_pt1 | contig 20295 bp, 17 predicted proteins | sample Lox_Sample_41_FD_206718 | JGI IMG/M metagenome (GOLD analysis project Ga0335082, IMG submission 206718) | Soil microbial communities from Loxahatchee National Wildlife Refuge, Florida, United States - Lox_Sample_4.1 | ecosystem: Environmental > Terrestrial > Soil > Wetlands | place: USA...
AACGCCGAACGTGTCCACAACACGAGCTTCCATCCCGATCGCAGCAGCGGATTGCTTCACCACGGGTGCCAGATCCAGATACCGATTCGACACGTTCACGGCCAGCACACCGTCTTGCGTCAGGTGACGGGCGTACAGAGCGAACGCTTCACGCGTGAGCAGATGCATCGGAATCGCATCCCCGGAGAAGGCATCCACGACCAGCACATCGAACCGCTGAAGCGGCTGCCGATCGAGCACCAGCCGCGCGTCGCCGACGTTCACGGCGATCTTTGCGGCGCTGTCGGCCAGATACGAGAATTCACGCCACGCCAGCTCGATCACGTTCGGGTCGATCTCGTAGAACGCAAAGTAATCGCCGCTACGCGCGTATGCAGCGAGGGTTCCCGTTCCAAGGCCAATCACACCGATGCGCCGGCCGCTGCCGCTCTGCGTTTCCCGCATGGCCAGCCCGATACCGCTGCCCGGCGCGTAGTAAGTAGTGGGCCACCGCCGGCGTGCGTCGTCGATAAGCTGCATGCCATGAATGATGCGCCCATGATGCAGCGTGCGGCGCACCGACCCCTGGGCGATCACGTCCTTGGTGCGCAACACACCGTAAAAATTGCGCGCCATGATGCGCGAGTCGCGCGCCACCGCCACAGGCCGGTACACAAGCGCTGCGACGAGCGTCAGCGCCAGCAAGACAAGTGACCCGCGTCTCAGCCTGACGTTGCCGCGGTTCGGCCACGCGGTTGGATCGTCCCGCAACACCCACCACACCGCCGCGACGCTGACGAGCAGACCGATCTGCAATTCGTAGTACCCATCGAACATGCGCGGCGCGAGGTATCCGACGAACACTCCTCCCAGCATCCCGCCGAAAGCAATCATGAGATAGAACTGTGTAAGTGCGGAAGCATCCGGCTTGCGCGCGGCGAGCTCGCCGTGGCACACCATGGCGACGGCGAACAGTCCCGCGCAGAACAATGAAATCATGGCGGCGAGGCCGAGCAGACGGCCATTGTCGAGCAGCGCCCCGGTCATCGCCGCCAGCGCGAGTCCGAACAACGGCATCCACAACGCTCGCCGATACCAGCGTGTGCCTTCGAAGCAGAGGATGAAGCTCAGCAGGTAAAGCGCGAGCGGCACTACCCATAGCAGCGGAATCGGCGCGACATTCTGCGTGAGGTGTGTGGTGATGGCGAGCAGCAGCGCGGACGGGCAGAACGCCAGAGCAATCCATGCGAGCCATGTCCGCAAGCGCGGTGTGCTGTGCGGCCATTCCGCGCGCGCGATTCGGCTCGATGCTCTGCCGGCGCGCCACGAGATCAGCGCACACGCCGTTGCGAAGGCCGCATAGCCACCCGACCAGGCAAGCGATTGCTCTCGCAGCGACAGGTTCGGTTCCACCAGACCGGGATAGGTCAGCAGAGCGACCATGGAGCCGAGGTTCGATAACGCAAAGAGTCGGTAAGGCAGCCCCGCACTGCGCTCACGCGCAAACCAGGCCTGCAGCAGCGGGCTGGTGGATGACAACACGAAGTAGGGCAGCCCGGCGGAGCAAGCCAGCAACCCGAGGATACGCCAGGTAGGGTCGCCGCCATCGACGGGTTTCCAATGTACGCCCGCGGCCAGGGGCAGCATCGTGACGCTGACACCGATGAGACTTAGATGAATCCAGCGCTGCGCATTCGCAGAGAACCAGATCACCACCGTATGCGCATAGAGATAACCCAGCAGGAGCAACGCCTGGAAGAACAGCATGCAGGTGGTCCAGACCGCGGCGGATCCGCCGAACCACGGTAATACCATCCGCCCTAAGATGGGCTGGAGCTGGAACAACAGGAATGCGCTCAGAAGAATCGTGAGCGCGTAGGCGCTGGCGCGCAAAGGTCGGGCGCGATTTTGCGGATGGGCTTGGTCGCCAATAGGGTACAGTCGCGACTCAGATTGCATCGCCCGGAGCATGCCACATGTTCCAGCGCAACGCGACGGGTGAGGTAGTGGTGAGTCGGAAACAAGGAGAAACGAAACGGGCGACGCCGAAGGCGTCGCCCGTCAATGATGAAATCGACCAGTGCTCAACTCACCGCCGCGCCATCTTTCGCAGGGCGAGCGAGCCTACGCAAAGCAGACCGGCAATAATCATCACTACACTGGAGGGTTCAGGAACTGCCGCCGCAACGGCAAGCGAGCCGCCGTACGTTGAAACCCCGGTTGCCGGCGCAGTGCCACTTATAACGAATTCATAGTGTCTGCCATCGGAACTAGCGTCGCCACCGGACGCCATTGGAACGTCAGCATTGAGGATGACTGCCGCACCGGTGACCGGTCCAGCCAGCGAGTCGAAGGTACTGCCATTGAACGCCAGGATCTCGCCCGTAATTGGAAAGGTGCTTGCCGCCCCAGGAATCACAGACAGCGATACCGCTGACACGCCTACCGTAGAGTTGAATCCACCGATGTCGAAAGAGTACACGTCCTCGAACGATGTACCTGGCGCAGGCGCGCCGAACAGAGGCGCCGTCGATCCGGGGAACAATACGCCGAGATTGTGAATCGTTGCGAACGCCGACCCGGACGCGAACGTCCCGGTCAGCAACACCGCAAGCAAGATTTTTAACAAACGAGCCATACGAGGCCTCCGGTTCCGAAACACTGGTCACCAACACGCGTAAAGGCGTACTGCATATGCGCGACTGATCGCGGGTGCTGCATCGATATACAGTCTGCGACGTTGCCATGAGACGACTTCAGTTCGTCTCCCCCGCCAGGCCCCGGCCAGATAAGGGCGTGCAGTGAGTCTGCACAATCATATGACATCAGGCAAGGCTGTTAATGTGATCAGCGTAGCGTGCAGGCGCCACTCTAACAACGTGGCGAACATACCGGGCAAGGAGATTTCTCAAGGACGTTGGCATAGCTGTGCGCGTGGCGAGCGCACGCCATTGAAGCATCGGAGCGCATCTTGACGTGACCTACTCTGCTGCGCATGACCTTCGAGAATCTATCGCAATATTCCGCGGCTATGCGAAGCCACCTCGCGCGCTATTGCAACCATGGCCGCAGCAGCTCTTCCATCGCTTCGGGCTGGTATCCATGGACCACCTGCTCGCCGACCACTACGACAGGAACACCGTTGCCTCCCAGGCGGCGGTAACCCTTTTGTGCAGCAGCGTTGTGTTCCACGTCGTATTCGGTATAGCGGATGTGGTGCATCCGGAAATACTCACGGGTCTTCGCGCAGTATGGGCACCAGGACGTCGCATAGAGCGCGACTTCGGGCTGCTCTGCATTAGCTTCAGCGACGAGCGCAGGGCGAGCAGCATTTCGCCATGGGTGTGTGAAACCGAGGTACGCGCCATAGACGATGCAGCACACCGCGATCCATTTGCTCCAATTGCCCTGCCTCGGCACGGGCGCGGGGTGCTCATTGACGCGCGGCACCGCATATTGCGCGTCGATCACTTTGTTGTAGGCGATACCGCAGCTGGGACATTGCCATGCCGGGGCGACATCCGTCGTCTGCCGAACATAGCGGCACCTCGGACAGATTGTAGTTGTCATGCATCCCCCTTGACTATCCGTTCTGCTGAGCGGCACGGTGACCCCGTGCATTCTCGTTGACTCTGCGGTCAGTATAGACGCGCTAAGAGCGATATGCAGCAGTGACGGTGTATACCCCTCATGCCTCACGCGTTGTCCGCCGCTCGCTTGCACAAATGGGGCGACGCGCCAGCCGTCGTCACAACCGGCTCTGCGAGCATCGGGGCATCGCACGTTGCCGCTGACGCTGCACAAGCGGGAAATGTTCCAGCCGACAAGACGCATGGGGCACGACGCTCCCTCTCCCATGCCACGATGATGATCGGCGGATGGATGGCGTCGCAAGATTGCTGCGTCGGCAGCGAGCGGAATGACCAGGGCGCGGCCCCAGCAGTTCTTCGGGAATGCGTCCGATACTCATCTAGCGGGCTGCCCAGGCTAGGGCATACCCGCCTCAGGCATAGTTTTCGCTGCGACTGAAGTGCCGTCACCCTCGCATCACCCGTGTTTACCGCATAGGTTCTTTCGATGACAACCAGATCTGCTACCCTGCCGTCGGTCGATGGACCGAGCCACGCGTCAGTCTTTATCTGGCTCTTTGCCATCTCGTCCATCTGGCACTACACCTCCGCCTACGAGGACCTCGCAGCCTACTGGTTCAAGTTCGATCCGCTCGTTACGCCGCTGATCTTCCTGTCTATCGGCACCGCATTCATCGCGGCGTGCGCGCCGAGCAAGACTGGAGCGGTGTTGCTCTTCTCCATCGGCCAGCTGGTCGCGATCGCGGCGCGCTTTCCCTTCGTCGCCGACCATCTGGTCATGGAGCTGTTCCTGAACTTGAGCGTTGTGCTTTCTTACGGCTACCTGGCGTTCACCAGGAAGTCGCTCAAGATCGCCACGACTGAAATATTCGAGTTGTTCAGTCCGATCGGCCGATGGCTGCTGATGATCATGTATTTCTATGGCACGTTCCACAAGATCAACCCCGGCTTTCTGAGCCCGCAGTCGAGCTGTGCCATCCCCTTCATCTACGGGTTCCCGTTACCCGCCAGCATCCTCGGCCAGGAATGGATCCAATATGCCGCGATCTACGGCACGCTCATCGCCGAGTTCACGGCCATGCTGCTGCTCCTCTCGGCCCGCACCAAGTACTACGGCATGATGCTGGGAATGCCCTTCCACTTCATCATCGGGATTTCCGGCTACGGCACACTCGCCCATTTTTCGGCGTTTGCGCTGTCGCTGCACACGCTGTTTCTGCCATCGAGCTTCGGCAAACGCGTCTACGCCGATCCGCTGGTCCCGAAATTCCTGAAGGATCTGCACAACTTCAAGGCATTCACGGTCGGGTTCGTCTTATTGCAGGTTCTGCTGGCGCTGCATCTGGGGTTCACCCGTCAGGGCTATCTGGTGAACACGTTGTTTGCCGTCTTCGGACTGTCGCTTCTGTTCATGGTTTTCAGGCACGGCCAGATCCGCCCGGAGGATCAACCGTACCGGCTGAAGTCGTCGTTCGCCCTGGTCAATATCATTCCAGTGTGGTTCTTTCTCCACTGCCTCAGTCCCTATATCGGCCTGGGTACCGGAGGTACCATTGCCATGTTCAGCGGGCTGCGGACCGAAGGCGGCGTCTCCAACCACTACCTCGTAAGCAAACCCATCCATCTGTTCCCGTATCAGGACAAGGTCGTGTACATTGAGGAATCCGGAAACCCGTCGTTGCAGAAGGCGGGCGCGGACCAGCAGGGTCTCGTGATGTTCGACTTTCAGCGGCACTTCACGAGCCGTGAGCCGCTCATGCTGCCGCTGCGGCTTCGCGTCGGCGACGTGAGCTACCGCGTCAACGACCAGGAGTCACTGATCAAATTCGCGCAGGAGAACTTCACCGAGCAGTCGTGGCTGGAAAGGCACTACATGTCGTTCAGGCTCGTGGATGCGCCGCATCCGAATCACTGCCGGCACTAGCCTGGTATGGGACCGGAAACCGAGCACGCCGTCATCTTGTTCGACGGCGTCTGCAATCTTTGCGAGAAAACGGTCCAGTTCGTGATCGGCAACGATCACTCGGGTCATTTCCGGTTCGCCTCGCTGCAATCCTCAGTCGCGCAGGAGCTGCTCAGCAACGCCGGGTACGAGCATGACGCATTGAGCTCGGTGCTGTTGCTGACCGGTGGCAAGCTGTACAGAAAATCGCGCGCGGCCCTGCAAATCTGCCGGCGCCTCGATGGCGCGTGGCCCGCGCTTTATTATCTCTTCGCCTGGGTGCCAACCGGTATGGCCGACACGATCTACGACTACATCGGCAATCGCCGGTATCGCTGGTTTGGCCAAAAGGACCAGTGCTGGATCCCGACGCCCGAGCTGACCGCGCGATTCATCGACGTGCCGCACGAAAAGAGGTCGAGCCAATAATCGGGCCGTCCTCCCTATCGCAAATACCGATCTAGAAAGCCTATCGCTGCGGTCTCGGCGCCGAAACCGAACAGAAAAGTCGTGTTGTGCCCGGAACCGTGCAGAAGATAAAGCTCGACTGGCACGCCGGCGGCTTCGAGCGCTGTCTTCATCTTCTCGGCCTGCTCCACGCTCACCGTCGTATCCCAGGTCCCGTGGTAGATGAACATCGGTGCGTCCCCGGCGCTCGCCAGACCAAAGGGCGAGGCCCGAGCCCAGGCGGCAGGGTCCGCGTCACGGCTCATACCCATCAGAGCTTCCACCCGCGGCCCGTGGGGAAAGTCGCTCAAATTGGATGGGAGACCGCCCGCGACGATCGCCTCGACCCGCGTTGCCGGCCCTTCGCCATCGGTGCCGAGCAACGCAACCAGGTGCGCACCTGCAGAGTAGCCCCAGGCCCCGATGTGACCGGGCTCGAGTTTGAGACTCGCGGCGTTCGTGCGCATCCATCTCACCGCTTCGCGCAGATCCTCGATCTGCGCAGGATGATGAAATTGTGGCGCCAGGCGATAGTCGATATTGACCACGACGTAGCCGCGACGGGCGAGTCGCTCGCACAGCCGATTCATGACCGAGCGTTCGCCGGCCACCCAACCCCCGCCGTGTACCATCAATACGCCCGGAAAAATGCCGACGCCGTCGGGTACATAGACGTCGGCTTTCTGCTGCTGCGGCCAGCTACTCGGGGTGTAGGTAACGTCTTTCCGCACGCTGTACCGGGTCGTCACCGGTGGCGGTTCAGTCGCACCCGCCGGCTTGCCGGTATGAGTCGCGCAGCCGCCCAGCAGCGTGCTCAGCACCATCAGGCCCGCAAGTGTATGGTTCATGATCGCTCCGTGCTCATGACGCGTTTGCAGGAGTATTGCACCTATGCGAGTGCATCATCCCTCAGAGACTCTGCGCGCTGCTGCGTTGTTGCTCGGCCTGCTTGTCGCGAGCGTTCTGCGAGCGGGCGACCCTCCGGACCCGCAAGACCTCGTGCGCGCCAGGCTGATCGCCGAAACATCGGCGCTGCAGCGTGGCAAGACCGGATGGCTCGCGATACACCTCACCATGAAGCCAGGCTGGCACACCTATTGGAGGAATCCGGGCGACGCGGGGCTCGCAACCAGCATCAAGTGGACGCTGCCGCAAGGTGTGACCGCCGGCTCGATCCTCTGGCCGACGCCGGAGAAATTCGTCACGCGCACGATCGTGGCCTTTGGTTATCCTGACGAGGTCGCCCTGCTCACCGCCGTGAAGATGCCCGCAACGTTTCCCTTTGACAACGTCGCGATCGGGGCGACCGTTTCCTGGCTCGCATGCGAGAAGGTCTGCATCCCAGGCTCCGCAACGCTCGCGATCGCACTGCCGGTCGCCGAGGCGCTCGCACCCGCCGATCCACGCAATGCTAAAGTATTCGCGCAGGCGCGGCGACGAATCCCGCAACCAGCACCCTTCAAAGCGACGTTCGACATGGATGCAGAGCAGATCCGGATCCGCATTCCCAGCACGGCATTGCGTGATGTCGCGAGCTCGCAGGTGATGTTCTATCCGTTCGACAACAGCATGATCGAGCATGCAGCCCCACAAAGGGTCGTCATGCGTCAGCGCGAGATCGAGCTGATTCTGCCGCGAAGCCCAGCCGCGAACGAGCGGATCCAGACGTTGGATGGCTTGCTCATCGTGGGTCACTCTGGAGGCCACTCCCCACGCGCGCTCGACATTTCCGCCAGCAGGCAGACATTGGAACAAAGCGATGAACGCACCCGGTAAACGTTCAACACCCAAAGCAGAGCTCGAGGGAACAACCATGACTGCAACGATCTTTCACGCTGTCCGTGCATTTACGCTGACCGCTGCTGTCACCGTTTGCGCGGCAGGTATCATCGAAGCGGCCACACCTGCGGCTCGAGTCAATGCACCTGCGCCGGAGTTCAGTGCAACGGACAGCGACGGCAAGACGCACAAGCTTTCCGCCTACAAGGGCAAGATCGTCGTACTGGAATGGACCAATAACGGCTGCCCATTCGTCGGCAAGCATTACGGCAGCGGCAACATGCAGTCGCTGCAGAAGAAATACACGGGTCAGGGCGTGGTTTGGCTGACGGTCGTATCGTCGGCGCCAGGCACGCAAGGCTACGTCAACGCCGACGAGGCCAATCAGGATACGCAGAAGCGTGGCGCGGCACCCACTGCCGTCCTCCTCGATCCGACCGGCGCGCTCGGCCATCTGTATGGCGCGCAGGCCACTCCGCACATGTATGTGATCGACTCCGAGGGTCGGCTCGTGTACATGGGTGCGATCGACGACATTCCTTCCGCAGATCCGTCGGACATCGCACACGCCAAAAACTACGTCGCCGCAGCCATCGACGCGATCAAGGCGGGCCAGCGCGTGAGTGTCCCGGCGACCAAAGCGTACGGGTGCAGCGTGAAGTACGCTTCGGCGGAGTAGCTGGGTGTGACGCCCACAGCGCTGGCCTGAATAATTCATGAAGACGCCCCGGTGTGTAAACAGTGACCGGTGTGACGAGTCAATTAGCACACTTTTGCGCAGTACAGAGTGTTGCGTCGGGCTACTCGGGCGCTGGCGGCCGATTTCCGGCCATTTGCGGCATGCCCGTCTCGCCAATAGTCGAAGCTATTGGCATCCACGGTCGAGCCGCAACTGGCTCGGAAATCGGCTCGCCATCATCCCGAGTCCTTCATGAATTATCCGGGCTAGAACCGACGGAATGAGGAGGGGTATGGACCAACTGATGGCGTTCGACCACATCCATTTGATCAGCCGTGATCCGCAAGCAGCGGCGGACTGGTATCGGGAGATGTTCGGGGGCGAGGTCACCGCCGTGCAAGAAAATCTGCGCGGTGCGCCGCAGCTCGATGTCCGGGTCGGCGGCATGACGATCGTCATTCGTGGCCAGCGCCCGGGGGAACATCCCGCGGATACCAAGCCCATCCACCATTTCGACGGCTACTCAAGTCACGATAAGTGGGGGACCGATCACTTCGGCTTCACTTATCGCGGGGACCTGCGTGCGTTTTGCGCGGAACTGAAACGAAAAGGCGTCCGTATGGCGGTGGAGCCATGGGAATTCAAACCCGGAATGGTCCTGTGCTATGTCGCCGCCCCCGATGGCGTCAGCATCGAGCTCATTCAGGCGGGTTAGTTGCAAGTGGAAATGCCATCTGATTGGCGCATTGTACGCGCACCACGCGACGCTACGACGCGATATCAACTGTTCTTTGTTCCGCTCTGCGTCCACTCGGGCCTGGCGCAGCATAAGGGCTAGAATTTTTTCTTCGGCGATGCTGTCGACCCCTCGGCCGACCTACGAACGCCCGAGGGCGGATCGTCAACGGAGGGCGTGACCGTCGTAACGGCGACGCGAATCTGCGCGCCATGCCGAAAGGGCGCAAGCGGGAGGATTGTCAAAGTCCGTAGCGCCAGCGTCTCCTGAGCCATCGACCTTGCCTGCGCCATATTGCGTTGCTAATATGGTTACCGACGTAACTGTTATGCAGACAACCAAAAACCTGGTGCAGCGCCTCGAGGACGGCATCGCTAGGGTGCGCAGGGTGCACCCGCAGCTGCCCGTGGAAGTGGTGCGGGTCGTGCGTCTCACCGACCTGCTGTCCCGGGTGATGTTCGCGCGCCTCGATGCATTCCTCGCCGGCCATGGGCTCACCGACACTTCCTGGCTGTTTCTCACGTCGATCTATACCGCGCCAGGGGGTGTGCGCAGCCCATCCGAGGTGGGGCGGGTGCTCGCGCAGTCGAAGCCTCACATGACCCGTTTGGCCGACACTCTGCTGGCCAAAGGGCTGATCAGACGCGCCCATAGCGAGGAAGACCGCCGCCGGGTGGTGCTTGCCGTTACGTCGAAGGGCCGGCGGTTGGTCGAGGGCTTGTTGCCGCAGGTGTGGGCCCAGCACCAGCAGATCGCCCACGGGCTGTCGCGAACTGATCTGGCCCGGCTCTCGGTCTTGCTGGCCAAGTGGCTGAGTCAGCTGGACCGCCCTGCGCCGGAGCCGATCTCAGGAGTCGACCGCCGCAGCGGGGGGAAACGATCCCGCCGGCGGGCCACATGAACGACACGACCTCTGAATCGGTGCAGCAATCGACTGCGACAGCGGCGACACGTACTACGCAGAGGTGGCGGCGGGTGCTGGCAGTTTTCGCTGGGACACTTCTCCTGGCGGGCGGGGCCGCCCTGTACTGGCTCCTGGTCGAGCGGGGCTCGGTCTTCACGGATAACGCCTATGTGGGCGGGAATGTCGTGCAGGTCGCTTCGCAGGTGGCCGGCACGGTGGTTGCCATCTATGCCGATGACACCAGGCTGGTGGAGCAGGGTCAGGCACTGGTCCAGCTCGACCGCGCCGATGCCGAGTCCACCCTGAAAGAGACCGAAGCGGCGCTGGGTGACGCCGTGCGCAGCGTGCGCGAACTGTACGCCAACGAGAACGTCGCGCGTACAACGCTGGGCATGCGCCACGCGGAAATCGCCCACGCTCGCGCCGATGTGGACCGCGCCAAGGCCGACGAGGCACGGCTGGCGGCCGAGTACGAGCGTCGCAAACAGCTCTTCGCCAAGGGCTTCGTCTCGGATGAGAACGTGCAGAATGCCAGGTCGACATTGGCGGCGGCTAGCGCGCAGCGCGCGGCAATGGAATCCGCAGTTGCACAGGCACAGGCGGGATTGAGCCAGGCACAGAGCCAGCTTCAGAGCAAGCAGGTGCTGGTCGATGCCACCGACGTGGAAGGCCACCCGCGCGTGCTGGCGGCAGCGGCGCGCGTGCGTGATGCTTATCTGGCACTGGCGCGCACCACTGTCGTTGCGCCGGTGACGGGCTACGTTGCCAAGCGCAACGTGCAGCTCGGCGAGCACACGACCAGCGGAACGGCGCTGATGTCGATCATCCCCGCCGATCAGCTATGGGTCGACGCCAACTTCAAAGAATCGCAGCTTGCCGATGTGCGCATCGGCCAGCCGGTCGAGCTGACCGCGGACTTGTACGGTTCGCGGGTCGTCTACAAGGGCAGGGTAGTCGGGCTGTCGCCGGGTACCGGGGCGGCTTTCGCATTACTGCCGCCGCAGAACGCCACCGGCAACTGGATCAAGATCGTACAACGCCTGCCGGTGCGTGTTGCGCTCGACGCGGCAGAGCTGAATGCGCATCCGTTGCGCATCGGCTTGTCCATGCAGGCTCGGGTGGACACGCGCGACCACTCGGGGCCGGTGCTGGCGTTGCACTCCGAGACCAAGCCCGTGTTCGCGACCGACGTGTATTCGGCACACACGAAGGAGGCCGACGCGCTGGTCGCATCGATCATCCAGGCTAACCGGGGCGCGCTCCGGCGATGACTGCGGCGATACCGGCAGCGGCTGCGGGCGACAAACCCATACCGGCTGCCGCAGCGGCAGCAGCGGCACAGGCGGCGCAGTCCGAGCCGATGCGAGGCGGCGGGCTTGTCCTGGCGACGATCGCGTTGAGCTTGGGCTCGTTCATGAACATCCTGGACTTGTCGATCGCCAACGTGTCTGTGCCCACGATCGCAGGCGACCTGGCGGTGAGCCCTACACAAGGCACATGGGTGGTGACCTCCTACGGCGTATCGGAGGCGATCCTGCTGCCGCTCACCGGCTGGCTCGCGGCGCGCCTCGGGCAGGTGCGCATGTTCGTCCTGGCCACCTTGCTGTTCACTCTGGCATCGTTCCTATGCGGCATCTCGTTCAACTTTCCGATGCTGCTCGCAGCGCGCGTTATGCAGGGCGCCATGGGTGCCTCCATGATCCCGCTCGCGCAAACGCTGTTGACCTCCGTCTATCCGCACGAGCGGCGCGGCCTCGCATTGGGCCTGTGGTCGATGACCGTGGTGGTGGCGCCCATCGCCGGTCCTCTCGCCGGGGGGTGGATCACTGAGAACCTCTCGTGGCACTGGATCTTCCTCATCAACCTCCCGTTGGGCGGCTTGGTCGCGGCGATGGCCTGGTCGCTGCTGCGGCAGCGCGAAACATCGGTGCGTAAAGTGCCGGTGGATTTTGTCGGGCTAGGATTGTTGGTCGTGGGGGTCGGGGCACTGCAGATCCTGTTGGATCGGGGCAACGAGCTGGATTGGTTCGCGTCCGGCCAGGTCATCGCGCTCGCGTGTGTGGCGGTGCTTTCGCTGGCCGTGTTCATAGCCTGGGAGATAGACCACCCGCACCCGATCGTCGACCTGCGTCTATTCACTCGGCGCAATTTCACCGTCGGCGTGATCTGCTTGTTTCTCGGCATGATTGCCTTTTTCGGCACTGTAGTCGTGCTGCCGCTATGGTTGCAGAGCTACCAGGGTTATACGTCCCTATGGGCAGGCAAAGTTGTGGCCATGGGCGGCATCTTCGCCATGATGCTCGGTCCGATCGTGGGCATGATGATGAGCCGTGTGGATCCGCGCTCGATTGCCACTTTCGGCTTCTTGAGTTTCTCGGCGGTAGCGATCTGGAGCGCGCACTTCCCGCCCGACGTCGATTTCTGGTCCCTGGCCCTCACGCGGCTCTTGATGGGTATCAGCATCGGGACCTTCTTCCTGCCGCTGGCAGCGATCAACCTCTCCAACCTCGCGCCCGAGCGCGTGGCGGCTGCCTCGGGGCTGCAGAATTTCATGCGCAATCTGGGCTCGAGCTTCGGCACGGCGATACTGACCAACTTCTGGGAGCGCAGTGCAGCAGTCTTCCACGCCGACATGGTGGACAATCTCAACCAGTACAGCACGCCCTTCAAGGATCAATTCCAGCGCCTGATCGAGCTCGGCTTCAGCCCGGCGCAGGCCGTAGCTCAGATGGAGCACGAGATCTCCGCCGAGGCCTACCTGATGTCCACCAACTCGGTCCTGCTGCTGTGTGGCGGGATCACTCTGTCCTTGCTGCTGCTGATCTGGTGGGCCCGTCCGCCCTTCGGCGTCGCGCGACCCGGGCACTGACTTTCCGGTCCGACACCCGCGACTTGAAGAACGCCGGGGCGTTACGTCAACGCATGCGCTTGGGGCGGCGCACGGCGCGCACTTTACCGCTCGAACCGCCGCCCGCGTAAAACAGGTCGGCGCCATCGGACTCGAGGCCTGACACCGCGACGCCTTCGGGCATGGTGAGCCGGGTGAGAACCTTGCCGCTCTCGGGGTCGACGTGGCGGATCTCGCTCTGGTCGCCTTCCCATGTGCCATGCCAGAGCTCGCCGTCGACCCACGTCACTCCCGTGACGAAGCGGTTCGACTCGATCGTGCGCAAGATCGCGCCCGTCTCAGGGTCGATCTGGTGGATCTTCCGGTCGCGGTACTGTCCGATCCAGAGCGTGCCCTCGGCCCAAGTCAGGCCCGTGGGCTGACCGTTGCCCGGCGCCGGAAGGGTCGCGACGACCGCTCCCGTCACGGGATCGACTTTTTGAATGCGATTGTCGGCGAGCTGATAGAAGTAGCGCCCGTCGAACGCCGTTCCGGCGTCGGATGCGACGTCGATGGCGCGGACGGCCTGGCCACTCGACGGATCGAACGCGCGGAGCGCGTCGCCTGCGGCGAACCAGACGTGGGTGCCGTCGAACGTCACGCCGCCCACGCGCGGGGTATCCGAAAACGGGCCGTATTCGCGGACAATCTCGGCTGCCTGCACGCCGGTCGTTGCGTCGTCGTCTCTCGTTCGATCCATGCGCTCTCCTTATTCCGCGCCTCGCGATGAGCTTTACCCCATGCCGGGCGGCGTGGGGAGTAACAACGTCGTCGCGAATCCGCCGATCGGTGCGCAGAGCCAGCGGCGCGCTCGGCCGCGACCGAGCGTGCGCACCTTGCCGGACGCCTCGATGGCACCGAGAGCGCGCTGCACGGTTCGCTGGCTCGAGCCGAGCGCTAAGGCGAGCGCCGACGTGGACCACGCCTCGCCATCGGCCAGAAGCGCGAGCACCGTCGCGTCCGGACTCTCGATCGGCGGCGCCAGGACCAGGACTTTGCCCGACCGGGGCAGGAGCGCGAAGCCACCCGGCGTTGCCCGCACATCGGCCAGCGAGCCGATCTCCCTGCGCAGGCGGCCGAGCTCGACGCGCAGCCGCGCGCGATGCGACTCGTTCACGCGCCGAGCACGGAACGCGCGCTCGCAGAGAATCTCGCGGGTCGCCTCGCCGGGCCATGCTTCTGCCAGCGAGCGCAGGAGCGCAAACAGAACTGGGCGTCGCGCGAGGCGCACTTCGCGCCGCTCCGAGCGTGCGGCCCGCCGGCACGCGTCCACGATCAGGTGCTCAGAGGCGAGCACCGTCTCGACTTCCGCCAGCACGAGCGGTCGTTCCTCGCCTCCCGCGATGAGCCGTGCCGCCGGCAGCGCGAGCGTACGCTCGGCTCGCTCGACTTCGGCGCAGAGCGGGTCGATCCCCGAATGATCCGCCGCGGCCCGCGCGCGGGCAAGCGCCGCCTGAGCGGGTACGGTGTAGCCGCGGCGCAGCGCGATCTCGAACGCGACGAGCTCGCCCCTCGCCGTCAGCATGGCCGGAGCCGCGCGAAGGTCCAGCTTGTCGAGCGCGTTGCCCGCTTCGGTCACCCGGCCGAGCAAGAGCAACCGGCGAATCTGAAGGAGCGCGGCGTGAAGTTCGTTGTCGTGATCGCCCAGGGCGCCGAACGTGCGCCGGGCCTCGTCGAGCGCGCGCGTCGGCCATCGGAGGTCGCGCGACGCGAGTGCCACCTCGGCTTCGGCCGTGACACATCGTGCACGCTCCACGCGCGCTCTCGGGCCGAACGAACGCGCCGCGCGCCGCAAGAGCACCTTGGCTTTCGCGAGCTCGCCGAGCTGAGCCATGGCGATCCCGCGCAGGGCGAGCGCGGGCGCGTCGTCCCGAAGCGCGATCCGCTTGAGCGCGCCCAGGGGGTCGCCTGCCTTGAGTGCCCTCGCTGCCGCCGTGACGAGCGAATCCATGTCGCATCTTATGCCGGGATCGGGCGCCACTAGAACCCCGTCACAGTTGTTACTCCCCCTTCGCCGTCACCGAAGCTAAGCTATGGGTGTCGACGAACACAGCGACGAACACATCAAGGAGATGCCATGACGACGCATGAAGTCGTTTCGAAGGGCGAATGGGTGGAAGCAAGAAAGCGCCTCTTGGCCAAAGAGAAGGAGTTTACCCGCCTGCGCGAACAGCTCAGCGCGGAGCGCCGTGCGCTCCCCTGGGTGCGCATCGACAAGGACTATACGTTCGACGGACCGAATGGCCGAGAGACCCTGGCGCAGCTCTTCGGCGATCGAAGCCAGCTCGTTGTCTACCACTTCATGTTCGCGCCCGAATGGGACGTCGGCTGCAAGAGCTGCTCTTTCTGGGCCGACAACTTCAACGGCATCACCGCCCATCTCCGTCAGCGCGACGTCGCCTTCGCCGCCATCTCGCGCGCGCCGCTCGCCAAGCTGCAAGCCTTCGCCCAGCGCCTCGGCTGGACCTTCAAGTGGGTATCCTCCCACGGCACCGATTTCAACTACGACTTCGAGGTCTCGTTCCAACCCGAGGCCCTGGCCCGCGGCGAGGCCACCTACAACTTCGCCAAGCTCCAGCGCGCCAATTCGGACATGCCCGGCATCAGCGTGTTCGCAAAGGACGAGAGCGGCGTGGTCTTTCGGACGTACTCGACCTTCGGGCGCGGGCTCGACATGATGAACACGGCGTACCACTACCTCGACCTCGTTCCCAAGGGCCGCGACGAAGCGGGACTGCCTTACACGATGGCATGGGTGAAGTTGAGGGATCTCTATGATCGCTAACTAGCAGGCAGACAGTTCGTTTCAAGAAAGCTTGTTTGAAGACCGGTTCGCTCGCGTCAACAAGGCTGGAGTTCGCGCTGCAGCCGTGGTTCTGCCCCTCAAGGGCGGCAAGCTGCGACGAGAAGAGCCAATGTCAGGCGCTGGAGCGTACCCAGCCGGACTTGCCCATTTTTTCGGGCATGCCGCCCTCCGGAAGTGGCTCGCCCGGAGCTCGAAGCATCTGCAGACATGGCAGGTCCAGCGCCTCAATCGCCTGCCCCAAGACATCGATTGCCTTCTCGCGTGCAAAGCTCTTGCGCCATGCCAGCGCAATGCGGCGCGAGGGCGCGGGCGCGCCGAAGGGGATGGTTTTCAGCAGCGGGCTGCGGTACTTCGCGCTGTTCGCAGTGCAGGGCAGCACAGTGATACCGAGGCCCGAGGCGACCATGTTACGGATTGTTTCCAGTGAGTTGCCCTGTCGGGTGTCGCGGCCCTTGGTGGTCAGCTCCGGGCATGCCTCCATTACCTGGTTGCTGAAGCAGTGGCCAATGTCGAGGAGCAGTACGCGTTCCTTTGCCAGCTCCTTCGTCTTGACCCACCTCTTTCGCACCCACGGATGATGGGCGGGCACAGCCACCTCGAACGGCTCGTCGTAGAGCGCCCGTACCCTAATTCCCGGCCCCTCGAAGGGCAGCGCGATGACGATTACATCCAGCTTGCCATTCTTGAGTAGCACTTCGAGAGTTGCGGTGATGTTCTCTTCGATTTCCAGCGGCATCTGTGGCGCCTTCTTGCGCAACATCGCAATCAGCGAGGCAGCAGATACGCACCGACGGTGTAAATCACACCGAGCCGGAGCGGGCCGATGAGCTGATCCTTGCCTAGCGATGTCGTTGACACGCGCTACCTCCTCTAGCACCCGATGCGCCTGCTCGACAATGCGGCTGCCGACGGGCGTCACCCCGACTTCGGCCTCGCCTCGCTCGAAGAGCTTGACGCCGAGCTCGTCTTCGAGCTTGTGCACCGCGACCGACAGTGCTGGTTGGCTGACAAAGCACCGCTCGGCGGCGCGACCGAAATGTCGCTCCTGGGCGAGCGTAACGATGTAACGCAGTACCGCGAGGTTCATCCGCACCCCTTCGCCGGATGTGAACTTGCTCGTGGGGCGTTCACACAAGAAGTCATCTCTTACCGATTACCTAGGATTATCGGCAGCATAATCATAATATATTAGACTAAGTCTAAAGTCACCGTTACCGTGTCGTTGTGGAAGGCGCACTTGCCTCCGACTCTGCCGGGATTACCACCCGCGCCGAGATCACCCTGCCCCGAAACACGAGCGTACACGAGGTAATCGCGGTGGCGAATGCCGGTAGGAACCTGGGTCTGCGAAACGATGCGCGGAGCGCGCGCGGGCGTAGAGTGCGTGCGCTAGCGAGCGACCGCCGTGAGCGAGGCCTTGCGAGATGACCCTCACTCCGATCCGCGTCATGCTGGTTGATGATCATGCCATGGTCCGATTGGGTTTCCGTCTGCTGCTTGAGGGGGTAGCCGACATCAAGGTGGTGGCGGAAGCCGACAGCGGCGAGGAGGCAGTGCGCGCCTTCCCGAAGATCAAGCCGGATATGATCGTCATGGACATCTCCATGCCCGGCATCGGCGGGCTAGAGGCAGTCGACCGCATCCTCGCGCGCGAGGCAAGGACCCGGATCCTGGTGCTGTCGGCGCATGACGATGCGACGCACGCTCGACGCGTGATGAATGCGGGTGCGGTGGGCTATCTCACCAAACGCAGCGCGGCCAAGGAGCTTATCCAAGCCGTCCGCCAGGTGGCACATGGCAAGACCTATCTCGAACCGCACGTTGCTCAGCAGCTCGTCGAGCAGCAGTTAAGCGGGAAGAAGAACCCGGTGGACCTGCTCACCGAGAAGGAATTCAAAGTCTTCTTGGGCGTGGCCAAGGGGGGATCGGTCGCGCAAATCGCGAAGACTATGTCCCTAAGCCCCTGCACGGTCGGGACGCATCTCTACAACCTCAAGCAGAAATTGGGCGCCTCCAACTGCGCCAAGCTGGCCATCATGGCGATCCAGGCAGGGCTGGTCCGGCCTTGAGAGGAGCGCAGCGACACAAGGAATCTCAGGAACGAACGATCCTATTCGGCGTGAGAGGAGCGTGTGATTGCGCTAGATCAAAGCGCATCGAGAAGGCCAAGAGCAACATGTTTAAAGCGAAACACGATCGGAGAGCACCACATGGCAAATGAAATCAAGTGCCCGTTCATGGGCGGGAGCCACGCACACACGAACCGTGACTGGTGGCCGAGCCAGCTGAACCTTCAGGTTCTCCACCAGCACTCCAGCCTGTCCAATCCGATGGGCGAGGCGTTCGACTACGCCAAGGAATTCAAGAGCCTCGACCTGAATGCCGTGATCAAGGACCTGCATGCCTTGATGACGGACTCGCAGGACTGGTGGCCGGCCGACTATGGCCATTACGGGCCGCTGTTCATTCGGATGGCATGGCACAGCGCAGGCACGTACCGCATCGGCGACGGCCGCGGCGGCGCGGGAGCCGGCCAGCAGCGCTTCGCGCCGCTCAATAGCTGGCCGGACAACGCGAACCTCGACAAGGCGCGCCGGCTGCTGTGGCCGATCAAGCAGAAATACGGCCGCAAGATCTCCTGGGCCGACCTCATGATTCTCGCGGGCAACGTCGCGCTCGAATCGATGGGCTTCAAGACGTTCGGCTTCGGCGGCGGGCGCGCTGACGTATGGGAGCCTGAGGAAGACATCTACTGGGGCCCTGAGGGCAAGTGGCTGGCGGACGAGCGCTATAGCGGTGAGCGTGATCTTCAGAATCCGCTCGCTGCCGTGCAGATGGGCCTGATCTACGTGAATCCGGAAGGGCCGAACGGCAACCCGGATCCGCTCGCGGCGGCCAAGGATATTCGCGAGACGTTCGGCCGTATGGCGATGAACGACGAAGAAACGGTCGCGCTGATCGCTGGCGGTCACACCTTCGGCAAGACCCACGGCGCTGGCGATGCGTCACTGGTGGGCCCGGAGCCGGAAGCCGCGGCCATCGAAGAGCAGGGCCTGGGCTGGAAGAGCAAATTCGGCACCGGCAAAGGCGATGACACGATCACCAGCGGCTTGGAAGTCATCTGGACCACGACGCCGACGAAGTGGAGCAACAACTTCTTCTGGAACCTGTTCGGCTACGAATGGGAACTGACCAAGAGCCCGGCCGGCGCGCATCAATGGAAGCCGAAGGGCGGCGCGGGCACCGGCACGGTGCCGGATGCGCACGACAAGTCGAAGCGTCACGCGCCCTCCATGCTGACCACCGACCTCGCCCTGCGCTTCGACCCGGCCTACGAAAAGATCTCGCGGCGCTTCTACGAGAATCCGGATCAGTTCGCAGACGCATTCGCCCGGGCGTGGTTCAAGCTCACGCACCGCGACATGGGCCCGATCGTGCGCTATCTGGGCGCGCTCGTTCCGAAGGAGTCGCTGCCGTGGCAAGACCCGATACCCGCCGTGAATCATCCGCTGATCGGGGAGCAGGACATTGCCGCTCTGAAGGCGAAGATCCTCGCGTCCGGCCTGTCCGTTTCCCAGCTGGTCTCCACGGCTTGGGCATCGGCGTCGACCTTCCGCGGCTCGGATAAGCGCGGTGGAGCGAACGGCGCGCGCATTCGCCTCGCGCCGCAAAAGGACTGGGATGTCAACCAGCCGGCTCAGCTGGCCAAGGCGCTCGAACGGCTCGCAGCGATCCAAAAGGAATTCAACGCTTCACAGTCTGGCGGGAAGAAGGTCTCGCTTGCCGACCTGATCGTTCTCGGCGGCTGCGCGGCGATCGAGAAAGCCGCGAAGGCCGCCGGGCACGAAGTGAAAGTCCCCTTCAGGCCGGGGCGCATGGACGCCTCGCAGGAGCAGACCGACGTCGAATCCTTCGCGCCGCTCGAACCGACCGCTGACGGATTCCGCAACTATCTGCGTGGCCAGCAGCGCCTGTCGCCTGAGGAGCTGTTGGTGGATCGGGCGCAATTGCTGACGCTCACGGCGCCCGAGATGACGGTTCTCGTCGGTGGCCTGCGTGTCCTGGGCGCAAATGCCGCGCAGTCCATGCACGGTGTCTTCACCAAGCGGCCCGAGACGCTGACCAACGACTTCTTCGTCAACCTGCTCGACATGCGCACACAATGGCAGCCGTCCGCCGGCGCTGAAGGCGTGTACGAGGGGCGCGACCGGAGGACGAACGAGGTCAAGTGGACCGGCACCCGTGTCGATCTGATCTTCGGTTCGCACTCGCAGCTGCGCGCGCTCGCGGAAGTCTATGCCTGCGCGGACGCGAAGGAGAAGTTTGTGAAGGACTTCGTGGCGGCGTGGACCAAGGTGATGGACCTCGACCGCTTCGACCGCGCCTGATCTCTGCGAGCGGGTCCGTAATCCTCTGCACTAAAAGGACTCAACGATGAAAACTACACGCAGACAAATCCTCATCCTCACCACGTTCGTTTGCGCCGCAACGCTCATCGCAATGTTGCCGGTGAGTCAGGCGCGGGCCCAGCCGAGCGATCCGGCCA
>Ga0335082_10002360_pt1 | contig 20292 bp, 16 predicted proteins | sample Lox_Sample_41_FD_206718 | JGI IMG/M metagenome (GOLD analysis project Ga0335082, IMG submission 206718) | Soil microbial communities from Loxahatchee National Wildlife Refuge, Florida, United States - Lox_Sample_4.1 | ecosystem: Environmental > Terrestrial > Soil > Wetlands | place: USA...
ACCCAGCACATGTTCGTCGCGCCGCGCCCGCCGTCGGAGCTCGTGCCGGCGCTCAGCGGCAAGCTCGGCGCGCTCGAGACGGTCGTGCTCCACGCGCTCGAGAAGGACCCGCAGGCGCGCTTCCAGAGCATGGGTGAGCTCGCGCAAGCGATCGAGGCGGCGCTCGAGGCGCGGGGCGCGACGCCTTCGTGGCCCGCGCCGCAGCGCGCGAGCGCCCCGCCGCGCGGCATCGCCGACGACCTCGAGCTCCCGACGATGGGCGAGATCCGCGAGCGCGTGACGGCGTTCGACGGGCTCGACCGTCGCGCGCGGGCCCGGCGCGTCGTGGTCGGCGCGCTCGTCGCCTCGGGCGTGCTGCTCGGCGCGGGCTTCGGCGCCAAGTTGTATTCTGCAAACAAGCCCGCCGAGACGCACGTCACGACCTCGGTCGCGGCGGCCGCCTCGACCTCGACCACGCCCGCCCCGCCGAGCGCGACGGTCTCCGCCGAGTCGAGCGCAACCGTCGCGCCGAGCGCCTCCGCGCCGCCGCCCGTCGCGACCCACGAGCGCGCGCCCAGGCCTCCTCCGCCTCCTCGAAAGGGCGGCGGCGAGAACGTGAGCGGCACGTCGCTCGGCCCGGACCCATTCGCGAAGTAGCTCAATTGCTTGACACTTCGGTGACCGGGCGCCCATTCTTCTTTCGCACGCGTGGCCAAGCTCCAACTTCTCCTCGTCGACGCTGATCCCCGCAGCGTGCGCGTGCTCGAAGTCAGCCTGAAGAAGGCGGGCTACTCGGTCACGACCGCGCAGGACGGCCTCGACGCGCTCTCGAAGCTCGAGCTCTCGACGCCCGATCTCGTGCTCAGCGACACGCGCCTCCCGAAGCTCGACGGCTACGCGCTCGTGCGTCGCCTGAAAGAGCGGCCGGAGTGGTCGACCATCCCGGTCGTCTTTCTCACGAGCCAGAAATCGATCGAGGACAAAATCCGCGGCCTCGAGCTCGGCGTCGAGGACTACCTCACCAAGCCGATCTTCGTGCGCGAGCTCCTCGCGCGCGTGAACCTGCTCATCAACCGGCGCACGCAGGAGTCGATCGCGACGACGCGCAGCCTCACCGGCCGCACGCGCTTCACCGGATCCATCGCCGACATGGCGGTCGTCGATCTCCTCCAGACCTTCGAGGTCTCGCGCAAGAGCGGTGTGCTCACGCTCCGCAACGGCGCGCACATCGCGAACATCTTCTTCCGCGACGGCAAGGTCGTCGACGCCGAGCTCGGCCCGCTCCGCGGCGAGGAGGCGATCTACCGCGGCCTCATCTGGAACGAAGCCGAGTTCGAGGTCGTCTTCTGCCCGGTGAAGAACGACGACATCATCAACACGTCGACGCAGGGCATCTTGATGGAGGGCATGCGCCGCGTGGACGAGTGGGGACGCCTGCTCGAGCAGCTCCCGCCGCTCTCGACCGTGTTCGAGGTCGATCACGAGCAGCTCCTCGAGCGTCTCAACGAGATCCCCGACGAGCTGAACGGCATCCTCAAGCTCTTCGACGGCAAGCGCACGCTGATGCAAGTCGTCGACGAGTCGCCGTTCGAGGATCTCTCCACGCTCTCGACGATCTCGAAGCTCTACTTCGAGGAGCTCCTCGTCCCGAAGGCGCTGCCGGATCCGTCGCAAGAAGAGGTGGTGCCTTCGTCGGACGGCGCGGGCGCGAGCCTCCGCCCGCCGCCGGGCGGTCACCCGAGCGACGAGATGCTCGTCGTCCCCGCCGCCGAGACCACGGCGCCGCCGCCGGTCGTCGCCGCCGAGCCGCGCAAGGAGCCCGAGCCCGTCGTGCCCGCGCAGACCGCCACGCCTCCGCCGACCGCGCCGGTCGCGGAGAAGCCTGCCGCGACCGACGGAACGCGCACCCAGGTCATCCCCGTGATGAAGATCGAGACGCCGCCGCCGCCGGAGGTGAAGGTCGTTCCTTCCGTCCGCACGCCGGCGCCGCCGCCGACCACCAAGCCGCAGGGCAAGGGCCGCCAGTTCCCGACGACGCTCCGCGAGTTCCCCCAGGTGCCGGACACGATCCGCCAGGCTTCGCCCGCCGAGGAGGTGGAAGAAGAAGAGGAGGAGGCGAAGGAGGATCGCGTCTCGCAGACGGAGACGAAGCGCGAGGGTCACGGCGCGCCCGCCGAGGCCGTCGAGGAGGAAGAGGAGGAGGAGGAAGAGGAAGAAGAGGAGGAAGAAGAAGAGGAGGAGGAAGAGGAAGAAGAGGAGGAGGAAGAAGAAGAAGAAGAGGAGGAGGAAGAGGAAGAAGAGGAGGAGGAAGAGGAAGAAGAGGAAGCCGCCCCGCCACCCCCGCCGCGCGCGGTCGTCGCCAAACCGATCACGCCGCCGTCGAGCGAGCGGCAGCGGCCCACCGTGCCCGCGCGTCCGCCGCGCGCCGCCCCTCCGCTCCCGCCGGAAGCTTCGCGCAGCGCGCCGACCGTGCCGCGCCGCGGACCCCCCGCCGCGCCCGCGCGCGACGAAGAAGTGATGGCCATTCCGGTCGGCCCGCCCATCGGACGTCGCATGCTGGCCGGCGTGCTCGCTTTTGCGCTCGTCGCCGGCATCGGCATCGGCATCGTGAAATGGCGCGACGCCTCGCAAGCGAGCAAGACGACGCCGAGCGCGACGCAAACGCCGACGCAAGAGCCGACCATTCCGCTGCCGCCCGTGGCGAGCACGCCCGCGACCGCCGCGCCGACCGCGCCCCCCGCGGTCGACGCGGGCGAGATCGAGATCGAGCCGAGCGCCACCGCGAGCGCGACCGCCGCGCCGACCGCGACGGAAGCCCCCACGGCCACAGTCACGGCGACGGCGACGGCGACCGTCACGGCCACGGCCACGGCGACGTCCACCGGCCCGGAGATCGCTCCGCCGAGCGGCGGAAATCTCACCAAGCGCGCGCAGACCGCGCTCGATCACGGCCAGATCGCGGTCGCGATCAGCCTCGCGCAACAAGCGACCGTCGAGAGCCCCGGCAACGCCGAGGCGTGGCTCACGCTCGGCGGCGCGTACGAAATGGCGGGCAACCACGGCGCCGCGATGCGCGCGTTCCGGAGCTGCGCCTCGCGCGGCCAAGGCCCGCGCGTCTCGGAGTGCAAGGCCCTGTTGGGTCAGTAATACTCGGTCGGGTCGCGTGACTCCTGCATCAGCGCCGCACGCGCGGATCGAGGAGCGCGTACGAGAAATCCACGAGCAGGTTCGCGAGCACGATGCCTGCGGACGAGATGATGACCGTTCCCATCACGACCGGCCCGTCGCGATCGAGGAGCGCGGTCACGCTGAGCGCGCCGAGGCCCGGCCAGCGGAAGAGCGTCTCCGTCACGATCGCGCCGCCGACGAGCGCGCCGAGGTCGAGCCCGATGAGCGTCACCAGCGGCACGAGCGCGTTGCGGAGCGCGTGCTTCATCCAGACGCGCCACGCGGGGAGGCCCTTCGCGCGCGCGGTGCGCACGTGGTCCATCTTGATCGCGCCGATGAGCTCGTCGCGCACGATGCGCGTGTAGTAGGCCGCGCCGTAGATGCCGAGCGTCAGCGCCGGGAGCACGATCGCCGCGACGTGCTGGCTCGTCGTCTCGCCGAACCCGTCGAGCGGCAAGAGGCGGAGCCGGTGCGCGAGCACGAACTGGAGCACGAGCCCGATGATGAACGTCGGCGCCGAGATGCCGACGAGGCTCGCGCCGACCGTCAGGTGATCGATCGCCGTGTTGCGCTTCGCGGCCGCGATGAGCCCGGTCAGGACGCCGAGGAGCGTCTGCACGAGCACGGCGGCGAGCGCGAGCATGAGCGTGCGCGGGAGACGCTCGCCGAGGATCGTCGTGACCGGGCGCCGCTGCTGGTAGCTCTTGCCGAGATCGAAATGAAGCCGCCCGAGCGTCGCGCACGTGCCGTGCTCGGCATCCTTCGGCGACGGGTTCGGCGGCCCGAAGTGGACGAGACGCCGCATGAAGCGCCCGTACTGCTCGAGCACCGGACGATCGAGCCCGAGCTGCTTTCGGATGCGCTCGATGTCGCGCGGGCGCGCCTGCGGACCGGCGACCATGCGCGCCGGATCGCTCGGCAGCACGTTGTTGATGAAGAACGTGATCGTGGTCGTCGCCCACACGACGAGCACCGCCCACACGATCCGACGGAGCGCGCGGCGGATCATCGAAGCAGGCCCTCGAGCGTCGCGAGGATCCCGCGCGGCGCGCGCCGCATCGCGAGCGCGCGGGGCTTGTCGAGCCACACGTCGCGCACGTAGTTCGGCCACACCGCGCTCTGGCGCAGGCCCTTCACGTACGGCTGGTGCACGCCGTAGTAGCGGTACTGGTACTCCATCGCCCACGGCGCGTCGGAGCAAACGATCGCGTCCGCCTCGTCGTAGATCGCCTTGCGCTTGGCCGCGTCGAGCTCGCGCCGCCCGCGCACGACGAGATCGTCGAGGCGCGGGTTCGAGTAGAAGGCGCCGTTGTTCGAGTCTTCGTCGTTGATCGCGCTCGTCGTGAAGATCGGCTCGAAGAAGTCGTTCGGGTCGGGGTAGTCCTGTTGCCAGCCGGCGGGCGCCATCGCGGTCGTCCCGCGCCGTTTGGTCATCATCAAGTACGTGGGAAAGCTCACGACCTTGATCTCGAGGCGCAGCCCGATCTTCGCGAGCTGCTGCTGGAGGAGCTGGGCGGAGAGCTCGTAGAGGCCCTGCTTGTAGACGGGATAGGTGATGGGCTTCGGCCAGCCGCCCTTGCCGGTCGCCGGGTCGTACGGAAATCCGGCGCGCCGCATGTGCTCGAGCGCGGCGGCGTAGTCGTGCTTCTGCGCGGGGAAATTCGGGTCGTCGCCGCCGAGCGACGGGACGAGGACGCGGTAGAGCGGGATCAAAGACGGCGTCTTCAGCATGCGGATCTGATCGCGATCGATCGCGGCCGCCACCGCGCGCCGGATCTCGACGTTGTCGAACGGCGCCATCTCGACGTTCATCTCCTCGCCGTTGATCGACGGGATCACGTCGTACTCGCCGAGGAGCTTCCAGCGCGGATCGTTCTGGTAGCGGAACGTGTCCGGCAGGCTGAGCTCGCGATCGGTGTCGAGGTCGCCGGTCTCGAGCTTGTAGCGCTCGGTGACGATGTTCATCGAGTAGCTGTAGGTGATGCGATCGAGGTACGGCTTGCCCGGCTGCCACCATTTGTCGAAGCGCACGAGCCGGAGCGTCCGCCCGCGGTCCCACGACTCGAGCTTGAACGGCCCGGCGCCGCACGGCGTCCACGTGTCGTCGTAGCGATCGCCCGCCGAGGGGCACACGGGCCGGAGGATCTGCATCGCGAACGCCGGAAGGAACGTCGCGTCCGGCTCGCGCAGGTGAATCGCGAGCACGCGCTCGCCCTCGACGACGACGCCGGCGAGGTGATCGGCTTTTTTGTTCTGGTAGTCCTCGAAGCCGGCGATGCGATCGTAGAAGAGCGAAAACGATCCGGGCGTGTCGGGGTGGAGCGCGCGCTCGATCGTGCGCTTGCAGTCCTCTGCGCGGATCGGGCTTCCGTCGTGGAAGAAGATGTTGTCGCGGAGGAAGAAGCGATAGGTCGTCCCGTCTTCGCTCCGCTCGAAGCGCTCGGCGAGATCCGGAACGATGTGGCCCGCGTCGTCGAAGTCGACGAGCCCGGCGAACATCAGCTCGATCGCCTCGCCCGTGAGCGCGTCGGACGCGACGGCGGGATCGAGCGACTTGATGTCGAACGCCGACGCGAGGCGGAGCTCGCCGCCGCGCACCGGCGCGGCGTTTCCCGCCGCGGGCAGCGGGCTCGGCGGCGGCTCCTGGCAGCCGAGGAGCGCCGCGCACGCCACGAGCGCGCTAGTCCTCTTTCGGATCGAGCGCATCGCGCAGCCCTTCGCCGAGGAGGTTGAACCCGAGCACGCTGAAGAGGATCGCCACGCCGGGCGCGACGAGCAGCCACGGCGCCGACTCGTACGCGTCCTGTCCTTCGTAGAGCATGTGCCCCCACGTCGGCGTGGGCGGCGAGATGCCGACGCCGAGGTACGAGAGCACGCTCTCGGCGACGATCATCGACGCGACCTGCGCCGTCCCGAGCACGATGACCGGCCCGGCGACGTTCGGCAGCACGTGACGGGCGAGGATGCGCCACACCGGCTGCCCGAGCGCGCGCGCCGCGCCGACGAAGTCGAGGTTTCGCACGGTGAGCGTCTTCGCGCGGACGACGCGCGCGGTGCCGAGCCAGCTCGTCAGGCCCAGCGTCCAGAGGATCGTCGAGACGGTCGTGCGATCGAACGCGGCGCCGAGCGCCATCACGAGGAGCAGGAATGGAAACGAGAGGCCCACGTCGACGAGGCGCATCAGCGCGGTGTCCGCGTCGAGCGTCGGGCCGTCGAGCGCCGCGATTTTCACCGGGAGGACCCAGGCGAGCGCGACGATCGCGAGGGCGAGCACGAGGAGCGCCCCGCCGAGCCGCGCGTGTCCCGCGAGCACCGCGACGAACCCCGCGCCGGCGACGGCGATCCCCGCGTACGGGACGCGCGCGCCCGACGAGCCCTCGTAGAACCCCGAGACGAGCCCGACCGCCGAGCCGATCACGGTCGAGATGAGCGTCGCGCTGATCGCGATGACGAGCGAGAGGCGCGCGCCGTAGGCGAGCCGCACGAACACGTCGCGAAACAGACGATCGGTCCCGAGCCAGTACACCGCGCTCGGCCCCACGGGCTCGCCGAGCACGGTCGCGCCGCGCGCGAAGTCGCTCGTGTACGCGTCGTGACGCGCGAAGAGCGGACCGACGAGCGCGAACGCGACGAGGAAGGCGACGAAGCCGAGCCCGACCCGCGCGCCGCGATTCTTCCAGAACCGCCGCCGCGCGCGTGGATCGAGCACGCTCACGGCCGCCTCGAGGGCACGGGTCGCGAAGCGCGCGGCGGCGCGAGGAACTCCCGCGCGATCTCGACGAAGCGCTCCGGCAGCTCCTCGGCCGGCGAGTGCCCGCTGTCGAGGAGCTCGAGGCGCGCGTCGGGGAGCGCGCGGACGAGCTTGCGACCGAGCGCCGCGGGCGCGAGCGCGTCGCGCCGGCCCCAGACGACGAGCGTCGGCGACGAGACGCGCGCGAGCCGCGCCTCGACCGAGCGCGTGTCGAGGAGGGCGTCGAGCGTGGCGGTCGCCGCCTCGCGCGCGGCGGGCGCGTTGAACGCCTCGAAGAGCCGCGCCACGCGCTCGGGCGACGGCTTGCACGCGACGTCGCGCCGGAAATGCCACCCGAGCGCGCCCCGCCCGTAGAGCTGCTTGAACGCGACCGGCCCGACGACCGGCAGCGCGAACGCTCGCGAAAACGACACCGGTTTCGCACCGAAGAGCGGAGGCGCCACGAGCACGAGCCGCTCCACGAGCGACGGGTCCCGCTCCGCCAGCGCGATCCCGATCGCCGCCCCGAGCCCGTGCCCGCACACCGCGAGCGGCGCGGCGTCGAGCGCCCCGGCCACCCCGACGAGCACCTCGGCGAAACGGTCGAGGTCGTACCCGAACCGGGCGGGCGTCGGCTTCTCGCTCTCGCCGAAGCCCGGGAGGTCGATCGAAAGCACGCGGAATCGCTCGGCGAGCGGCCCGGCCACGGCGGCCCACTCGTCCCGGTCCGACAGGAAGTCGTGCACGAGGAGCAGCGGTTTTCCCGCGCCCCGCTCGCTCACGCGGACCCGGGCCTCCTTGCAGACGACGTCCCTCGTCGCTTCGGAGGGGGCTTCGTCGGAGAGGGCTGCCGTCACGCGCGGCGAGGGTACTTTCGTCCGGCGCGGGCGTCGATCGAATCTTCTCGAGCGAACGCTTTCCCCACCGATGCGTGCAGTCTGCACGTGCGCGCAGGCGCGTCCGCCGATTGTTTGCGCAATACACACATCCGACGCACAATGGAATACACGCACTCCATGGGAGCGCGAAATCACGCCGGAAATTGGCTGTCGAGCCGAAATCCACGCTCCAGGCGTGACATTGATTGTCACACCATGGAGCTAACCGCCGAGAACCACGTCCATCGATGGACGACGCAAAATAAACGGCGTGGATGGATTGACGGGAATCTTTTGAGTAGAATAGAGTCGCGAACGTGAGATGCCACGTTCGCCGAGGGCTTCATGCGCAGCGGACGCGGCCAGCAGGGACATGGGCCCGAAGTGTTCACCGACGACGAGCTGAGTCGCATCGAGCGAGAGCACGCCGAAGGAATCACCTCGGAACAGATCGTCGATCTCTTCAACCGGAAGGGCCTCCGCTTCACCGAGGCCACCCTCCGGAAGTACGTGCAACTCGGGCTCTTGCCGAGGAGCCGTCGGGTCGCGATCGCCGGCGCGCAGCGTGGGTCGCAGGGGCTTTATCCCGCGACCGTCATTCGGCGCGTCCAGCACCTCAAGTCGCTGCTGACGCAGTTCACGATCGAAGAGATTCAACGAGAGTTTCTGTTCGTTCGCGGGGACATCGAGGAGCTATCGCAGTCGCTCGAACGGGTCTTTGCGGCGCTCGGCACGGCGGCCAAGCCGGCTGACACCCAAGACCCGCACTCCCGCGCAGTGCTTAGAGAGCTTACGGAGGCGAGAGAGCTCGCAGCGGACCTGATGGCGAAGCTGACGAGCGTCGAGACCCGGCTGTCGATGCGTGCACGGCTCGAAGGGCAAGCACGCAAAGAAACGGGCTAGGTCCGAAAGAAAGTTCGATGGGGCGATGTAGCCGCGTGTGGGACCAGGCGAGGCCCACGCGGAGACGGAGAGCTCCATCCGCGGACGCACACGGGAGGCAGCGATGAACGACGAGATCGAACACCCGCAGACGGAAGGCGCGCTTGCGCTCGCGACCGACACGACGACCGCCGAGCCCGAAGAGACGGTCACGCGCGAGCAGCGTCGCTCGCGCAGAAAGCGCGAGGTCCGCGCGCGGACGATCAGCGTGAAGCGCATGACCAAGCGCGAGCTCGAGCTCGGGCGGCTGCTCTATCCGGACGTCGAGGGCGTCGAGCGCCCCGTGACGCGCGCGGATTGCCAGGGCGGCGAGCGGCCGTGCCCGTTCGTCTCGTGCAAGCATCACCTCTACTTGGACGTCTCGGCGCGCACCGGCGCGATCAAGCTGAATTTCCCCGATCTCGAGGTCTGGGAGATGACCGAGACGTGCGCGCTCGACATCGCGGATCGCGGCGGCGCGACGCTCGAAGAGGTCGGCGCCATCATGAACCTCACGCGCGAGCGCATTCGTCAGGTCGAGGTGAAGGGCCTCGCGAAGCTCCAGGCGCTGCGCGACATGGCGGCCCTGCGCGACTACGTCGACGAGGGCCCGATCGGAAAGCGCCGCCTGCCGGTGCTCTCGGCCGACGACGACGAAGAGGGCGAGGACATCGACTTGAGCGACGACGACGACGAGGACGAGGACGTGACCGCGACCGTCCAAACGACGACCGAGTTCGACGTAGAGGCTTTCGCCGAGGCGGAAATCGAGTAAGTCGCGCCCGATGCGCTACTCGATTTCGGTTCTCCTCATCGCAGCCTTCACGACCACGGGCGCCGTCGCCGACCCGACCTGCGCGCTCGACGGCACGTGGAGCGTGACCCACAACACCGGCCGGGTGACCTTCACCACGAAGCTCGTCGCGGCCACCCACACCATCACGGTCGATCGCACGGGCGGGGGCCTCCCGAACGCCCACGTCGCCGGCACGTACACGTACGCCGCGGGCAAGATCACCTTCACGAACAAATCGGTGAGCACGCAGGACATGGCGTTTTTCGCGTGTCTCAACGTGCCGGGGACGTACTCGGTCACCTTCTCGGACTGCTCGCACATGACGCTCGGGCTCGTGAGCGACAACTGCATGCCCCGCAGGCAGAGCTCGGATCACGCCTCGTTCACGAAGGAGTGAGCTGTCCCTTTCGGAATCGCGACGGTTGATTTAGAGAACGGCGCATGCCCGTTCGCACAGCGCTCGTCTCGGTGTCCGACAAAACGAATCTGATCCCGTTCGCGCGCGCGCTCGCCGAGCGCGGCGTGACCCTGCTCTCGAGCGGCGGGACCGCCAAGGCGCTCGCGGCCGAGGGCGTGCCGGTCGAGACCGTCGAGAGCTACACGGGCTCGCCCGAGGTGATGGACGGACGCGTGAAGACGCTCCACCCGCGCGTCCACGGCGGCATCCTCTCGCGCGGCGCGAAGGACAAGGGCGATCTCGATCGCATCGGCGCGCGCGAGATCGATCTCGTCGTCGTGAACCTCTATCCGTTCGAGAAGACGGTCGCGAATCCCAAGTCGACGCACGAGGAGATCGTCGAGAACATCGACATCGGCGGGCCGTCGATGGTGCGTTCGGCCGCGAAAAATCACGCCCGCGTCGCGATCGTGTGCGACCCGGCCGATTACGAGCGCGTGCTCGGGGAAATTCGGGCGACCGGCGAAGTGAGCCAGGCGACGCGCGCGGAGCTCGCGGCCAAGGCGTTCGCTCACACCGCGGCGTACGACGCGGCGATCAGCGGGTACCTCTCGCGCGGCGAGGAGAAAGAGTTTCCCAAGTACCTCACGCTCCCGTTCGAGAAGGGCTACGGCCTTCGCTACGGAGAGAACCCGCACCAGCGCGGCGCGTTCTACGTCGAGCGAAATGCGCCCGCCGGGTCGCTCGCGCGCGCGGAGAGCCTCGGGGCCGGCGGCAAGGAGCTTTCGTTCAACAATCTCGTGGACGTGGAAGCGGCTCTTGATGCGGTTCGTGAGTTCGAGGAGTCCGCCGCCGTCGTGGTGAAGCACACCAATCCGTGCGGCGTCGCGACGGGAAAGGATTTGGCCGAGACGTACAAGCGCGCGCGCGAGGCGGACGCGGTGTCGGCGTTCGGCGGGATCGTCGCGCTGAACCGCGAAGTGGACGAGGCGACGGCCAAGGTGCTCGCCGAGACGTTCCTCGAGTGCATCGTCGCGCCGTCGTTCGCGGGCGCGGCGCTCGAGGTGCTCCGCGCGAAGAAGAACCTGCGCCTGCTCGCGACGGGAGCCTGGCTCGCGGCGAATCACGAGGGGCTCACGTACAAGCGCATCGGCGGCGGCGTCGTCGTCCAGACCCGGGACAACACCGGGCCGGGCGAGGTGACGAACGGAAAAGTCGTGACGAAGCGCGCGCCGACCGCGGAGGAGCTCGCGTCGCTCGAGCTCGCGTGGCGCGTCTGCAAGCACGTGAAGTCGAACGCCATCGTGCTCGCCAAGGGCAGCACCACCGTCGGCGTCGGCGCGGGGCAAATGTCTCGCGTGATTTCGGTGCAGATTGCATGTGAAAAAGCAGGCGCCGCGGCGCGCGGGAGCGTGCTCGCGTCCGACGCGTTCTTCCCGTTCCCCGACAGCATCGAGGTCGCCGCGAAGAACGGCATCACGGCGATCGCGCAGCCGGGCGGAAGCGTGAAGGACGCGGACTCGATCGCCGCCGCGGACGCCGCGGGGATCGCGATGGTGACGACGGGCGTCCGGCATTTCAGGCACTGAAAATTTGGCCCACTTCGATAAGCCGTGGCACCGATGGCGCCATGAGCGAAGCGGAGCGCGCCAGCTGCGAGGTCTGTCGGGCCGAGTTCGAGATCGAGCTCGTCGCCCAAGTCGTTCATCTGAACGGCGTGCGGCGGTTCGCTTGCGGCATGGAGTGTCGCGAGAAGCTCCTCCAGGCGGAGCGGGCGCGCGAAGCGGCGCGGTCGCAGGCGTGCGCGACGGGCGCGCGCTGCATCGCGGTCTTCAACCACAAAGGCGGCACGGGCAAGACCACGACCACGGTGAGCCTCGCCGCCGGGCTCGCGTCGCGCGGCCTGCGCGTGCTCATCGTCGACACCGACGCGCAGGGGAACGTCGCCGCGTCGCTCGGCGTGAAGCCCGAGCGAACGCTCTACCACGTGCTCGTCATGGGCCTGCCGCCGCGCGAAGCGGTAATCGAGGTGCGTCCGAACCTGGATCTCCTCGCGTCGAACGAGACGCTCGCCGCCGCCGAGCTCTACCTCGCTGGGCGGCAGAACCGCGACCGCGTGCTCCGCGATCGCCTCTGGGCGGTCGGCGCGAGCTACGACGTCGTGCTCCTCGACTGCTCGCCGTCGCTCTCGCTCATGAACCAGAACGCGCTCGTCTTCGCCGACGCGGTGCTCGTGCCGGTCGCGTGCGATTTTCTCTCGCTCGTCGGCGTGCGGCAGGTGCTCAAGACCATCAAGAGCGTCAACGCGCTCCTGCATCACGCCGTCGAAATCTGGGGGGTCCTCCCGACGTTCTACGACGCGCGCGCGCGCGTGTGTCGCGACGCGCTCGACACGCTCGAGAAGCACTTCGGCGAGCGGTGCCTCCCGCCGATCCGCCAGGCGACGCGCATCAAGGAAGCGCCCGCCGCGTCGAAGACGCTCTTCGAGCACGCCCCCGACTCGAACGCGGCGGCCGACTACGGACGGATCGTCGACTTGGTCGTGGAAGGTCTCCACGCCGTGTCGGGCGCGATCCGCACGCACGCCGCTCCCCCCGTTGCCGCAGCAGGATGAGAAAGACCATGGCCCAGCGAATTCTCGAAGACGAAGTCGACACGGTCCTCTCGGAGCGATTCTTCCGAGGGAAGCCGACGCACTACAAAGTCATCTGCATTTCGATGTACACGAAGGACCTCGAGCGCCTCGACGAGCTCGTCGGACAGCTGAAGAAGCGCGGCTTGACGAAGGCGAACCGAAGCGCGCTCATCCGCGCTGCGCTGGAGCAGGTGGATCTCGATCGCGTGCCGCGGGGGATGTAGGGGAGCCGATAGCCGATAGCCGTTAGCCGATAGCCGTCAGCCAGAAGTCTCCTGATCCCCTGACACCCCGACACCCCGACACCTTTCCCAAAACGCTCCCATGTCGTCCGGCAGCGGCGCGATGACTTCGAGCGGGCGCCGCGTGATCGGGTGGGCGAGGCGGAGCTCGGTCGCGTGGAGGGCCTGGCGGGGGAGCTCGAGCTTCGCGAGATCGGCGTCCGTGATCACGCCGTCGGCTTCGCGGATGAAGTAGCCCTCGTCGATGCCGTAGAGCTTGTCGCCGACGATGGGCGTGCCGAGCGAGGCGAGGTGGACGCGAATTTGGTGCTGCCGGCCGGTGAGCAGCTCGCAGCGGACGAGCGCGTAGCCTTCCGTTTCTTCGAGGCCGCGGAAGATCGTGCTCGCCGACAGCTCCGTCCCGACGCGCATCTTCACCTTCGTCTTGCTCGTCGGGTCGAGCTCGAGCGGGGCGTCGACGCGGAGCACCTCGCCGCGCTTCACCGGCACGCCCCACGTGATCGCCGTGTAGATTTTTTCGATGCCCGCGCGGTCCTCGAGATCGCGCTTGAGCGCGCGGTCGCACTCGGCGGTCTTCGCGACGAGGAGGACGCCGCTCGTCTCGCGGTCGAGGCGGTGGCCGAGCGAGAGGAACTGCTTCGGGCGCGCGCGCTGGAGCACCTTGATGAGCGTGTTGTGGTGGTAGCGCGCCGTCGGGTGGACCGGGAGCTTCGCGGGCTTGTCGACGGCGAGGAGGTGCTCGTCTTCGTAGAGCGTCGGCACGTCGGTCGGGACGGCGACCTCGTCCCAGGGGGGCCTCCAGAGCAGGACGATCTGATCGGCGGCGACGCGCGAGCCGGGCCGTAGGCGCTTGCCGTGCTCGTCGTAGGCGCTCGCGCGCACGATGAACTGGGCGCGCGTCCGGCTCGTGCGGCGGAGCTGGGACTGGAGAAAGAGGTCGAGCCGCTGGCCGGCGACCTCGGGCGGCACGCGAAAGACGGACAAAACCGCCCCCTCCGGCACGTCCGAAGGGCGCGCGTATCCGCGGTTCTCGCTCCAGCGCAACCGAGTCACCCATTCATGTTACAACGCGCGCACCGCTGAGGATCCGCCGCGGGCGGGCCGACAGCCGGAAGGGCAAACGAAATGGACATCTTGTTCGTCACGACCGAGCTCGCGCCGTTCGTCAAGGTCGGCGGGCTCGCCGACGTCGCGGCCGCGCTGCCGAAGGCGCTGCGGGCGCTCGGGCACAAGGTCACGCTGGTGTTGCCGCGCTTCGCGGCGTTCGAGCAGGGCGGCCTCCTCGTCGCGCGGCGCCTCACGGCGGTGCGCGTGCCGCTCGGCGGCATCACGTACGACGTCACGCTCTTCGACGGGCGGCTCGCTTCGCAGGTCGACATCGTGCTCGTCGACGCGCCGGGGTTCTTCGATCGCGCCGGCGTTTACGGCGAGCGCGGCGAGGATTATCCGGACAACGCGACGCGCTTCGCGGTGCTCTCGTACACGGCGGCGGAGATCGCGCGGCAGCGCGCGGTCGGCGGCGCGCCGTTCGACGTCGTCCACTGCCACGACTGGCCCGCCGCGCTCGTCCCCGTGTACATGCGGAAGCTCGCGCGCGAGTCGCCCGAGCTCGCGGCGACGAAGACCGTCCTCACGGTGCACAACATGGCGCACCAGGGCGTCTTCGGTCGCGAGCAGGTCGCCGCGGTCGGGCTCGACGCGCACGATTTCGCGCCGGACACGGGCGAGTTCTTCGGCAAGCTCAATCTCCTCAAGCTCGGGCTCGTCAGCGCGGACGCGGTGACGACCGTGAGCCCGACCTACGCGCGCGAGCTCGCGACCGAGTCCGGCGGCGCGGGGCTCGACGGCGTCGTGCGATCGCTCCGCGCGCCCATCGCCGGCATCCTCAACGGGATCGACTACGCGGTGTGGAACCCCGCCGTCGACGCGACGCTGGCGACGCGCTACGACGCGCAGGACACGGCGGCGCGCGTGCGCTGCAAGGGCGCGCTCCAGCGCGAGCTCGGGCTGCCGATCGAGCCGGCGCTTCCGCTCGTCGCGTCGATCGGGCGCATGGTGCATCAGAAGGGGACCGACCTCGTCGTCGGCGCGCTGCCCGAGCTGCTCCGCGCGACCGACGCACAAGTGGTCGTCGCCGGCGACGGCGATCCGGAGCTCGTCGCGCGGGTCGAGGCGGCGGTCGGAAAGTCCGAAGGGCGCGCCGTCTTCTCGCGCAACGCGCCCGAGGCGGTCGTGCATCGGATTCTGTCGGGGGCCGACGTGGTGCTCGTGCCGAGCCGCTTCGAGCCGTGCGGGCTCGTGCAACAGTACGCGCAGCGGTACGGCGCGCTCCCGGTCGCGCGCGCGACGGGCGGCCTCGTCGACACGGTCGTCGACTGCGACGCGAAGCTCGAGACGGGCACCGGCTTCTTGTTCGACGACGAGACGCCGCGCGCGCTCGTCGGCGCCGTCGAGCGCGCCCTCGCGGCGCGGGTGCTCCCGCAGTGGGCCGCGCTGGTCAAGCGCGTCATGCGACTCGATCGGAGCTGGGACGGTCCCGCGCGGCGCTACGAAGCGCTCATGAAGAACCTCTCGCGCTGACGGTCTTCACGCGAATCCTCACGTGCCCGGGCGCGCCCGGCGGGCCGTCGCTGCCGGAGGGCCCGTCCGAGCCCGACGGTCCGTCCGAGCCGGCCGAGCAGCCCGGATCGTCGGTGACGGTGTTGCCGTTTTCGTCGGTGTGCGTCGTCGGCGCGCGGCCCGAGCCGCCGCTGCCGCCCGAGCCGCCCGAGCCGCCCGGACCGCCGGGTCCTCCCGCGCCGCCGAGGCTCCCGATCGTGCGGCGCATGATCGCGAGCGCGTCGTCGCACGACGCGGAGCCGCAGTCGATCTCGACGTCGACGTCGCCGCCGTTTCCGCCCGGACCGCCGTCGCCGCCGGGGCCGCCGTCGCCGCCCGCGCCGCCGCTGCTGCACTCGCTGCCGCTCGATCCCGTCGAGCCGGCCGACCCCGCCGAGCCGCCCGCGCCGGTCGCGCCGCGGCTCGCGACCACGAACGTCGGCGCGTCGTACGCTTCGACGACCGCGAGGTACGCGTTCGTCGCGGCCGTCACCGCGTAGACGTAGCGCGCGGGGTCCTGGTGATCGATCGCGACGGCGAGGTGCGGGCCGTCCGCGCCCGGGCCGTTTCCTTCGACGATCAGGTTCTGCGGCTTCTCGTAGTGAAACGGCCAGACGAACGACGTGAGCGTCTTGCCCGCCACGCTGATCGGGAGATCGAATCGGTCGTGCATCGCCGTGAGGGCGACCGCGTCTTTCTCCGTCATGCGGTCGACGAAGCGAAACACGCCGCCGCGATCGAGGTACGCGACGGGGTTGCCGAGGTGGACGTCGTCGGCGGCGACGCACGGCGTCGGGTCGAGCTCCTTCTTCGCGCCGCACATCGTGATCGGTCGCGAGACGCCGGGCACCTCGAGCATCAGCGCGTGGCGGAGGTGCAGCTCGGGCAAGATCGAGAGCGAGGGCGGTCCCTGGCGGTACCCGAGGAGGGTCGCGGTCTGCGACCAGACGTCCTGGCGCACGAGCACGCCGCGCATCGGCACGTTCGCCGGGTCGAGCCACCCGCGCGACGGCGTCTGGTGGGCCGCGTCGATGGGGTTCGCGCCGCGGATGAGCACGCGCTCTTCGACGTCGTCGGCGTGCGCGCGCACCTCGGGGAACGGAGACGCCTCGATGTGGAGGCGCACGATGCGCCGGCGCGCCTCGTTGCGCATGTCGTCGTTCGGCAGGCGGTCGACGAACATCGCGAGCGTCTTTTCGTCGTGCGCCGCGGCGAGCTCGTCGAGCATCGCGCCCGAGACGCGCCGGCCCTTCCACACGCCGTTCTCGAGGTCGACGACCTCGAGTAGCTCCTGACCGAAGCGCGTCGCGACGGGGCCGAGCTTGTGGCCGGCGAGCGCGTTGCGGAGGTCCTCGATGAGGTCGGCGAGATCGGCGTGCGAGTCGTGGATGCGGTTCTTTCGCTCGACGTAGAGGCGCTGCATCGCGGCGACGCGCGCTTGCATCGCCGGCGTCGTTTCGAACTTTCCGTCCTTCACGAGCGAGCGGTACGCGCGGCCGACGTCGTCGAGCATCGACGCGGCTTCGTCCGGCGGCGCGCGCTTGATGAGCGCGTCGGTGCACGCGAGCCAGAGCTCCGGCGGCACGCGGCCGTCGACGAGCCCGCCGACGAGCGCCTTGCGCATCTCGGGGACGAGCGCGCCGACGTGCGGGCCGCGCGCCTTCGCGTCGCACACCGACGCGCTCGCGTCCGGCTGCGACAGGTACGCGACGAGCGCGGGTCCCGTGTCGTACGTCGAGAGCTCCGCGGCCGTCATTGGGAGCCGAAACACCGGCTCGCTCGCGCAACCCGCCGTCGCCGCGAAGATGGCGGCGCAAAACAATGTCGAACCCCTCACGCTCGTGAGCTCCTTCCCCGGCGACACCGCGAATATGCGTCGCGCCCGGCGCGCGGCAACGAGCGTTACAGTCCTTTACTCGCCCGCGCAGCCCGCGTCCGGGTGCTCGCGCAGGTAACCGGCGAAGCCCTCGGTCAGCGCGCGGGCGATGCGGTTTCCCATCAGCATGCCGCCGTCGCGCGTGAAGTGGACGAGGTCCCACGTGGCGAGCCCGTCCTTCGCGAAGCGGATCATCGACCCGTCGCCGCCCATCGCGTGCCAGAAGCTCCAGAAGGCCCAGCCCTGACGCTTGGCGATCGCGGCGAGCTGCGCGTCGAGCGCGACGATGCGGCGGTCGCTGTGCGCGTCGGTGCGGTGGTGCTCGAGGTCCGGCGGCGAGAGGACGAGGATGGGCGTGCCCGGCGCGACGCGCTCGATGTCGCCGATGTCTCGCTTCATCCAGCGCTCGTGGAGCGTGGGCGCGAAGAGGTTCGTGCCGATGAGGAAGACCACGAGGTCGTACTTGCGGCGCGCGAGCATCGGCGCGCGCGACGCCTCGCTCACGTGGAGCATCTGCTCGTAGTTGAGCGCGCCCGTGCCGAGCGAGTCGACGACCACGCTCGCCGGCTTGCGCTCGAGCGCCGCGCCGAAGAGGCGCACGGTGCCCGTCTTCACCTTCACCTGGAGCTCGTGGGGGCCGTCGGGCATCTCGAAATGCTCGTAGGACGTCGCCGTCTGATCGGCGTCCGCGTCGACGTCGATCGCGTGCTCGCCGTCCACGTCCACCTCGAACGATCCGCCGCCCGGCCGTGCGAGATAGAAGACGTCGATCGAGCTCACGCTCCCGCCGATGGGCCCGCGCGCGCTCGTCCCGACCGAGCTCCAAGCGCCCGGCTCGCTCGACTCCGTCGCGATGTTCGCGGCCGAGTAGTTTCCGTCGTCGACGTGGTTCGTCGACGTCGAGATGCGCTTCCACGCGTGCTCGTCGAGCCGCTGGCGCACGTCCATGTGGTGGTACCAGCTCCACGGGCGCGCCATCGCGACGTAGCCGTGCCCGCCGTCGCCGAATTTCTCCTGGAACGCGCGCCGCATCGCGCCGCTCACGTAGTCCATCGTCATGTTCGAGTCGCCGTAGACGGCGATGCGGACGTGGTCCTTCGCCTTTCCGCGGACGAGGCGCGCGAAGCGTTCGTAGAAGCGATCGAGGTCGTGCGAGTCGTCCGCGATCGCGCCGAGCGGGACGCGCGCGATTTTGTCGGCCAGCGGCCCGAGGTCGTAAGCGCTCGGCGCGATGGGAAGACACGCGGGCGGCGGCGGCTCGACCTCGAGGGTCGTCGGCGCGGCGACGGCGACGATGGGCGCGGCCGGCGGCGGAGGAGGGGGCGCCGCGGCGCGCGGCGCGTCACGAACGGCCGCCGCGCACGACGCGAGCGAGACGAAGAGGAGCGCCGATGCAGCGGACTTCACGGCCCTTCGGACATATCACCGCGCGGCGATCTGCGAAAGAAAGCGGAGCGTGGTGCAGCTCACCGCGCGGAGCGGCGCCTCGCGGCTCAAAACGGGGAAACCGTGCTTTTGTCCGGGCACTTCGAGGACGTAGTGCGGCACGCCCGCGCGCTCGAGCGCCGCGGCGAAATCGTGCGCGTCGGCCAGGGGCGCGATGGTGTCCTCGGTGCCGCCGAGGAGGAGCATCGGCGGCGCGCCCTTGGCGACGAGACGGCTCGGCGTCGCGGCGCGCGCGCGCGTCATCCAGTCGCCCGCGTCTTCGTCGACGGTCGGCCCGTCCTCGCCGGCGCACGTGAACTGCGACGGGTGCCGCGCGCACGCGACGCGCCGCGCGCCGTAGAGGAGCTCGTCCACCGCCTGCCTCATGATGGGCACGTAGCGCTCGCGCGCGCGATCGATCTCGAGGGGACCGTAGAAGAGCACCGCGCCGTCGACGCGCAGCGGGCGCTTGTCGGCGCACGCTCCGTCGAGCGCGGGATCGTCGCGCGTGAGCGCAGCCATCGCCGCGAGGTGCGCTCCCGCTGACGCGCCGAGCAGGATCGTCTTGCCGCCGCCGGCCTTCTCCTCGGCCGCGCGGATCGCGCAGCGCACGTCGACGAGGCTCGCCGGAAACGCGCGCGAGTCGCTCGACGCGAGCCGATACGACACGCTCGCCGCCGCGTATCCGAGCGTCGCGAGCATCCGGATCGTCGGACGAAAGAGCTTTCGCCCGCCCGAGGTCCAGCCCCCGCCGTGGATGATGACGACGAGCGCCTTGGGCTTGCCGTGCTCGGGAAACGAGATGTCGTACTTCTCTTTTCCGTCCGTTCCGTACGGCAGATCCTCCTCCACCGCGGGGCCGGGCGCGTCGTTCGGGATCCACGCCGGGATGTCGGTGCAGTCGTCGACGCGCCCGAGGACGAGCGGCGGCGCCGGCGCGGCCTCCGCGCTCGACGCGGCCGGGAGCTCCACGTTCGACACGCCGAGCGGCGGCACGGCGGCGGTCCCGGCGCCGCACGAGGCGAGCAGGGCGAGGGCGAAGAGCTTCTTCACTACTGCGCTACGTCAGCACAGCACCGAAAGCCCGTCGAGTAATCGTGGTAATACACGTCGTGGCCGGGCGTGCGGTAGTTGCAGCCGTCGCCGAGCTGATGCGTGTCGAGGTAGAACCCGCCGAGGAACGTCCCGTCGGGGTCGTCGACCCACTCGTGCACGTTGCCGACCATGTCGTAGACGCCGTAGTCGTTCGTGCAGCCGGCGTGCGAGCCCGACTTCGCGACCGTGCCGGCGAGGCGGTCGAGCTTCGGGTCGTTCATGTGCGGCGTCCACAGGCGCGGATTGGTGCCGCCGCCGAGGCCGAAGATCACCGCCATCGGCGAGCGCCCGTGATCGTTGCAGCGACCGGGCTCGTTGTCGTTGCCGTACGGGTAGCGCGTCTTCGCCGGGCCCATGCACGCGCGCTTCCACTCCGGCGCCTTGCAGAGTCGCTTGCCGGAGCGGAGGCACGCGTTCTGCGCCTGCACTTCGGAGATGTACGCTTGCGGCACGGCGCCCTCCGCGCTCACCGCGCGCACGACCGGGAGCCGTCCGCCGACCACGTGATGGTCGATCGCCTCGTACGGCGACCACGGCCGCTCGTCGCCGTTC
>Ga0335082_10002361_pt1 | contig 20291 bp, 21 predicted proteins | sample Lox_Sample_41_FD_206718 | JGI IMG/M metagenome (GOLD analysis project Ga0335082, IMG submission 206718) | Soil microbial communities from Loxahatchee National Wildlife Refuge, Florida, United States - Lox_Sample_4.1 | ecosystem: Environmental > Terrestrial > Soil > Wetlands | place: USA...
CTTATTTTTCAACCTCTTTCTTCCAACTTCGATCGGGGGTGACCTCGGAAAATGCTACTATTTAGCCGGGGGTCGCAGCGACATCCTGCGCGCGATGACGACTATCCTGGCCGATCGGATCAGCGGGATGACCGCCCTTCTGTGCATCACCTCCTTTGCCCTATCGCTGGCCGGCTCGGTGACGGTCCCGGTCTGGATGACCGCCTTCATACTGGGTGCGACGGCCTTGCTGATACTGGGTCTTTTTATCCCATTTGCATTTCCAGGTTTTTTGAGGAGGTATGAATTGCCCTATCGCTACTGGGAAAATCCTCGGTTCATGGCGGCATCGCTTGCGGCCTCATTTTTTATCCAACTGTCCGTCGTTATCATCAGCATGATCATCGGTCTGGCGGTGAACGTCTCCGTCCCATGGGAATATTATTTTGTTTTCATCCCCCTGGTAACCGTGGCCGGTATGGTTCCGATCAGCTTGAACGGCTTGGGTGTTCGAGAGGGCGCATACGTATATTTTTTGACCCAGGCGGGGGTTGCGAACCCTCAGGCCTTGGCTTTTGCCGTTCTCTGGTTGATCCTGAATACCTCGCTTAATGTCCTTGGCGGCCTCGGGTGGGTGTTTATCTCCCATCCTGTCCATGCGGTCAAGACTTGACCCACAGACCATGGAAGGTTATATTACGTAAATCAAGGCAGGGGGTCCCCTGTTCAAACGGGAGTTCAAGGAGGCAATCGATTGCGAAAACCATTGGTCAGCATCGTCATGGGCAGTGAATCGGATTTGACCGTGATGGAACAGGCGGCGGAGGTGCTGGGTAATTTCGGTGTGGCCCATGAACTGGCCATTACTTCGGCCCACCGCTCTCCGGATTGGACCCGGAGATATATTTCCGAGGCGGAGAAAAAGGGCGTGGAGATCTTTATCGCGGGCGCAGGCGGGGCGGCCCATTTAGCCGGTACCGTGGCGGCCCATACGACACGGCCCGTTATCGGTGTTCCGATCGATTCGTCCTCCTTGAACGGTCTGGACGCTCTTCTCTCGACAGCGCAAATGCCGGGAGGGGTTCCGGTCGCAACAATGGCTATCGGGAAGGCCGGGGCGAAGAATGCGGGCATCCTGGCCGTTCAAATATTGGGGGTGGGCGATAAGGAATTAGCACGAAAAATTAAAAACTATAAAGATAAACTTGAGGAAGAAGTTGAAGCCAAAGCAAGACGGATTCAAAGGGCGGGTCGTCAAAATTGATCCAGTGCACCCTGATTCCGACCCCTCTCTGGACGCGGTCGGACAGGCCGTCCATTGGATCCGTTCGGGTGGAATGATCGCTTTTCCGACCGAGACCTACTACGGTTTGGGGGTGGACCCGTTCAATTCAGCCGCGGTTGAGCGGCTTTTTGTCGTCAAAGGGCGGGAGGCAGGAAAGCCGATCCTAATCGTCGTCGACGACATCAAAAAGGCTGAAGGGATCATCGTGGCCGTTTCCCCGGAGGCCTGGAATCTCATCCGAAAGTTCTGGCCGGGGCCTTTGACGCTCTTATTGGCCGCTTCCCCGCGACTGCCCTCCGCGCTGACGGGGGGGACCGGAAAAATCGGCATCCGGATTCCGTCCCATCCGGTGGCCTTGCAGCTTCTGCGGGCCGCCGCTCAACCCATCACGGCCACAAGCGCCAACCCTTCGGGCCACCCCGAGGCCACTACGGCTTCGAAGGTCCATGAAACGCTGGGCACGCATCTCGATCTCATTGTCGATGGGGGGGAGACAAGTGGCGGAAACAGTTCCACGATTGTCGATGCCACGTTTCACCCCCCCCGCCTAATCCGCGAAGGGAGGATTCCCTTCCGGGAGGTCCTCGGGTGTCTCGGATTAAGTCTCACGGAGGATCATGAATGGTAAGATCCGCATTGAGAACTATCTCCAATCGCTTGGAGCATCTCCGGCTCAATACCAAGCTTCTCCTCATGATGCTCTCGCTTTTGTTGTTATCCTTGATGGCCTCCTTGGCCTTCTACTGGCTGACCGAGCAAGCGGTCGTCAGAGAAATCATGGCCGACACGGAGGACCTGACGACGGCGATCCAGATCAGCGTCGAACAGCTGACGACGCACGGGGCCACGGACGAGGCCCGTTTGAGAGATTACGTCAAGCGGCTCAATAAGAAAGGGGTAAAGGAAATTTCCATTCTGAGCAACGAAAATCAAGTCATCGCCAGTTCAAATCCTCATCGGAAAGAGCGATCTCCGGATCCCAAGCATCGCGATCTGATCATTACAGAACGGATCGGAGAGGACGCCGGAACGAAAAAAGACCAGAAGCCCTATAACATTTTGGTCCCGATCGTTGTCGGTGGGGAGCAGTTGGGTTATGTCCATATCATCATGATCATGGATGATTTTAACCGCCTGATCCGGCGAAGCTTCTATACACGTCTGGCCGTGCATATCGCGATATTCTCGATGGGGATCTTCCTCTCGTTCTATCTGGCGTGGCGATACACCCGTCCCATCAAACAGGTTGTGGAAGCGGCCAAAAACGTTGCGGCCGGCGATTTGAGCACTCCGTTGGTCGTACAGGGGGGCGGAGAGGAGATCGGCGAGCTGACCCGAAGCTTCAATGAAATGGTGGAAAAGCTCCGGCTGCAGAAATCCCTCGAAGGCCGCCTGCGCCATGCGGAACATCTCTCGGCCGTCGGCCAATTGGCTTCCGGGATCGCCCATGAAATCCGCAATCCCTTGAATCTGATCAACCTCTCCATCGATCATTTGCGCGTCCAGTTGGATCGGGCTCGTTTTATTGATAAGGAAGAAATCGACAAACTGGTCGTCAACATCAAGACCGAAATTCATCGGCTGAACCGAATGATCGAAAATTTTCTTGATTTTGGGAAACCGATTCGCCTGCAGATGCAATCGGCCGATTTGGCCGCCATTTTGTCCGATGTCCTCCAATTGGCCCTCCCCAAGGGAGCGGATCAAGGGGTTCAATTTGAGACTCGGGGCATTCGCGATCTTCCGCGGGTGTTGGTCGATGTGGAACAGATCAAAAACTGTTTTGTGAACATCACGGTCAATGCGCTTCAGGCCATGAGCCAGGGGGGGGTGTTGCGGATTCATGCACAAATGGACGACGAGAACAGCCGAGTCCTGGTGCATTTTGAAGATACCGGCTGCGGCATCGAAGCGGACCACCTTCAAAAGATCTTCGAACCCTATTTTACGACCAAGAAACTCGGCATCGGACTGGGACTGGCGTTGACAAAACGGGTTTTGGAAGAGCATGGCGGAACCATTTGGGTCGCCAGCGTGAAGGGGATGGGAACGACCGTCACCATATCCCTTCCCATGGAAGGAGTACATGCGTGAAGCCGGGCAATATCCTTGTGATTGATGATGAGCGGTCCCAGCGTGAAATTATGGGGCTCATTCTCCGGTCTGAAAAATATGAAGTGGATCTTGCCTCGACCGCAAAGGAGGCGGTGGGTAAATTCCAAAACGGGGAATATGATGTGGTCCTGACGGATCTGAAGCTGCCGGATACGGAGGGCTTAGGGATCGTTCAAAAGATTTTTCAGTTGAACCCGTCCGCGTCCGTAATCATCATGACGGCCCACGGTTCGATTGATTCGGCGGTCGAGGCGATGAAGCTGGGGGCATTGGATTACATCACCAAACCGCTGGAGCGGGAAGAACTGCTGATCGCGGTAAAACGGGCCTTTGAAAAGATCTCTCTCATAAAAGAAAACAGCCGGCTCCGACAACAACTTCAAGAAAAATTTCATATAAATAACATAATAGGAAATCATCCCCGGATGCAGGAAGTTTTTGATGTGGTTAAGAAGATATCGAACAGCACCGCGACCGTCCTGATCAACGGGGAGTCCGGTACGGGAAAGGAACTCTTGGCCCGTGCCATTCATTTCAATAGCGCGAGGAAGAATAAACCCTTTCAGGCGATTAATTGCGCCGCCATTCCCGATACGCTGATCGAAAGCGAATTGTTCGGTTACGAAAAGGGTGCATTTACGGGGGCGGCGGGCCGACGAATCGGGCTATTCGAGGCGGCCGATGGCGGAACCCTTTTTCTGGACGAGGTAGGCGATCTCAGTCTTCATCTTCAGGGCAAGTTGCTTCGCACGCTTCAGGAACGACAGATCCGGCGGATCGGAGGATCCGAAGAGACGGCCATCGACGTCCGTGTCATTGCGGCCACCAACAAGCGCCTGGATCAGGAGATCAAGAAGGATCTGTTCCGTGAAGACCTCTATTACCGGTTGAATGTCATTTCGATTCAAATTCCTCCGTTGCGTGAGCGCAGCACGGATATCCCGGAGTTGGTACAGCATTTCATCCGGATCTACAGCCAAAAAACGGAAAGGCCGGTCCAAGGCGTAAGTCGTGAGGCCATGCGAAAGCTGCTCGAGTACTCGTGGCCTGGAAATGTTCGTCAACTGGAGTCCTCCATTGAACGGGCGGTTCTTTTTTGCGGCCAGGAGGTGATCGACGTCGCCGATCTTCCTCCGGAAATCTGCCGGCTGCCGTCCCCGATGACGGGACTCGGACTGCAGTTGCCCGCTGAAGGTATCTCCCTGGATGAGCTTGAGCGTGAATTGATTTTTAAGGCCATGGAGCAATCCGACTGGATTATCATGAAAGCGGCTAAACTACTGGGGCTGACCTATAAAACCTTGCAATACCGTTTGGAAAAGCACGGAATTAAAAAACCCGGAATCCTTGCCGCAAATGAGGCAGACAAGACCTCAGAAAAGGTGTAGCGGTATGGAGTATTTTAATTAATGTTTCGCAGCTTTGACACAATATCCTAAAATTAAAAGAAATATTCAATATGGGAATTTTTAATAAATGGCATAAAAAATGCTTTATTATGTCCGATGGCTCATGACCGTTTTGCTCTCTGAATCAAGCGACGGCGCATGCCCGGAGAACCATACGAACGAGAAAATTAGTAAACAGAGAGGAGGTGAATGACATGCGGAAAATGATCCTGTCAGCGGTAATTTTTTCTTTCTTGTTTCTGCCTGTTTTGTCCGGCTGTGAATCAAAGCAGTTGAAAGATGAAAATGCCAAGCTGAAGCAGCAGGTGGACACGATGACGAAAGACAAGGCGGGGATGCAGGCCCAGATGGGTCAAACGATGGCTCAAATGGACGAGATGAAGAAAAAGAATGCCGACCTTGAGAAGGAGAATGGAGACCTTAAGGCCAAGGTAGCGGAACTTCAGAAGAAGTCGCCGAAATCCTCCGCCAAAACGGCTCCTAAGAAAAAGAAATAGGTCAGGCTCGGTGACGCAAGCGAGACTTTCGGCTAAATCTACTTGACGAAAGTTGCCGCATGGTTGAATGATGATATGGGTTGTTCAGAGTTCGGACTTAATTGTAGTGCGGAGAGGGGGTGAAACATTATGAAGCGAATGTTACTGGGTTTGGTTGTAGGGGTTGTGGTCCTGTCTTTTGTCAGCATGAGTTGGGCCGGAATGGTTACGGGCGAGCTGACGAAAATCGACGGCTCTTTTTATGTCGTCAAGGACAAGGAGGGGAAGGAGCACCGAATCCATTTTGATAATTCGACTCAGAAGACCGGAGATATCAAGGCCGGGGCTAATGTCGAAGTGGACGATGCCAATGGACATGCAAAATCCATCAAGGCCATGGAAATGAAGATGGACATGAAGATGGAGAAGAAGTAGTCTATACTTTCTAAAATGAGGCACGGTACCGAAAGGGACCGTGCCTCTTTCTTTATAAGGACCTGTTTGTGGATTTTTGAACAAAAAAAGTCTCGCCGTGCTTTAGTTTATTCCCTAAAAATGACAACCGGAGGGTCATGCCCCCGCCGGGAGGCGACATTTCCGGACATGGACAGGAGGGGGGTAATTTTTTAGATTGGCTCGTTTTTAGTGCCCCGGGGAGGTTGATCTTTTTCGGCTTTTCTTGTATTATTATTAGAATCTATTTTTAGGGGCCCAGCCATATCCATGCCGCGTCTTACCTATAAGAGGGCCGGGGTTGACATCGAGGCCGGTGACGAGTTTGTCCGGTCGATTAAGCCGTTGGTTCGTTCCACGTTCCGTCCGGAAGTTCTGACCGATATTGGCGGATTCGGCGGATTGTTCGGACTGGAGGCTAAAAAGTATAAAGACCCCGTGCTGGTTTCCGGGACCGACGGGGTCGGAACGAAACTCAGGATCGCCATTGAAATGAACCGGCACAATACGGTCGGAATCGATCTGGTGGCCATGTCCGTCAACGATGTGGTCGTAACGGGCGCCGAGCCGCTTTTCTTTCTGGACTACCTCGCGACCGGCAAACTGCAGCCCCAGACCGGAGTGGAGATCATCCGCGGAATCGTCAATGGCTGTCGACAGGCCGGATGCGCCTTGCTGGGCGGAGAGACGGCCGAGATGCCTTCATTTTATCCGGAGGGAGTCTATGACCTTGCCGGGTTTGCGGTGGGCGTGATCGAAAAAGGCCAGGTGATTGATGGCAGCCGCATTAAAGCGGGGGATGTCTTGATCGGCCTCGCCTCGAGCGGTCTGCATAGCAACGGGTTTTCTCTGGCGCGTAAGATTTCGTTTGAGGTGGCGGGTCATAAGCTCACGGATCGGATCCCCGGATGGACCCAGCGTCTGGGCGACGAGCTTCTCACCCCAACCAAAATTTATGTCAAATCTGTCCTGCAATTGGTTCGCGATGTGGATGTCAAGGGATTGGCCCACATCACCGGAGGGGGACTCACCGGAAATATTCCGCGCATTCTTCCAGAAGGGTGTCAGGCCCGGATCAAACGGGGGAGCTGGCCCGTCCCGGCCGTATTTGGATGGCTCGAAAAGCAGGGCGGGATCGTCACCGATGAAATGTATCGGGTCTTCAACATGGGGATCGGAATGGTGGCCGTCATCGGACCCGAGCAGGCCGATCAGGCCATGGAGAGGCTCAAGAGTTTGGGTGAGCCGGCATTTTTAATCGGAAAGGTCATCCACGGGGAGAAAAAAGTCTCCTATGAATAAATCCAAGCTTCGGTTGGGGATTCTCGTTTCTGGCCGCGGCTCAAACCTTCAGGCGATCATTGACGCCGCCTCGTCCGTCAAGATCGATGCTGGCGTGGAGGTGGTCATCAGCGATAAATCGCAGGCACCGGCCCTCGACCACGCCCGCCGGAGCCGGGTTCCGGCCTTTTTTCTGAATCCCAAAGATTATTCGAGCCGTGAAAAGTATGATGAAGCCCTCGTTGATGTACTGCGCAAGCACAAGGTTGATTTGGTGATCCTGGCCGGTTACATGCGTTTGATTACATCTCAATTGATCGAACCCTTTAAGAATCGGATTATCAACATTCATCCCAGCCTTTTGCCGGCTTTTTCCGGGCTTCACGCCCACCGACAAGCGTTGGAATGGGGTGCCCGGGTTTCGGGATGCACCGTTCATTTCGTGGATGAATCGATGGATCAGGGTCCGATCATCATTCAAGCGGCGGTGCCGGTCTACGATGGAGACACCGAAGAAACCCTGGCGGCACGAATCCTGGAGGAAGAGCATCGGATTCTTCCGCAGGCCATACAGTATATTGCGGAACAGAGGTTGGAGGTCTCGGGTCGGCGGGTGATCGTAAAGTCGGCCCCGAAAATGACCGGGGCGAAGATCCTATCGCCCATGATCGAGATCGGTCTCTAAAAGTCGGTATAAAGCGTATTCGCTGATACGGGAGGATTATCGGCCATGTTGCTTAATGACACTTTTTTACTGGGTTGCGCTTATCTCAAAGAAGCGAATTATCCGGAAGCGCTGTCCTACTTTCGCCGATTGTTGGCGGCCTATGAAGAGGATTCGTCTTCCGCGGTGCCGCCGGAATTGCTCTCCTATTTTGGTCTTGCCTTGGCCCTGGGAGAAAACCGGATCAAGGAAGCCGTAACCTACTGCACCACGGCGATCAAAAAAGAATTCTACCGTTCGGAGTTTTATATCAACCTTTCACGGGTTTATTTGTCGGCGAATCGCCGCTCCAGCGCGGTCGATGTGTTGTACAAGGGCCTGAAGATCGACAACCAGGATCCCGGAATTCTGGCGGAGCTTCGAAGGCTGGGCATCCGCCGAAAGCCGGTTCTGGGTTTCCTGACGCGAAGCCATGTGCTCAATAAGTACCTGGGTATGATCACCTCGCGCCTCCGCCCCAAGGATAAAGAGATCCGGAATCCCGTACTGTCGTGACCGAATATTTGGACGACCTGCTCGAGGAAGAGTTCAAGCTCAAGCGGCTGCGACGCATCGTCGATCGGACGGCCGCGGACCTGCGATGGAGAACAACGACGCGCGCGGAGGCCCACCATCGTATTGTCGAAGCCCGGCGCGATGTGTTATTATTGTTTCCAGAGGGCGGAGAGCTGTTCGATCGGATTTATCGGCCCCGCTTTGAACGAATTTTTAAAGATCGGACCGTACCGGTCGTTGGTCCGTAATCGCACATGGCTTGAAACCTGCGTGGGGCTGTAGCTCAGTTGGGAGAGCGTCTGGTTCGCAATCAGAAGGTCGCCGGTTCAATCCCGGCCAGCTCCACCATGAATTACCTAATGCCCGTGTCATTTCACCCGCCGTATTTGACGACCATAAAATTATCCCTCCTCATCAACTCCCCCTGATTTATTCCAGAGTTATGATCGCCCAAAAGGCAAAACATAGTTTTTGACAAACCCTGAATTGGTATGCTAAAATGGCTTCGATTTTGTCGTGCCATAAACCATACAGTTCCGGAAGCGGGTTCGGGATAAGCTCCGTAAAAGCGAATACAAAGCGATCAAGCGAACAATAATACGGCGATAAAATGGCATCCAAAAATCACTCCTCGCACCTCATCATCGTCATCGGGGCCGGTCCGGCCGGGCTGGCGGTCGTCAATAACATGTCCAGGGCGGGCCACCGGGTTGTGGTTTTAAACCGCGACATCAAATTCGGCGGATTGGCCGAATACGGCATTTTCCCGACCAAACACCGGCTCCGCGGCGGGCTCAAAAAGGGATATTGGGAAATTCTGAATCGGGAAAATGTGGATTATTTCGGCCAGGTGGCGGTCGGTAAGAACAAGGACATCATGGTTTCGGATCTCCATGAAATCGGGGCCAGCGCCCTGGTCTTTGCCACCGGCGCACAGGGGACAAAAACGATCGGCGTGGAAGGGGATGACGCGATCGGTGTCTACCACGCCAAGGACGTCGTCTACCATTATAATTTGTTGCCGGGTTTCAGCCAGAAGCCGTTCGATATGGGCCAGCGGGTGGCCGTGATCGGGATCGGCGATGTGATGGTCGACATCGCCCATTGGCTGATTCGTTATAAAAAGGTCAAAGAGGTCACGGCCATTGCGCGGCGGGGCCCCGCGGAACGCAAATACAATCCGAAAGAGATTCGCGCGGTCTGCGATAATATCGATCAAGAGGATCTAAGCCGGGAGTTCTCCCGCATCCGTCAACGACTGGAGGCGGTGGGTCAGAACCCCGACCAATTGCTGTCCGGTATGTTGGAAGAAATGACGAAATGCGAGCCGGCCGGGAGCGACACGGAGCTTCGTTTCCGATTTCTCTCCTCTCCCCGCCGGGTTTTGACGGATTCCAAAAATCGGGTTCGGGGACTGGAACTGGAAGACACGAAGCTGGAGCCGAAGGGTGAGGATTTTTCCGCGGTCGGGTTGAAGACCACCCGTGAATTTGCCTGCGACAGCGTCGTCTTCGCGGTGGGAGACCGTGTGGACGAAACGCTCGGCCTTCCGTTTAAGAACGGCACCTTTCTGACCAACCCCAATCCAACCCGGAACGAGCCGGACGAGTCCCTGTTTCAGGCTTACGACGACCAGACCGGCCGGGTCCTCGAAGGCGTTTTTCTGACCGGATGGGCCCGGAAGGCCAGCGAAGGTCTGGTCGGGGTGGCCAAACGGGACGGGGATTGGTGCAGCGGGGTTCTGGACCGTTATCTCGCCTCCCGAGACCCGTTGGAGCCCGCGGTGATCGAGGAACGAACCAAAAAGTTGACACGCTTAATCGAAAAACGACAGCCGGACGCGGTTCGTAAAGAAGATCTTTGCTTGCTCATGGAAATGGAGGAAGAGGAAGGAAAGCGGAGAGGAATCATCGAAGGGTTTAAATTTCCGACCAACCAGCAGATGCTGTCGGCCATCCATCGCAAGAGGATGTCGTAAGGCGTCCCCCTTGTCTTTTACCCTTCACCCCATTTCAGCTTTCGACGAAGGACCTCGTAATAGTTCCGTTGGGGCGATCGAATTAATTTGATTTTACTCTCGGCCGTTCCGATCTCGACCACATCTTCGTGCCTCAGCGAGAATCCGACCTGACCGTCAAACGTAACCGCCGTTCCTTCCTCCCGAGTTTTCAGAACCACTTCCACATGGATATCGTTCGGTATCACGATCGGGCGGTTGGTCAGGGTATGCGGGCTGATGGGGGTGATCACCATGGCCTCGACCGAGGGATAGATAATCGGTCCTCCGGCCGAGAGCGAGTAGGCCGTTGATCCGGTGGGCGTGGCCAGGATCAGCCCGTCTCCCCGCAAGGCGGTGACGAACTGACTGTTGATGAAGATCTCCAGTTTGATCATCCGGGCCAAGGTCCCCTTGCTGATGACGACGTCGTTTAAAACCAGGGACTGGGCCACCCGTTCGCCTTGACGGTGAACATCGGCCTTCAGCATCAGGCGATCGTCCGTGACGTATTCGTTCTTGAAGATCTTGCCCAGCGTGCTGAACAATTCTTCAACCGTGACCTCCGTCAGAAAGCCCAATCCTCCGAGGTTCACCCCCAGGATTGGAACATCGGTCCCCTCGACCAGACGGGCGACGCTTAAGAGTGTTCCATCGCCGCCCAGAACGATCACCATTTCGACCAGGGAGGGAACCTTCGATTTCTGGTGAGGAGAGGCCACGCCGGCGATCGAGCCGGTGTCGGTGTCCAAAATCACCTCTTTTCCCTGCTGGGTCAGCCAGGGGAGAAGGTCATCCAGGATTTTCTTTACGGCATGCGTATTCTGGGGTTTGGCAATGATCCCGATTTTTTTCAAATCGATTCCCCGCAAGGTCCTGTAACCATCGGTGCAACAAGCATTTTAAATTATTTTAAACACCTTCCCCCGCTTTGTCAATGTAAGCCCCGGGACCACGAAAAATGACCGTAAAAAATATTTGACAAGTCCCATATTTTATGTTAACAATACGACCCTCAAGTTTGTAGATTACGCCTTCCACGGTATTTCTTCCGAGAAGGACCGCTTCCGAAAAGAGGCGTATCGCATTTATGGTCAGGGTTAAGGACATGATGGCCAAGAGTGTGTTCACCATCTCAAAAAAAACCAAGATCAAAGAGACAGCGGATTTAATGAAAAAGAACGGCGTGGGCAGCCTTCTGGTCAAGGAGTCGGATGAGATCTTGGGGATCATTACCGAAACGGACATCGTTCACAAGGTTGTGGCTCAGGGGTTAAGTCCGCAGATCACCACCGTGGACGCGGTGATGAGTTTTCCCCTCATGAGCATCGAGGCGGACGCCGAACTCGAGGTAGCCGGGCGGCAGATGGTCGAGAACGGGATTCGTCATCTGGCCGTGACTCAGGACGGAAAGGTGGTCGGGATGATCTCGATGCGCGATCTGCTGAGGCCGTTTTACAGCCGCGAGGAAGCGCCGGGATCTTGAGGGATGTTCGGAGGTTTGTTCCGTCGATGGAATGGGGGATGGAGGGCATGGCCGATCTTGTTCATCATCTCGTCCTCCTCGGCCTTTGCCACGCATGAGGTCGACCACCGTTTTACGGTTTACGGTGCGGTTTACGATGATCGGGGCCGTCCCGTAGCGGATACCAAGGTCATCGTGGTCGACCCCCGCTTGGATGAAGGAATGACGGTCTTCACCGATCGGAACGGCGGGTTTGAAGCGCTGTTGCATCTCCACAATGCCGACCTGGGCGATGAGATTATCGTGACCGCCCTGGAACAGCGGAAAACAATCCGGGCCGCGTTCGACCCGAACGATAAAGTCACCGTTCGGAAGGGCCGTATCGATTTTGGGGCGCCGGGAGGCGGCCTTCCCGGATTTTCGGGAAACGGGATGTCGGTGCTGGCCGGAGCGGTCCTGGCCGCGGGCGTGACCATCGTCTTTGTTTTTTGGAGGCGGTCCCGACGGCGAAAGACTCCCGCACCGTAGGAGTTTCGAAAGTAAGGAGTAGAAGCGCATCGGGCTTTGCCTGCGCACGCTCGGAGGGGGTGGGCGCGTGAAGATTTTTTCCTCACGGCGAAGCCCTCCGATTTGAAAGGACGGTTGGGTCTCAAGTTGAGGGCGCGGAGGAACGAGCGATATTTGATTTTGATACGTACCATGACGCTTTCTCCCATGAGTGATGCGGGTGGAGGCGTTTTTTTATGAGTCGTGACAACAAGGCTGTACGAAGATCTTCCCGGCGGGTTCAGTCGAGTCGCTCGGAAGGGTGGGCTACGGAGAGGGGCGCTGCGAGCCCTTGCAATCGAAAAGAAAGGAGCGAAAGTTGAATATGAAAAGATGGTCATCGATATTGGGCGGAATCGGTATCATAGCGTTCATGACGGCGTGCAGCGGGGGCGGGGAGAATCCTCTCGAATTCCCTCCGGTTCCGGCGGAATACGCCAATAAGCATATGCCGGAGGGATGGTGGGTGGATCCGAAAATCGTCGATGAAGGGAAAAAAATATTCATGGGCGAGGCGAATATCGACGTCAACTGCTCCAGCTGTCACGGAAAAGACGGGAAGCCGGTTAAACGAGGCGCCCGCGACTTCCGTCAGGCCGAGAATATGAAATATTTTTCGGATAGTTTCTGGTTCTGGAGAATTTCGGAAGGAGTGCCGAACACCAAGATGAAGGCCTGGAAGGAAAAGCTTTCGGAAGAGGACCGCTGGAAGGTCATGGCCTTCGAAAACACCTTTTCACACGGAGGCCAACCCGCCGTTCACGAATACACGCCGCCAGCCGGAGCACCTAAATGAAACGCCGGCGCTTGACCCTCCTTGCGATTCTCCTCGGTCTGATCGGCCTGGGTCTGATGGCCGGAGCGGGCCATGCTCAGGTGCCGGAACCGGAGGGCTATTCGATCCCGGGGATCGAGAACCGGGGGCTGGTCTGGATTGCGGCGCAGATGCACATCCTTTTCGCGGCCTTTATTCTCGGGGCTCCGATCTTCGTCGTGATCTCGGAATGGATCGGGATGCGTAAAAACGATCCCCGATACGACCGGCTGGCCAAGGAAGTGACCAAGGTCACCACGATCCTGTACAGCATGACGGCGTTGACGGGGGGGCTGTTCATTCTGTTTCTGATCGGTCTTTATCCCAACCTGACCAGTTTTCTGGTGAGCCATTTCTTCCCCATCTTTGCGATCATCTATCCGCTCCTGTTCATCGCCGAGACCTTGGTGCTCTACCTTTACTGGTATACCTGGGACAAACTCATGGGGCCGAAAAAAGGCCGTCACGTTGCGATCGGGGTGCTGCTGAACATCATCGGACTGACCACCCTCGTCGTGATCAACGCCCCGACTTCGTTCATGAACACACCGCCCCATCCCATCGAGACCGCCACCCTCTGGGATTCGGTCTACAACTACAGCTGGATGCCGTTAAATCTTCACCGGACGATCGGGAACGTGACCTTCGGCGGATTCATCACCGGATTGATCGCGGCCTACATGTACATGTTTGCCAAGACGCCGGAGGAGAAGGCTTATTATGACTGGATGGGCTTTGTGGGGAATTTGATCGGCGTGGGGGCCCTTCTTCTTCTCCCGCTGGCAGGTTATATTCTCGCGGCCGAATTCTTCGAGTTCGACGCCTCGATCGGGCCGTACATGATGGCCGACCAGCTCTCGATGTATTTCGAGATGCAGGGGGCCATGGTCGGACTGATCTTCACGGCCAGCAATCTGTACATTTGGCAATCGATGAAGCGCATCTCGGGCATCGAAACGATGAAGTTCCTCGGAATCCCCAACTCCGTCATGGTGAAATCCGGCTTTGCGATCATCCTGCTCGGGAACGCCATCTGGATGACCCCGCACGGCTTCTCCGCGACCCAGGCGACCGCGACCGACGCGCTGGAGCTGCCCTCGGATTGGGGATTCCTGGCGCTGATGCCCGCGAAGAGCACGGCCGCGGCCCTGATCGTGGCGATAACGATCATCAATTACATCATCTACAACCGGGCCATCAAGCGCGGCACGATTCAGTGGGGCAAGATCGACTTCGCCTCCCAGTTCGTTTTGATCTTCCTGGCCTTTTCGGCGATCTGGACGATGGGCCTGATGGGCGCCGTGCGTTCCCTGGTGCGAAAATATTTCCATGTCTACATTCTGTTTCCGGATTACTCCCCCGAGTCCTACACGCCCACGCTCGCTCACGCCAGCGTGATGATCACGGCGATGACCATCGCTTTCTTCGCGATCGTCAGTCTCGCGATCTGGCTCAGTCTTCGGATGGGAAAAACCAAGGAATCGTGAGCGGATCCGGCGATGGAAATGAAACGGATGCATGAAGGAGAGGTTATGAAGGGCCAGAAGAGCTTCTTTGACATCGTTAAATGGAAGCTGATCGTCTGCACGGTGATCGGCTTGGCACTTTGGTTTGTGAGCGGTGCGCTGGCCTTTCCCACCGTCTTCCGCATCATGTTTGTTATGTATGCGGTCCTGGGTTTTGTCGTCTTCCTTCTGCTGGATCTCCCGCCGATGCCGGACCTCTCGGGCGGCAAGGCCCTCATCGCGATCCTCGCCTTCTATGTCATATGTTCGGCGATCTATGTCGGGGCCGGGACACAACTGCCCCAGTTCGATCCCGAGTGGGAGAAGGGCAAGATCGCCATGATCATCGAGGCCAAAAAGCGGTCCCATCCGGATATCAGACCCCAGGAAGTTCTCAAGCAGACCGAAGCCCTGTCGGCCAAAACCAATGATCTCATGGAGCGTTTGGCCAAGCTGGAGGAGTCCATGACCGGCCAGAGCACTGCGGGCGAAGGGCCCACGGCTGAAGAGTTGGCCAAAAAGAGGGCGGCGAGTTCGGGCGCTCCTCCGTCGGATCCGGTCGCCTATGGAAAAGAGGTTTACGAACTCTATGAATGTTATAACTGTCACAAGATCGGCGGTAGGGGCAGCGTCAAAAAGCGCGGGCCGATGCTCGACAACATCGGGAACCTGGCCACGATCGACCAGATCAAAAAGAAGGTTTACAATCCGAAATACATGATGGCGGACGGATTCGAGAAGGAGTACGAAAAGGGCCTCATGCCGAAAAATTACACGGAACTTATTTCGGAAGAAGAACTGACCGCGCTGGCGACCTACCTGTCCACGCTGAAAAATACGAGCGTCAACACCCCGAAGCCGATTGTCAAACAACCGTGAGGCCGTTCGATCTCCTATGACGATTAAGATCAAATCCAAGGTCCGGTGCAGCGATCGCGAAGTCGGCGAGGTGTCGCGGGTCATCATCGATCCCATCGCCAAGGTGATCAGCCACGTCGTCGTGCAGTCGGACGGCATGGAACGCGTCGTCCCGGTCGATGGCCACGCGGTGATCACGGACGGATTGGTCCAGTTAGAATTCCCATCCTCCAATATGGGTCAGTACCCGGCGCTGGAGCGGGGACTCTACCAACAAGTGAAGGAGGTCGAGATCGCCGGGCTTGAGCGGCACCTGGAGGTGTTTCCGGGAGAGGCGCTCGTGCCGGTACCGACGCTTGAACGGGATTTGACCCGCCGGGCTTTTTTCACGAAATTTACGAACGCCATCGGCGTCGTTCTGGCCCTGCCGCTGGTTTATCCCGTTCTCCGGTATCTCACCTTTCCGATGTTTCCGGGCTACAATAACGCCTGGCTCAAGATCGGCAATATTAGTCAGGTTACGGAAATCGACAAGCCCAAGCAGGTCAGGTTCAAGAAGACGGTCAAGGAAGGGTATCTTGAACGGACATTCGAGAAGGCGAACTGGGTGGTTCGAATGTCGGACGACGTGAGGAAAGAGATTTTTCACGGAAAGCCGATGGAGTACAAAGACGAGAGCGGAAAGGTTTACTGGGTGGATAACCCGGACCAACCGGTCGTCGTCTACTCCGGCAAGTGTCCCCATCTGGGCTGCGCCTACAAATGGAAGGAGAACCACAAGCGCTTCGGAAAAGTGTTTTGGTGCCCCTGCCATCTGAGCATCTATGACGTGGGCGGAAAGGTGCTGGACGGACCGGCCCCCCGGCGGCTGGATGTGCTCCCGATGCGTCTCACCGGAACGGGGGATATCGAGGTCATCGACGCCGAGTTCAAGGCCGGCAAGGATCACCAGATTCGCATCATCTGAATGGATTTTGAATCCCGATGTCGTTATTTCAAACCATCTACAACTGGATCGATGAGCGGATCGATCTGAAGCTGCTCCAGGCCAAGATGCTCAACGAGCCGATGCCGGGCGGTTCAAGCTATGCCTACGCCTTCGGCTCCGCCCTCCTTTTTATCTTTATCATGCAGGCGACGACGGGGATCTTTCTAATGTTCTATTATGCCCCGACGGCCGATCACGCCTGGCAAAGCACTCAGTATATTTTGAAAGAGCTCGATTTCGGCTGGCTCATACTCAGCATTCATTTCTGGGGCTCCTCCGCCATGGTGGTGATGGTGGTCTGCCACATGCTCCAGGTTTTTATCTGGGGCGCGTTCAAGAAACCCCGCGAGATGGTCTGGATCGCCGGAATTTTCCTGTTTCTGATTGTCATGGGCTTCGGTTTCACGGGATACCTGTTGCCCTGGGATCAACGCGCCTTCTGGGCGACGACCGTCGGCGTTGAGATCATGGACAAGGCCCCCATCGTGGGCGATTTCATGGCCCGCTTCCTGCGGGGCGGCCCCTCGGCCGGCGCGCAGACCCTGAGCCGCTTTTTCGTCATCCATGTGATGATCCTTCCGGCGGCGCTGGTGATCATGTTTTCCCTGCATCTTTTCTTTTTCCGGAAGGCCGGACCGGCCGGCCCCTTCAAGGCCGTCAAGCCGGTGCTCGAGGCCAAGATGGAGTATTTCTTCCCGAGACAGGTTTACAAGGACATCGTCGTCATGGCGGGGGTCTTCCTGGTGATCGCCGGGCTGGCCATTTGGTCCCCGGTGGAGTTATTGGATCAGGCGTCGCCGGAGCCGACCGATTACAATCCGGAGCCGGAATGGTACTTCCTGTTTCTGTTCCAGCTGCTCCGGCTGAAGATATTTTCGGGACAGTTCGGGGAGTTTCTGGGGGCGATCGCCCTTCCGGGGCTCTTTATTCTGTTGCTGTTGTCGCTGCCCTTCATCAACCGGAATCCGGAGCGTCATCCGCTCAAGCGGCCCTTTGCGATGAGCGCGGTGGCTTTGTTGATGGTCGCGATCGTGGTCCTGACCTGGATGGCGATCGCCAGCCGGTCGCAATGACGGAGTGAACGGGACGATGAAGACCCCGAAGGATCAAGGGCTTTTTTTTACGCTTTTTTTTACGATCGCGCTCTCGTTTATTCTGATCGCCTGGCTCCTTCTTCCGGCCCATGTCAAAATCGGGGAGGAGGACGAAGGGGCCGGTACGGAGGAGGCCAAGCCCAAGCCGGTTTTCCGAGGGGAAAAAGCGATCCTGGAAGCCGACGCCGAACTGACGAAGGCCGATGAGATCCTGAGCCGCCTGGAAAAGGAACAGGCGGATAAACAGGAGAAGGAGAAAAAGGGCCAAGAAAAAGGGCCGGATAAAGATAAGAACCCAAAAGTCCTAAAAGAGGACAAGACCCCAAAGAAGTCCGATGCGAAAACGAGTACCACAAAAAAGTGAGGCCGTTATGATCTCTCGGGGAACGGGATCGGGGCCGCGTTCCGCGGCCGGTTTTTCAAGCGCCCTCTTCATGCTGTTGTTGGGCGTGGGAAGCTCGGCGTGGGCGCAGCAGACGTCCGGGAGTCCGGTCGAGTACCGGGACATCGCCTGGATCGGCAGCCGGAACATGGTCTGGATCGTGGCGCAGATTCATCTGCTGTTCGCGGGTTTCGTTTTGGGGGTCCCGATCTTTGCGCTGGTCTGCGAGTTCGTCGGGGTGCGGACCAAGGATGCGCGCTATGACCGCCTGGCCAAGGAGTTCACGAAACTTCTCACCTCCGCCTACGCCACCACGGCCCTGTTCGGCGGGATCTTGTTGTTCTGCCTCATCGGCTTCTATCCGAAACTCTGGAACTACATGACGAACATCTTTTTCCCGACCTTCCTGATCTACGGGCTGCTCTTTCTTTTGGAGACGCCCACGCTCTATCTATACTGGTACGGCTGGGAATCGATGCAAAACCGCAAGTGGCTTCATTTGTTCCTGGGCATTCTTCTGAACATCTTCGGCTTTTTCATCATGATCGTCTCCAACTCCTGGGCGACTTTCCAGGCCTCACCCGTCGTGTTGACCGAGTCGTTGGGTTACTGGGGAAAGGTCTGGGCGGCCGTGAACAATCCCACCTGGTGGCCGGTGAACATCCATCGATTGATCGCCAACGTCGTGCTGGGGGGGTTTATCTGCGGGGCCTATGCCGGCATCCGCTACCTTGGGTCCAAAACCCGGGAGGAGCGCGAGCATTACGACTGGATGGGTTACGTCGGAAATTTCATCGGGATCTTCGGGATGCTGCCGCTGCCGTTCGCCGGCTACTGGCTGATGCGCGAGATCTATCAGTACAACCAGCAGATGGGCATCACGTTGATGGGCGGCTTCCTTTCATGGTTGTTCATCCTTCAGGCGATGCTGATCGGCGTGCTGTTCCTCGGAGCGAACTATTATTTCTGGCTGGGAATCATCCATCGTTTGGAGGGAGGCGTCCAGTACCGGAAGCAGATCGTCACCATGCTAACCGTCCTGGTCCTTGCCCTCGGAGTTTGGATGACGCCGCACAGCCTCGTGGCGAGCCTTCAGGAGGCCCGGTTGATGGGCGGGACGCATCACCCGCTCCTGGGCGTTTTCGGGGTGATGTCGGCCAAGATGACCGTGGTCAACATCATCATCCTCGTCACCTTCATGAGCTTTCTCATTTATTGGCGGGCCGGAAAACAAGCGACGGTGACCTGGGCCAAGGGCGCGGTGATCGGGGTGAGCGTGATGTTTTTCCTGGCCGCCATCGCCGTAATCATTTTGGGAGTCTGGGGCTATTTTGTCCCGGCCATCATCCGGATCAATTATTTCTCGACATCGCAGGTCTTGATCGTGCTCGCGGTTCTTCTGACGGCCACGCCGCTGACCGGGGCGGTCTTGAAAAGCGCAAAAACGACGAAAGAGATGAAGTGGGGCGTCATGCCGGCCAAGGCCCAATACGCGCTGGTACTCAATGCGACGACGGTCGTATTGCTGATGACGCTGATGGGGTACGCGCGATCGTCTTCACGCCAGTACTGGCATATCTTCGGTGTGATGCGGGACACATCGCCGTACGCCTATTCCCCGGCGCTGGGATACGCGGCGGCCTTCATGTCGCTCAACACGTTCCTTTTCTTCCTTCTGGTGGCTTTTATCTTCGGCGTGGCCTCCATGGGGCCGAAGGAACATGCGGGTGCGCGATCCAAGTAGTCTTATCTTGATCAAGGGAGAGGGATCCCATGGGTCATTTCTTTAAAGTGATGCTCTTCGTTGCCGTCTATCTGGGCCTCTTTGCATACGTTGGACTTCAGATTCCGCAACAGGCCTCGTTGCCGCCCGAAGTGGAAAAGTTCGACCCCTCGCAGATCAAGACAAAGGAAGACCTGGCCCGGATCGGGCAGAAGATTTTCTTCGGAAAGGGACAATGCGCGCTGTGCCACTCCCTGAGCCCCAGCTCCACCGCCCGGTGCCCCAATCTCCAGGGGGTCGGGGGAAAGCTGACGCGCGACTTCATCTACGAAAGTGTGACGCAGCCCCAGGCCTATCTCTATATGGACTACACATTCAGCCCGCCGAAATTCTTCCCGGCCAAGATGCCGGTGATCAACAAACCGCCCATTGATTTGAACAACAACGAACTGCTCTCCGTGATCTCCTTTATTCAGAGCCAGGGGGGCGAGGTGACGGTCGATCCGTCGGAAATCGCCCAGCCCGAATCGGGCGCGACCCTGGGCAAGACGGGGGACCCGGCCCTCGGCCAAAAAGTGTTCGTCAAGATGGGCTGCACGAAATGCCACAAGGCGGAGGAATTACAGGCGAAGGCCGGAAAAAAGGACGAGGCCAGCATCCGCCAACTGATCCTCGATCCCTACGCCGGCGTTACCGCGAACCC
>Ga0335082_10002362_pt1 | contig 20286 bp, 25 predicted proteins | sample Lox_Sample_41_FD_206718 | JGI IMG/M metagenome (GOLD analysis project Ga0335082, IMG submission 206718) | Soil microbial communities from Loxahatchee National Wildlife Refuge, Florida, United States - Lox_Sample_4.1 | ecosystem: Environmental > Terrestrial > Soil > Wetlands | place: USA...
CTCACGTGGGCCGGCGGGTTGCTCCACGGCAACTTCGGTCAGGACTTCATCAGCCACACGCCGGTCGCCACGCTGCTGCGGCAGCGCCTGCCGGTCACGATCGAGCTGACGTTGCTCTCGATGAGCCTCGCGGTGCTCGTCGGCGTGCCGTTCGGCGTGCGGGCCGCGGCCCGGCCGGGCGCCGCGCGCCACCTCAGCGAAGGCTGGGTCGTCGGCGGCATCGCGATCGCCGACTTCTGGCTCGGCATCATGCTCGTGCTGCTCTTCGCGGGGATCTGGCAGTTGCTGCCGCCGTCGGGCTACGTGCCGTTCCTGAAGGATCCGGTCCAGAACCTGCGCTACCTCACGCTGCCGGTGCTGGCGCTCGCGTTCGGCGAATCCGCGTACATCCTGCGCACGACCCGCGGCGCCATGGACGAGGTCCTCGGCACGCAGTACATCCTGTTCCTGCGGGCGAAGGGCATCGCCGAGCGCCGCATCGTCTATCGCCACGCGCTCCGCAACGCCGCCGCGCCGATCGTGACCGTCGTCGGGATCCAGTTCGGCGTGCTGCTGGGCGGTGCGATCGTGATCGAGACGCTCTTCGCGTTGCCGGGCGTCGGCAGGCTGATCGTCACGTCGATCCAGCAGCGCAACTACGTGGTGGTGCAGGGTGGCGTGCTCGTCGTGGCGGTCCTGTTCATCCTGGTCACGCTGCTGACCGACGTGATCGTCGGCTGGCTCGACCCGCGGATCGAAGAGGGGGCGGCGGCGTGAGCCTCGCGGTCGCGAGCGCGGCGCCGGCCCGCCGGTCGCTCTGGCGCCGGGGCATCCTGTCCTCCCGTAAGGGACGCGTGGGGTTCGCGATCCTGGTCGGACTCGTCGCGGTCGCGGTCTTCGCCCCGCTGATCGCGCCCCACGATCCGAACGCGATCGACGCCTCGCGCATCCTCGCGCCGCCCGACCTCGCGCACCCCTTCGGTTCGGACGCGCTCGGTCGCGACGTGCTCTCGCGGGTGATCTACGCGTACCGGGTGTCGCTCGGCGTGGCGGTCGGCTCCACCCTGCTGGCGTTCCTGGTCGGCGTCCCGCTCGGCCTCTACGCCGGGTACCACGGCGGCTGGGTCGACACGGTGATCATGCGGCCGATCGACATGGTGCTCGCCCTGCCGGCGATGCTGCTCGCCGTCGCCCTGATCGCGATCATCGGGCCCGGGACGAACATCTCCGCGATCGCGATCGCCGTCATCTACATGCCGATCCTGGCACGCGTCGTGCGGAGCTCCACCCTGGTCGTCGCGTCGCAGACCTACATCGAGGCGGCACGGGCCCGCGGCACGGTCAACCGCAAGATCATCGCTCGCCACGTGTTCCCGAACGCGGTGGGGCCGGCGATCGTCCAGGCCACCGTCCTGATGGGCTTCGCCCTGCAGATCGAGGCCGCGCTGTCGTTCCTCGGGCTCGGCGCGCAGCCGCCGACGCCGTCGCTCGGCTCGATGCTCGCCGACGGCCGCGACGTGCTGACGCAGGCGCCGTGGGTCGAGATCTTCCCCGGCCTCGCGATCGCGATCACGGTCCTCGCCTTCAACTTCTTCGGCGACGGCCTCCGGACGCGGCTGGATCCCAAAGGGGTCGCGCGATGACCGGAACCGTCTTGCAGCTGGAGCACGTCGAGGTCGGCTTCGCCACCGCCGACGGGACCGTCTCGGCCGTCAGCGACGTGTCGCTGGCCGTCGCGGAGGGCGAGATCTTCGGCCTCGTCGGCGAGTCGGGGTGCGGCAAGACGACGCTCGCGATGGCCACGATGGGTCTGCTGCCCGCCAGCGCCACCGTTCGTGGTGCGGTGCGGTTCGAGGGCAACGATCTCGTCGGACTCGAACCCGAGGAGCTCCGGCGGCTCCGCGGCGACCGGATCAGCATGGTCTTCCAGGACCCGATGACTTCGCTCGACCCGGCGTTCCCGATCGGCGACCAGGTCGCGGAGACGATCACCGCCCACCGCGACGTCGACACGAAGACAGCGCGGGCGCGGGCGCTCGCGCTCCTGGCGGAGGTCGGGATCCCCGAACCCGAACGGCGCTACGGCGACGCGCCCCACCGGCTGTCCGGCGGCATGCGCCAGCGCGTCGTGATCGCGACGGCGCTCGCGAACGAGCCCGCGCTCCTGCTGGCCGACGAACCGACCACGGCGCTCGACGTGACGATCCAGGCCCAGGTGCTCGACCTCCTGCGCGGCCTCCGGCGGCGCCTGCGGACCACGATCGTGCTCATCACCCACGACCTCGGCGTCATCGCGCAGATCTGCGACCGGGTGGGCGTGATGTACGCGGGCCAGCTCGTCGAGGTCGCGGCGGTTGCGGAGATCTTCCGCGCCCCGCGGCACCCCTACACGCAGGCGCTGCTCGCCGCGCTCCCCGATCAGCAGCAGGAGCCCGGCAGCCTCCGCGTGATCCCCGGCCGCGTGCCCAACCTCGTCACGCCGCCGCCCGGCTGCCGGTTCGCGACGCGCTGCCCGTCGGTGATGGACCGGTGCACGGTCGTGCCACCGCTCGCGCACGAGACGCCGGAACACCTGATCGCGTGTTGGCTCTCGGAGGCGACGAAGCGCGCCGCGGATCCCGCGGGCGCGGCTGCCGCGGGGGGTGCCGCGTGAGCGGGCAGGTACAGGCCGTGGACCGCGTCGCACCGGTGCCGGCGGCCCCGCCGATCCTCGAGGTCACCGGCCTCGTGAAGCATTTCTCCACGGACCGCGGCCTGCTCGGCTCGGGCGCGACGCTGCACGCCGTCGACGGCGTCGACCTCCGGATCCATCCGGGCGAGGTCCTCGCGGTGGTCGGCGAGTCCGGGTCGGGGAAGAGCACGCTCGCGCGCTGCATCCTGCGGCTGATCGACCCGACGGCCGGACGGATCGTGTTCGATGGGCGCGACGTGACCGAGCTGCGCGGCCGGCAGCTCGCCGCGTTCCGCCAGCAGGTCCAGCCGGTGTTCCAAGATCCCTTCAGCTCGATCGACCCTCGGTGGCGCGTCGGGAAGAGCGTGGCGGAGGCGCTCGACGCGTTCCAGATCGGCACGAAGCACGAGCGCCGCGAGCGTGTGCTGGATCTGCTCGATCGCGTCGGGCTCGATCCCTCCCTCGCCGGCCGCCGGCCGCACGAGCTCTCGGGAGGCCAGCGCCAGCGCGTGGGCATCGCGGCGGCCCTCGCTCCCTCCCCGAAGCTGATCGTTGCCGACGAGCCGGTCTCCGCCCTCGACGTGTCGGTGCAGGCGCAGGTACTCAACCTGCTCGCCGACCTCCAGCGCGACCTCGGCCTCGCGATCGTGTTCGTGGCGCACGATCTTGCCGTCGTCGAGCACATGAGCCACCGGACCGCGGTCATGTACCTCGGCCGGATCGTCGAGACCGGCCCGACCGAGACCGTGTTCCGCGACCCGCGGCACCCCTACACGAAGGCGCTGCTCGAGGCGATCCCCCACCCCGACCCCGAGCGGCAGCTCACCGGCGGCGGCCTGCAGGGCGAGATCCCCAGCCCGATCGCACCGCCGTCGGGCTGCCGGTTCCGGACCCGATGCCCCGTGGCGATCGACCGGTGCGCCACGGACGACCCGGCGATGACCGCGTTCGGCGACGGCCACGCGGCCGCCTGCCACGTCGCCGCAGCCACCCTCCCCACCGACTGACACGACACGGAAGGAAGGAGACGAACGATGCCGACGGCGAGCGTCAACGGGATCGACATCAACTACAAGCTCGAGGGCGACGGACCCGAGACGATCGTGCTGGTCAACGGGCTGGCCGACGACCTGGAGACGTGGGTGCTCCAGATGGACGACCTCCTCGGCGCCGGCTACCGCGTGCTGCGCTTCGACAACCGCGGCGTCGGGTCGACGACCGTGCCGCCCGGCCCCTACACGAGCCGGATGATGGCCGACGACACGAAGGCGCTCGTCGACGAGCTCGGCATCACCGGCTTCCACCTGATGGGCACGTCCATGGGCGGGATGATCGCCCAGGAGTACGCGATCAACTTCGGGTCGGACCTCAAGAGCGCCACGTTCTCCAGCACGTACGCGGCGCCCGGGCCCTTCTGCTCCCGGATGTTCTCGATGTGGCACGACATGGCGACGATCAACGGCGTCCCCTTCATCATGCGCGACGTCACGCTCTGGGCGTTCACCGTGCCGTTCTTCGAGGACCGCGAGGACGAGCTGAAGGAGTTCGAGGGCGAGATGGCGACGCTCCCGATCTCGGTGGAGGCCTACCTCGCGCAACTGCACGTGATCCAAGCGCACGACACCACCGATCGCATCGGCGGCATCGCGGGGTTCCCCGTCCTCGTGATGGCCGGCGAGGAGGACATCCTGATCCCCGTCCGACTCTCCAAACGCCTGCAGGAGAGCATCCCCGGGGCGGACTGGGCCACGTCGAAAGGGGGTCACGCCAGCATGTGGGAGCACCCGGCGGAGTTCAACCGGACGTACCTGGGATGGCTCGGCCGGCACACCTGAGCCGTCCGACGAGGACCGAGGAGGAGGGGAAGCATGGACCGGAACAACGAAGAGCGGCGGGCAGAAGCGCTCGCGCGGAGTTTCCTGAGCGGCGACCTGTCGCGCCGGTCGTTCTTGCAGCGCGCGGGCGGCTTCAGCGTCGCGGCGCTGAGCGCAACCAGCCTGGGCGCCGTCCTGGCGGCGTGTTCGAAGTCGAGCTCGTCGGCCACCACGAGCGGCGGACCCGCCACCGGGGCACCGACCGCCGGCGGCACCTTGCAGGCGGCACTGACCGGCGAGCCCGACACGATCGACCCCGCGACGTCGACGATCTACACCGGCGCACAGGTCTACGACAACATCTTCAACAAGTTGATCGACCTCGATCCGTCGAACAACTTCTACGGCCAGCTGGCCACGAAGTGGACCTCGACGGATGAGAAGACGTGGGTGTTCGACCTCGTCGACACCGCGACGTTCCACAACGGAGAGAAGTTCGGGCCGAACGACGTCGTCTACACGTTCGACCGGATCTTGGATCCGAAGACGGCCAGCTCGTACGCGCCGCTCTACAACGCGATCAGCAAGGTCGAGGCGACCGGGCCGACACAGGTCACGTTCCACCTGAAGACGCCGTTCGGGCCGTTCCTGTCGAACCTCGCGAACAACGGCGAGATCGTGAACCAGAAGGCCATCGAGTCGAAGGACCCGGCGCGCAACGCGATCGGCACCGGGCCGTTCGAGTTCGTCGAATGGGTCCAGGCGGACCACATCACGCTGAAGAAGAACGACAACTACTTCCTGGCGGGCAAGCCGTACCTCGATGGGATCGAGTTCAAGTTCCTGAACGTGGACCAGAGCCGCATCGACGCACTGCGCTCGGGCGACCTGAACTGGTCCGACGCGGTTCCGCTCCAGCAGCTGAACACCCTCAAGACCGATCCATCGTTCAACTACGTGACGTCGGCGACCGCCGGCATCCCCGACTACATCGCGATGAACACGAAGAAGCCGCCGTTCAACAACAAGCTGATCCGGCAGGCGGTCTACTGGGCGCTCGATCGCGACGCGATCCGGCAAGTGGCCTACTTCGGGGCGGGCGAATCCGGCATCGAGGAAGTGCCGACCGGCTCCAGCTGGTTCGACGGGTCGCCGCTCGTGACGCCCGACGTGACCAAGGCACAGTCGCTCCTCAAGCAGGCCGGCGTGAGCGGCACCCTCGACGTGGAGTACCTGGGCCTGCCGCAATACCCGGAGCTGCTGAAGACCGGCGAAGTCATGCAGCAGCAGTTGAAGGCGGTCGGCATCAACATGACGATCAAGCAGGTCGAGGTCGGCGTGTGGTTCGACGCGTTCATCAAGGGCAACTACCAGATCACCTCGGCGTACCAGGAGCGGACGATCGATCCGGACAACTTCTACGCGCTGGTGATCCACACGGGGGGCGACATCAACACGACCGGCTACTCGAACCCGCAGGCAGACCAGCTGATCGACCAGGCTCGGACCGAGACCGACACGGCGAAGCGGTTCGACCTCTACAAGCAGCTGCGCCAGATCGTGTTCGAGGACTCGCCGATCGTCTTCGCGCACTACGAAACCATCAACTACCTGATGCAGAAGAACGTCGTCGGCTCGACGATCAACCCGACGCTCGAGCTCCGGATGCAGGACGTCGGCTTCACCACACCGCCGTCCTCCTAAGGGTGGGCGGACCGATCACGTGCCCGCGCCCTCGGGCGCGTGATCGGCGCTCCCCTATCATCGCCACCCGTGAGCGCCGAGCGACGCCGGTCGCCGACCGAGGGGCCCGAGCGGCTCGAGGCCTTCAGCGACGCCGTGATGGCGGTGATCATCACGATCCTCGCGCTCGGCCTGCGTCGGCCCGACGGCACGGACTGGGGCTCGGTGCGTGTCGTGCTCCCCGGCCTGCTGATCTACATCCTGGCGTTCCTGTTCATCGCGATCTACTGGAACAACCATCATCACCTGCTCCGCGCGACGCGGTTCATCAGCGGCGGCGTGATGTGGGCGAACATGCTCCTGTTGTTCTGGCTCTCGCTGATCCCCGTGTCGACCGAGTGGCTCCGCGACGCGCCGCGGAACCCGTACCCCGTGGCGTTCTTCGGCATCGTCGGTCTGGCGGCCGCCCTGTCCTACACGTGGCTCGTCCGCTCCATCATCCGCGCGAACGGCCGCGATTCCGAGGTCGCGCTCGCCATCCAGGGGGACGTGAAAGGCACGATCTCGCTCGGGCTGTACGCGCTCGGAGTGGGGCTCGCCGTCGCGAACCTGTGGTTGCTGGCGTACGCCTGTTATGCCGCGGTTTCGGTGATATGGCTGATCCCCGATCGGCGCTTCACGCACCGGCACGAAGAGCAGCCTCCAGCCGGTCCAGGAACGGAGCCTGGGCCGGGTTGATCGCCGTTTGCGCGGACCGCGGCTCGAACCAGTCGACGCGGTCGATCTCCGGGAACGACCGCGTCCGCCCCGATCGTGGCGGCCACTCCATCTCGAACGTGTTCGACGTGGCCTGCCCGGGATCGAGGTCGCCCTCGACCGCCCAGGCCACGACGAGCTTCCCGCCCTTCTGACGGATCTCACCGAGCTCGATCGCCGGGCCCTCCGGGAGCGCATGGCCCGTCTCCTCGACGAACTCCCGACGGGCCACCTCGAACGGCTCCTCGCCCGGCTCCATCTCGCCCTTCAGGACGCCCCAGGCGCCGGCGTCCTTCTTGGCGAAGAACGGACCGCCCGGATGACCGAGGAGCACCTCCAAGACGTCACGGCGCGTCCGCCACAGGAGGATGCCGGCGCTCCTGCGGCCGGGGGCCTTCACCGGCTTGGGCTCCCGCGCCATCGAGGCATGATGCCATCGTCACACCAGGGTGTCGGGACCGAAGACCTAGGTCCGAAGGCCCCACGAGGTATCGCCCTCCGGCGGCTGCATCGCCCCGCGCGAGGGACCTAGCATCGGGAACATGGTGTACAGCAGGGGAAGGATGTCGAGGTGACCTTCACCGTGTTCCAGTGCTGGCTCATCGCCGCCGTGGTCGGCATCGGCACGATCCACCTCGCGCACCTGAACCGCAAATCACCCGACCCCTGAGGGGTCGCATCGCATCGATAGACTCCCTTCGTCCGAACGAGGGAGCGCGATGGCCGAGACGGTCACGATCGACGGGCAGTCCTACCTCCGTCGGAACCCGCTCGGGGTGCTCGGACTGACCTTCATCACGTTCGGGATCTACGCCTTCTACTGGTACTACATGATCAACGACGAGCTGCGTCGCTTCGAACGGGACGAGACGATCAGCCCGACACGATCGCTTATGGCCGTGCTCTTCGGCTGGATCATCATCGTGCCGCCGTTCATCGCGCTCTACAACACCGCGAAGCACGTTCAGGGCGCCGAGCAGCGCCTGGGGATCCAGCCACAGCTCGAGCCGGCGCTGGTGATCGTGATCATGCTGATCATCTCGGTCGCGAACGGTGTCTACATCCAGGAACACCAGAACCGGATCTGGGATCGAGCCGCCGGAGCGGTGCCGCCGCCTCCGCCGCCGGTCCTGCCCCTCGAGCCAACGGGCTAGGCGGCGCCGTTCGCCGTGCCTTGCTAGGTTCCGCCGGTGAGCATGGACGAGCCCATCCGGTGGGGCATCCTCGGCGCCGCCGGCATCGCGGAGAGCGCGTTCCTGCCGGCGCTCGCGGAGGCGGGCGGCGGGCATGCGTTCGTCGTCGGCGCGCGCGACGGCGCCCGTGCGGAGCGCTGGGCGAAGGAACATGGCGTCGAGCGCGGCGTCGAGGGCTACCCGGCGGTCATCGATGACCCCGTCGTCGAGGCGGTCTACGTCGCGCTCCCGAACGGACTGCATGCCGAGTGGACGATCGCCGCCCTCGAGGCGGGCAAGGCGGTCTTCTGCGAGAAGCCGCTCTGCGGCACGCCCGCGGAGACCGAGCGCGTGCTCGCGGCTGCCCGGACCGCGACGGGACCCCTGTGGGAGGCGTTCGTCTTCACGTTCTCCGAGCAGATGGACCGGGTGCGCGCGGTGCTCGACGACGGTGCGATCGGTCAGGTCCGCGAGATCTGGTCGCGGTTCCACTTCACGCTCGACGATCCGCACGACATCCGCGTGAACTCCGCGCTGGCCGCCGGCTCGGTGCAGGACGTCGGCTGCTATCCGATCCGGCTCGCCCGGCTGCTCTTCGACGACGAGCCCGACCTCGCACGGACGATCGCGGACGCGGTATGGACCGGCGACGGCGTCGACCTCGAGCTGTGGGGCGCGCTCGCGTTCCCCGGCGATCGCCGGCTCCTCCTGTCCTGCGGATTCGTCGGCGCGTACGACACGCTCACACGTGTGCTCGGCACCGACGGCGAGCTCCGCATCACGAACGCGTTCCATCCGCGCGAGGGCGACACCTACACGGTCACACACGACGGCCAGGCGGAGACCCAGGCCGCGGCGCCGACCGGCGAGCGCTCCTTCACGTCGGCGTTGCGGCACATCCACCGGGCGCTCCGCGGCGTCGAGGCGCCGCGGCACCTCGCGATCGACGAGGCCATGGGCAACGCCACCGCGATCGCGTCGCTGCTGGCTACGGCCCGTGCCGCCTCCGGCCGCGCCCGGTAGGGTGCGAGGCATGCGCCGATCTCGAGCCTTCGTCGCCGTCCTCGGAGCCGTCGCCACCCTGGCCCTCGTGGCCGGGGGGCCCGGCGCCGCGCCGGCCGCCTCCGCGCCTCCGAATAGCCTCACGGCCGGCCAGATCCTGCGCGCCTCGCCGTACGAGTACCTCGGCTGGGGGAACCCACCACGGATGATCAACGTGATGGCCGCGACCGGCGTCCACGCGTTCACGCTCGCGTTCGTCCTGTCGGACGGGACCTGCAACCCGAAGTGGGACGGCGAGCGGCCGCTGCTGCACGGCCGCGACCAGCGCGCGATCCGCGCGATCCGGGCCGCCGGCGGCGACGTGGTCGTGAGCTTCGGCGGCTGGAGCGGCGCGAAGCTCGGCCAGAAGTGCGCGACGCCGGAGGATCTGGCGGGCGCGTACCAGGAGGTGATCGACGCCTATCGCCTCAAGGCGATCGACATCGACATCGAGCACACGGAGATCGCGAGCGCCGTCGTCCGCCAGCGCGTGATCGACGCCCTGAAGCTCGTCCACGCCAAGGGGGGTGGTCCCGTCGCGATCGCGATCACGATCGGGACCGGGCTCCATGGCCCCGAGGGCCCGGAGCTCGACATGATCCACCGCGCGGCGGCCTCCGGCTTGTCCGTGCGCGTGTGGGCCGTGATGCCGTTCGACTTCGGCTCGCCGGTCACGGACATGGGCCGCGCCTCCATCCGCGCCGCCGAGGGCCTCAAGCGCCGGCTGATGGCGTCGTTCGGGATCTCGGCGCGGGCCGCGTATCATCGGATGGGCATCTCCTCGATGAACGGCGCGACCGACGAGACGGACGAGACCGTCTCGCTCGCCGATTTCCGGAGGATGCGTGCTTACGCGAGGCAGCATCACCTCGCGCGGTTCACGTTCTGGGCGGTCAACCGCGACCGTCCGTGCGGGCCGCACACGTCGCCCGACGCCTGTAGCGGGGTGCCGCAAGAACGGTGGGCGTTCACGATGGCGATCGCCCGTTTCCACGGCTGATCGAGGAACGAACAGGAGGTTTCGATCATGGCAAAGAGCTCGAAGGAAGCATGGAACGACGTCGGCGAGAGCTTCGCGAACTGGGGCCGGCGCCTTTCCGACCGCTACAAGGAGGCCGGTTCGGTCGGCGGCGACGCCGCGAAGGAGTCGCAGCGCAAGCTGGAGGAGGCCGCACGCGAGGTCAGCGCGCAGCTGAACCGCGCCTTCACCGCCCTCGGAGACACGATCCGCGACGAGGACGCGAAGAAGGCGCTGAAGGACGCGGTCGGCTCGATCGGCGACGCCGTCACGGTCAGCGTCAGCGAGGCCGGCGACGCGCTCCGCAGGATCGGCTCGAGCAACGCCGCGCCGACCGAGCCGCCGGAACGGCCGGACGATCCGCCTGCGTCGAGCTGAGCCCTATGTCTGCTCGCGACAGGTCGTCGCCGTCGGCGCGCCGAGGTACGTCGCCGTCATCGCGCCGCTCCGCAACGTCGAGGTGCCGCCCGGGGAGACCAGGCGCCACTGCAACCGGAACGTGTGCTGGTGCTCGGCCGGGCTCGAGCCCACCCACGTGAACGAGAACGCCGAGCGGACCACGGAGCCGGGCACCCGGGTGCCGCCGGGCGCCATCGTGAAGGTCCCCCCGACGGACGCGTCCCGCATCCGGACCCGCACGGGCGCGCCCGAGAACGACCCGCTGAACTGCACGGCGTAGTTCAGCGCGTTGAGCTCGCTGAGCGTCATGCCGGGCACGGTGTGCCAGGCCGTCGAGGTGGTCGACGCCGCCGGCGAGCGGGACACCCAGTCCAAGCACGAGGCCCGGCTGCCGCCCGGCGATGTGCTGGGCGATGCGCCGAACGCGGCGCCGAACGATCCGAGCGTCACGGCGATCGCGGCCACGAGCGCCGTGCTGATCCAGGTCTTCATCTGCGCACCTCCTCGGGAACGACGGGACGTCTCCATCTTGACGCGCCAGACGCGAAGGGGGTTGCCGACGGCAGAAGGCCTAAGCCGAACCCCCGCCAGGTCGAGCCTTCCGGCCCCTGCCCAAGGCCCGGGCGGGGGACGTACGATCGGGCCCGGATGGATGAGAAGGCAACGTTCGTCGAGCCGCAGGCTCGCATCCAGACGTTGGAGACATTGCTCTCCCAGTCGCGCGCCCGCGAGGAGGTCTTGACGACCCAGGCCTTCAAGGATCGCGAGCAGATCGCGCTGCTGCAGACACGCAACACGGAATCCTCGAACGCCGCCGCCGAAGCCCAGCGCAAGCTCGCGATCATCCGCGTCGAGCTGGAGTCACGGCGCACGGAGGTCGAGAGGCTGGGGGCGGCGAACGCCGACCTCCATCGCGAGCTGGAGTCCGTCGCCGACGCCGCGGTGGCGGCCGTGGATCGCGCGAAGGCGCAGCGGAGTCTGCGCGAGCAGGAAGCACCGGCACCCGCGCCCGCACAGGTCGTCGACCTCTCCGAGGAGCGCCGGACCTCCGGCGCCGGCTGGCAAACGTCGTAAGTCGAACCGCCGGAACCTATCGCCTTCCGACGTCTACTCCCCCCCGGAAGCGGGACCTAGCATCGGGCAGATGGACGACAGCGTTTCGGGAGGGGTTCCGTCCAGCGGGTCGCGTCCGGGCGTGCCGATGTCCGGGTTGCGCGCGCGCTTGCAGATGAACGCGCCCGACGCCGTCGATGCGCCCGACGTGCCCGACGCGTTCGATGCGCGGCCGTCGCTCCCCGAGGCCACGGAGTTCCGCCTCGCGAAGGAGCGCATCGTCACGCTCGAGACGTTGCTCACGCAGTCGCGCGCCCGTGAGGACGCCCTGACGACGCAGGGGTTCAAGGATCAGGCGACGATCGCCCGGTTCGGCGCGAAGAACGCCGAGCTCGCCGCGATCGCCGCCGGCGCCGCGACGAACGAAGCCGCCCGCCGGGAGGCCGAGTCGGCCGCGGCGGAGGCGGAGCGCCGCACGAAGCTCGCGCACGAGGAGTTGGAGACCCGGCTCGTCGAGATGGCTCAGCTGCGCGAGCGGTGCCTCGAGCTGAAGAAAGACCTCGACACGCTCGCCGGACAGGCGGCGGCCGCCACGATCGCACGGGCCGAAGCCGATCGCATGATGCGGGAACGCGACGAGGCGCGCGAGCGCGCCGAGACCGAACGGGGGCTGGCGGCGCAGGATCGAGCCCGGGCGGAGGCATCGGAGCGGCTGGTGGCGGCGCTCCAGGGCCGGAGCGTCGCGGAGCGGGAGCGCGCCGCCCTCGCCGGCGCCCGGCGGCCCGTCGCGCAGCAGAAGCGTTCGATGGCCCCGCCGGTGCCGAAGCTGGTCGGCGCCACCCCTCCGTGGATCGAGCTGCAACGCGGCAGCTCCGAGCAGGCGGCGCCGTCCGCGACGGTACTTCCCTGGCCGCCCAAGGAGGCGAAGGTCGCCGACGTGGCCGAGGTCGACCCGCCAGCGACCGACCCGATCCCCGCGGCGGAGCCCGCCGACGAGATCATCGACCTCTCCGACGGGTGAGTCCGGATGTGACGACCGTGTTGCGGGCCGGTGGAGAACCGGACCTGGGCACAAGGTTCGGGCGATCCAGCCGATATAGAGAGGGTATGGAGCGCAGCGAACTGTTCGAGCTCGTCTCGTCGGCATCATCGCTGAACCAGATCTCTTCGGTGACGGCCGGCGTCCGCGCCTGGCTCGCCGAGCATCCCGACGACGACGAGATGCGCGACGTCTTCCAGGAGCTCGCCCGCCGCGAACGCGAGCTCCTGACGTACTCCCGCGGCTGAGGACCGGTTCAGCCGGCCGCGAGCCTCGCCGCGACCTCCTCGGCCGCCCGCATCACGCGGAGCACGTTGCCGCTCGCGATCTTCGCCCGGTCCGTCTCCGAGTAGCCTCGCGCGGCCAGCTCCTCGAACAGCGCCGGGAACCGAGCGACGTCTCCGAGCCCCTCCGGCATCGTCCCCGCCCCGTCGAAGTCGCTCCCGATCCCGACCGCGTCCATCCCCGCGACCTCCCGGACGTGGTCGATGTGGTCTGCCACATCGCCGAGCGTCGCCGGCACCTCGTGCGCATCGAACCACGCGTCCATCGCCGCGTTGACCGCGTCGGGGTCGTCCGGATGCTCCTGCTTCAGCCGGCGCCACTCCGCGAGCCCCGCCGCGTTCGCGTCGGCGCCGGCGGGGGTGAGGAACGCCGGGACGAACGTCACCATCACGACCGCGCCGGTCCTGCCCACCAACTCCAGCACGTCATCGGGGACGTTGCGGGACACGTCGGCGAGCGCCCGTGCCGACGAATGCGAGAAGATCACCGGCGCTTCGGAGACCTCGATCGCCTGGCGCATCACGTCCGCCGAGACATGCGAGAGGTCGACGAGCACGCCGGTCCGGTTCAGCTCGCGGACGACCTCCTCGCCGAACGCCGTCAGCCCGCCGTGCGGGTGATCCCCGGTCGACGCATCGGCCCACGGCGTGTCGTCGTTGTGCGTCAGCGTCAGGTACCCGGCCCCGAGCCGCGCCAGGATCCGCAGGACGCCCAGCGATCCGCCGATCGAGTGCCCGCCCTCGACGCCGATCATGCTCGCCACCTTGCCCGAAGCCGCGATCCGTTCGACGTCGTCTGCGGTGCGGGCGAGCTCCAGGCGGTGGGGATGCCGGCCCACCAACCGGAACAGCGCGTCGATCTGCTCGAGCGTCCGCGTGACCGCCACGTCTGGCGGGAGGTCCGAGGGCACGTACACGGACCAGAACTGCCCGCCGACGCCGCCCTCGGCCAGCCGCGGGAGGTCGGTCTGCAGACCGGCACAGCGCTGCGCGACGTCCGGCTCGTCCTCGTCGCGCTCGCGGAACCGCCGGAGCTCCCAGAGCAGGTCGTTGTGGCCGTCGATCAGGAACACGGAGCGGATGCTAGCCGCCGCGTCCGTCCCCGTTGGCAACCGCATCCCGCCTCGGGATAGGGTCATGCGCATGAAGAGAGGGGTCTCGGTGGCGCTGGGGCTCGCGGTCGGGGCGATCGTGTTCCTCGCGACGCCGGCGTGGGCACAGGGCACCGCGACGTCGGCGGAGACCAACGATCAGATCGTGCTCTCCGGCCACCTGCTGGTGGCGAAGGGCGAGGTCGTCGACACCGCCCTGATCTTCCACGGACCGGCGTCGATCGCGGGAACCGTCACCGGCAGCGTGGTCGTGTTCGACGGCGACGCGGAGGTGTCCGGCACGGTCCGGGGCGACGTCGTGGTGTTCAACGGGGTGGTGACGGTGCGATCGGGCGCGGTGGTCGACGGCAACCTGGTCACGCGGCAGCGCGCGATCGTCGAGCCGGGCGCGACGATCCGCGGCGAGCGGCAGACGGTGAACGCCCGGTTCAACGTGCACGACCTCGGCCTGGCCGGCCGGATCGCGTGGTGGGTCGGCTTCTCGGTGTCCACCCTGATCCTCGGCCTCGGGCTGTTGCTGCTCGCGCCGGCCCTCGACGGCGCGCTCTCCCGTGCCTTCAGGCAGCGGACCGGCGCCTCCTTCGGCTTCGGGGCGGCGGCCTTCTTCCTGTTCCCGGTGGTCGCGGTCGCGCTCCTGGCGATCGTGATCGCGATCCCGCTGGGCTTGTTCCTGCTGCTCGGACTCGCCCTCGTGTACACGTGCGGCTACGTCGCGGCGGCCCATGTCCTGGGGCGGCTGCTGGTGAAGCCGCCGGCGTCACGCTTCCTCGCCTTCCTGGCGGGATGGGGGATCCTGCGGGTGGCCGGTCTCGTGCCGATCCTCGGCGGGCTGGTCTGGACGGTCGCGACGATCGTCGGGCTCGGCGCCCTCTGGGTCGCGGCCCGGCGACCCGGCGCCGAGCCGGATGCCGGCGGGCCGCAGGCGCCGCCCGCTCCCCCGAACCCGGCCCCAACCCCGGCCCCGGCTAGCTAGCCGCGCCGAGCCCTGCGTCACCGGGCTCGGGCACCCCTCCCGGGGCCTCAGATCTCGGTCGGCTCCTCCACCTGCTCGGCGGCGGCCCTCTTCTTGGCCCGCTCGTGCTGGCCCGCATCGAACACCAGGGCGAAGGCGATCGCACCGCCGAGGCAGGCCAGCGGGAGCGGCGCGTGGAAGAACGCGAGCACCCCGCCAAGCACCGGAACGCGGACCGCCGGCGTGCCGAGCACGTCCTCGGCCGTGGGACGCCAGTCGTCGTCGGCGGCGTTGTTGTCGCCTCTCGTGAGGAAGCCGTCGGTCGCGGACCCGCCGACGATCCGGTGGATCACGACGAGCCCGGCGCCGAGGTCGCCGGCCGGAACCTTGTAGGCGATCACGTCGCCCTTCCCATACGAGGGCCGCTGCTTCACGATCACCAGGTCGCCGCTGCGGAAGGTCGGCAGCATGCTCGTGCCGCGGATCATCACGTAGTCGGCCGGCCCGCCGAGCTGTTGCGGCCGCAGCGTGAGCAACCACGCGACCGCCACCACCAGGAACACCGCCGCGACCACCCCGTTGCGCCGGCTCATGGCGTCCAGCCGATCGTCAGCTGCGGCACCCGGCTCACGTTGCCGAGCTCGCGGGTCGCGAACCGCGCGTTATCCGTCGGCGCCACGTTCTCGGCGTCGTCACGGATCATCCACCCGAAGTTCGTCTGCGTGCCGGCGACGAAGCGCTGCACGTCGGCCGTCACCGTCCAGCCGTTCACGTACGTCCCCGTCGCCGTGTTCTGGCAGGGCGCGCCGCCGATCGTGATCGCGTCCGTGCGCGTGCCGCTCGCGGGGTTGTTCAGCGTGGTGCCGAACGGCTGGTTGTTCCACGTGATGCCGGTTTCCGACCAGGCCGATGCGGCGTCGAAGATGTCGTACGTGTGGCAGGCGGTGGGGACCTGCGTCGCGTACAGGCGGAGGGTCGCGAGCTTCACGGTCGCGGTCGTGGGGATCGCCGGCGTGCAGGCCGTGAGGTCGAACCAGAGGTAGGCACGACGGTTCTGGCCGGATCCCGTCTGCACGTCGACGAAGTTGCCGGTGCCGTTGTTCGTGGTGGGAGCGTTCTGGTTCACGTAGGCGTCGTCCTCGACCGTGCTCGCGGCGGGGGTCGCGCTGACCACGCACGTCCGCAGGACGGTCAGGTTCTTCGAGGCCACCGTGAGGCCGGCGGCGAACGCGACGCCCGCGATCGCCGTGAGCACCAGCAGGGGCGCCGCCACGACCGCGGCCGCACGACGACGACTACGGGCCGACGATCGCAACGTCCACCTCGTTCGCCTGGCGGAACGCGACGGCGGCCGCCAGGGTGACCGTCATCGATCCGCCGCCCGCGGGGACGACCGCCGTCCCCGACGAGTTCGTGGTGCCGTTGTTGACGGTCACCGACAGGGTCCCGGTCGCGCACGTCGCGGCGATCCCGCCGATCGTGACGCTCGAGACGTTCGCACCCGTGAGGTTCTGGACGATCGTGAAGCCGCCCGCGTCGCACGATGGGACCGCGACCTTCCCGGCGCCGAGGGTCCGCGATGTCGGCGCGAGGGACGCCGCGAACGCGACCGAGCTCAGCGCGCACGTGACGACCACGAGGGCCGCCACCGTCGCCGCCGCGCTCCGTCGCATCTCGTCGTTCCCCCCGCCAAGCGAGGAGGCGACCCCCTCGCGGGGGCCGCCTCCTTCAGATCTCCCGACCGGATCAGCCGGCGATCGTGATGTGGATCCCGGTGACGCTCGCGGCCGAGACCGGGACGGCGCTGAAGTCCGCCGGGAAGCTGGCTCCGACCGCCGGCGTCGTGCCGCTGATCTCACCCAGCGAGGCGTTCGACGCGCCCGGGCCGGTCAGCGTGACCTTGAACGGCTTCGAGTAACAGGTCGCGGCGAGGCCGCTCACCGTCACGACGCCCACCTTGTAGCCGGGGATCGTTGCGTCGTACGAGGTCGCGTAGCTCGCCGTGAGCGTGCCCGCCTGACAGGCGGCAACCGCACTGGTGCCGGCGCCGAGCGTGTTCGAGTTCACCCCCAAGCTCGCCGCGAACCCGTACAGGGTCGCGAAAACGATCCCAGCGATCAGTAGTGCCACCGCCATGCGCTTCACGTGCCGCTCCCTTCCTCCGATACCTGATGTCCTGGAGTGGGTATCGACCGGGAAGCTGCACGCCTGATACCGGAAAGCGAGGTTCACGGCTCCCCGGGATCGGGTAGCTAGGCGAGGACGAACGGGTCGCCGGCGGCGGTCCGGAGCTCACCGCTCCGAGCCTCCCACGGCACCCGGGCGAACACGATCGTGCCCGACCCGACGCTCGCGGCGCTGGTCACGGCCCCGACCTCGTCCTCGGCCAGCAGGACCGGGTCGCCCGGCGCCACGGGCGCATCGCTCCTGAGCCGGAGCAGGATGCGCCGCGGATGGCCCAGGTTGCGGACCTTCGCCACCGCCTCCTGGCCGAGGAAGCAGCCCTTCTCGTGGGACACGAGGTCGTCGAGGCCGGCCTCAGCCGGAAGGTCGCCCTCCGCGATGTCGGTCCCCACCCGGGGAGCGCCGTGTTCGATCCGCCACCGGTCGTCGGGGCCCGTCCCGTCGGGGCCGCCGGCCTCCTCGAGCCGGACGTCGGCGGACAGCACGTAGCGGGCGAGCAGGTCGCCGATGCGGCGTGGCTCGGCGGGGTCCTGGAGCAACAACAAGCGCTCACCCGTTCGAAGGACGGTGAACGACGCCAGCACCGCGCCGGTCGGCGACAGCAGCAGCGAGCGGCGGGCCTCCCCGGCCGCGATGCCCCGCAGGTCCGCGGTCACCAGCGCGTCGAGCCAGGTCAAGCCGTCGGCGCCGGTGACCTCCACCGTTCGCCATCGTTCGAGGTCCACGAACCCTGCATCGATCGTCGCGCTCATCAGCTTCCGAGCGTACCCGGGTACGCTCGATGCAACGCCCGAGACGAACGAACGAGGAGGTCGCACGGGATGGAGTACCGGACGCTCGGCAGCACCGGTGTGGAGGTCAGCTCCCTGTGCCTCGGGGCGATGATGTTCGGCGCGTGGGGCAACACCGACGTCGACGCGTGCGTGCGGATCGTGCACGAGGCGATCGACGCGGGGATCACCTTCGTGGATACGGCCGACGTCTACTCGGCCGGCGGGTCGGAGGAGATCGTCGGCCGTGCCCTGAAGGGCCGCCGCGACGAGGTCGTCCTGGCGTCCAAGGTCCACGGCCGGATGGGTCCGGGTCCGAACCAGCGCGGGAACTCGCGCCTGTGGATCACGCGAGCGATCGAGGATTCGCTGCGTCGTCTGGGGACCGACCACCTCGACCTGTATCAGATCCACCGGCCCGAGCCGAAGACCGACATCGAAGAGACCCTCGCCGTGCTGACCGACCTGCAGCGGCAAGGCAAGATCCGGTACTTCGGGTCCTCGACCTTCCCAGGCTGGCAGATCGTCGAGGCCCAGTGGGTCGCGGAACGCCGTGGGCTCTCCCGGTTCCGGACCGAGCAGCCGCCGTACTCGATCTTCACCCGGGGGATCGAGCTCGACGTCCTGCCCGTGACCGAGCGCTACGGGATGGGGGTGTTGGTCTGGAGCCCGCTCGCGCGCGGTTGGCTGACGGGACGCTACCGGCGCGAAGCGTTCGACCGCTCGCCCGAGGCGCGCGCCGCCCGGGTGGCCGGTCGCGGCATGGGCTGGCAGTTCGACGAGTCGCGACCGGAGGTCCAGCGGAAGCTCGACCTCGTGGAGGGGCTCGCGAAGATCGCGGCGGACGCCGGCGTCTCGATGACGCATCTCGCGATGGCCTTCTCGGTCGCCCACCCGGGTGTGACCTCGGCGATCATCGGACCGCGCACGCTCGAGCAGCTCCAGGACCTGGTGGCGAGCGCCGACGTCTCGCTCGACGCCGGCACCCTCGATGCGATCGACGCGCTCGTGGCGCCGGGCACGGTCGTCGACGAACAGGATCGAGGCCTCGACCCCTGGTGGCTCGAACCGGACGCGCGGCGGCGTCCGTGAGGTTCCTCCCCGCGATCGTCGGCGGCATCCTCACGGCGGTCGGCGCCGTCTGGATCGTCCAGGGCGCGGGGGTCCTGAAGGGGAGCTTCATGACCGGGCAGCAGCGGTGGCTCTGGATCGGCATCGTCTGCGCCGTCGTCGGCCTCGTGGTGTTCACCCGGGGGCTGCGCGCCGGGAGACGCTGAGCCGACCGCTGCGAGACTGACACCCCCATGCGCCGCTCCCTCGCCTTCGCGATCACGGCCGCCCTGCTCTCGGCGGCGGCGTGCTCGTGGGGGGGCGGGCACGGGACGGCGACCACGATGACGACCTCGGCGCCGCTGCCCGCGAACGTGACGGTCCGCCCGTGCGGACCGGCCTCGAGGGACCGCTGCGGCGTGATCGAGGTCCCCCTGCTGCGCGACGCCCCGAACGGCAGCACGATCGGGGTGCACTTCCGCGTCTTCGCGCATACCGATCCGTCGGCGCCCGTCCAGGAGCCGATCGTGGCGTTCGAGGGCGGACCCGGCTACGGCACGATCGCATCGGCCTCGGACTACCGGTTCATGCTCGGTCACCTGCTCGCCTCGCACGACCTGATCCTGATGGACCAACGAGGCACGGGGGCGTCGGACGCGATCGCCTGCCGCGACCTCCAACACCAGATCGGGGACGAGGTCGAGGCCGCGGCGGCCTGCGCGCACCACCTTGGCGACGCCGCGAACGCGTACGGGTCGGCCGCGGCCGCCGACGATCTGGCCGCGATCCTCAACGCGCTCGGGATCTGGCGCGTCGATGCGTACGGCGACTCCTACGGGAGCTACCTCGCCCAGGTCTTCGCGCTGCGGCACCCCGACCGGACCCGCGCGCTCGTGTTGGACGGCGCGTACGACGACTCGTTCGACCCGCTCGCGCGCGACGCCGCCGCCTCCCTGCGCCATGCCTGGGCCACGTTGTGCGCCCGTGCGGGCACGTGCCCGGGGATCCTCGGGCAGATCTCCGCCTTCGAGGAGCGGCTCGAGACGCGACCGCTGACCGGCACGAGCGAGGACGCCGACGGCAACCGCGTGCAGGTGCGGCTGACGCCGGCGTCGCTCGCGCAGCTCCTTTACGACGCCACCTACACGTTCGTGATCTACCGCGACTTCCCGGCCGCGCTCGAGGCGCTCCAGCACGGGGACGAGGCGCCGATGCTGCGCCTGGCCGCGGAGGATCTCGGCTCCACGAGCCCCGGGAACGACGTCAGCGCCTACTCCGAGGGCGCCGATATCGCGGTGTCCTGCCACGA
>Ga0335082_10002363_pt1 | contig 20286 bp, 13 predicted proteins | sample Lox_Sample_41_FD_206718 | JGI IMG/M metagenome (GOLD analysis project Ga0335082, IMG submission 206718) | Soil microbial communities from Loxahatchee National Wildlife Refuge, Florida, United States - Lox_Sample_4.1 | ecosystem: Environmental > Terrestrial > Soil > Wetlands | place: USA...
CTGCACGCGGCGGCGGAGCAGCTCCAGCTGGGTGACGCCAGCGAGGCGCAGCGGTATGTCGAGGCGGCGCTGCAGCTCCAGCCCGACGACGCCCTGGCGCGGCGATATCTGGCGGTGGTGCAGGCGGCCGCCGGCGCGTGGGCCCCCGCGCAGGCGACGCTGGCGTCGTTGGCGCAGAGCGCTCCCGATGACGCGTGGGTCCGCGACAGCCAGCAGCGCGTGCGCGACCGCCAGCCGCTGGTGCCGCCGGCGCTCCCCGCGCCGGCGGCAGATTGAAGAGCCCCTCGGCGCCTCCCCGTACACGTACTCGTGCGCGTACACGTACACGCCGACCGCCACCGGCGCTGTATTGACGGCCGGCGGCGTACGCCTCTCGGGTACCGTACGAGTACGTGTACCGGGGCGTGCCCCCCTTTGCGTCCTCAGTGCTGTGTCCGGCGACGCAGCGTCGCGGTTACAGCACGCGGGCGAGGTACGCGTCGGTCGTCGAGCGGATGCGGCGCGTGCGCGCCTCGGGGTCTTCGGGGGTGATCTTCTCGTCCGGCTCGATGCGGAACAGCGGCTGCCCCTTGCGCACGACGGCGCCGTTGTCGCGCACGAGAATGTCCAGCACCTGGCCGGCGAACGGGGCGTAGACCTTGTTGAACATCTTCATCACTTCGATGATGTAGAGCGGCTGCCCCTTCTCGATGTGCGCTCCCGCCGTGACGAACGGCGGCAGGTGCGGCGCCTCGCGGTCCCAGTACGTGCCGCCCATGGCGGCGACGATCTCGTCGGAGCGCGCCGCCGGCGGCGGTGCGAGCTCGCGCTTCATCGCCTCCTGCAGGGCGGGGTCGTGCAAGCGCTCGGGGATCACCGGCGTGAGATCGTCGCCGAGGCTGAGCTCGTAGAAGCCGGCCTCGTGGCTGATCAGGGGAACGAGCTGCAGGATCTCGAGGCCGAGCTGGTGGCCGAGGTGGGCGGCCTGCACGCGCGACCACAACGCGGCGTCGAGGCCGAAGTCGGGTGTCGCGCCGCGCAGGCGCTGGTCGAGCGCGGCCCACGACAGGCCCGCCGGCACGCGCGCGGCGAGGCCGGCGTAGAACGACCCCGCCGTGTCGAGCAGCTCCCGGTCGTGGCTCCAGATGCGCTCCGACGCCGCGCCGTCGTCGACCAGATCGAGCAGCCGGTAGGTCTCGCCCAACACCTCGATCGGGTTGCGCTGCCAGACCACGCGCCCGTCGGCGACGGCAAAGTCGCGCAGGTGCTGCGAGAGCCACGCCGAGATGAAATGCGGCTCGTTGAACAGCATACGCAGCGGGCGCTCGACCAGGGTCTCCTTGAGATCGAAGCACTGCCGGGCTTCCGCCCCGAGCGCGGCGACGCGCCGCCGTTCGATCTCGTGAAACGCGTAGTCGAGGTCGAGCGCCCGGGCGGCCTGGGCGAGCAGGCCGACCTGGGTGAGGTAGGGGACGACGAACTTGGTCGTCGGCTTGCCGAGCGGGTCGCGATGCAGGAACCACTTCATCAGCCCGAAGTGGAATTCGCGGTTGGTGGCCAGGTCGATGCCGCGAATGCGCGTGCAGCGCAGGACCTCGGTGATGCGCGCCCAGCTCTCGGCGCGGTCGCGTCCCGCGGCGAGCAGCAGGGCGATGTTCGAATCGTAGGCGCCGGCCAGGCGATAGCGCATGAACAGCCCGGTGTCCGGGTTCTTGGTGCAGATCCCCTGGTCGTCGCGGATCTCCCCCGCGATCGGATCCGACCACGACATCATCACGCCCCCCGCGGCGGGCTGCAGCGCGCCGTCGGTGGCGTTGAGGCGGACCTCGATCGCGGCGCCTTCGCGCAGCACCCGAACCGGCCGCGGCAGCCGCGCCTTGTGCTTGGCGACGATCGCCATCGCCTCGATCAGCGAGCAGACGTCGAAGTGGTCGGCGGGGTCGTTGGGGTTGGTGAAGCGCAGCGCGTAGCAGAGCTCCGAGACGCGGTGCTCCACTTGGATGCGCGTGTTCACCTCCATGAAGTAGTGGCGGTCGCCCTCGACGATGCACTCGAACGTCGAGGCGCTGTCGAGCTTGACGGCGCGGCCGAAGCGCTCGGCCTCGGCCTCCATGCGCTCGAGCACGCCGAGATCCGCCGCCAGCACGCGCGCCTTGACCGGGTCGCCATCGGCGCGGGCACGGTCCGCCGCCGCCCGCAGCCCCTCCTGGGTGATCGAGACCTCGACCAGCTTCTGCTCGTGCATCTGCAGCGAGCAGTCGCGGCCGCCGAGCGTCACGCACCAGGTGCCGTTGCCGAGCATCTGGATCTCGTTGTGCCGGGTCGACTCGACGTTGAGCTCGATCAGCATGTTCTTGTTGTCGCCGACCCCGGTCGCCTTGACCTCGGCGAGGATCTCGCGCACCAGGCCCGGCACCGGCGCGGCGTCGGCGAAGATGCGCTGTCCCTTGCCGCCGCCGCCGCCGATCGCCTTGAGGCGAAAGCGCCGCCCCGGGTTCTCGGCCAGCAGGCGGACCGCCTCGCGCTGGATCGTCTCGCCGAGCTCGTCGATGGTGAACAGGTCGCAGCGCGCGGCGTACGAGGCGGCGAGCACCCGTTCCGCCGCGGCGGCGAGCTCGAGATGGTCGTCGGCGAGGCCGGGCACGTCGAGGCGGTGCTGCTTGGCGCAGCGCCGCAGCGCGGTGCGGTCCGGATACTTGTGCAGTAGGGTGCGCACCGTGGCGTCGTCGACGCCGGGCGTGACCGAGACCCCGTGCGCCAGCGCGGTGCGCTTGGCCTCGTCCTTGGCGCCGGCGGCGGATTGCGTGTGGGCGCACGGACCGATGAAGCGCAGGCCGGCCGCCTCCAGCGCGCCGACGAAGTGCGCGTCCTCGGCCATGAACCCGTACCCCGCGAACACCGAGTCGTAGCCGTGCGTCCGGCAGATGGCGATGATCTGCGCGATGCGCTCCTCGCGCTCCTCCTTGGTGGCGCCGCTGTAGTCGGGCAGGGGGTGCACGTGCTGCGGATCGACGATGCGCACCTCGGGGGAGAGGGCGCGCGAGTACACGATGCTGTCGCGCTCGGAGAGCAGCATGCCGATGTGGGTGATGCCCATCTCGCGGAAGATCTCGATCGCCTCCTTGCGCACCGGGCCGCGGCAGACGATCAAGACGCGCAGGTCGTCGCAGGCGAACGAGCGCACCCAGGCGGACGCCGCCTGGCCGAGCCGCCGGTCGCGCTGCACCAGCGAGCCGCTCGGATCGGGGTCGGCGTGCAGCGGCCGGTGCGGCGCGGTGGGCGCGCCGCTGCGGCGGGTCGATGCGGAGGTGCGCAGCGGGGGCGACGCCATCAATGGAACTCCCGCTGCGGACCGCTCATGGGCCCCGGCACGTAGGCGCGCAGCAGGGCGTCGAGGTTGCGCGCCAGGACGGCGCGCAGATCGCCCGGCATGACGATCTCGGAGATCGAGCCCAGCGACAGCGCTTCGCGGGGGTTCATCAGCTCGCGCTCGTAGCGCAGGTTGATCTCCGCTTCCTGGGCCTTGAGCCATTCGTCGGCGGCGCGCTGCGCTTCGGCCCGCGCCGCGTCGCCGCCGCGCGCCGGCACCTCGCGCGCCATGGCGGCGGCGCGGGCGCGCACGGTGCGCAGATCGTCCTTGTACACGTACTCCTTGCCTGCCGGCCCCATGACGGCGACCCGGGTGGTGGGCAGGGCGAGCACGAGATCGGCGCCGGTCGCGTACGAGTTGAATGCGGCGTACGCGCCGCCGAAGGCGTTGCGCAGGATGAGCAGGATGCGCGGCGTGCGCAGGTCGATGATCGCGTCGAGCATGGCGCGCCCGGCCTGCACGATGCCGCGGCTCTCCTGCTCGCGGCCGGGGAGAAAGCCGGTGGTGTCCTCGATGAAGATCACCGGGATGTTGTAGATCGAGCAGAAGCGCACGAAGCGGGCGATCTTGAAGGCGGCGTCGACGTCGATCTGCCCGCTCGCCACGGCGCTGTTGTTGGCGACGAACCCGGCCACGTGGCCGCCGAGGCGCCCGAAGGCGGTGATGGCGTTGCGGGCGCGGTCGGGCTGCAGCTCGAAGTAGTCGCCGCGGTCGCACAGGCGCTCGATGATGATCGACACGTCGAGCGGGGTGTTGAAGCCGGTCGGCGAGTTGAACGCCTTGCGGAGCAGCGTGTCGATCTCGGTGGTGGGGCGGTCGATCGGATCGCCGGTGGGCTGAAACGGTGCCATCACCTTGTTCGAGCTCGGCAGGTAGGCGAGCAGGCGGCGCGCCGTGCGCAGCGCGCCGAGCTCGTCGGAAACGCACAGGTCGGTGACGCCGCTGGCGCCGTGGACGCGCGGCCCGCCGAGCTCGTCGGGCGTCACGTCCTCGCCGAGCACGCTCTTCACCACGCCGGGGCCGGTGAGGCCGAAGAAGGTGTCGTCGGGCTGGATCATGAAGCTGCCCTGGCGCGGCAGGTACGAGCCGCCGCCGGCGTTGAACCCGAACATGCACATGATGCTCGGCACGATGCCGCTGATCTTGCGCAGGGCGGTGAACGCCTCGGCATAGCCGTCGAGGCCGCCGATGCCGGCTGGCACGAAGGCGCCGGCGCTGTCGTTCATGCCGACCAGCGGGATGGAGCGGTTGGCGGCGAGGTAGATCAGGTTGGCGAGCTTGCGGCCGTTGGTGGCGTCCATCGAGCCCGCGCGCACGGTGAAGTCGTGGCCGTAGATGGCGACGTCGCGGCCGCCGATGGTCGTCACCGCGGCGATGATCGAGGCGCCGTCGAGGTTCTTGCCCCAGTTCTGCCACAGCACGGTCGGCCGGGCGTCGCGGTCCTGCAGGGCGTCGATGCGCTCCCAGACGGTCATGCGGTTGCGCGCGTGCTGGCGCAACGTCGCCATCGTCCCGGCGGCCACGTACGGCCGGCGGCGCAGCTCCTCGCCGTCGAGCAGGGCCTGGTCGTAGGGGGGGAGGGCGTTCGGGGCCGCTGCTGCCGCCGCGGTGGCGAAGGGGTCGTCGAGGCGAGGCGCGGCGGGCGCCGGGACGGCTCGGTCGGTGGCAGTTCGCTTGTTCATGGTCGGTGGGGGGTGCCGCCGCGCCGGTCGAGCGCGCCAACTCACGGCCCGTACCACATTGCCGCGGCGTTCCCAACCGAGGGGGCCGGCCCGGCGGGCGTCGCCGGCCGGGGCGCCGTTGCGCCCCACCCCGGCCTGTGGGAAACCCTCGCCTACGGCCAGGAGGCGACGGCGATGGCAGACGAGGACAAACCGGCCCCGGCGGGGGAACAGCAGATCCAGATCCAGATCGACGCCCAGCAGGGCACCGGCGTCTACTCGAACCTCATGATGATCAGCCATCGCAAGGAGGAGTTCATCCTCGACTTCCTGTTCCTGCAGCCGCAGCGGGCCGTGCAGGGCCAAGCGGTGGCAACCCTGCGCTCGCGCATCATCACCTCGCCCGAGCACGCCAAGCGCATCCTGCGCGCGCTGCAGGAGAACCTGCGCCGCTACGAGGAGAGCTTCGGCATCATCGAGGAGGCGACCGACATGCCGAAGGTGATGCATTGAGGGCAGGGGGTTAGGGGGCTCAGGGTTCCAGGGTTCCAGGGCGTCGGCGTTGTGCGGGGGTGATGAGCACACACGGGCTCCCGCGGACGCTCGAGGTTGTGGACGCCCAGGCCGGTCCGTCCAAGCACCCGCGCGATCGACTCAAACGTGAGCTCACGTACCTCGACGCCACCATGCTGGTGGTGTCGTCGGTCATCGGGGTGGGCATCTTCCTCACCCCCGGCGCCATCGCCGACATCCTGCCCGCGCCGGGGTTGATCCTGGCGGTGTGGATCGCCGGCGGCCTGCTGTCGCTCGCCGGCGCGCTCGCCAACGCCGAGCTTGGCGCCATGTACCCGCACGCCGGCGGCGACTACGTGTACCTGCGCGAAGCGTATCACCCCGTCGCCGGCTTTCTGGCCGGGTGGCTCTCCTTCTTCGTCATCTACGCCGGGACCGTCGCCACCCTGGCCGCGGGCTTCGCCGAGGGGCTGGCGCACTTCGTCCCGCTCGGCACCGCCGGGAAGGTCGTCGCGGCGGTGCTGATCACCGTCGGTACCTCGTGGATCAACTACGTCGGCGTGCGCACCGGCGCGCGCGTGAACAACCTCACCGCCGCGGTGAAGGTCGCGGCCCTGGTCGGTCTGGTCGCGATCGGGCCGCTGCTCGGCGCCGGCCACCTGGCGAATCTGCGGCCGCTCGTGCCCGACCTCTCCGCCGTGCCGATCAGCCACTTCGGCCTGGCGCTCTCCCCCGTCCTGTTCAGCTACCTGGGCTGGAACGCGTCGGTCTACGTGGCGAGCGAGATCCACGATCCGGGCCGCACCATTCCGCGCTCGCTGTTCACCGGGCTGGCGCTGTGCACGGCGATCTATCTGGCGGTGAACCTCGCCTATCTGTACGCCCTGCCGGTCGACCAGCTGCGCGGCGACAACCGCGTCGGCGAGGCGGTCGCGCGCGCCTTCTTCGGCACCGCCGGCGGCGCCGTCGGCGCGGTGCTGATCCTCGCCTCGATCGTCAGCTGCCTGAACGCGACCATCCTGGTCGGCCCGCGCATCGCCTACGCGATGGCGCTCGACCGCCTGTTCTTCGGCGGCGTCGACCGCGTCCACCTGCTGTACCAGACCCCGCACATCGCGATCGTTGCGCAGGGCATCACGGCCATCGCCCTGATCGTCCTCCTGCAGAGCTTTCCCAGCGTGCTCGACTACACCACCTTCGCCATCGTCCTGGCGACCATGGCGGACACCACCGCCCTCTACGCGCTGCGCCGCCGCCAGCCGGCGCGCGCGCGCCCGTATCGCGCCTGGGGCTACCCGCTGGTGCCGGCGCTCTATCTGGTCGCCAACGCCGGCATCGCCCTGGCCATGCTGTACGGGCGCCCGCTCGAGTGCGCCGTCGCCCTGGCGGTCACCGCCACCGGCCTGCCGTTCTACCTCTGGTTCGCACAGCGCGCGGAGTGAAGTCGTTGTCTGTTGCCCGTTGTCCGTTTCCCGTTGGCTACCAACGGACAACGGACAACGGGAAACGGGCAACGGGTGAGGCGCCCACCGCACTGCCAAGTGGTACCGGTCGCTCCCTCTGGTAGAATTAGAAAGCGGATGTCCGACCCGCTCTTCGACCTGCTCCTGCTCGGCTATCGCAACGACCTGGCGCGCGAGCGCGTGCTGGCGTACCTGCGGACCCTGCCGGAGAGCCAGGGCGGACCGATCGCGCTCGAGCGCGAGGCGGTTCTGCCGCACGTCCTGCGCACGGGGATCGCTGATGCGATCGGCCTCCGCCTGCTGGCGGAGCTGCGCGACCGCGGCGCGCAGGCGCGGCTGGTCCCGAGCGACGCCGGCGTCGCCGCGGCCGCCAAGCCACCGGCGCTTCCGGTCCAGCCGCCGCCGTCGGCGCCGCCGCGCCAGAGCGCCGCGCGCCTCCTCGCGCTGCTGGTGCTGCTCGCCGCGGCCGGCGCGGCCTACCTGCACGGCGTGCCCCTGCCGCGCCCGCTGCCGCCGCCGCAGGACGCCTCCGAGCCGCCGCAGTATCTCTTCCCGGCTCAGCTCGATCCGGCGCCGCACCGGCTGAACGACGAGGCGGTGGCCCTCAACGCCGCCGGCCAGTTCGCCGCGGCGGCGGGCCGGCTGCGCGACGCCATCCAGCAGGCGCCGGATGCCGCGCCGTTGCGGCGCAATTTGAAGACCGTCCTGCACAACTGGGCGGTGGCCGAGCTCAACGCCAACCACACCGACGCGGCGGTGAACCTGCTCGAGCAGGGCCTCGAGCTCGAAGAGGACCCGGTCCTGCTCAGCGCGCTCGGCATGGCGCGCGTGCGCCAGGAGGAGTGGAGCGCGGCGCGGGTGGCGCTCGAGCGCGCGGTCGCGCTCGGCGCCTCCGACCCCTACACGCTGATCGCGCTCGGCAAGGTCTACCGCCAGCAGGGCGAGCGCGCCGCGGCGGTCGAGATGTTCCACCGCGCGCGCGACAGCGGCGCGGCCGGGCCCGCCTTCCAGGAAACCCTGGCGCGCCTCGAGCGCGAGCTCGACGCCGAGTCGGACTTCGCCGAGATGCGCAGCCCGCACTTCGAGGTCTCGTTCGCCGGCGGCGAGCGCGAGAGCAACGCCGCCGCGCAGGCGGTGTCGCAGGGGCTCGAGGACGCGTACTTCACCGTCGGCCGCAAGCTCGACCTCTATCCCGGCGAGCGCGTGCCGGTGGTGCTGTATCCGAGCGAGGACTTCCACGACGTGACGCAGACCCCGAATTGGACCGGCGGGATCTACGACGGGCGCATCAAGCTGCCGTCGCGCGGCGTCGAGGACGGCGACAGCGCCGTGCTCGACCGCACCCTGCGCCACGAGTACGGCCACGTGCTCGTCAACCAGTTGAGCCGCGGCCGCGCCCCGGTGTGGCTCAACGAGGGGGTGGCGATCTGGTGCGAGGAGGAGCGCGACGGCGAGCGCGAGGACTGGGCCTACCAGACGCTCGCCGGCCAGGTCCTCTTCCCGCTGCGCGATCTGGAAGGCTCCTTCACCACGCTGCCCGCCGACCGCGTTCACGTCGCCTACGCGCAGAGCTACCTCGCCGTCCGCGACCTCATCGGCCACGCCGGCAGCCGCAGCCTGCGCGAGCTGCTCACCGCGCTCGGCGACGGCAAGAGCCTCGAGGCCGCCTTCCGCGGCGTCTACCAGCGCAACCTCGCGGCCTTCGAGACCGAGTTCGTCCGCCAGCTGACGACTGGATGATATCTCCCGGCCGCGCCGCGGAGACCTGGGCGGCGCTGCGTGCTCCGAGATGCTCACCCGCAAGGGCCGAGCGCCGCAGCAACAGCCGCGACGAGCTCGCCGACCGCTACCCGCCCGTCCTCGTCCCTGTCGAAGGCGGAGCACTCGGAGAGCGGCATATCCCCGAGCGCGATTCGGACGCCGCGCACGAGGTCGTCCACACTGACCATGCCGTCGCCGCCGCAGTCGCCGGGACATTGTCGCGGCGTCGGGGTCAGGGGCGGGGTGGGCGAGGCGGTTGCCGGTGACGCAGTCGGCGCGTTCGAGTTGATCCTCACGCTGCCGAACAGCGCCGCCTCGGCCCCCTCGCAGTGTTGCTCGAAGTCGGCGGCGAAACTATTGACCGTTCCGTCGATGGCGTAGTTCGCCTCACGGACGACGAAGCGGCCGCTGCTCATGTTGCATCCGCGCCCATCTCCACCGAGATCGAGCCCCGGTGCGTGTGGATCTTCGAACGGCCAGCGCATGGCGCCATCGTAGTTCCCGGGCGAGAGCGCACTCCCGCTGGGTGTCAATTCACCCGGTTGAGACCGCCCCCGTTTGCGGATTACCCGCGTGGTTCGACGAGACCCGTGCGGTGACGCCGCTCCGTCACACCGCTCCACCCCGCGGCATGCCCGACACCTATCCCTTCGGTGCGTGACCGGGCGTTGACCGTCGCCGCATCCTCGGCCTCGCCTGCGGAGGGCGTGCGTTCCGGGCGATGATGGATCGTCGCGCGCGGGGGGTCATCCGCTGCCATCGACCTCGGCGGGTCACTGTGCCGTGGCCGCCGCGGCCAGCGCGTGCCACAATGCGCTCCGTGCATCGGGAGGCGCCCATTCCATCGTTGCAGCCGACGCGGCCTGCGGCCGGCCCGGCCGATCGCCGGCGAAGAGCGATGTGGGTATGAGGTGGCGATTTGTCATTCTCTCATCGCTGCTGGTCATGACCCGTGCGGCGATCGCCACGCCGAAATGTGACCCGAACCAGGAGCCGTTTCTCGACAAGGAGTTCGTGATCCTCAAGTCCACCCCGGCCTTCAAGGAGGCGACGCAATCTGCGGCGAAGGCAGCGGCCGCACTGGGCGTCGCACTGAATCTTCGCGGACTGTCACCCGAACTCCGGACCGGCCTGACCCTCTCGAGGGAAGACTGCGCACGAAGCGAGCTTCCCTATCCGTGTTACGTGCCGAGAGGACGCTGGGACGACGGCGTGTACGTCAGCGTCGAGTGGTCCAGCGAGTATGCCTTCTCCGCGCGGGGACTGTATGTCGTCATGGTCGCGAGCGGTGCGGCCGGATCCGGCGAGACCCGCCGCATGCTCGAGGCGACGCGCCGCTTCTATCCCGACGCCTATGCCAAGCAGGCCAGGGTATACGTGGGCTGCGCTCATTGAATGACCGCCAGCAAGCGGATCATGCTGGAGGTGGTCGCCCATGCGGTTCGGTCACGACGATGTTGACCGTGCCCGTCTCCGCGTCGAAGACCAGCCGCGCCTCCCCGCGCTGCAGCTGCCGCATCACGTCTCCGACCTTCTCCTCGAGCGTGCGCTCGCGCTCGCCGTAGTCGGTGGTGTCGCGGGTGACGAACTCCTCGATCAGGGCACGCAGGGTTGCCGACCGCAGCGCGGTGTACGGCACGTCGGTGATGGGGATGTCGTCGGGCATCATCCACCGTACCTCAGACTCGACACGTGCCACCGCGGCGCGCGCCGGGCTTGCGCGCAGGTCGGTCGGTGCGGTGGGCCCGACATCGCCGGTCGCTCACCTGCGCGCCGAGAGCTGCTGGAGTCGCATCGCCGCTGGAGTACCAGATCGCCGCCGATACCGTCCACGCCGCTCGCCTCGCGACAACCGCCGACATCGCACGGCGCGCCGGCGTGTCGGAGGGAATCGTCTATCATCACTTCGGCTCCAAGTCGGCCTGGCCCACGCCATGTTCGAGGCTGCCCCGGCTGCGGGCGAAGCGCCCTCGGCGGAGAAGATGCTGCGCGCCGCGTTCGCCTACGTGCGCCGATAGGGGACGCTCTCGCGGCTGCTCTCCGTGTCGGCTGATCCGTCCGACTCCGCCGCCGCGCGCCGTGCCAGCCGCGCGCAGATCGTGGCGGCGCTGGCGCGTGGCTACCGGACGTGGAGCCGGCGAGGATTGCTGCGCGCGATGGACCCGCACATCGTCGCCGCCCTCACGTACGCGCTCGTCGAGGCGGCGCTCAGGGAGTGCTTCGTCCGCGGCGACGGATCGCGGGAGGCGGCCTTTTCCCTTGTAGACAACAGCGACCAATAGGTGGAGAGTCGCCGCTGACTAGCTAACGCGTTCCCACGTGTACGCGGGGCACGACGGCCCCCACCTTCCAGCGCGCACGCCTCGGGACTCAGGGAGTTCCCCACAAGCGCACACCCGTGCGTAGGAGGCGCTGCATGACCCTGCGCGGTCAGCTGCTCAGCCCGGCCGTCGCTCGTCGTACGGTTCGGCATGAGCACTCGACGGTTCCAAAATCAGCCTCCTCTGTAGCTCTGTTCCGCTGTTCCGAAACTCCGCCCTGCGACCAACCTGGAGGGCGGCGGCGCGCCGGCGCCGCCGGGGCCGGGGTGGTCGGGGAAGGTTCGCCCCACCGATTCCAGCGCCGCCCACGGTGCGGTGCCCTCCACGATGTCCACTCTCTGGCGAAATCTTTTCGCCAGATCCAACGAGATGTCGCCGTGGGGCACATCTGTCCCGCGATTCGTCACACCTGCTCATCGAAGACAGGGGACGAACCAGCATGGCGATTACAAGCGGTACGTGTGGTCTCATGGATGCTGGACAATATCGGCATCGTGCGCGATCGTTGATTGCACCGTCATCGCGGGCGGCCGCCGCGCTGGCGATCTGCGTGCTGCTGTTGGGGAGCAGCTCCGCGCGCGTCGCGCGTGCGGGAATCAACGTCTGGACCAGCAACGGGCCCGAAGGCGCATCCATCAGCACGGTCGCGATTGATCCTCTCGCGCCGACCACGATCTACGCGGGGTCCGTGGCAGGCGACGTGTTCAAGACCACTGACGGGACGCATTGGAGCACCAGCAACAACGGCCTGCCGCCGAGCACCAGCGTTCTCGCCCTCGCGATTGACCCGCTCACCCCGAACACACTCTACGCAGGCATCGGCTCGTTCGATCACCCCGGTGGCCTGTTCAAGAGCACGGACGGCGGTGCGAGTTGGAACGCAACCGGTCCAACCGCCACCTACGTCACCGCCGTCGCGATCGATCCGTTGGCGCCGACGACCGTGTACGCGGGGACCCGGAGCTGCCAGCCTGGTTGCGAAGCCGGTTTGTTCCGGAGCACGGACGGTTTCAGCACCTGGAAGGCCGGCAACATTGACCTGACCCCAGGAACCCCCGTCACTGTCCTGGCGATTGACCCGCTCGACTCACGTACGCTTTACGCGGGGACGAATGGCGCCGGCGTGTTCAAGAGCGCGGACAGCGGCGCCGATTGGGTCCCCATCAACAACGGCCTTCCCGTTCTCGCCGTCGCTGGTCTGGCAATTGATCCCCTCACGCCGAGCACGCTGTACGCCGGCACGTTCGACAGGGGCGTGTTCAAGAGCGCGGACGGGGGTGCCAACTGGCGCGTCACCTCGATCGGGAACCCGGGCTTTCCGAACGCTTTCGCGCTGGCAATCGACGGGTTCGCGCCGGAGACAATCTATGCGGACGTGCTGGACGAGGAGACCGAGCAGGGAGGCGTCTCGCGGAGTGTGGACGGTGGCGTGAGCTGGAGCGCCGTCAATCGCGGTCTGCCGGGCGGTGAGATTCATGCCCTCGCGAGCGACCGCAGCAGGCCAGCGACGCTGTATGCCGGGACGTCGAACGGCGTGTTTGCGTTTCAGCCGGCAATCTTCGCCGTCACCGAAACCGCCGATGCACCGGACGCAAACCCCGGCGACGGCGTGTGCGCCACCGCCGGCGGTGCGTGCACGCTGCGCGCCGCCGTCGACGAGAGCAACGCCCTGCCCGGCGGCAGAATCATCACGGTGCCCGCCGATACGTATGTCCTCACGCTCGGCGGTCTCGAGATCAACGTCGACCTCACCCTCGAGGGCGCGGGTGCGGCGGTCACCCGCATCGACGGTGGTGGTTCACAGACCGTGTTGCGGATCGCCCCTCGCTTTCCCGAGGAGATCTCCGTCAATATCTCTGGTGTGACGATCCAGCACGGCATGGGTGGTCACAACGGCGGCGGCGGTCTCGCGATCGCCGAGTCCGGCACGCTGACGCTCTCCGGCAGCGCGGTCCGCGACAACACCACCTGCTGCAGCGGCTCCGCCGCCGGCATCTTGAATCGCGGCACACTGACGCTCATCGACAGTACCGTTCGCGACAACGCGACCCAGGCCGAACCGAGCGGCGGCATCGAGAACTCGGGCAGGCTGACGCTGGTCAACAGCACGGTGAGCGGCAACCACGCCGGCTTGGGCGACTTCGGCTGCGGCGGGGGCATCCTCAACGACGGCGAGCTCGCTCTCACGAACAGCACGATCAGCGGCAACAGCGCCGCCGACTGCGGCGGCGGTATCTCCAACTCGGGCACGCTGGCGGTGACGAACAGCACGGTGAGCGACAACACGGCCGGTCGGGGGAGCGGGATCTCCAACGACGGGACCACCCAACTCACCAACGCCATCGTGGCCAACAATCCCGGCGGCGATTGCAGCGGCCCGATCATTTCGCAGGGCCACAATATCCAGAGCGACGCCAGCTGCGGCTTCACCGGTCCCAGCGACCTCAGCAACACCGACGCCAAGCTCGGTCCGCTGCAGGACAACGGCGGCCAAACGTTCACCCACGCCCTGCTGCCGGGCAGCCCGGCGATCGACGCCGGCGATGACGCGGTGACCGCGGGGTGGCTCGCGCTGGCGACCGATCAACGCGGCCGGCCGCGTCTGTCGGGCGCCCATGTCGACATCGGTGCGTTCGAGCTCGATGTGATCTGGTGCACCGGCGACTGCCACGCCGACGGACGGGTGAGCGTCGATGAACTGATGCTGATGGTCAACATCGCCCTCGGCAACACACCGCTGTCGGTGTGCGAGGCCGGCGACAGCACCGGCGATTCACGCATCAGCGTCGGTGAGCTGGTGGCGGCGGTCGCCAACGCGTTGAACGGCTGCCCTGCCACCACCGGGCAGTGAGCCGGGTACGGGGGGCGAGCATGCGCACTTCCGAACCCTGGGGCCACCATCGTCCTGGCCGTGGTCGTCGTGGGCACGCTGCTGCGCGGCGCCGCTGTGCTCCCTCAGGGGGCCCGCGCATCTGGTCAAGGACGACGATGCGCGAACAGAAAATTCAATAAAATGGGGAACTAATCCGCTCGTGCTGAGCTCGTTCGAAGCACCCTGGCGGGAATTTCTTCAGCCGCCGGTTCGATCTCGCCGCAGGGCACATTTGTGGCCCGATTCGTCACGCCTGCGCATCGAGGACAGGGACGAGCCGGCCCGACCATGTTGCCCACAGACGCGAAAGGACACAGGCCCATGAAGGGAAGCACCCGTATGCTCAGCCGGTTCGTGGCTCGCGCCATGGCCGTGATGTGCGCCGTCGTGTTCGTCGCTGGCCCTGCATCGACCGCGCGGGCCGACATCAACGTCTGGACGACCCACGGCCCGGAAGGCTGGCCCGTCGTCGCACTCGCCGTCGATCCCACCACGCCCGGCACGGTGTACGCCGGGACGCAGTACGGCGGCGTGTTCAAGAGCACCGACGGCGCCCTGAGCTGGCAGGCGATCAGCACCGGCCTGACCGACATGGACGTCAGCACGCTGGCCATCGATCCCATCGTGCCCAGCACGCTCTACGCCGGGACGAGCAGCGAGGACAACGGCCGCGGTCAAGGCGTGTTCAAGAGCACCGATGGCGGCACCACCTGGAACGCGGTGAACATAGGCTTGGCCGACGATTTTGCCGACCTCGCCATCGCGATCGATCCCAGCACGCCCCGCACGCTCTACGTCGCAACCCTGGGCGACCACGTGTACAAGAGCACGGACGGTGCCCTGAGCTGGCGGATCGCCAGTACCGGCCTGCCCGACCAACCGATCAACGAGCTCGCCATCGATCCGTCCGCGCCCACGACGCTCTACGCCGGGACGGGCGGCGGCCCCAGCGTCTACAAGAGCACCGACGGCGCCATGAGCTGGCAGCCCGCCACCGCCGGCATGCCCAAGGATATTCACGTCCGCGCGCTGGCCATCGATCCAACGATGCCTCAGACGCTCTACGCTGCGACGGAAGGTGGCATGTTCAAGAGCACCGACGGCGCCACCCACTGGCAGACGGTCAACGCCGGCCTGCCGGACTACGGGAACGGCCCTCCCGTCTTCGCGATCGCTATTGATCCCAACACCCCCGCCACGCTGTACGCCGGGACGTACGGCGGCATCTTCAAGAGCACGGACGGCGCGGCGAGCTGGCGGGTGTTCGATAGCCGTCTGGGCGCCCTTGCCATCGAGCCTGGTGCGCCGAGCACGCTGTACGCCGCGACACGAGGCGGCGTCTATTCGATCGAGCAGGTCGCTGCCGGCGTGGTCGGCACGGGCACCGCGGCCAGCTGCACCGACGCGGCGCTCGACGCGGCCCTCGCCAGCGGCGTCGCGGTGGCGTTCGACTGCGGCGGCCCGGCGACGATCGACATCAGCACCGGCACGGGCACCAAGACGATTGCCGCCGACACGACCATCGACGGTGGCGGCCTGATCACCATCAGCGGTGGCGAGCTTGCAGAGGTGTTCGCCGTCCCAGACGGGGTGAACTTCACCGTACAGAATCTGACCATCGCGAACGGATACCTCGCCGGCAACGACGGCGGTGGTATCGCCAACGGCAGCGGGACGCTCACAGTCACCAACTGCGCCTTCACAGGCAATAGCGCGTTCGGGGGCGGCGGCATCTTTAGCAACGGTGGGCCGGTGATCGTCACCGACAGCACCTTCACGGGCAATAGCGGCGGCGGCATCTTCAGCATCGGCGGGTCGCTGACCGTGAGCGACAGCGCCTTCACTGACAATGGCGGCTCCGGCATCTATGTGGATGGCTCCCACGTGGATGCGTCGCGGACCGTCACCAACTGCACCTTCACGCGCAATAGCGCCGGCGGCGGTGCCGGCGGCGGCATCGCCAACGCGGGCGGAACGCTGACCGTCGCCAACAGCACCTTCGCCGGCAACAGCGCCGACAACGGCGGCGCCATCGGCGGCGGGGGCGCGACGCTGGTCACCAACAGCACCTTCGCCGGCAACAGGGCAGACCGGGGCGGCGCCATCGAGAACGGAGGGCCGCTCACTGTCACCAACTGTACCTTCACCGGCAATGGCGCAGACCACGAGGGCGGCGGCATCGCCAACCTGGGCGGAACGCTGACGGTCGCCAACAGCACCTTCGCCGGCAACAATGCAGACCTCGGCGGCGGCATCATCGTGGAAGGTGGGACGCTGACCATCACCAACAGCACCGTTGTGGGCAATAGCGCCACCAACGGCGGCGGCGGGATCCTGTCGTGGCCGCCCTGCGATTTTAGCCTTTGCAACCTCAGCTTCAGCCTTCTTCTCCGCAACACCATTCTGGCCAACAACCCAGGTGACAATTGCTCTGGCCGCACCATCATCGACGACGGCCACAACCTCGACGACGGCACGAGCTGTGGCTTCGGCACAGCGGCGGGGTCCTTGAGCAACACGAACCCAGCCCTCGATCCAGCGGGACTCCGGGACAACGGCGGGCTGACACAAACGGTGGCTCTGTGCACGAAATGGAATTCACCCGCAGGATGCACCGCGGCCAGCCCCGCGATGAACGCGGGCGACCCAGCGGTCTGCGCCGCGGCACCGGTCAACGACCTCGACCAACGCGGCCTCATGCGCCCCGGCACCGGTCATACAACGTGCTCCATGGGAGCCTTCGAGGCCGACCTCAGTCCGGTCGTGTGCGTAGGCGACTGCAACAACGATAGCAAAGTGGGCGTCGGCGAGCTGATTACGTTGGTGAGCATCTCGCTGGGCAGCGCGACCATCGAGCAGTGCGAGGCGGCAATCTTCTGTAACGGCAGGGGCCAGGTCAGCGTCGATTGCTTGGTGCGGGCCGTCAACAGTGCCTTGGTCGGCTGTTTTGATCCGTGCGTCGAAGGCTGCGTCGGTGGCGGCTGAAATTCCCACATGAACGACCCACACTTATGGCGACGAAGGGAGCTTTGCGACGGCCGTGACGCTGACGCGATCCGCGCCTGGCAGCGGCAGCGCAACGGCGAACGGTACAGCGACCGTGGCGGAAGCGGACGTCCTGACGCCGCCCGGTGGCGATTCTGGTGCTCGGGGGTGCCGGCGTGGCGGGGCTTCTGCGCCGACGGCAAACAGCGCGCTAGCCCGAGTGATCGCCGCTCCCCCCCGGCACGCTGCCAGAGACGGAGAAGCTCCCGGCCGCGCCTATGACGGTCCCGACGGTGGATGGTCCCGTCACCCCGGGCCACCTTCGCGGTGAGCTGGGGGCGGTGGTCGTCGCGTTCGTATCGGTGAATGTCGCCACGGTCACGGAGAACGCCACGCCTTCCGTCGCGGGAACATTGACCGGCGCTCCGATGAAAAGAGTCGGAGTCTGCGACGTTCGCGGTGCTGGCGCCCGGTAAACTCGCCAGCATCGCGGCTGTTGCACGTCACCCTCGCCGATCATCGCGGACAGCGTGAACGTGATGCCACTGTCATCAAGCGTCGCATGCATGACCGTCACCGTGGGGGGACTCATTTCGTCAGCGTAGAAATGCGTGCTCGCGGGCGTGGAGATCGTGAAATCTGGGGCCAAGCCGGTCCATGTGCCAATGGCTGGACTGCCGCGCGTGTCGACGAACGCCAGGCTGCGCGATCAGAATGAAAAGAACAGGCCGACCCCCTTGATGAACCTCTGGCCGCGGTGCGGGTATGGGCGAGGACACTCGCGCGGGGCGTCTGTTGACGGGCTCTCCCCGGTGCTCCGACTCGCTCCGGACGAACGGTTCCCCTCCTTGTTTCGATTGGAGCCCCCCCGTGCGGGAGTGGTCACGGAGGAGGGCGACCGCGAAAAAGTCTCGATTCAACCGCTGCGCCGGACGTGCTACAAGCTGCGTGCATGCACCAGGGTCCCGGCGGCATGCTGAGTGAACGGACCCTGCGCGACCTGGTGGCGGCGGGCGAGATCGACACGGTCCTGGTCGTCTTCCCCGATCTCTACGGGCGGCTGGTCGGCAAGCGCTGCACGGCGGGCTTCTTCTGCGACCACGTCCTCGGCCACGGCATGCACGCGTGCGACTACCTGCTCGCCTGCGACATGGAGATGGACCCCGTGCCGGGGTACCGTTTCGCCTCGTGGGAGAAGGGCTACGGCGACGTCCGTTGCGTGCCCGACCTGGCCACGCTGCGGCGCGCGACGTGGCTGGACCGCACGGCGCTGGTGCTCTGCGACGTGTACGAGGAGCCCGGCGCCGGGCTCGCCGCGGTGGCGCCGCGCAGCATCCTCAAGCGCCAGCTCGAGCGCGCCGCGGCGGCCGGTTTCACGCCGATGGGGGCGTCCGAGCTCGAGTTCTACCTGCTGCGCGAGACCTACGAGACGGCGCAGCAGAAGGGCTTCGACCGCCTGGCGACCGCCGGCTGGTTCATCGAGGACTACCACACCCTGCAGGGCTTCAAGGTCGAGCCGGTGGTCGGCGCGATCCGCCGCCACGCCGACCACTCGGGCGTGCCGATCGAGTCGTCGAAGGGCGAGTGGGGCCCCGGCCAGCAGGAGATCAACCTGCAGTTCACCGACTTCCTCCAGATGGCCGACCGCCACGTCGTCTACAAGCAGCTCGCCAAAGAGGTCGCGATCCAGAACGGGGTGGCGCTGACGTTCATGGCCAAGCTCGACGAGCAGCTCGCCGGCAGCTCGATGCACCTGCACTCGAGCCTGTGGACGGAAGGCGGCAAGACGGCGGCGTTCACCGGCGGCGCCAGCGCGGGCGGCGACGCGCTGCCGGATCTCTGCCGCTGGTGGCTCGGCGGCCTCATGCACCACGCCCGCGCCAGCACGCTGCTCTTCGCGCCCACCGTCAACTCGTACAAGCGCTTTCGCGCCGGCAGCTTCGCGCCCACCGCCGTCGCCTGGGCGCTCGACAACCGCACCGCCGGCTTCCGCGTCGTCGGCCGCGGCGCCTCGCTGCGCGTCGAGTGCCGCATCCCCGGCGCCGACGCGAACCCCTATCTGGCCTTTGCCGCCACGCTCGCCGCCGGCCTCGACGGCATCGCGCGGCACATCGAGCCGCCGGCGCGTTTCAGCGGCGACGCCTACGCGGCCGCCGACCTGCCGCGCGTGCCGGCCACGCTGCCCGAGGCGACTGCCGCCTTCGAGGCCTCGGCGTTGTTCCGCGACGCGCTCGGCGCCGACGTGGTCGAGCATCTCCTCCACTTCGCCCGCACCGAGCAGCGCAAGTTCGACGAGACGGTGACCACCTGGGAGCGGCGCCGCTATCTGGAGCGGGTGTGATCGCGTCCGGCGCTTCGATCCCCCGCGCGTCGCCCGCCCCGGCCCTGGTCGGCATCTCGTCGTACGCCCGCGCCGGACAGCCGCCGGCGTTCTCGATCCCGACCGGCTACGTCGACGCCGTGCGCCGCGCCGGCGCGGTTCCCATCGTGCTGCCGCCCGGCGAGCCGGCGCCGGCATGCCTGCTCGATACGGTCAGCGCGCTGATCGTCTCCGGCGGCGGCGACATCAACCCGAACGCCTACGGCGGGCGCCACCACGAGACCGTGTACGCGGTCTGCGAGGAGCGCGACGCGTTCGAGTTCGCCCTCGCCCGCGCCGCGCTCGCCGAGACGCGCCTGCCGATGCTGTGCATCTGCCGCGGGCTGCAGGTGCTCAACGTCGTCTGCGGCGGCACCCTGCACGTCCACCTGCCCGATCACTACGGCGAGCGCGTCGCCCACCGCGTGCCGCCGCGCGACACCAGCATGCACGCCGTGCGCATCGATCCGGACAGCCGCCTGGCGCGCATCCTCGGCACCTGCACGGCGGAGGTGCGCTCGTGGCATCACCAGGCGATCGACCGGCTCGGCGACGGGCTGCGTCCGGTTGCCTGGGCGGAGGACGGGGTGATCGAGGCCGTCGAGCACGTCGTCCATCCGTGGTGCGTCGGCGTCCAGTGGCATCCGGAGATGCAGCTCGAGGACGCCGCCCAGCAGCGGATCTTTCGCGCCCTGATCGGGCTGGGCGAGGCGTAGCGATGGCGGGTCGTCTGGCCGGCAAAGTGGCGCTGATCACCGGCGCCGGCAGCGGCATCGGCCGCGTATCGGCGCTGCGGTTCAGCGCCGAGGGGGCGCGGGTCGTGGTCGCCGACTTCGACGAGCGCGGCGGCCGTGCGACCGTCGACGCGGTCCGCGCCGCAGGCGGCGAGGCGGAATACACGCGTGCCGACGTCGCCCGCGCCGCCGACGTCGCGGCGATGATCGCCTTCGCCGAGCAGCGCTTCGGATCCCTGCACGTCCTGTTCAACAACGCCGGGATCTT
>Ga0335082_10002364_pt1 | contig 20285 bp, 17 predicted proteins | sample Lox_Sample_41_FD_206718 | JGI IMG/M metagenome (GOLD analysis project Ga0335082, IMG submission 206718) | Soil microbial communities from Loxahatchee National Wildlife Refuge, Florida, United States - Lox_Sample_4.1 | ecosystem: Environmental > Terrestrial > Soil > Wetlands | place: USA...
ACCTGGTCGTGAATGCCAGCGTCGTCCTCGCCCTCCTGCTGGTCGCCGGCTATGGCTGGGAGCGCGTCGATTCCCTGTTCGGCGCGGGCATCGGGCTCTACATCATCTACACAGCTTGGCGGATCGCCCGCGGCGCGCTCGACATGCTGATGGATCGCGAGTTGTCGGACGAGGATCGCAAGCGGATCCGGTCGATCGCCATGAACAATCCGGGCGTGCGCGCGGTGCACGACCTGCGGACGCGCGCGGCGGGCCAGACGGTGTTCGTCCAGATGCATCTGGAGGTCGAGGGCGAACTGACCTTGGCCGAGGCGCACACGATCGCCGATGCGGTCGAGGCCGAGATCTGCGCCGCCTATCCCGGCGCCGAAGTCATCATCCACGAAGACCCGGCGGGGATCGTCGAGCCACGGCCGGTCTATCGCTGATGGCGCGAGTGGAGAACTCGTTGACCCATATCAAAGCGTTATGGACTTTTCGTCCGCTTCAGTAGAGTAGGCGCATGGGCGCGTCGTCCGCAGCGCCCAAAGGAGGTTCGCCATGACGATCAAGACGATCCTTGCGCTGGCCGACGGCGGCGGCGGGACCGCCGCGACATTGAAGACAGCGGTGGCCGTCGCGCGCCGTTTTTCGGCCAATCTCGACGTTCTGCATGTGCGCGCGGACGTGGAGACCATGGTGCCGGTGATCGGCGAAGGCATGTCTGGCGCCATGGTCGAGCAGATGATGAGCGCGATGGCGCAGACCGTGGAGGCGCGTGCTGCCAAGGCCAAGGCCGCCTATCAGGAGGTCTGCGCCGGCGCCGCCGTGCAGGCGGTGTGGCGCGAGAGCACCGGGCGCGAGACGGATATCCTGGCCAACGCCGGGCGGCTGGTCGATCTGATCGTCATCGGGAAGCCCGACGCGGAAACTGAAACGCCCCTCGCCGCCACGCTTGACGCGGCGCTCTTCGACACCGGACGCCCGGTGCTTGTGGCGCCCGCGGCGACGGCGGTCGGCGACCGCATCGTCATCGCGTGGAACGGGAGCGCCCAGGCGGCGCGCGTGGTCGCGGCTGCCCTGCCGTTCCTGCGCATGGCCCAGCAGGTGACCGTCGCCACCGTCGGCGAGATCGGGCGCAGCGCCTCGGCGACCGAGCTGGTTGCCTATCTCGGCCAGCACGGCGTCAAGTCCGTGCATGAGGCCCTGGCTCCCGAGCATGCTACCACCGGCGCCACGCTGCTGGGCTACGCCGGGCGCATGCAAGCGGACCTGCTCGTGATGGGCGCCTATGGGCACAGCCGCCTGCGCGAGATGATCCTCGGCGGGGCCACGCGCGATGTCCTTGCGGCGACGACGGTCCCGATCTTGATGGCGCATTGATCCGCACCGGGATAGTGCGCCGTCTGAACGGGGCGGGGGTGGCAGTCGGGTCCGGTTCCGCTAGACTGGCTGTATGTCAGACCATAGCAAGACGGTCATCCTGACCGGCGCCAGCCGCGGGATCGGCCACGCCACCGTGCAGCGCTTCAGCGATGAGGGCTGGCGCATCATCACCTGCAGCCGCGAGGACGTTCCGGCGGAGTGCAAGCGCGATCCGAACTGGACCCACCATGTCGTAGCCGATCTGGCGGATGCCGGCAGCCTCGACCGCTTCGTGGCCGAGGCCGATCGGTTGCTGGCGGGCGCGCCGCTGCACGCCCTCGTCAACAACGCCGCGATCTCGCCGAAGACGCCGTTCAAGGAGCGGCTCGGGTGCCTGAACGGCGACGTGCAGGCCTGGCGGGACGTCTTCGAGCTGAACCTCTTCGCGCCCCTGCAGCTCGCGCGCGGCTTCGCCCAGGCGCTGCACCGAGGACGCGGCACGATCGTCAACATCACCTCGATCGCCGGCCACTCCATCCACCCGTTCGCCGGATCGGCCTACAGCACCTCGAAGGCGGCGCTCTCGGCGCTGACGCGCGAGCTGGCGGTGGAGTTCGCCGATCTCGGCGTACGCGTCAACGCGGTGGCGCCCGGAGAGATCGAGACGGCCATGATCGGCCCCGAGTACGAGTCGCTTATTCCGCGCATTCCCATGCATCGCATGGGCCGCCCGGAGGAGGTGGCATCGGCCGTCTACCGGCTCTGCACCGACGATTTCGGTTATGTCACCGGCACGGAGATCTTCGTCACCGGCGGCCAGCACCTCTTCTGACGCCGCGCAGCGCGGCGCAGCTCAGTACTCATCGTGCTGCGGCAGGTCATCCGCTATGTGCCACCACGGCATCTTCGAGCCGACGTAGATGTGGCGCTCCTTGCTCTTGCTCGGCGCGTGGCCCGGATGGACGCCGCCATCGAGCGTACCGACGGTGTAGAAGCGGATGTCCGGCAACTTGTCGACATCGCCGTAAATCTGCGCCCCGCAGCGCGTGCAGAAGTAGCGCTGCACGCCCGGCGTGCTGCTATAGCGGGTCAGGCGACCGGCGCCCTCCGTGATGACGAAGCTCGCCGGCGGCACGATCGCGAAGGTCGCGAAGGCGGCGCCATGGACGCGGCGACAGATGCTGCAGTGGCAGTGACACACTTCGTCGGCCGGCGCTGTCACCCGGTAGCGAACGGCGCCGCAGTGGCAGCCGCCGGTGACGGAGAATTCGGCCATGACGGTCTAGGCTAGAGACGGTCCTGCAGCCGACGGAACCAGTCGACGCGCTCCTGCACCTGCGCGATGTCGTGGTCGAGCCAGTCGACCAGATGGCCTGAACGGTCGTCATAGTGACGGCGCAGATCGGTGAGGCGCGTCAGCTCGCGCTCACAGATCTCGGCCAACAACTCGGCCTGCAGGCGGCGCGCGGCCGGCTCGAGCAGCTGCAGGAACCGCAGCTTCAGGGCGATCACGAGTTTGTTGAACTCACCGAGCGGTCCGCGCAGGTTGGCCGCGAGCAGGCGCATCAACTCCTGCCGGCCCGCCCCCGTGATGCGCAGGGTGGCGGCCGGTCCGGCGCCACCGCCGTCCGATTCGATCAGACCTTCGACCCGCAGCACTTCGATGGGCGGGCCGATCAGGTCAAGCGAGGGGCCGACGATGCGGCTGGTGAAGTGTCGGACCTCGTCCGCGAGGTCGGCATAGGTCCGGGACGCTTCGGTCAGCAGGCCCAGCGCGGCCAAGCGCACGGCTTCCGTCGGGATGAGGCTGTTGTCCTTGTACATGGCCTGAAGATAGCGATTCGAGTGACCGAATGCCACTCACTCTGTGGGCGGCATGGTTGCAGATCTGTTAAAGGCGGAAGCCGCCTAGCGGCGAATGCCGCGCAACCGTTGAACGACAGCGATGACGATGATCGGCGCGATCAGGAGCAGGAGAACGAGCGCGCAGTTCGCCGCCGACTAGGTGAATTTCTCACCCAGATAGGACTTGCGCACCAAGTCGCTCCGCAAGAGGACATCGGCCGAGTCGTGGAGAGCGATGCTGCCTGCCTGGATCACGTAGCCCCGGTTAGCGATGCGAAGCGCCATGCGGGCGTTCTGCTCCACGAGGAGGATCGTCATACCCTGCTCGCGGATGTTGCCGATCGTCTCGAATATGGTCGCGACCATGATCGGCGAAAGGCCCATAGACGGCTCGTCGAGAAGCAGCAGCTTAGGACGAGCCATCAGGGCGCGCCCCATGGCCAGCATCTGCTGCTCGCCCCCGGAGAGCGTCCCGCCCTTTTGCTGATACCGCTCCTTCAGGCGAGGGAAGAGCGCGAAGACCCGCTCTATGTCTGCCGGCACGTTCTGCTTGTCCCCGCGCGCGAAGGCTCCCAATTCCAGATTTTCGAGGACGGTCATGCGGGGAAAGATGCGCCGGCCTTCGGGGGAATGGGCGATCCCCATGCGGACCACTTTGTTGGTCGAGAGACCGCTGATGCGCTTGCCCTCAAAGCGGATCTCGCCCCGGTGCGGCTTCAGCGTGCCGATGATCGTCTTGAGGGTCGTCGTCTTGCCCGCGCCATTGGAGCCGATCAGCGTGACGATCTCGCCTCTCTCCACCGTGAGCGAGATTCCCTTGAGGGCCCGGATGTTCCCATAGCTGGTGTGGATGTCCAAGAGCTCAAGCACTGGCCAGATCCGCTTCGTAGCCCTTGCCGAGGTATGCTTCAATGACCTTGGGATCGCGCTGCACCTGGGCCGGCGGGCCCTCGGCGATCTTGATTCCGTAGTCCAGGACTGTGATGTGATCGGAGAGCCCCATGACGACTTCCATGTCGTGCTCAATGAGGAGGATCGTCAGGCCCAGTTCGCGTGGGAGTCGACCGAGAAACTCGATCAGTTCGGCGGTCTCGCTTGCGTTCATCCCGGCGGTCGGCTCGTCGAGCAGCAGCAGCCTGGGGCGGGTGGCGAGCGCCCGGGCGATCTCCAGCCGCCGCTGATCGCCGTAGGGGAAGTTTTTTGCGAGCGTCTCTGCCTTGCCTTCGAGGCCCACGAAGGACAGGAGTTCAACGGCGCGCTCCCGAGCCGCACGCTCCTCCCTGACAGTCCAGGGGGGCCGGACGACCGCCCCTGGCACGGTGCCATGGAGACGACAGTGTTCTCCCACCAAGATGTTTTCGAGCGCAGTCATGCTCGGAAAGAGGCGGATAGATTGAAACGTCCGCGCAATTCCTCGTTCCGTGACGCGATTGGGGCGAAGCCCGCGAACGCTCCGTCCGTTGAACAAGAGTTCGCCGGAGCTTGGTTTGACGAGGCCGGTGATGACATTGAAAAACGTGGTCTTTCCCGCCCCGTTGGGGCCAATCAGGCCGGCGATCGTGCCTTCCTCGATGGCGAAGTCGACATTGGAAAGGGCAGTGAGGCCGTCGAAGCGCTTTGTGATCCCTCTCGCTTCAAGGATAACGCCCTTGCCCGCCTCGCCTGCGCGCCGCTCAGGGCGGGCTGTTCCCTCGCGAAGCCAGGACAGCACGCCAAGGTCTTGGCGCTGCTCGGCGACCCGGTGCGGTGACGGCAAGGCGTCGTCTTTCTCGAGATCGCGCGGCACCGTGACACGGCGCCAGCGCCCCGCCTCGATCAGGCCGCCCGGTTTCAGAATCATCATGAGGACGAGCCCCAGCCCGAAGAAAAACCACCGCCAGAGCATGAAGTCCACGGTTGTCAGTGCATGGATGCCAAGCACGTTGCCGAGGCCACGGGTCCACTGGGTGAGCTGCGCGAGAAAGATCCGGTCGAAGAGGGTGATCACCACCCCACCCGCGATGACTCCTGGGATCGAGCCCATTCCGCCAACGATCACCATGCAGAGCAGCATGATCGAAACGTTGAACTCAAAGGCGCCGGGGGTGATGGCCTGGAGCTTGGCCGCGTAGATAGAGCCGGCAAAACCCGAGAAGGTTGCGCCGAGCGCAAAGGCCAGGAGCTTGGATTTTATGGGATCCACTCCCATGCACGCGGCGGCGGTCTCGTCCTCGCGGATGGCCATCCAGGCCCGACCCAGACGCGAGTCGCGCAGCCGGTTCATCGCCCACACCGAAGCTCCTCCGATGATCAGGATGAGGAAGTACCAGGGGACCACGCTGGTTTCGAAGGGCAGTCCGAGCAGATGGGGCTGTCCAATGGGATTGACGCCATTCTCACCCCCCGTGAGGTTCAGTCGATAGACCGGCTGCCAGCTCCCGATCTGGATCGTGATGTCACCGAGGTTTCGAATGGCCACCGGGATGATCTCGCCGAAGGCCAGGGTGATGATCGCGAGATAGTCTCCGCGCACGCGAAGAGTGGGAGCGCCGATCATGACGCCAAAAGCCGCGGAGACGACGGCGCTCAGCCAGATCACGTTCCAGAAGCCCCACTCGAATCCCATGAGGGGCGAATTGAATATTCCCATGGTATAGGCGCCGATCGCAAAGAACGCCGCATATCCGAGGTCCAGGAGACCGGCGTACCCGACCACGATGTTGAGCCCGAGCGCCAGCAGGACATAGATCATGGCGTCGCTGACCGCGTAGAGCGTACCGAGGCCCAGGGCCCGGTCGGCAAAGGGATAGATGAGAAGAACCGCGCCAACGAGCGCCGCCGTGAGGACGGCGCGCAGTTGTGGGGGCAAAGAGCGCCAGGGCCCTGTCACGGACATGTCGCTAATGCTTCTCCGGGACGCGCTCGCCCAGAAGTCCGTGTGGGCGGAACACGAGAACCAAGACCAGGATGGAGAAGACGATGGCATTGGTCCACCGGGCGGAGATGATCTGGTCGCTCCAGGCGGAAAGGAGGCCGATCACAAATCCTCCAAGGGCCGCTCCGGGCATATTGCCAATCCCTCCCAGCACGGCAGCGGTGAACGCGCGCAGTCCTGCCTGGTAGCCCATCCACCATTGGCCGATGTTGTAGTAGAGTCCCTGGACCACGCCCGCAGCGCCGGCCAGCGCGCCGCCGACAAAGAACGTCAGCATGATGATCAGCTCTACATTGATCCCCATTGACTCCGCGGTCTCTCGGTCCTGGGCGGCGGCGCGCATCGCCTTTCCCCAGTAGGTCCGGGTGACGAACAGGTGAAGGGCGAATATCAGCGGAATCGTGATCCCAATGACCAGCAGATCCTTTGTGGTGACGTAGACCTGGCTATCCAGGTGCAAAACATCTTGGACGATGTCGATGTTCGGGATCGCATCGGGATAGGAGAGGACATATGGCCCTTTCCAGACCAGAACCAGGTTCTCCAGCATGAAGGAAACACCGATCGCGGAAATCAGCGGGACCAATCTCGGAGCGCGCCGCAGAGGTCGATAGGCGATGCGATCCACCACCACGTTGATCAAGCCGGTTATGAGCATCGTGCCGACGAGGATCAACGGGAGAAAGGCGACAAGCTGCCATCCGTGGAGCGTCCGGGTCAGGCCCAGGTCGACGAGAAGCGTGAGCGACACCATCAGGCCCAGCATGAAGACGTCGCCATGCGCGAAGTTGATCAGTTCGATGATCCCGTAGACCATCGTGTAGCCGAGCGCGATGAGCGCAAAAATTGAGCCGCGGGTGAGGCCGTTAATGGTCTGCTGGATGAAGAGTTCGGACCAGTTCATGGGTCGGGAATCCCAAAAGCGTGAGTTGGGAGGGATCTTTGCTGGCGAGCAGGCCCGATGTCTGCCGGACATAGGTGTCGCGTCAGCACCTGAGGATCGGAACGACTCAGATGCGGACGTGCACCGCACCACAGGCACCGGCCGGGACGTCGCTGGGACGCGCCGGCCGGGTCAATCCGGGGGCCAATTCTTCCTTGTCGGACGACGTCGGGCCTAGCCCCTCGCTCGCGCTATTTCAGGACCTCCGCGAAGTCGAACTTGCAGCCGACGTCCCCCTCCGCCGGAACCACCTTGAAGCCGGACATGACGTTGATCGTCGTATCGCCGTTCGCATCGAAGCTCCACTTGCCGTTGAGGCCGTCAAAGTCCTTGGTGGCGGCGATGGCGGCTCGGATCTTCTCTCTGTCCTTTTCGCCCGCGCGCTTGATGGCATCGATGGTGACTTCGGCAGCTTCCCAGGAGTAGAGGGCATACGACGTCGGCTCGATCTGGTAGCGCTCTTTGTAGGCCTTGTAGATCTCCCCACCCTTGCCGGTCATCTGGTCGAACGGCAGGCTGGCGAAGGTGATGTGCATATCGACACCCATGGCGGCGTCACAGGTAGCGGCCTTGAGCAGCTCCTCCTGGTAGAGACCATCGGGGCCCATAAAATCGACCTTGGGCGCCACCATTCCGAGGTCCTTCATCTGCCGGATGACGGTCTGCGCTCCGGTTTCGACGACGGCCCCCATGTAGACCAGGTCGGCCCCGGACGCCCGGATCTTGGTCAGAACCGGCTTCTGGTCCGGCTGCTTATAGTCGATCCCCTCGTTCCCCAGGACCTCGAGGCCGATCTTCCTTGCCTCGGCCTCGAACACGTCGGCGATGCCTTTGCCGTAGAGCTCCTGGTCATTCAGGATGTAGACCTTCTTGTGGCCAAGCTTCTGGGCCCACCTTGCCCCCACGGAGCCCTGGATGTCGTCCGCCGGCGGCACGCGGAAATAGCTTACGATGCCGAGAGGACGGTACATGTCGGGCTCGCCCGGCGCGGCGCCGTTCGTCTTGGTGAGGCCCGGATAGGTGTTGGCAGGCGTGACCTGGGCCATGTGGGCGCGCTGCGTGATGGTCATCGAGATCTTCGCTGCGCCCGAGTTGTAGGTCCCGATGTAGACCATTGCGTCGGGGTCGGACACGGCCTTGTTGGCATTCTCCGCCTCCACCGCGCCGTCCCACTTGCCCGTCTGAGGCGAAGCATCATCCAAGTTCACCACCTCGAGGCAATATCCGGCGGCCTCGGAGTTGTTCTGAGCCACGGCGAGGTCTACGCCGTTCTTCATTCCAGTTCCTTCCGGAAGCATGGCGCCCTGCAGCGGCCAGCTGGTGTAGATCTTGATTTTGCCTTTGGAACAGTCGGCGGCACTGGCCCCCACGGAGAGGCCGGCCAGCGGCAGCGCCATGACCATAAGGGCGAAAGCATTCAAGCGTTTCATCGTGTTCCTCCCATTTGCCGTTTCTTTGGAGGGCCACCCCAACAGCGCCCTCAAGTGAGATACGCAGCATGCATAGTCTAGCTTTGACGAGGCCCAGTCAATCGCGCCGCCAGGCGGGCGTGGCGATCAAGATGACGGAGGCGATCGACTACGTCTTAGATTACGTCGGCGAGCGGCGTCGACCTACGACTACAAGGCGGACATAGAGACCTGAAAGCTGCATCGCCGCCTCGTGCCAGAAGCTTTCATAGGCGCCCACCCAACGCGAGCCCGAAGGGCCAAGCATCGTCAGGAACTCGCCTGCACGGAGGTTCAGATTCAGGTGTCTGACGACGAGGGTCTCGCCGTCACAACTCTATTCGACCGCAATGAACTAGGCGTCATTTCTTGTCCCGTTGCCATCTCTCTCCCGTGAAGCCTCGTTCCCTGCCTCGCTCAGTTTTCTTTTGAGTTCCCGATATCTGCTCGAACCGGCGCAGCCTGTTGACCTCTATAAAGTCAATACAAGGCGGAATTGGAGTCAATCTTTTTTGCACTGCAACAACTCGCCACCGGCAAGGCCTGATGCGACCGCAGCATTGGGTGCCGGCGGCGGCGCGCAACTCCAGGCCGTGCCACGTCGACGAAGGCGTCGACCAAGCGGGCCATCATGGCGTCATCGTGCAGCGGGGTCGGTGTCAGCCGCAGGCGCTCGCCGCCCCGCGCAAAGCAAGGACCAAAGCCGGCCGCAATGACTTGCGTCGTGCCGCCACGCCTGCCCGGCCGCCCCGCGCGTCAGGCGGCAGCCAAGCCCTGCTGGCGCACCCAGCCAAGCGTTTCGTCCAGAGCCTTACCGCATCGCGCGAGCAGATCGCCGATCTGCGCCTCGTTGATGATCAGCGGCGGGCAGAGCGCCAGTGTGTCGCCGAGCGCGCGCGTGATCAATCCATGCTCTTGCGCGCACTTCACGGCGAAGGGACCGACCGCGAGCTTGAGGTCGAACGGCGCCTTCGTCTTCTTGTCCTGCACCATCTCGAGGCCGCCGACCAAGCCGATGCCGCGCACCTCGCCCACCAGCGCGTGATCGGCGAACTTGCGCAGACCGCTCTGAAAGGCCGGAGCCACCCGGCGGACCTGAGACAGAATGTCGCGTTCCTCGTAGATCTTCAGCGTTTCGACCGCGACCGCGGCGCTCACTGGGTGTCCGCTGTAGGTGTAGCCGTGGCCGAAGGTGCCGATCTTGGCACTGTTGTCGCGGATGGCGGCATAGACCTTCTCGTTGATGACGAGGGCGGAGATCGGCAGGTAAGCCGATGACAGGGCCTTCGCCATGGTCATGATGTCCGGCTGCAGCTTGAAGGTTTCGCTGCCGAACATGTTGCCGGTGCGACCGAAGCCGCAGATCACCTCGTCGGCGATGAACAGGATGTCGTACTTGCGCAGGATAGCCTGGACCTTCTCGAAATAGCCCTTCGGCGGCAGGATGACGCCGCCGGCACCCTGCATCGGCTCGGCGATGAAGGCCGCGACGGTCTCCGGCCCCTGCTCCAGGATCAGCTTTTCCAGGTTGGCGGCGCAGCGGCCGGCGAAGTCCTCCTCGCTCTCGCCCGCCTCACCGAAGCGGTAGTAGTGCGGGCAATCCGTGTGCAGCATGTTGGCGATGGGGAGATCGAAGTCCTTCTGAAAGGTCGGCAGGCCCATCAGGCTGGCGGCGGCCACGGTGACGCCATGATAGCCCCTCTGGCGCCCGATGATCTTCTTCTTGGCGGGCCGGCCTAGCGCGTTGTTGTAGTACCAGACCATCTTCACGGCGGTGTCGTTGGCCTCCGAGCCGGAGTTGCAGAAGAAGGCGCGCGACATCGGCACCGGCGCCAGCTTCACCAGGCGCTCGGCCAGCTCGACCGTGATGTCCGGCACCTTCTGCCCGAAGCTGGGATAGTAGGGGAGCTTGCGCATCTGGCGCGCCGCCGCTTCCACCAGACGCTCCTCGCCGAAGCCGAGCGAGGTGCACCAGAGGCCGGCGAGGCCTTCGATATACTCCTTGCCTTCCTCATCATAGACATAGATGCCCTTTCCGCGCGTCAGCACCAGCGGGCCTTCCGCCTCTAGCTTCACCGCATTCGTATAGGGATGCAGGTGATAGGCGACGTCGCGAGCGGCCGTGGAATTGGGCATGACGGTCATGGAGTCCTCTTAGGGGTGCGCTACCGAAAGGTGGGTCGTCGGGCGAGAATGCGTTACTATCGGGTCACCGCCGGTGGAAGTCAAAGGGACGCCGCGGCGGCCGCGCCTGCCGGCGCCATCACGAAAGCATGATCCCGCTGCGACAAATCGCGCTTTGGTGCGGCAGCGGCAGGTGACCTCACTATGGCCGCGCGTGCTGTGTTCGGGGGCACACCGATGTTCGAGAAGACCACGGTGCATGAGCTGTTTCCGACGCCGGTTTGGGTCGTCGACCTTGCTCCCGACGCCCATGAACCGCTCAATGGGAAGATCATCGCAGCCCTCAATGGTCTGGCCGGAACCCGGCCGGCGATCAAGCCCGGCGAGACCTGGCAGACCGATCCCTACATCCACCGGCTGCCGCAGTTCGCCGATGTTACCGCCGTGATCCGCGCCGGCGCCAAGGGCGCGCTCGATTTTCTGCAGGTCGAGTACAGCGCCTTCGAAATCACGGGCTGCTGGGTCAACATCAACCCGAAAGGGGGGCTCAACACGCGCCACACCCATCCGAACAACTTCCTCTCCGGCACCTACTACGTGCAGGTGCCGGAGGGCGCCAACCGCATCGTGTTCGACGATCCGAGGCCGCAGGCGATGGCGATGCTTCCGCGCACGCGGCGCTACAGCAAGTTCATCGGCAACGAGATCGGGGTCGAGGTCAAGGCCGGGCGCCTCGTGCTCTTTCCCGCCTGGCTCTCGCATGGCGTGCCCGCCAATCCCGACCAGCTCGAGCGCATCTCCATCAGCTTCAACATCATGTTCGCCGCGTTCACGGAGACGATGAGCCGGCCGCTCTGGCGCGGCACCATCGGCCCGCGCATCGGCTGACGCCTGACGTCCTGCGCCTGGAGGTGCTATCATCGCACCCATCCACTCGCTGCTGCGGCAACAAGAGAGGGTGAGCGCGATGAAACTGCAGTACACCGTCGGCATGACCGTCAACCGAAAGGCGGATCACGTCAACATCGAGGCGGAGGACGCCCTCGTCGCGGCCCTCAAGGTCAAGCTCGAGAAGCCGACCGCGCGCATCAACTATGTCCGCCCGAAGAACAAGCGCGGCGACCGCAGGCACCCGTCGCACGAGATCACTGAGTTGCCGGGCTGAACCGCCTCACGCACGCGGGTCCAGGGCATCCTGCAACCCGTCGCCGAGGAAGTTGCAGGAGATCACCGTCGCGAAAATCAGCACCCCCGGCCAGACCGCCAGCATGGGGGCGGACCACATCATCTCCTGCGCATTGGTCAGCATGTTGCCCCAGCTCGCCATCGGCGGCTGGATGCCGAAGCCAAGGAAGCTCAGCACCGACTCCGCCAGAATGATGTTGCCGACTGAGAGCGTGGTCGCGACGATGATCGGGCCTGCCAGATTCGGCAGGATATGCACGAACATGATGCGGGCCGGGCGGGCGCCCAGCGCCAGGGCGGCGCGGACGAACTCGCGCTCGCGCAGCGAGAGGGTGGCGCCGCGCACCAGCCGCGCCACGGTCGTCCAACCGACGAGCGTGATAATGACGGCAATGCGCCAGAAGCCCAGCAGTGGCGAATGCGCCCACTGCTCGGGCAACCCGAGCTTCGTGACGTCCAGGGCCGCCAGCACGATGAGGAGCGGCAGCCGGGGCAGCGCGATGATGCCGTCGGTCAGTCGCATCAGCAGGGCGTCCGTGCGGCCGCCGAAGTATCCGGCCGTCAGTCCGATCAGCGTGCCGATGACGGCGGCGGCGACCGCGATGATCAGCCCGATGCCGAGCGAAACGCGGCCTCCTTCGAGCAGCCGCATCAGCAGGTCGCGGCCGAGCTCGTCCGTTCCCAGCCAATGCGCGGACGATGGCGCCTGCATGCGCGTCAGCAGGTTCGGGGTCTCGCTATCGACGCCCAGAGCCATCCCGATCAGCGGCACCGCCAGCACCAGCAGAGCGAGGGCCAGGAGCAGGGCGGCGCTGGCGACGGCCAGCGGATGCGACAGCAGCCGCTGCCGAACCGTCCGGCGCAGGCGCGGGGCGCCGAGCGGCTGACGGAGTCCCGCTGCCGGCAGGGTTTCGGCGTCGGCGCGCGGAGTCGTCATCGGTAGGTGATTCGCGGATCGAGCCAGGCATAGGCCAAGTCGGCAGCAAGGTTGCTGAGAAGCACGACAGCCGTACTCAGCAAGAGGCTGACCATGGCGAGGTTGTAGTCGTTGCCCGCCACGGCGTCGTAGATCGTCTTGCCCATGCCGAGATAAGCGAAGATCTGCTCGACGATGAGTGCGCCCGAGAACAGCGTGCCGAACTCGAGCGCCAGCACGGTGACGAACGGGATCATGGCGTTGCGCAGGGCATGGCCGTAGAGCAGCCGCCCGCGCGAGACGCCCTTGGCCTGGGCCGTGCGAATGAAATCCTGGCGCAGCGCCTCCGTCATGGCCGAGCGGACATATCGAAGATGGGCGCCGACGGTGACGAGCGTCAGACTCAGAACAGGCATGATGAGATGGCGCGCGCGGTCTGCGATGCCGTCGGCACCCACGCTGAACGTACCGCTTGCCGGCAGGACGCGCAGATGAACGGAGAACAGCATCAACATCAAGATGGCGAGCCAGAACAGCGGCACGGACATGCCGGCGAAGGCCGAGAGGTTGATGAGGTTGTCGGTGAGCGATCCGGGCCGTGCGGCCGCCTGGACTCCGGCGGGAATGGCGATGGCGAGCGCGATGACGAGACTCAGGCCCATGAGTAGGATGGTGTTCCAGAGCCTCGGCACCACCACCTGCCACACCGGCAGCGACTGCGACCGCGAGTAGCCGAAATCGCCCTGGAGCGCTGCCGAGAGCCAGTGCACATAGCGATCGACCAGCGGCTGATCGAGACCTTGCAGCGCCTTCAGCCGCGCCACGTCGGCGGTCGTCAGCTTGGGATCGGCGGTCAGCATCAGGTCGATCGGATCGCCCGGCATCAGTCCGATCAACCCGTAGATCACGAACGACATCAGCAGCAGGACGAGAAGGGTTTCGGCCAGCCGCTGCAGGATGAAGCGGGTCATGAGCTGACGCCGCCGGTCGGCGGCGCTACTCCTGGATGCGCCACTGTTCCGCCCAAAGCGTGGATTGGTACTGGTGGCCGGTCGGCCTCACGCCCCTCAGCCATTTCGGCATGATGAAGGCCTGGGCGCGGAAGTAGAGCGGCAGGTCCGGCAGATCTTCGGCGTAGGCCGCCTGCAGCTTGTGCCACATCTGCTCGCGCTTGCCGCGATCCAGCTCGATCTCGATGCAATCCATGAGATCGTCCATCTCCGGGCTGCGATAGTCGGCGTAGTTCTGACCGGCCCATCCGTTGGCCTCGGTCGGCACCATGGTCGAATGCAAGGTCGTGTGGGGCACGTTCTCCGGCGACGTCAACCAGGCGAACAGCGTCAAGCCCGTGAACTTGCGCTTGCTGATGGTCTCGCTGAACAGCACGCGCGCCGGCTCGTTCTTGATGCGCACGTCGATGCCGATCGCCTTCCATTGGCTCTGCAGCACCTGCTCCACCAGTTCGCGCGTGCGCTCGCCCGCGGTCGTCATCAGTTCGAACGCCAGCGGCCTGCCGCCGGCATCGTGGCGCAGGCCGTCACCCCCGAGCGTCCAGCCCGCGGCGTCCAGCAGCGCCGCCGCCTGGGCCGGATCGTATCGATACTTCTTCACATCGTCGGTATGGATCCAGTCGAGCGGGCTGACGTCGGTGTCGGCCACCGGCTGGTGCCCGCCGAACAGCTGCTGCGTCAGGACCTCGCGATCGAGTGCGTAGAGCAGGGCCTGGCGCACCCGCTTGTCGCCCAGCGCCGGATTGTCGTGATTGGGCGTGATGTGCTCGAAGAACAGGACCGGTTTGTAGAGGACGTCATAGGCGTCTTTGTGGCGCTGTTCGAAGGCGATGGCTTCGTCGATGCTGAGGCCGCTCTCGCCGGCGATGTAGTCGATGGAGCCGGACAGCAGGTTGGCTTCGAGAGCCGAAGTGTTCTCGATCGTCTTGATGATGATGCGCTTGATTTGGGGCTTCTCGCCCCACCAAGTCGGATTCTCCTCGAGCACGATCTGGCTGCCGGGCTCGATGCTGGCCACGCGATAGGGGCCGAACCAGAGGCCGGGGTTGGTCGGATCGGTGCTGTAGAGCGTGCGATTGCGATACTGGGCGGGATCGTCACCGAGAGCCGCCCGTTCGAGATGGGCGGGGAGGAGCAGGAAGTCATTGATGCCGTTGTATCCGAAGTCGACGCGGTCCGAATGGATCGTGAAGGTCTTCTTGTCCAGAACGTCGATCTTGATGATGCGGCGATACAGCTCGCTGTTGGTGATCCCGCTCTTCTCGTTCTTGCCGACCTCGTAGGTGAACATCACGTCTTCGGTGGTGATCGGCGTGCCGTCGCCCCAGGTGGCGTTCGGCTGGATCGTATAGGTGACCGCCATGCCTTTGGTCGCCAAGGTGGGATCGGCGCTCTTGCAAAAGGTCGTGCCGGCGTCCCGCTTGAAGCCCGGCGGCAGATCCTCGATCTTGGCCTTGCCGTTCTCGATCGTCGGCAGTTCGGTGCACAGCAGGCAGACGAGGTTCCAATCCTGATCGTAGGTCGTGAACGGACGCTGCGTGAAGCCGAGCACGTAGGATTTCGCCAGCATCGAATCGATGCTCGGATGCAGGGTCGAAGGGAACTGCGTGCTGCCGATGATGAGCTGGTCGCGGGCGGCGGCCGGCAGGCCGGCGCCCCCAAGGACGATCCCCAGGCCGATCAGGAGTCGCAGCAGCGTCCGCACCATGGCGCAGCTCCTTTTCTCGTGAATTCAGCATCATAGCGCCTGGCGCCGGTCCGCGACAGGGCGGCGCGGCGGGGGTATCGGCGAGTAGGCGTAAGCGCTTGAAATAATCGCAACAAAACGCGGGATCGCCGAAATCATCGTGAAATGCGCTCCCGGTAGATACGCCGCCCACGAGATACCGATCGACGGGAACATTCGACCGCATGGGCGGCGCCGCATCGGTGGGGACCAGTTTCAGACACGGAGGGGAGTCACATGTTGACCAAGAGCATCAAGGGCGTTGCGCTTTCTGGTTTGCTGATCGCCAGCGTCGCGGTCGTCGCCACGGTCGCCTCGAGTGCCGCCACGGGGCAGCCGGGCCAGACGACCTATCTCCCGATGCAGGCCATCAGCCATGATCTCGGGTCGAAGGCGGCGATCGGCTATTTCGTCCGCGAGGCCGGCGCCTGCCAGGTCGTGATGATGATCGGCGAGAAGACCGACGCGGAGACGGCCTCGACGACCTCGGCCGCGCGCCTGCGGCTGGCATTGCAGCCTGGCCAGCGCGCCGGCGTCGACAGCGAGGAAGGCCGCTCCATCGACCTCACCTGCGGATCCGGGGCCGATACGCTCATCGTGCGCAACGGTCCGACCGCGGAAGTCGCCACGCTGACGAACTGACGGCCGCGGCGGCCGCCATGGCTCGCGCCGCCATCGTTGCCCGTATTTCACGCGCCGCCGACAAGGTCGTGTACGTTCGGACCCTGTCGGCGGCAGCCCGCGAGCGCGCGCGATCCTCGCAAAGGGCGTGCGATGACAAGGATCCATCTGTCGACGTTCGTTGCCGTCGCTGCCGGCTTGCTCGCCGCTGACGCGACTGTTGCGGGCGGACCGGATGCCGGCGCGGCGCCGGTCAAGCTCTATCACGTCCTTGATGGCAAGGCGGACAGGCGGACCTACAACGGCTACCGCCGGTACAATTCGATCTGCATCCATTGTCACGGTCCCGACGGCATCGGCAGTTCGTTCGCGCCGTCGCTGATCGAAGCGCCTCTCGATTTGCCCGCGTTCCGGGAAGTTGTGCTGGCGGGGCGAACGAACGGCAGCTCGGTCATGAAAGGATTCGCGGGCGATGGCAACGTCGAGCCCTACATCGAAGACATCTACGCCTATCTCCAGGCCCGACACGACGGCGCCCTTGGTCGAGGACGTCCGGGCCGTCTGGACTGACCCGCGGGCCGGAGACTTCGACAGTGCGGGCGGGCGCGGTGTAGACTGCCAGGCCGTGGATGAAGAGACTGACAATCGCACGGGAAACGCTCCCGCCGAACCACGCCCTTCCGATATGACCCCGGCGGAGAGCGCGGCGCCGTCCGTGCAGCTGCTGCAGCGCGTACTCGACAGCCTGGTCGACGGCGTGATCGCGGTCGACGGCGCCGGCAATGTCATTGCGGCCAACCGCCGGATCTATGAGCTCATCGATGTTCCGCGCGGCGGGCTGCGCCCGGGGATCAGCTTCTTCGAGGTGCTGCTGGCGCGCGCGCAGGCCGGCGCGTTCGGACCCGGCGATCCGATGGAGCAGGCGCGCGAGCGCGTCGCGGTCAAGCTGCAGCCCGGCAGCAGGCCCGTCCGGTCGGTCGGCAAAAACAGGCGCATCCTGGAGTTCCGCCGCGGCGAGCTGAGCGACGGTGGGTTCGTCGCCATCTACACCGACGTCACCGAGCGCGACCGGCTGGAGCAGCAGGAGCGCAGCATGGAGCAGCGGCTGCGCGAGATCGTGGAGGCCAACCCGCTGCCGATGACGATCACCATGGTCTCCGACGGGCAGGTGATCTACGCCAACCAGCGCGCCGCCGATATGATGCGCACGACGTTGCCCGACCTGATCGGCCGGTCGGCGGCGGAGTTCTACGCCGATCCCGCCGACCGCGACCACATCGTCGAATTGCTGCGGACGCAGGGCTTCATCGACGCCTTGGAGATCAGGTGCCGGCGGGCGGGGGCCGGCGAGTTCTGGCTGGCGCTCACCTGCCGGCCGATCATCTACGGCGGTCAGCCGGCCATCGTTTCCGGCTTCCACGACCTGACCGAGCGCCGGCAGGCGATGCTCGAGCTGGCGCGGCGCACGGAGATGCTGGACGCCGTGTCCTATGCGGCGACCCGGATCGTCGGCCGCGGCGATTGGCGCGACGCCATTCCGGAGCTTCTGAGCCGGCTCGGAGTCGCCGCCGGAGTCGACCGCGTCACCCTGTTCGAGGTCCATCGCGTGGTCGACGGCGGCATGGCCGAGAGCTGCCGCTACGACTGGGCCGCGCCCGGGCTGAGTCCGCTGAGCACGGACCCGCGCTACCAGGACATGCCGCTGGTGGACGAGCAGGGCCGCCTCGACGAATGGACCGAGCGGCGCCAGCGCGGCGAGGTCGTGCAGGCGACGTTGAGCGAGCTGACGGGCTACAACCGTCAGGTCTTCCTGGAGCAGGGCACCCTATCGTTCATCTCCGTGCCGATCATGCTGCGCGCGGATTGCTGGGGGTTCCTCGGCTTCGACGACTCCAAGGCCGAGCGCGTCTGGACCACGCTCGAGATCGACGTCCTCAAGACGGCGGCTGCGCTTGTCGCCGGCGCCATCGAGCGGGCGCGCATGGACGAGCAGTTGCGGGTCAGCGAGCAGCGCTACGCTCTGGCGGCGCGCGGCGCCAACGACGGCCTGTGGGACTGGGATGTGAGCGCCGGCCGCGCCTACTACTCTCCGCGCCTGCACGAGATCCTGGGGCTCGACGACGGCGATCTCGGGATGACGCCGGACGGGCTGTTCGAGCGCGTGGTCGAGGAGGACCGGGAACAGGTCCGCGCCTATCTGCAGGCGCGCATCGCCCGCCAGCGGCGCAAGTTCGCCTGCGAGTGCCGGGTGCGGCATCCAGCCGCCGGCGAACGGTGGACCGCCTGGCGCGGGCTCATCGTCTATGGTGACGGCAAGCCGTTGCGCGTAGTCGGCTCGCTCCATGACATCACCGAGCGCAAGGTGGCCGAAGCGGCGTTGCGCGAGCGGGAAGAGCGCCTGCGCATTCTTACCGATGACGCGCCGGTGCTGCTGTCGATGATCGACCCGAACGATCAGCTCGTGTTCGCCAACCACCGCTTTCTCTCGTTCTTCGGCCGTTCGCTCGAAGACATGTCCCAGGGGCGGTGGGAGTGGATGAGTGACATCCACCCCGAAGACCTGCCGGAGACGAAGCGGATCTATTTCGAGGCGCTGCGGCGCCAGGAATCGGTGGAGATGGAGCACCGCGTCCGCCGTTACGACGGGGAATACCGCTGGGTGCGCGAGACCCAGGTGGCCCGCTTCGAGACCGACGGAACCTTCGCCGGCTTCGTGGGTGCGCTGGTCGACATCACCGACCGCAAACGGGCCGAAGCGGAGCTGGCGCGCCAGCGCGAAGCGCTCTATCAGACCGAAAAGCTGAGCGCGCTCGGCTCCCTGCTGGCCGGCGTCGCCCACGAGCTGAACAATCCGCTTTCGGTCGTCGTCGGCCAGGCCACGATGCTGGAAGACACCGCCGCCGACCAGAAGACAGCGGAGCGCGCGGAGAAGATCCGCCGCGCTGCCGATCGCTGCTCGCGCATCGTGCGCAGCTTCCTGTCGCTCGCCCGCCGGCGCACGCCCGAGCTCACGGCCGTGCCTCTCAACTCTGTCGTCGAGATGGCCGTCGAGCTGCTCTCCTACCAGCTGCGCATGGCCGACGTGCAGCTCACGCTCGACCTGGCGCCCGACCTCCCGGCACTGCTCGCCGATGCGGACCAGCTCAACCAGGTCGTCACCAACCTCGTCCACAACGCCTTGCAGGCGCTTGGCGACAAGGCCGGGCCCCGCCGGCTCACGGTCTCCACCGCCCATGCCGGCAACGGTACGGTTCGCCTCAGCGTCATCGACAACGGCCCGGGTGTGCCGGCCGACCTGCGGGCCCGCATCTTCGAGCCCTTCTTCACGACCAAGCCGCCGGGCGCCGGAACCGGCATCGGCCTGGCCCTCTGCCTTGCCAGCATCGCCGCCCATGGCGGCTCGATCGGCGTGGAGGAGACTCCGGGCGGCGGCGCCACCTTCAGCGTGGAGCTTCCGGCGCGGTCGTCGGGACCCGCTTCTGCGGACTCCCGCGCCCCCGGCCAGGACCGGCCGGCCATGCCGCGCCGGCGCATCCTGGTCGTCGACGACGAGCCGGAGATCGCGGCCACGCTGGCGGAGATGCTGCAGGACGCCGGTCACTGGGTCGAAACCGCCGAGAACGGCCGCCAGGCGCTCGATCGTCTGGCCACGGGCGCCTTCGACCTGATCCTCAGCGATCTGCGCATGCCCGTTATGGACGGGCCGGCCCTCTATACCGCCCTACGCGCCAGCCATCCGGCCCTTCTGGGCCGCATCGCCTTCATCACCGGCGATACGCTCTCGCCGCAGATCAAGGAGTTCCTCGCCACCACCGGGGTGCCCAGCATCGAGAAGCCGTTCACGACCGAGGCGGTACGCGGCCTTGTCGCACGCCTGTCATAGGCCCGGCGTCCCAGCCAACTCGGACATTTCCTGCACCGCGACTCGGATATATTCTTCCGGCGGAGGGTTGGGGATGGACGAGAAACGGCACCTCCTGATCGTCGACGACGATCCGGACCTGCGGGATACGCTGCATGAGTATTTCGAGACCAACGGCTTCGTGGTCTCGTCAGTGGCCGACGGCCACGGTATGCGCCGCGTCCTCAAGGAGCGTCCCGCCGACATCGTCATCATGGACCTGCACCTGCCGGGCGAGGACGGGCTGGTCCTGACCCGTGAGCTGCGCGCCCAGGGTCCGGTCGGGATCATCATGTTGACCGGTTCCG
>Ga0335082_10002366_pt1 | contig 20280 bp, 16 predicted proteins | sample Lox_Sample_41_FD_206718 | JGI IMG/M metagenome (GOLD analysis project Ga0335082, IMG submission 206718) | Soil microbial communities from Loxahatchee National Wildlife Refuge, Florida, United States - Lox_Sample_4.1 | ecosystem: Environmental > Terrestrial > Soil > Wetlands | place: USA...
AACCCCATGGGGACAACGACGATCGAGGTGGTCGCGGGCTGAGGCTCTTGCCTCCGGGTCATCGTTGCCGACGCCGCGAGACGCGGCGCGCTTCGTAGTTTTGCTCGTCTGTCTCTGTCTGATCACTGCGCGGGGAGATCTTGCAATGGACGAAGTGGTTCCGGTCGTTCTCGGCGGCGTCCTGGGCTTCGCGATATGGCATCTCGGCCCGGGGCGCGCCCGTATCTTGCTCAGCATCTGCGCGGTCGTCCTGTCCGGAGTGCTGGCGACCGTGTTCAGCGGCGAATACGTGGAAAGCTGGATCTATCTGTTGCTCGATCTCGGCGAGGCCGCGATCGGGCTGGTGGTCGGCTTTGCCGGAGCACACTGGATGACGCGCCGCCGCAAGCCGCACCGCGCGTCCGCGCCGGAGCGCTGACGCCACAGCCCGCCGGGCAGCCTCCAGGCCAGCCCCGCCGCATAGTTCTTCTTCGGGGAAGATGCAGACCTTCCCCGTCCGTCCTTGCCGCCGGACCGATGCAGATTTGTCGGCACAGCGGGTGATTCTACGGAGCGGAAAATGCCCAACATCCAGGTTACCCACGACACCGATCTGAACAACGCCCGCAGCGAGAGCGCCATTCTCGCCAACCCCAACAATCCGCTCCAGATCGTCGCCTCGTCGAAGAAGTTCCGGAACATACAGAACTACGACTTCACGCTGGCCACGTCGTTTTCGAGCGACGGCGGCCTGACCTGGCATGATTCCGCCGAGGTTCCGACGCCCGACTGGGACATGCTCTCCGACCCGACCCTGGCGTGGGACGACTCCGGAAACCTGTTCCTGGTGGGCCTGCCCGCGCAGAACCCCCCGAACGGCAACGTCGTCGGCATCGCCGTGTACAAGTCCAGTGATGGCGGACAGACCTGGAGCGCTCCGAACCTGATTCACAGCAGCGGCAGCGACGACAAGCAATGGGTCGCGGGCGACGCCAATCCCTCGAGCCCCCATCGGGGCCGCGTCTACATCGTCTGGGACGACGGCCACGACCTGCGCTTTGCGCGCAGCCTGGATCATGGCGCCACCTGGGTCGGCGCCGCGGGCCACAGCACCCCCAGCGTCCTGGCCAACCCGTCGTTCTCGCCCGAAATCAACGTGGCCGCGGACGGAACCGTCTACATCGTGTTCATGAACGACATCTTCCAAGGCAACAAGATCAGGCTGCTGGTTTCCAGCAACGGCGGGGACAGCTTCTCCGAGGCGACGCCTCCCGCCACCGGCGTGACCGGCGCCGCCGCCGTCTTGCCCAGCCCGTTCGGCTGGCCCAACCTGCCCGGCGCCAATTTCCGCCTGGTGACCGCACCGACGGCATGCGTCTTCGGGCAGACCGTGACGGTGGCCTGGGACGACTTCCGCGAGGGAGTCGGCCGCATCTACTACGCGCTGTCGCCCGATCGCGGAGCGACGTGGACCACGGGCGATTCGGGCTCCCCGATGCTGACCGATCCCATTCCCGCCAACGTTCACCACTTCTTTCCGCAAATCATCACCGATCCGAACGGCGTGATCGGCTGCACCTTCTATGAATTCGGACCCAAGCCCGTGACGCCGCTGATCGACGTCATGATGGCGGAGTCGTACGACCACGGCGCTTCCTTCAGCTTCTTCACCGTGACCGACCGGGCCTGGGATCCCGCGCTGGACGCTCCGTTGGCGCGCGGAAATCCCAATGTGACGTTCATCGGGGACTACTTCGGCATCGATGCGAGCAGCCGGGGCTTCTATCCGCTGTGGACCGATACGCGCACGGGCATCCAGGAGCTTTGGACTGCGGTCGTGCCGGAGCGGCGCTGCACCTTCATCGTCGAGCGCAGCACGCTGGGCCAGGACGAGGTCGACGCGCGGCGCGGGCAGCCTGGAGGCGCGGTCGTCCCGGACGCGTTCCGGATCGTCGTGGACGGCTTCAACGGCGCGCAACTCGGCGCCACCGGCCCGGGCTCGGTTCTGAACGTGGCATCGCCCGTTGCCGGCATGACGATCGTCTGCACCGGCAACACGGCCGATACCGGCGGCTATGGCCCGGCCGTCCAGCGCTTCACCTTCCACTACAACATCGATTTCGGCCCGACGGACACGGCCTTCAACTTCATCGGACCGAACCGAATGGTGACGCTGAGCGTCTCCGTGCTTGGCATCTTCGCGTCCGCCGAGCTCGAGCTGATCAAGCAGCCGAACCCGTTCATCCTGCATGGGGATCCGGCATGGCTCAGCATCGACCTGCGCGTGTTCGTGGTGCGCGCCAACGAAACGAAGTTCGGCGCGACCATGGGGCCGGACCAGACCTCGGCTCCGGCGTTCATCCAGAGCGTCATCTCCCGGCTCAATGCCGGGCATGGCAGCGCCGGCGGACAGACCTTCGATGGACTGCCGAGCGACGAGGCGAACGCGTCGCTGTTCGTCTTTCCGCGGGACGACAACGGCGCCGCCGTCTTCAACTTCGCCCTCGCCCGCGTGCGCTACATCGGCCAGATCGGCGCGAACAGCGTGCGCGTGTTCTTCCGCATGTTCCAGGCGCAGTCGACGCTCCTGGCCTTCGATCCCGCGACGTCCTATCGCCGGGCGTCCAGCAATCCGCACGGCCAGCCGATCCCGCTCGCGGGGATCCGGGCCAGGGAATACGTCACCATCCCGTTCTTCGCGTCGCCGCGCGTCGACACGACCGTGCAAAGCATGACGCTGCAGACCGACGATCATAATGTGCAGAACTTCCCGCCGAGCGGCGGAGCGGAGCTCGATCGGTTCTTCGGCTGCTGGCTCGACATCAACCAGCCGTTCAAGGAGAGCGGCGGCTTCAACAACGTCCTGCCGGTCATCGCTCCGTTCAACGCGCAGGACGGTCCCTTCGGCTCCTTCAACCTCGCGTTCCCGGCGCCCATCCAGCAGGCGATCCTGCGCAACCAGCATCAGTGCCTGATCGCCGAAATCGCCTTCGACCCGGTGCCGATCCCCTTCGGGAAGGGGCCGGGCGACTGGGACAAGCTGGCGCAGCGCAACATCGCCTGGAGCGATCTCGGCTCCGGGCGCGCCATCGATACGTTCGAGATCCGCGCGACGCCGGTGCCGCCGACGCCCAGCCAGCCGGCGGACGAGCTGATGATCGACTGGGGGAACACGCCGGCGGGCACGCTGGCTACGCTCTACCTGCCCGGCGCGGACGCCGACGAAATCCTCGACCTGGCGTCGCGGATGTACACCAACCGCCGGCTGTCGCGGGTCGACGATCACACGCTGCAATGCAAGGCCGGCGGGATCACCTACGTTCCCGTACCCTATGCCGCCTCCAAGTTGGACTTTGCCGGCCTGCTGTCGATCGACCTGGCCTCCGATCTGCGCCGCGGGCAGGCCTTCAACGTGGTCGTCCGCCAGATCACCAACGCTTTTCCGCTGTTGCTGAAGCGATCGGGACTGGAGACCGGCGGGGAGGACAACCCGCCGGCGGTCGCGGCGAGCGCCGCCGCCAGCTCGTCGCATCGCCCGACGCCGTGGAGGAAAGTGCTGGGCGCCTTCCAGCTCACCATGCCGGTTCATGCCAAGGAGACGCTGCTGGTCAAGGAGGAGCGGATTCTCTCCGTCATGCGCTGGATCGCCGAGGGGATTCCTTCGGACAACCGCTGGCATGCGGTGTTCCAACGGTACCTGCAGGAGATCGCCGGCCGGGTCATCGTCTTCGGCGGCGATCCCGGCCAGATCCTGCCGTCGCCGACCGGCGACGGACGGAAACCGCCCTATCCCCCGCCTGCCGACGAAGGGGACTTCACCGGCAAGATATCCGGGCTGATCTTCGACCACTTCGGAGACTTCGCCGGCTTCGTGCTCGAGACGGAGCGCGGCGAGCACAAGTTCCACAGCCGTGAGAAGGAGATGGAAGAACTGGCGGAGCGCGCCTGGCGGGAGCGGCTGCGTATCACCGTGCACGCCGATCGCAAAGAGCCGCACCGGCCGCTGTGGATCGTCGTGCACCAGCCGCCCGCCGCATTCGGGCCCTGAGCCGCGCCCTGGGGGAAGACCCACGGCGCACTCGGGGCCGCTGTCAGCCCCTGGGCTACTACTTTATGTTCAAAATATTCATGATTGAAATAATTACCAGAAAGCGGTACCTTCCGCCTTGACCAGTCCGACCACGCGGAGAGCTGCGGAGCAGCGGGAGGTCATCGCCATGCGAATCGCATGCCTGGGCGGCGGGCCGGCCGGGCTCTACTTCGCGATCTCCATGAAACTGCGGAACCCGGCGGACGAGGTGGTCGTCGTCGAGCGCAACCGGGCGGACGATACCTTCGGCTGGGGCGTGGTGCTGTCCGACGAGACGCTGGCCAATCTCGGCGCGAACGACGCCGAGAGCGCCGCGGCGATCCGCGCCCATTTCGCCTATTGGGACGACATCGCCGTCTCCTTCAAAGGCACCAGGACGGTCTCCACCGGCCACGGCTTCTGCGGCATCGGCCGCCAGCGGCTGCTGCTCCTCCTGCAGGAACGCGCGCGCGAGCTCGGGGTCGTCCTGCGCTTTCAGACAGAGGCTGACGGCGCGGCAGAGGTCGCGCGCGACTACGACCTGGTGGTGGCGGCGGACGGCGCGAATTCGCGCACGCGGGGCGCGCTGGCGCAGCACTTCAAGCCGGACATCGATGCCCGCAAATGCAAGTTCGTCTGGCTGGGCACCCAGCAGAAATTCGACGACGCCTTCACCTTCATCTTCAAGGAGACCGACCGCGGCTGGGTCTGGGCGCATGCCTATCAGTTCGATGCCGGCATGGCGACGTTCATCGTCGAGTGCAGCGAGGAGACCTGGGCCAGGTACGGCTTCGGCGGGATGAGCCGGGAGGAGTCGATCGCGGCCTGCGAGCGGATCTTCGCCGGCGAGCTGGGCGGCCACCGCCTGCTCTCGAACGCCAACCACATCCGCGGCTCGGCCTGGCTCAACTTTCCGCGCGTGCTGTGCGAGCACTGGTCCTGGCGCAACATCGTGCTGCTCGGCGACGCGGCGGCGACGGCGCACTTCTCGATCGGCTCGGGCACGAAGCTGGCCCTCGAGAGCGCCATCGCGCTCGCCGACGACCTGCATTCGGAACCGACCATGGCCGGCGCGTTCGCGAAATACGAGGACGAGCGGCGGCTGGAGGTCCTGCGCCTGCAATCGGCGGCGCGCAACTCGATGGAGTGGTTCGAGGAGGTCGAGCGCTACGTCCATCTCGATCCCGTGCAGTTCAACTATGCGCTGCTGACGCGCTCGCAGCGCATCAGCCACGAGAACCTGCGCCTGCGCGACAGTCGTTGGCTCGAGGGCGCCGAGCGCTGGTTCCAGGAGCGGGCCGGCGCAAGCCCCGATGCGCCGGTGCGGCGGCCGATGTTCGCGCCCTTCCGGCTGCGCGATCTCACGCTGAAGAACCGGATCGTCGTCTCTCCCATGGCGCAGTACAAGGCGGTGGACGGCTGCCCGACCGACTGGCATCTCGTCCATCTCGGCGAGCGCGCCAAGGGCGGGGCCGGCCTGGTCTATACCGAGATGACCTGCGTCTCGCCGGAGGGGCGCATCACACCGGGCTGCGCCGGCACGTACAAGGCCGAGCACGAGGCGGCCTGGACGCGGATCGTCGATTTCGTGCATCAGGAGACCGAGGCGAAGATCTGCCTGCAGATCGGCCATTCCGGGGCGAAGGGCTCCACCCAGCTCGGCTGGGAGGAGATGGACGCGCCGCTGCCCTCCGGCAACTGGCCGCTGCTCTCGGCCTCGGCGATTCCGTGGTCGCCGCGCAATCAACGGCCCAAGGCGATGGACCGCGCCGACATGGATCGGGCATGCGCGCAGTTCGTCGCCGCCGCCGAGATGGCGGAGCGCGCCGGCTTCGACATGCTGGAGCTCCACGCCGCGCACGGCTATCTGCTGTCGTCCTTCATCACGCCCCTCACCAACGATCGCACCGACGCGTATGGCGGCAGCCTGGAGAACCGGATGCGCTATCCGCTCGAGGTATTCCGGGCGGTGCGGGCGGCATGGCCGGCGCACAAGCCGATCGCGGTGCGCATCTCGGCGAACGACTGGGTAGGCCAGGAGGGCGTCACGCCAGAAGCGGCGGTCGAGATCGCGCGCCTGCTGCAGGCCGCGGGCGTCGACATCTGCGACGTCTCGGCGGGGCAGACCTCCACGCGGGCGCAGCCGGTCTACGGCCGCATGTTCCAGACGCCGTTCTCGGACCGCATCCGCAACGAGACGGGCATGGCGACGATGGCGGTCGGCAACATCTACGAGCCCGACCACGTCAACTCGATCCTCATGGCCGGGCGCGCCGATCTCGTCTGCCTGGCGCGGCCGCATCTCGCGGACCCCTATTGGACGCTGCACGCCGCCGCTGCGCTCGGCGACCGCGCGGAGAAATGGCCCGATCCCTATCTCGCCGGCCGCGACCAGCTCTGGCGGCTGGCCGAGCGCGCCGATGCGCTGCAGCTGAAGGTCTGAGCGATGGGCGCTGCCGATACGGACGACCGTCGTAGGGGCGCGCTGCGCGCATCCGCAGAACGATCGCTCAGGCTAGGGCTGATGTGCGCCAGTCCTGTCCGTCGCTGGGCGCGCGCAGCGCGCCCCTACAAGGGATGCGCGAGGACGCGAACCCACGAGGCCTTCCCGTGTCGCTGAGCACAAGCAGAGGCGCCGATGTCGGGTCCGCCGCGTCGAAGGCGCGGCTGCGGCTCTGGCTGCGGGTATTGAAGGTCTCGCATATCATCGAGCGGGAGCTGCGGGAGCGGCTGCGTGTGGAATTCGATACGACGCTGCCGCGCTTCGACGTGATGGCCGCGCTCTACCGCGCGGAGAAGGGGCTTAACATGAGCGAACTCTCGGGCGTGCTGCGGGTGTCCAACGGCAATGTCACGGGCATCGTCGACCGGCTCGTCGACGACGGCCACATCATGCGCGTGCCGGTGGAAGGCGACCGCCGCGCCATGATCGTGCGGCTGACGAAGAAAGGTCGCGCGCATTTCGGTGCGCTCGCCGAGGCGCACGAAGGCTGGGTGAATGAGATCCTGGCATCGGTCGATGTTCCCGAGGCCGAGAAACTGATCGCGCAGCTCGGGAGCATCGGCCGTCGACTCGACCAGCTGAAGGCGACATAGGAGTGACGCGGATGAAAAGCAGCGCGCCGAAGCACTTCAATTGCCGGGTCATCGATGGCGTCGCCGTGGTCTCCCTCGACCGGCCCGAGCGCAAGAACCCGCTGACGTTCGAGAGCTACGCCGAGCTGCGCGACTGGTTCCGGGCGCTGGTCTCCGCCGACGACGTCAAGGCGGTCGTCTTCGGCTCGAACGGCGGCAACTTCTGCTCCGGCGGCGACGTACACGACATCATCGGCCCGCTGCTGCAGAAGGACATGAAGGGCCTGCTCGCCTTCACCCGCATGACCGGCGACCTGGTGAAGGCCATGATCGGCTGCGGGAGGCCGGTGGTGGCGGCGGTCGATGGAATCTGCGTCGGCGCGGGCGCGATCATCGCGATGGCCGCCGATCTGCGGCTCGCCACGCCCGAGGCGAAGACGGCGTTCCTCTTCACGCGCGTCGGGCTCGCCGGCTGCGACATGGGCGCCTGCGCGATCCTGCCGCGTCTCATCGGCCAGGGGCGGGCGGGCGAGCTGCTCTACACCGGCCGCAGCATGAGCGCCGCCGAGGGCGAGCGCTGGGGCTTCTTCAACCGCATCGTCGGCGCGGGCGAGCTCGAGGCCGAGGCGATCACGCTGGCCCGGCAGCTCGCACAGGGGCCGGGATTCGCGCACATGATGACGAAGACGATGCTGACCCAGGAATGGAACATGGGCATCGAGCAGGCTATCGAGGCCGAGGCGCAGGCGCAGGCGATCTGCATGCAGACGCAGGATTTCCGCCGCGCTTATGAAGCCTTCGTCGCCAAGCAGAAGCCGACGTTCGAGGGGGACTGATGGGCGACAAGAGCTTCCTGAGCTGGCCGTTCTTCGAAGCGCGACACGGCGAGCTGGCGCGGCGGATCGACGACTGGGCCGGCGCCAATCTCGGCGCGATCGACCATGGGAATGTGGATGCGGCCTGCCGCGCGCTCGCGGCCAAGCTCGGCCGCGACGGCTGGCTCGCCTGCACGGCCGTCGACCCGACGGATCCCGGATCGCAGCTCGATGTCCGCAGCCTCTGCATCATGCGCGAGACGCTGGCGCGGCATGACGGACTGGCGGACTTCGCCTTCGCGATGCAGGGCCTCGGCACCGGCGCGATCTCGCTGTTCGGGACCGACGCGCAGAAGCGTGCCTGGCTGCCGAAGACGCGCGCCGGCAAGGCGCTCACGGCCTTCGCGCTCAGCGAGCCGAAATCCGGCTCCGATGTCGCCAACATCGATCTGGTCGCGACGCGCGACGGCAACGGCTACGTCCTCAATGGCGAGAAGACCTGGATCTCGAACGGCGGCATTGCCAACCTCTATACGGTGTTTGCGCGCACCGGCGAGGCGCCGGGCGCCAAGGGCCTCTCCGCCTTCCTGGTGCCCGCGGACACGCGCGGGCTGACGGTCGCGGAGCGGCTCGAGGTCGTGGCGCCGCATCCGCTGGCGCGGCTCTCGTTCGAGAACTGCCGCATCGGCGCGGACGCGATGGTCGGCAAGCCCGGCGATGGATTCCGCATCGCTATGTCGGTCCTCGACGTCTTCCGCTCGACGGTCGCCGCGGCCGCGCTCGGCTTTGCGCGCCGCGCGCTGGACGAGAGCGTTGCTCGCGTACAGAAGCGGCAGCTGTTCGGTGCCCCGATGTTCGACCTGCAGATGGTGCAGGGGCATCTGGCCGACATGGCGCTCGAGGTCGATGCCGCGGCCCTGCTCGTCTATCGCGCCGCCTGGCTCAAGGATTCGGGCGCGCCGCGCATCAGCCGTGAAGCCGCCATGGCCAAGCTGTATGCGACCGATCGCGCCCAGGACGTCATCGACAAGGCGGTCCAGATCCACGGCGGCGACGGCGTGCGCAAGGGGCACGTCGTCGAGCGCCTCTATCGGGAGATCCGCGCCCTGCGCATCTATGAGGGCGCGTCCGACGTGCAGAAGGTGATCATCGCAAGACAGACGCTGGCGGCCGCGCCAGCGGGAGGCTGACATGCTCGGACCATCGGCCCATGTCGATACGTTCACGCGCGACAACCTGCCGCCCGTGGGGCAATGTCCGGAGTTCCGGCTCGAGGGGTTCGACTATCCCGAGTACCTCAACGCCGCGGTCGAACTGACCGACCGTCTCGTCGAGCGCGGGTTCGGCGACAACACCGCGCTCATCGGCAACGGACGCCGCCGCACCTACAAGGAGCTGGCGGACTGGACCAACCGCATCGCCCATGCGTTGGTCGAGGACTATGGGGTGCAGCCGGGCAACCGCGTGCTCGTGCGCTCGGCGAACAATCCGGCGATGGTGGCCTGCTGGCTGGCGGCGACTAAGGCGGGAGCGGTGGTCGTCAACACCATGCCGATGCTGCGCGCAGGCGAGCTGACCAAGATCGTCGACAAGGCCCAGGTCTCGCTCGCGCTCTGCGACACGCGGCTGATGGACGAGCTCGTCACCTGCGCGAAGTCCAGCTCGTTCCTGAAGAAGGTCGTCGGCTTCGACGGCACCGCCAATCACGACGCCGAGCTCGACCGCATCGCGCTGAACAAGTCCGTGAAGTTCGATTCCGTGAGGACGGGGCGCGACGACGTGGCGCTCCTGGGCTTCACCTCCGGCAGCACGGGCGAGCCGAAGGCGACCATGCATTTCCACCGGGACCTGCTGATCATCGCCGACGGCTATGCGAAGGAGGTCCTGAAAGTCACGCCGGACGACGTGTTCGTGGGCTCGCCGCCGCTCGCCTTCACCTTCGGTCTGGGCGGCTTGGCGATCTTTCCGCTGCGCTTCGGCGCGGCAGCCACCTTGCTCGAGAACGCCTCGCCGCCCAACATGATCGACATCATCCAGACCTACAAGGCGACGGTGTGCTTCACGGCGCCCACGGCCTATCGCGTCATGCTGGCGGCGATGGACAAGGGCGCCGACCTCAGCTCGCTGCGCGCCGCTGTCTCCGCGGGCGAGACGCTGCCGGCGCCGGTCTACGAGCGCTGGATGGAGAAGACCGGCAAACCCATGCTCGACGGCATCGGCACGACCGAGATGCTACATATCTTCATCAGCAACCGGTTCGGGGATTCACACCCCGCCTGCACCGGCCGGCCGGTGACGGGCTACGAGGCGAAGATCGTCGACGAGAATATGAAGGACGTGGCTTGCGGAACCGTCGGTCGGCTCGCGATCCGCGGGCCGACCGGCTGCCGCTATCTCGCGGACGAGCGGCAGAAGGGCTATGTGCAGGATGGCTGGAACCTGACCGGCGATTCCTTCTGGCAGGACGAGAAGGGATACTTCCACTTCGCGGCGCGCAACGACGACATGATCATCTCCTCCGGCTACAACATCGCGGGACCGGAGGTGGAGGCGGCGCTGCTGGCGCATCCGGACGTGGCGGAGTGCGCCGTCGTCGGCGCGCCGGACGAGGAGCGCGGCCAGATCGTGCAGGCCCATGTCGTCCTGGCGGCGGGCGTCGCGCGTTCGGAGGAGACCGTCAAGCGCCTGCAGGACCATGTGAAGGCGACGATCGCGCCCTACAAATATCCGCGCGCGATCGCCTTCATCGACGCGCTGCCGAAGACGCAGACCGGCAAGGTGCAGCGCTTCCGCCTGAAGCAGCAGGCCAAGCCGTGAGCGCGTTCACGCTGCAGCAGAAGGTCCGCTTCCAGCACTGCGACCCCGCGGGCATCGTCTTCTATCCCCGCTATTTCGAGATGATCACCGCGACGGTCGAGGAGTGGTTCGCGCAGCGCCTCGGCGTTCCCTTCGAGACGCTGCACGGGCCGCTCGGGGCGGCCGTTCCCACCGCCTCGCTGAGCGTCGATTTTCACGCTCCGAGCCGGCTGGGCGACGTTCTGGAGTTCCGGCTCAGACCGACCCGGATCGGCCGCTCGAGCGTCAGCCTGTCGATCGAGGCCTGGTGCGGCGGAGAGCGGCGGCTCAGCTTGGAATCGACGCTCGTGTTCACGACGGAGGGAACGAGCAGACCGGACTCATGGCCCGAAGATCTTCGGGCTCGGATCGCGCAGGAACTCGGCGAGGCGGTGACGAGCGATGCATAAGATCATTCAACCCGAGGGGTGGAAGCAGCCCAAGGGCTACGCCAACGGCGTGCTGGCCGAGGGCGCGCGCCTCTATGTCGGCGGCCAGATCGGCTGGAACAAGGATCAGGTCTTCGAGCGCCACGACTTCATCGGCCAGACGGAGCAGGCCCTCCGGAACATCCTGGAGGTCGTCAAGTCCGCCGGCGGAAGCGCGACCGATATCGTCCGGCTCACCTGGTACGTCCTCGACAAGAAGGACTACCTGGCAAAGCAAAAGGAGGTCGGGGACGCCTACCGCCGGGTCATGGGGAAGCACTTTCCGGCCATGACCATGGTGGTCGTCGGCGGCCTGATCGAAGACGAGGCACTCGTCGAGATCGAAGCCACCGCGGTCATATCAAAGGGGTGAAGCGCCGGAGGGCCGCCGACGAGCCTCAGGCATTCTCCGCATTGATGGTGAGGAAGCGTACCGGCTCGCTGCTGACCTCGACGTCGAGGAAGCCGATGCCGCGCAGGACCATATCGAGCGCGCGCCGCGCCTGCACCTCGGGGGCCTGATCGAGCACGATGTCCATCAGCCCCGATCTCAGCCAGCGGCGCGAATCGTCGGTCAGCTCGTGGCCGATCCACATGATCGATCGGCCGCGATCGCGGCGCTCCAGGACTGCGGCGATGCCGGCGTTGGCGCCGCCGGCGTTGTAGATGCCGATGATGTCGGCGTGAACGCGCAGGGCGTCCTCGAACAGCTCGGCGGACCGCTCGCGCTCGTCCATGCCGAACATCACGTGGGTGAAGTCATGATCAGGATTCGGATGATCTGCCAGATACTCGGAGAAGCCGCGGATGCGCTCCTTGTGGACGTGGTAGACGCCGCTGTGGCAGAGCGCGACGAGCTTCCCGGGGCGGGCTTTCAGCATGCCCGCCATGTAGTAGCCGGCCGTCCGGCCGGCGGCGTAGTTGTCGATGCCGATGAAGGGCTCGTCGTCGCCGATCCGCGAGACCATGGGAACGACGGTCACGCCGGAGGCCTTCGCCTCCCGCAGCCTCGCCCGCACCTCCGGATGATCAGGCGAGACGATGATCAGCCCGGAACGGCGGAAGCCGGGGTCGGCGATGTGGCGGGCCACCGCGAGCGGGTCGTTCTCGTCGAGAAAGGTGCGGTGGATGAGGATGCTGGACTCGAGGGTGGCGGCAATGCGCGCGAAGGCGTGGTTGAGGCGCGCGAAGAAAGGCGTGTCCGGGCGCATCATGATGACCTCGATGCGGATGAGGCCGCGATAGCGCTCGGGCAGGCGGCGGTCGTAGCCGAGCCGGCGGGCGGCCACGAGCACCCGCTCCACCGTGGCGGGCGTGACGTTGCCGCGCGCGTTGAGCACGCGCTCCGCGGTCGCAGTGCCCACGCGCGCCTCGCGTGCGATGTCGGCGAGTCGCACTTTCTTCATGATCCATCGGACGGCAAGGAGTGCCCCGGTCTCGATGCTAGCGCCTGGAAGACGAAGTCGGTCCCGGCGCGGCGATCAAATTTGATCAGATCGGCCGTGGCTTGTGAAGCGCGCCGTTCCCGATGGTCGCTGCGATGTCCTCTTCACCGATGATCCAGCGGGAACTGGTCAGTTGGCGCCTGCCGCCCGCTTGGCCCGGTTCTCCGCCTGCTTGCGCGCCCGTTCCATGAAGCGCTGGTTCATGGCCGCCTCCGCCTGCGGCGAGCCGTCATGGAAGGTGCCGAACCACTTGTCGAGCGGGATCACGCCGTCGGCGTAATTGCACTCGAAATGCTTGTGGTGGAGGTAGTGGTCGTAGGAATCCGTCGCGACGGCCCTGTTCTTGCCGATGACCAGTCTGTCGAAGCCGACATGGCCGGGCGCCGGCGACAGGGCCGCGTGGACGAGGTTGAAGATCGCATGCAGCGGATGCGACGGCACGATCCAGTGAATGAGCACGCAGGAAAAGTAGAGGGCGTGCTCGACCGGATGCATGGCGAGCCCGGACCACGGCCCCGGATTGACGTTGTTGTGATGCAGCTTGTGCACGCTGCGATAGAGCGGCGGCCAATGAATCAGCCGGTGCACGCCGTAGAAGTGAAGATCGCGCCACACCGGTATCAGCAGCAGCATCGCTGCGAAATACCAGGGGTGCTCGGCGAAGCTCACGAAGGGGATATAGCCGTTGGCGTACGCCCACAGCGTGACCGCTTCATAGGCGGTCCACAGGGGCACGGCGCTGGCCAAGGTCCAGATCATGTTGTCGGCGGTCTGGTTCCGGAACAGGAAAGCCCGACTATCGGTCGCCGGCCAGCGGCTGTTGAACTTGAACGACGCCCCCTGCCGCTTCCGGATGTAGAGCCTGAGGTGGAGGCAGCCGAAGAACAGAAACACGATCGCCGCGTTGCGCAGGAGCAGGTAGGAAAGCCACCCGGCGGAGAACGACTTCATCGTCTCCGGGGACGGCGTCAGGCAGAACCAGAGGAGGGCGGCGACGGCCGCATAGAAGAGATTCCAGGGCAGGATGTACCCTGGATAGCCGAGGAGCCAGGCCGCGAACTTGGCCGGCCGGGCCGGCCAGACGAAGACGGGCGGGTATTGGATCAACTCGAGCGGCTTCCAATCGCCGCGCTTGTCGCGTGTGCCGTAGAGCGCATCGTCCATATCGTCTTACCCGAGCGATTGCCGTATCCGACGGGCGCAGAGTAGTACGACGGCGGACGGAGTCCCAACCCAACCTTGATGCGATCTGATCAGGCCTGCGGGTTCAGCTGACGATCGAGGATCGCGGCCAGGCACGGCGCGATCGACGAAATAGGCCATGTGCGGCACCGTTCCCCGCATCTCTGGCGAGGCCGTAGGACGGGATCAAGGCCGGCAACCTCGCCAGAGGTGCCGCGGCGGCGGCCTAGGCGACGAGCTTGTCGATGATCGCCGCGCGCGCCTTCCGGGTGGGTGCCAAACGGTCCTTCACCGCGGCGAGAACGGCAGGCGGCGCCTCGTCCGGCGTTCCCGCGCCGAACGGCGGCTGGGGCGCATATTCGAGGGCGAGCTGGATCGCCTCGGCCTGCGCCTGGCCGAGGAGCTCGGCCACGACCGCGAGCCCGAAATCGATGCCGGCGGTGACGCCGCCCGCGGTGATCAGGTTGCCGTCGCGCACCACACGGTCGTGCACGGGGATGGCGCCGAACCTTGCGAGAAAGTCGTGCGCGTACCAGTGCGTCGTCGCGCGCCGGCCCTTCAGGAGCCCGGCGGCGCCCAGCACGAGCGAGCCCGTGCAGACGGAGGTGACGTAGCGCGCCTGCTCGGCCTGGGCGCGCACGAAGGCGAGCACGGCCGTGTCCTGCAGCAGGGCGTTCACGCCGCCGCCGCCGGGGATGCAGAGGACGTCGAGGGCCGGGCATTCGCCGAAGGTCACGGTCGCCGCGAGCACCAGGCCGGTGGCCGAGGTGATCGGGGAGCGATCCTTCCAGATCAGGTGGACCTTCGCCTCCGGGATCGAGGCGAAGACTTCGTACGGGCCGGTGAGGTCGAGCTGCTGCACGCCGGGGAAGACGAGGATGCCGATCTGAAGCGTCATGACGATCTCCTGGGTTGACGCCGCCACAGTAGAGGATCAGGCTGTGGCGGAAATGCCAAAGAACCCTCGTTTCCCGCCACAGCCGCTGCGCATCGAGCTGCTCGCCTTCGAGCGGGTGCAGCTGCTCGACGTGGCCGGCCCGCTGCAGGTCTTCGCGTCGGCTAACGATCTCGCCGAGGCAAGCGGGCGGCCGCAGCCGTACGAGCCGGTGGTCGTGGCCGAGCGGCCGCTCGTGACGGCCTCCGCGGGGTTGGGTCTCGTGACCCAGCCGCTTCCCCGAACAAACCGGCGCGTCGATACGCTCATCGTCGCCGGGGGCTGGGGGGTTCATCCGGCCTGCGAGAATGCGGCGCTGATCGCCTGGATCAAGGCGCGGGCCGGCGCGGCGCGGCGGGTCGCGTCGGTCTGCAGCGGCGCCTTCCTGCTCGCCACGGCCGGCCTGCTCGACGGACGTAGGGCGGTCACGCACTGGGGCCGTTGCGCGGAGTTTGCGCGCCGGTTTCCCCAGGTGCGGCTGGAGCCCGATCCGATCTTCGTGCGCGACGGCAATGTCTGGACCTCGGCCGGCATCACCGCCGGCATCGACCTGGCGCTGGCGCTGGTCGAGGCCGATCTCGGGCGCGCGACCGCCCTAGCGGTGGCGCGCCAGCTCGTGGTGTTTCTCAAGCGTCCGGGCGGCCAGGCGCAATTCAGCGCCACGCTCGCCTTGCAGCAGGGCGACGCCCGCTTCGAGCGCCTGCATGCCTGGCTCGCCGACAATGTCGGCCACGACCTGTCGCTGCCGTCGCTGGCGCAGGCCGCCGGCATGAGCGAACGCAGCTTCGTGCGCCACTACCGGCAGGCGACCGGCACGACGCCGGCGCGCGCGGTGGAGCAGATCCGGGTGGAGGCGGCGCGCCGCCTGCTCGAGCGCGGCGGGCCGGTGAAGCGCATCGCGGCGCAATGCGGCTTCGGCTCTGAGGAGACGATGCGCCGCAGCTTCCTGCGCCTGCTGGGTGCGACGCCGCAGGCCTACCGGATGCGGTTCTCGTCGGCTGCTGCGCGCTGATCTGCGGCTATGGGAGGGGTGCGCTCTGCGCCAAGGCATCGAAGCGGTTGCCGGCACAGAGGCATCGGGATCCGCTACGGCGGCTAGGCGTCGATCCCCAGAGTCTTGAGGGCGGGGGGCTCGAGGGTCTGATTGGTCTTGGCGTAGGCCGACCAGGGATCTGCGCCGGCGAGGCGGCGGCGGAAGTTGGCGAGGGTAACGATGTGGGCGGACTCGACGCGCGGGAGTGCGGCCCAACTGAGCGGCCAAGCCAGCGGCGCGCCGGGACGGGAGCGGGTCGAGTAGGGAGCGATCGCGGTCGCGGTCTTGTCGTTGCGGAAAACGTCGATGAAGATGCGGCCCTTGCGCTTGGCCTTCGCCATGGTCGCGACATAGCGGTCCGGCTGTTCGGCGGCGAGGCGCTGCGCCAGCGCGCCGGCGAAGCCTTTGACCACATCCCAGCCGTGGCGCGGGCGCAGCGGCACCACGACATGGAGCCCTTTGCCGCCTGAGAGCAGCGGAAAGCTCTTCAGCTGCGCGGCCTCGAGCACCTCACGCAGCTGCAGCGCCGCCGCCCTCACGGCGGTGAAGGGCACATCCTCTGCGGGATCGAGGTCGAAGACCATCCGGTCGGGGCGGTCGACATCGTCGACGTGGGAGCCCCAGATATGGATCTCCAGCACGCCCATCTGGGCGAGGGCGATGAGGCCCCGCAGATCCTCGATGTAGATGTAGTCGGGCTCGTCTTTCTCGTCCTGGCGCTTGAAGTGGCGGATCGCATCCGGACTGCCGGGAATCGGGTGGCGCTGGAAGAAGCAGGGTTCGTCGCGCCCGTCCGGGCAGCGCACGACGCTGAGCAGGCGCCGTGCGACGTGCGGCAGCATGCGCTTCGCCACGGTTTCGTAGTAGCGGGCAAGATCGCGCTTGGCGATATGCTCCTCGGGGTAGAGCGGCTTGTCCGGATGGGTGAGGCGGACGCCGGCGATCTCGATGGCGGCGGCGGTCGGGCTCATGCGACGACGTCCTCCAGCGGCTTTGGCTGCTCTCGCCGCACTGCAGCGGGCGGCTTGTCGGCGCGCAGGCCAAGGTAGCGCGCCTGCCGCACATGTCCATCGCCGGTGAACTCAGCGAAGCCGATCTGCGCGACGAGCCTCGGCTGCAGCCAGCGCGCGCGCCGGCGGGTCGCGCTGGGCACGTCGCCCGCGAAGGCCGGCGTCTGGCGCTCGAGCCGCTTGAACCGCTGCGCCAGCTCCGCGAAGGCGTGGCCGTCGAAGCCGGTGCCGACGCCGCCGACATAGCGCAGCTTGCCCTTCTCGTTGACCGCGAGCAGCAGTGACGAAAAGGGGCGGTCCTTGTCGGAGATCGTGTAGCCGACGATGACGAACTCCTGCTCGAGCGCGCATTTGATCTTGAGCCAGTCGCGGCCGCGGCCGGCGCGATAGGGGCGGTCGACGCGCTTGGCGATCACGCCCTCGAAGCCCTTCGCGCAGAGCGTCTTCAGGATGGTGCGGCCGTTGCCCTCGATATGGTCTGAGAAGAGGATCGGTCCCTGCTTGCCGGCTGGGTCGAGCAGCTCCTTCAGCCGCTGCTTGCGCTCGCTCAGCGGCAGGTTGCGCAGGTCCTTGCCGCCGGCGAACAGCAGATCGAACACGAAGTAGGAGAGGCCGCGGCCGCCCGCGGTGAGCGCCTGCTGCAGGCCCGAGAAGCTGCTGCGGCCGTTCGCGTCGATCGCCACCAACTCGCCGTCGAGCAGGGTGCGATCGAGGTCGAGCTTCGCGATGGCGGCGGGCAGGCCGCCGAAGCGCGCCGTCCAGTCGAGGCCGTTGCGGGTGTAGCAGCGGACCCGGTCGCCAGAGGCGGCGGTCAGGATGCGGTAGCCGTCGAACTTGATTTCGAACAACCAGTCGTCGCCGGTGGGGACGTCGTCGACCAGCGTCGCCAGCTCGGGCTCGACGAGCTTGGGTAGTTCGCCGCGCCGGCGCTTCGATGCGGGTTCCGATGTCGCGCTTGCCGATCTGTTGGAGACATGGATGCGCGAGGTTTCGTCGATCGCGATCGACGGCAGATCGCGCTCCGTCTCAACGCTGGTGTCGAACTGCTCGGTCACGTCGCGATCGCGCTTGGCCTCGTCGTCCGTGGCCTTGATCAGCAGCCACGATTCCCGGTGCTCGGGCTTGCGCGGCCGCAGCCGGATCAGCGCCCACTCGCCGCGCAGGCGCTCGCCGTGCAGCCGGAACGCGAGTTTGCCCCGCTCCAGGCCCTCGTGCGGGTCGCCGAGCGGCTCCCAGGTGCCGCGGTCCCAGAGCAGGACGGTGCCGGCGCCGTAGTTGTCGGGCGGGATCACGCCCTCGAACGCGCCGTAGTCGAGGGGATGGTCCTCGGTGCGGATGGCCAGGCGCTTGTCCTTCGGGTCGAGACTGGGGCCGCGGGTTACCGCCCAGCTCTTCAGCACGCCCTCCAACTCCAGCCGGAAGTCATAGTGCAGCCGGCGAGCGGCGTGTTTCTGGATCACGTAGCTCCAGCCGGCCCTGCGGCTCTTCGCCCCCTTCGGCTCCGGAGTCTCGGTGAACCGGCGCTTGGCATGGTAGGTCGCGAGGCTCGATGATACGCGACGCTTGGCCGGAGTCTTCCGCTTGCGAGCCGGACTCTTTGCCATGACGCCTCTAGGCGGCGTGCTTCGCGCGCGAGCGCGGCCGGCTCTTCGCCGGCGCCTTGCCCTCAGAGCCCTGCACGCTTCGCTTCAGGGCCTCCATGAGATCGACGACCTGGCCGCCGCGCTGCGGCCGCGCCTCCTCCTCGGTCACCTCGACGGTCCTGTGCTTGGCCTTGGCTTCGATCAGCTCGCGCAGCGCTTCTGTATATTTGTCGTGGAAGGCTTCCGGACGGAACTGCGCAGTCTTGCGATTGATCAGCTCCTCTGCGAGATCGAGCAGATCCTTCTCCACCTTGGCGGTACCGATGTCGGAGAAGAAGGCGTTGGCCTTGCGCACCTCGTCGGCGAAGCGCAGCGTTTCCAGCAGCAGGCCCTGCCCGCTCGGCTTGATAGAGACGATGTACTCGCGGCCGCGCAGCACGAGCTGGCCGAGGCCGACCTTCTTGCTGTCGCGCAGGGCATCGCGGATAACGCGATAGGGTTCCTCGGCCATGTCGTCGGCCGGCCGGAGGTAGTAGGGCCGGTCGAAGTAGATGGGGTCGATCTCGCAGTGGTCGACGAACTGCACGAGCTCGCAGGTCTGGCGGGACTCGACGCGGACCTTCTCGATCTCCTCGTCTTCAAGCAGGACATAGTGGCCGCGGCTGACCTCGTAGCCCTTTCGAATCTCGTCGGTGTCGACCGGCCCGATGCCCGGCACCACTTTCTCGTAGCGGATGCGCTTGCCCGAGGGGGCGTGCACCTGGTGGAAGCTCAGCCGCGCGCCGCTCTTGATCGCGGGATAGAGCGCGACCGCCACCGCGACCAGGCTCAGCCGCAGCTGCCCGGTCCAGAGCGCGCGGGTGTCCTGGATCTTGCGCGGTGCGGCCTTCTTGCGGCTGTTTTTCGTTCGGGCGGGCTTGGCCATGGAGAACTCCTGCCGGTGGCAGTTCCTCCCGGTAAACGGCGAAGCGGAGCCGAAGGTTCCGGCCCGCAGGCGCCTACGCCGCGAATTTGCCGCCGAGCTGGTCGTCGATGTGTGTCTGGATGATCTCGTCGATGGTCTTGTCGGGCGAGAAGCCGAGGGTCCGGGCGCGCGACGGGTCGAAGCGGTAGGGCCAGCCGGCGACGATCTTCTGGATGTGGGCGTCGGGCTGCCATTTGATGCGGGCGACCGGGCCTTTGCCGGCGACGCGGCCGAGGCCGTCGACCATGTCGCCGATGCTGACCTCGATGCCCGGCAGCGTGAGGCTGCGGTTGGTGCCCCAGCGCTCGGCCGGCAGGGCGTGGGCATGCAGCAGCGACTCGACAGCCCGGCGCGGCGACAGGATCCACATGCGGGCGCTGCGCTCGACCGGACAGATCGCCTCCTGCCCCGCCAGCGGCTCGCGCAGGATGCTGCTGGCGAAGGTGGAGGCGGCCTTGTTGGGCTTGCCCGGGCGCACGACGATGGTCGGCAGGCGCAGGGCGCGGCCGTCGACGAAGCCCTTGCGGCTGTAGTCGTTGAGCAGCAGCTCGCCGATCGCCTTCTGGGCGCCGTAGGAGGTCTGCGGCGTCAGCGGCGTCGTGTCCGTCAACGTGGGCGGCATGTCCCCTCCGAACACGGCGATCGAGCTGGTGAACACCAGCCGCGCCGGCTGCGGCAGCGCGCGGCAGGCCTCCAGCACGGCCCGCGTGCCCTCGACATTCACGCGCATGCCCAGGTCGAAATCGGCCTCGGCGGCGGCGCTGACCACGGCCGCGAGATGGAATACGCTGCCGGTCGATGGATCGATCGTGCGCTTCACGAGCGCATAGTCGGCGATATCGCCGGTGATCGTGCGCAGGCGCTTGTCCGGCGCCTTGAAAGGCGCGGCCTCGACGGCATCGAACAGCACGAGCTCGTCGATGCGCTG
>Ga0335082_10002367_pt1 | contig 20272 bp, 18 predicted proteins | sample Lox_Sample_41_FD_206718 | JGI IMG/M metagenome (GOLD analysis project Ga0335082, IMG submission 206718) | Soil microbial communities from Loxahatchee National Wildlife Refuge, Florida, United States - Lox_Sample_4.1 | ecosystem: Environmental > Terrestrial > Soil > Wetlands | place: USA...
CCCCGTCGCCATCCGCACGGTTCGCGGTGGCGGCTACGTGTTTTCGCCGGCGGAGCCTAAAGCCTAAAGCAGCAAACGCTTCCGGATCGCGGCTAGGCTGCGTCCTCCTTCGGTAGCGGGCACTGCGGGTGCATGGGCATTCGCACCACCACCAGCGTACCTTTGCCGAGCGTGGAGCGGATGCGCATGCGGCCGCCGTGCAATTCGACCAGCGATTTGGCGATGGCCAAGCCTAGTCCCGAGCCGTGGTGGCTCTTAGTAAGCTGGCTTTCGACCTGCTCGAATGGCCGACCGAGTCGCGCCAGCGCCTCTTTGTCAATGCCGATGCCGGTATCGGCAATCACCAGCACGATGCAGCTATCGGCAATCCGGCCGCGTACAGTAACACGACCGCCGGCAGTGGTGAATTTTACCGCGTTAGACAAAAGGTTCAGCATGATCTGTTTGACCGCGCGTCGGTCTGCGCGCAACCCAAGTTCGGGTGAGATCTTTGCGACCAGTTCAAGCTGTTTATCCTGAGCACGCGCCGAGACGACCCGCAGTGCTTCGGCCATCAGCGAATGCAGATCGAGATCCTCGATATCGAGGCGGATGCGGCCGGCCTCGATCTTGGCCATGTCGAGTATGTCGTTGATGACATCGAGCAAATATTGGCCGCTGCTACGAATATCGATGCAATATTCGTTGTATTTTTCCGCACCGAGCGGGCCGAACATGCCCGATTCCATAATCTCCGAAAAGCCGATAATTGCATTGAGAGGCGTGCGCAACTCGTGACTCATATTGGCGAGGAATTTCGATTTCGCCTGATTGGCTTCCTCAGCACGAGTCTTTTCCACGGCGTATTTTTCCGCCAGTTCCGCCAGCCGCTGTTGCGAGGCGCGTACGTCGGCGACGGTCGCCATCAACCGCCGCTCGCTGTCGATCAGCTTCTCCTCGTGCATCTTCAGCGCGGTGATGTCGGTGCCGACCGAGACGTAGCCGCCGTCCTTGGTCCGCCGCTCGCTGATGTGCAGCCAGCGACCGTCCTCGAGCTCCGCTTCGAAAGTGCGCGCGCCGGGGATGTTCGGGCCGCCGGTGATTGACTTGCTGCGCACGACTGGTTTACGGCCGGCGGCGACTACGGACTCATACGACGCGCCAACAGTGATCGCTTCGTCGGGCAGGTTGTGCAACTCCTGGAAGTTCGAATTGCACAGAACAAGCCGGTTGTCGGCGTCCCACAGAACGAAGGCTTCGGGGATCGTTTCGATGGCGTCGCGCAACCGCATGTCGGCTGCGACGGTCTTCTCGACTAGATTCTTTTGCTCGGTGATGTCAACGGCAATACCGATCACGTGCAGGCCGGCCTCGCCGGGCTGACGCACCAATTCGCAGCGCGCGCGCAGCCAGATCCAGTGGCCATCGGCGTGGCGCATGCGGAAGGCGCGATCGATGGCGGTGGTGCTGGCTTCGGCGAGCTCGGTGGCAAGGTCGTATAGGTGTAGATCGTCCGGGTGGGTGAGGGCGCCAACGTCTCCGAACGACAGCAGGTCATCTTTTGCTTGCAGGCCGAGAATCTCGAACATCGACTGCGACCAGAAAATCCGGCCGCGCGCGAGATCCCAGTCCCACAAGCCGCAGCGGCCACGGTTAAGCGCGGTATCGATGCGGCTACGAACCGTCTCGTAAATCAGGTCCGCTTCCCGCGCCCGTGTGGCCTGCCAGTGGAAGGCAAAGCCGAGGATGAGAACGACGAAACCGGTGGTGGCCGAGAGCGTGATGGTGAGGGTCGTGAGCGAGCGCCAGGGTGTGAGCGCAGCGTCGCGCGACTGTACGACGGCAAGTTCGCCGAACGGGGGTTGCAACATCCGCACGGTGGCAAACGTGCGTTTGCCGTCGGGCAGCGTGATGTCCATGACGCCGGCGTTGGCGCCGAACGTGGTCAGCGGTTGCGCAGGACCGAGCAGATCGATCAGGCGGCGGCCGATGGTGGCATCGGCATCTGGCGTGGCGGCCGCCACCACGCCTTCCGCATTGGTCAGCAGGAACCGCCGACCGGCGGCGTCGGCCCAGGCCGGCAAAGCTTGCGCCAGCACCGCCTGCGGCCGCGCCACGGCATCAACGGGCAGGGTCTGGCGCGATTGCAATCGCTCGGCCGCAATGTCGGCGGCCGCATCGAGCGCGAGGATCATATCGCCAAGCGTTTGTCCGCGGTGGTCGAAGACCTGCACCGCGGCACCCACGCAAATGGTGGCGAGAAATGCAACGATGAGCACCGGTACGGCGCGGCGCAGTAAAGGTTCCGCGGTCAACAGGCGGCGATACGCCGGATTGGCGATCGACTGCGCGAGACCTTGGATGGAATCTGGGCGTGCAGACGCACTCGCCGTACCGGCGCGCGCCATCGATTGCCTCCGTTCGGAATTTCCCCGTCGACCCTGCCAGGAAGGATGTGCCCCATCGCTTCCCGAATCAGTTCCAATTGGAATCGATGCTCGCTGATTTGTCGAGAGTCCCGGAGTCAATTATTTGGCAGTCGTTACCCACCGAATTTTAAAAAGCGATATGGAAGCAGGGAATTGGCCGGAAGCACGGGGATGCGCCCGAAATGTCTCACCGGGAGCTAAGGTGCGGCGAGTGCACGTTCGACAATATCGGCGAGGTCCCGTGACAAATTTGGCGCGATTTTAATGCGCAGCAAGGCGTTTTCCGCCTTGCTGCGGCGACTTTGTTCGAGCGTGCGCCAGGTACGGAACGCCGTAGCGAGCCGCGCCGCTAATTGCGGGTTTTTTGGGTCGAGGGCAAGCAAGGTCTCGGCAATAAAGTCGTAGCCCGCGCCGTCGGCGCGGTTGAATTGGGTAGGGTTGGCCGCGAAGGCGCCGACCAAAGCGCGGACGCGGTTGGGATTGGCGAACGAGAAGGCGGCATGTGCGGTGAGCGTACGGACGCGGTCAAGTGTGTCTTGCTGCGGCGTCATCGCTTGCAGCGAGAACCATTTGTCGATCACCAGCGAGTCGGACGCGTAGCGTGTGAAGAAGTCCGCCAGCGTGCGCTCACGTTCGGCACCTGCGTGCAGCGATAACGTTGCGAGCGCCGCCATCCGGTCGGTCATGTTGTCGGCCGTGTCATATTGGCGCTCTGCCCGGGCGATCGTTTCCGGCGCACCAGTCACCGCCATGAGGTCGAGCGCGACGTTACGTAACGAGCGGCGGCCGGCGCTTACCGCATCGGCCGAATAGGGACCGGGCACTGCCATCCGATCGTAGATCGTCGCAAGCACCGGGCCTAGTTTGTCGCCGACGTCGGCGCGCAAAACGCGGCGCGCCCGGAACACGGCATCGGGATCGACGTCGTGGCCGATTTCGCGAGCGATGTCGCCTTCGCCCGGTGGCACCAAGGCGAGCGACGCAAATGCCGGCTCCAGTCTGGCGTCGTCAAGAATGGCGGCGAGCGCTGTGATAAACTTATCGTCCCCGCGCGGCGGCTTACCGGCGCGGATCGCGGTGACATTTCCGATCAACAGCCGCATGGCGATGGTTTGCAATGCTTGCCAGCGGTTGAAGGCATCGCCATCGCGAGCGGCGAGGAAGGCGAGGTCATCGCTTGTCAGGTCGGTGGTGAGCTTGATCGGGGCGGAAAAGCCACGATTGATCGATAGAACCGGCTTTTCGGTGATGCCAGTGAATTCCACCGTCGTCGCCGGCTTGTCCAGCACCAGAACGTCGTGCGCGACAGCGCTGTTTGTGGCGAGCGGTATGTCACTGCCGTCTTTGCCGACGAGCCCGATGCTGAGCGGGATGACCATCGGCTCTTTGGCTGGCTGGCCGGGAGTCATCGGCACCGTTTGTTTGGCGTCGAGCGTATAGATCTTGCGCGCGGCATCGTAACGACCGGCGACTGTCACCTCGGGCGTTCCGGCCTGGCTGTACCAGCGCATAAACTGTGTCATGTCGCGGCCGGACGTGTCGGCGAAGCACTGGATAAACTGCTCGACGGTCGCCGCTTCACCGTCATGACGCGCGAAATATAGATCCATGCCGGCGCGGAATTTGTCTTTGCCGACTAGCGTCTGCACCATACGTACGACCTCGGCCCCCTTTTCGTAGACGGTGCTGGTGTAAAAGTTGTTGATCTCCTTGTAGGTCTCCGGCCGGACCGGATGCGCCAGGGGTCCGGCGTCCTCGACGAATTGAGCGGCGCGCAGACCGCGCACGTCGGCAATGCGTTTGACCGGACGCGAACGCATGTCGGAGGAGAATTCCTGATCGCGGAAAACCGTAAGCCCTTCCTTCAGGCAAAGCTGGAACCAGTCGCGGCAGGTGATACGGTTGCCGGTCCAGTTGTGAAAGTATTCGTGGGCAATAACGGCTTCGATCTGGGCGAAATCGGTGTCGGTTGCGGTGCCGCCGCTGGCGAGCACATATTTATCGTTGAAGACGTTGAGGCCTTTGTTTTCCATCGCCCCCATGTTGAAGTCCGAGACCGCGACAATCATGAAAATATCGAGATCATATTCGCGACCGAAGGCTTCCTCGTCCCAACGCATCGCTCGCTTGAGTGAATCCATGGCGTAGCCGCAGCGGTCTTCTTTGCCGGGCTCGACATAAATGCGCAGCGTGACGCTGCGCCCGGACTTGGTGACGAAGCGATCCTCGATATGCGCGAGATTGCCACTGACCAGCGCGAACAAATAAGACGGCTTCTTGTGCGGGTCGCGCCAGACGGCGAAATGGCGGCCGTTGGCAAGATCGCCACTGTCGATCAAATTTCCGTTCGACAACAGCACTGGCGTTTGCGCTTTGTCGGCCTCTATGCGGGTGGTGTAGACGGCCATTACGTCGGGCCGATCTGGAAAATAGGTGATGCGGCGGAAGCCTTCGGCTTCACACTGCGTACAATAATTGCCGCTTGTGCGATAAAGGCCGGAGAGCTGGGTATTGGCGGTGGGGTCGACCAGCGTCTCGATCTCCAGCGTAAACGGCCGGTTCGGCACCTGAGCAATGGTCAGACTATCCGGCGTTGCCACATAGCTGTCGGGCGGCAGCGCGGCGCCGTCGAGTCTGAGGCCGGTTAGCGTCAACGCATCGCCGTCGAGCACCAACGGTGCTACAGCGGCAGCCGGATTAGGCCTCAGCGCCAGCATGGCGCGCACCTTGGTCTGTGTCGGGTGCAGGGAAAAATCGAGCGAAACGGTTTCTACCAGCCAGTCGGGCGGGCGGTAATCCTTCAAACGGACGGGCTGGGCGGTATCGGTGCGCATGTTATTTGATCTAGAGTGTCCGATTGCGAAATGAAAGGATGAATGATGGCAATTATGCGCGCCATGGTGCTGGACGCGCCGCGCGCACCACTGATGATGCGCGAACGGCCGGTGCCGGCGCCAGGTGCAGGCGAGATCCTGGTCGCGATCGCGGCCTGCGGTGTCTGCCGCACAGATTTACATGTCGTCGATGGTGAATTGGAGCATCCCAAGCTGCCGATCGTGCCCGGGCACGAGATCGTCGGCAGGGTCGCCGAACTTGGCGCCGGCGTCGTCGGATTTTCGATTGGCGAGCGTGTCGGCGTGCCGTGGCTCGGCGCGACTTGCGGCGTCTGCCCGTATTGCGCCGGTGGGGCTGAGAATTTGTGCGATACGCCGGCGTTCACCGGCTACACCCGCGACGGCGGCTATGCGACCCACGCGCTGGCCGATGCGCGGTTTTGTTTTCCGCTCGGCGAAGCGGGCAATGACGCCGAGATCGCACCTTGGCTATGCGCCGGCCTGATTGGCTGGCGCAGCTATCGAATGGCAGGCGAGGGCAAGGCACTCGGCCTCTACGGGTTTGGCGCCGCCGCCCACATCTTGGCACAGGTTGCGAACTGGCAGGGGCGGCGCGTCTACGCCTTCACGCGCCAGGGCGATAAAGCTGCGCAGGATTTCGCGCGCTCGCTCGGTGCGGTGTGGGCAGGAGGCTCGGAAGAATTACCGCCGGAACCGCTCGATGCCGCGATTATCTTCGCACCAGTCGGTGCTCTGGTGCCCGCCGCGCTGAAAGCGGTGCGCAAGGGTGGCCGCGTGGTGTGCGGCGGCATTCACATGTCCGATATCCCAAGCTTTCCCTATGCGCTGTTGTGGGAAGAGCGGCACGTCGAATCGGTAGCCAACCTGACACGTGAGGACGCCCATGAGTTTCTGGCGATTGCGCCAAAAGCACGCGTCAGATGCGAAATCACGCGGTATCCGCTGGCGCGCGCCAACGAGGCGCTTTCGGATTTGCGCGGAGGCCGCCTACAAGGCGCGGCAGTCTTGATCCCTTAACGCACGGGTTCTGCGTGGCCTATGACGCGCTTGATTGAAGGCGAGCGCTGCTTGAGCGCGCGCTCAAGCGCATCGACCTTTTCATGGACTTCTTGCACGCTCAATGACGGATCGACCCGGCAATGGAAATTAACGATCTCGCCTTCGTCGGTCTCGCGCACGCGCACATTATGCACGTCGCGCAGCGTGCGGCCGTCGGCGGCAAATTCGCCAAGCGCGATCTCGACCGCCCTGACCCGCTCCGGTGGCGCCTCGCGGCCGGCGGCGCGGTGCGGCTGCAACGGCTCGATGTGGGTGTCGATTTCGACACCGGCGCCGAGCTCGCCGGCAATTGCGTTTTCCAAGCTATCGGCTACGGCATGGGCATCGCGCAGCGACAGCCTACCGTCGACTTCGAGGTCAAGCGAAATCGCCAACCGATCATCGAGGTCGTGCACTGTAACGTGATGCACCGCAAGCGCGCGGTTGCGCGCGATCACCATGACGCGATCCATGACGGTCTCGTTGTCGAGCGCGACCGGATCGGTAGTAACAGTCGTCTCGGCGCCGTGAAGCTTCTGACGAATTGCGGTAGCAACTGCGTCTTTGACCGCGCTGACGCGGTCGAGCGGCAGGGTGCGGCTTACCGCGACAGTCAAATCAACGAAGGTCTTGTCGCCGACTGCGCGGGCGCGAACGTGATCGACCGCGACGACGCCCGGCACTTTTGCCGCAGCCGCCGTGATCGTTTCGGCGGCGCCGGCCGGCGCAACGTCGGTGAGCGTGTCGACTGTACGTTTGCCCAGCCGCCAGCCCGCGAAGCAGACCAGGATGGCGACGACCAGTGCAGCGGCCGAATCCGCCCACCAATAGCCGAAGCGTACACCGGCAAGCCCGATCAGCACTGCGAGGGAAGCCCACAGATCGGACGAGAAATGCAGCGCATCGGCTTCGAGCGCCTGACTATGAGTTTCCCTGGCGGTGTGTGAAAGCGCGCGCGACCGGAAAAAATCGACCGCAATTGATACCGCGATCACGCCGAACGCCCAGGCATTGGCAATCACTGCGCGTTCCTCGTGTTCGGTCAGACGTTTGGTCGCTTCCCAGATCACCACGCCGGAAAGGAGGAACAACAGCGCGGTTTCCGCCAGCGCCGAAATGCTTTCGATCTTGCCGTGGCCGTAATGATGCTCTTCGTCCGCCGGCCTTCCGGAAATGCGCACGGCACCATAAGTCATGACCGTAGCGCCGAGATCGATCAGCGAATGGCCGGCCTCGGACAAAATCGCCAGCGATCCGCTGAGAATGCCGACGACGCCCTTGGCGAGCGTCAGCACGGCAGACGCCATGATCGAGGTCAGCGCGACCTGTTCTTTTTCCTGCTGCATGCGGCCTCTTTGGTCGCGATATTACAGCGCGATCGGCTTGCCGTCCTGCGCCGCGGAGCGCACCACCGCGTCAAGGATACGGATGTTGCCCAGCAACTGCTCTGCGGAGAAGCGGTAGGGAGCGCGGCCCTCGACCGCGTCGGCCCACGCCTCGAAATTGGCCCGCACGGTATTGGCGTGGTGATACTCGCGTACCTGCCGGCTACCGTCTGCCATGCAATGCACGAAACTCGACGGAATGCCCTTGTCGACATTACCGCCTTCCTGCGCCTCCACCCAGCCTTGATCGCACATCAGCGTGAAGCGGCCATAAAACGGCGGCGTCGACAGACAAGTGATGCGCCCGCGCGCGCCGTTCTCGAAATCGATCTCGGCGGAGACGAAATCCTCTGACGGCACCGGGAAGATCTGCGACGCCGTGCGCGCTGCGACGCGCGTCGGCTTGCCGGCAAGCGACACAAACATATCGCCGAGGTGGATGCCAAGCGCGGTCCAGGCGCCGGCCGGCGCGTGGCGCGGATCGCGCCGCCAATTTGACGAGTCCATCTTGCGAAAATTGCTGTGGCTGACGTTGGCGTCCATGTGCAGCAGCTGGCCGAGTTCGCCGGCCTCGAACAAACGCCGCATCTCCTCCATCGCCGGCTCGTAGCGGCGTTCGTGGCCGATGCCGAGCACGCCGCCGGCCTTTACGCTGGCGGCAAGTATGCGTTCGGCACTCGCGGTGTTGAGCGCGAGCGGCTTCTCGCAAAACACCTGTTTGCCAGCCCTGAGCGCGGCGATTGCCATCTCCTCGTGCAAGAGATGCGGCGTCACCACCGCGACGGCATCGACGTCAGTGCGCTCGAGCAAGTCCTTGTAATCGACGACGAGATCGAAGTCATTTGTAGCGGCGAAAGGCGCGACGGCGTTATGATTGATGTCGCAGCCCGCCACTACCTTGAAGCGTGGGCTGTCGGCCAGACAGGTGACGATCTGTTTGCCCCACCAGCCGAGCCCGATAATGCCGATGCGGATCATGAGCCAGCTTTGTCGGTGCCGTATTGCAGCACTTGCACTTTTTCCAACGTCACAAGACCGCCATTCGACATCATCTCGTCGAGTTTCGGCAGGAAGGCGTCGATCTTTTCCTTTGAATCGACGATCTCAACGACGATGGGCAGATCCTGGGAAAGACGAAGGATTTTCGTCGTGTGTAGGCGGCTGGAATGGCCGTACCCGACATGGCCGCGCAACATGGTGGCGCCGCCGAGATGCATCTCGCGCGCCTTTAATACGATCGCTTCATAGAGCGGCAAGCTGCCGAACTTGTCATCTTCGCCAAAGAAAATACGGAGTAGTACGGCGTCACGAGGTATCTGCATGGGTCAAATCCATTTCATCGAGCTGATGCTGGCAGCGAGCAGGTGGCCGGCCCAAACCGCGACCAGGCAAGCAACGACCGAGCCGCCGATATTGGCGCCGGCGCGAAACCATTCGCCGTCATTCATGAGATTGAGCGTCTGCAGGCTGAATGAGGAAAAGGTAGTGAAGCCGCCGCAAATGCCGGTCATGACGAACTGTCGCGCCAGCGAGCTGGCCATATAACGGCCGTCCGGACCGGTGAGGGTAGCGAAGAAACCGATGATAAAGGAGCCGGTGACGTTGACGATCAACGTGCCCCAGGGAAAGGTCTCGCCGATCAGGCGCGCAGCCAGTCCTGAACAGCCGTAGCGCGTCATGCCGCCCAGCGCGCTGCCGACCGCGATCCAGAAATACATGGCCATCGGATCACCGTTCTCTGTTGTTGATTAAATCAGACTCGCCAGTGCCGTCCCACCCAAAGGGGCACATTGCGCCGCGCTCCGCACATATTTTTAGGCCGTTCTAGCGGCCATGCACGAAAATGCGCTGCGCAGATTCGGACGCTATTGTACGGTCTGGTGGGAAAGGTTGGGGCAGCAAATAAGGTCTCCTTCCGTCCAACGTCGGATGAAAGGAGTCATCAGCCCCCAAGGGCGGTTTCGGCGGAACCCCATCGCCTCGCCGGAATGGACCGGCGTTTGACGCAACGAATACGGACAATGCCTGCGCCGTGTCAAGCGCGCTGGCACCGACTGAATTGCCGCGCCGCGGCCTCAAACAGAAATGGCTATGGGTACGTGCGCGTCAGTGCGCTCGGCGAATTTTTCGCCGGGATGGCGGCTGTGAAATTGCACCGGCAGCTGCCTGTCTCAACCGGTATTCTTGCTCTTGAGGAGGTGGCCGAACAAACGCTTATGCAGAGCGCTAGGCGAACCGGTCGAGGTCGACGTCGAAATTCTGCCGACCTCGATCATTGTGCCGCCGGACTATCAGTTAGTATTCGACGTGTGCGGCTGCGATTTGATCCGCAGAATCGGGCGCCGGCGATTTCCGGCGGCAAGAACCGGTTACATTTGGCGGCCAGCAAGGAGCCCCTACCTGCTGCTGTCGATCATGCTGGCCCGCTGATGGGGCGGCTTTTCCCGAGCCGGTCGACATGGCGGCATCCGATATTCGAAGGGCTGTCCAAGGCGCGGCGCACCGCGCATGCCGCGGCATTCTGGCCAGTGACGCCACGTATTTGATGTATTATCGTATTACGGTCTGATCGCAACGACGGCTTGGACGTGTGTTGCGCCGGAGGAGGAGGGTGCAAATGATCGATTCAAAGCTGCGGGCGACCGCGCTCTACGGTCTGACGATTGCCGTTATGACGGCCGGACTTGTGGTGCCGGCCCGCGCCGAATATCCCGACCGCCCGGTTCATGTCATCGTCCCCGTCGCGGCCGGCGGCGGCGTCGACGTCATGGCGCGGCTGTTGGCGCAGCGGCTCGGCGACCGCTTGCACCAGAGCTTCGTGGTTGAGAACAAGCCCGGCGCCGCCGGCGTCATCGGCAGCAAATTCGTCATCGCGTCGCCGGCCGACGGCTATACGCTGCTCTATACGCCGAGCAGCCTGTCGCTTGCCGTGGTGGTGCATCAGACGCCGCCCTACGACGTCACCAAGGATTTCACGCCGATCATCAACGTGGCGATCAGTCCTTATGTCTTGGTGGTGAACCCATCGCTGCCGGTGCACAACCTTAAGGAATTCATCGCCTACGCCAAAGCCAATCCCGGCAAGCTGAGTTACAGCTCGCCTGGCGTCGGCAGCGCGTCGCATCTTGCCGGCGAACTCCTGAAGCTCGAGACCGGCATTCAGATGGTTCATGTCCCCAACAAAGGCATGGGCCCCGCCGTGCTCGATTTGATGAGCGGGCAGGTGCAGGTGCTGTTCGCCAGCGTTCCCAGCATCGTCAAGCAGAAGCCCGATCGCCTGCGTCCGATCGCCATGGCGGAGAAGAAGCGTTCGGCGCTGCTGCCGAACCTGCCGACCATCGACGAATCCGGCCTGCCCGGCTTTGCCGTCGCCAACTGGGCCGGCCTGCTCGGACCCGCCGGCATCGACGCGAAGATCGTGAAGAAACTGCACGACGAGGTCGTCGCCATTCTCGCCACGCCCGAGATGAAGGAGCAGGTGAAGAAGCTCGGCTACGATTTGCTCGAGAGCTCGCCCGAGCAGTTCGCGGCCGAACTGAGCGCCGACATCAAGCGCTGGGGGCCGGTGGCCAAGCAGGCGGGACTGTCGATCAAATAGACGGCGCTCAATAGGCGCGATTGAGCGGCGCGGCCTGTTCGATCAGCACGCGCTCGACGTTGCGCCAGGCGGCGCGAAACAAAAATGCCGCCGATTGCCGCGTGACCCCGGCGATATGCGGGGTCAGCAGCAGCCGCTGCGCGGCCTCGCCGTCGAGTTTGAACAGCGGGTTGCTTGCATCCGGCGGCTCGGTGGAGAAGACGTCGACCGCCACGCCGCCGAGATGGCCGGTGCGCAGGCAATCGGCGAGCGCCTGCTCGTCGACGATTCCGCCGCGCGAGGCCTGGATCAGCACCGCGTCCTTTTTCATGGCTGCAAGTTCGCTGGCGCCGATCAGCCCCTTGGTCGCGGGCAATAATGGCACGTGCAAGGTGACGATATCGGCCTGCCGCAGCAGGTCGGCGAGGGGCATCGCCTGCGCGCCCAAGGCTTGCGCTGCGAGTGCGTCGGCCGGCGCCGGGTCGTAGTAGCAGACACGGCAGCCTGCATTGACGAAGGCTCGCGCCACCGCCAGCCCGATCACGCCCAGTCCCACCACGCCGACCAGCAGGCCCTCGATGCCGGCCAGGTTGGCGGCGACGAGCTTGGCGCGGAATGCGGCGTAGTTTCCCGCTTTGAGTTCGGCATCGGCCCAGATCAGCCGCCGCAAAAGCATCGAGGCACAGGCCACGGTGTATTCGGCAAGCGCGCTGTTGCTGCCGCCGGGCACGTTCGCAACCGGGATGCCGGCCTTGGTCAATGCTGCCTTATCGAGCCGATCGAGCCCGGCGCCGGTGACCTGCACCAGCTTCAGTGCGGCGCCTTCGAACAGCGCCGGCGCAAGCTTTGGCCCGACAGCCGGTATCACCAGCGCCTGCGCACGGCGCATCAGCGCCGGCACTTCGGCGTCGTCGGGGGCTTTATAGCTGACCGACAGCGACGCGGGCGCCAAAGCGTCGACGCGGGCGAAGTCCGCCTGCGGACGCAGGCACAGCACGTCGTTCATTCAAAAGCTCGCAAATTCGGTGGTGCCGGACGATACGTCGGGCGTGGGGAAGAAGCACAACAGCACCAGCGGCTCGCTGCCGGTGTTCAGCGTCATGTGCTTTTCGCCGGCTGGCACCAACAGAATGTCGCCAGGATTGACCGGGTGCTCGCCGCTTTCCGTGTGCATGGTGCCTTGTCCCGACAGGACGTAGATGCATTCCTCGAAATCGCGATGCAGATGCGGACCGCGCGGCTTGTCGCCAGGCTGCGGCACGGCGATGGTGGCGATGCGGAAACTGATGCGCGAGCCGATCGCGCCGGACACCGGTTCGAGCGAGACGCGGCCGGGCAGGCCGAGGCGCTTCGCTTCGCTCTGTTTGAGCAGCCGCGCCATCAACCGGCCTGCCGCAAGCGTTTGATCTCGGCAGTGCCGCCCTGCACAGCGTCGAGCTGACGGAAGATCTCGGTCGCTTCCTTGGCGATGGCGTCGGCGATGTCGGCGAGCATGCACGCGCCTTTTTCCGCGGTGGCATGCTGCGGGCTGCCGAACCAGCCGGTGGCGGCGATGGAGCGGATATCGGTGAGCACCGGCTGGTAGGCGCGCGTGCGCCGCAGCTTGTCCATCTTGTGGCCGTGCGCGTGATCGGACGAGTTGCCGATGCGGTCGAGATGGACGAGGTCGGGCCGGTAGGCGAGCACGGCCAGCGCCTCGATCTCGCCGCCGTGGGTGAGGCCGTTGCAGGAATGGCCGTACAATTCCTCGGCGACGTAGCAGGCCTGCACGGTGAGCACCGTCATGCCGTGATCGCGATGCAGCGATTCCGCGGCAATGGCAAGCGACGGGATATTGCCTTCGTGCCAATTGAGGATGAGCAGATACTTGGCGCCGTGTTTTGCGGTGGAAACGCAAGTCTCCGTCACGACGCGCATGTAGGTGTCCGGCGTGAAACTGATGGTGCCTTCGAACGGCATATGCATCGGTGTTACCCCGAACGGGGTGGCCGGCAGCACCAGGCCGTCCATCCGCTCGGCCACCGCGTGACCGATCACATTGGAGGCGAAGATGTCGGTGCCGGTCGGCAGATGCGGGCCGTGCTGCTCGACGCTGCCGGCCGGCAGGATCACCAGCGGATTGGCTTTGAGCTGCGCCGCGATTTCCGGCTGCGTCAGGTCGATGAAATAGCGGCTAGGCAACATGGCGTGTCTTTTCGTTGAGGCGCAGTCGCGCTTCGGCGATCATATCGGAGACGGCGACCAGCTGGCCTTGCCTGTCGATCGAGCGCAGGGCGGCGTTCACCACCGCCACCGCAACATTGCCGTTATGCGCGGTCAACTCGTTCGGCTTGCCGCTGCGGCAGCTTTCGGCGAACAGCTCCAGCTCGACGCGGAACATATCGCTTTCCGGTACGGTCAACTCTTCGCGTTTGGCGTAGCCGTCCTTGCCGCGCTGGACGTAGAGCGTCGAATTGGTGTGCAGCTTCGCCGGCGTATCCCAGGTGCCGAAATCGATTTCGTAATGCATCAGGCCCTTGGCGCCGAACACCCGTACGGCAAAAATTCCGGGCGACGTCCAGGACGAGCCGACATAGCCGACTTTACCGTCGGCGAATTTCAACAATGTCATCGATTGGTCGTCGACCTCGGCACCGACTGGCGACAACTTGGATGCGATCGAGCTTGCCGCGGCGATTTCGCCGCCGAGATAATGCAGCACGTCGAACTGGTGAATGGCGAGTTGTGATAGCGGCCCGCCCGGCGCGCGCGCCTTGTACCAGCGCCAGGTATCCGGAGTGAGTTCGAGTGCGCGCTCGTTGGAGAAATTGGCTTCCATGAAAGCGACGCGGCCGAGCTCGCCGGCCTCGATCGCCGCGCCGATCTTACGGATGCCGGCCATCAGCCGCGCGCTGTGGCCGACCGTGACCGTGACGCCGTAGCGGCTCTGCAGATCCTCGATCTCCAGCCCGTCTTCCAACGTCGCGGCGATCGGCTTCTCGGTGTAGACGTGCTTTTTCGCCTTGGCGATCTCGCGCGCCAGCGGCAGATGCTGCTCGTTGGGCACGGTGATGATGACGCCCTTGATCTCGGGGTCAGTCAGCATCGTCTGCAAATCGGCAACCGCGGGCACGCCCATCTCGGCGGCGAAAGCCTGGCGCTTGCCCTCCGAGCGGCTGTAGCCGGCGGCGATCTCAAGCCTGTCCGAAGCTTTGCTGGCGCGGGTCAGAACCTTGGCCCAGCGGCCGAGACCGACAATGCCGACCTTGACGCGACTTGCGCTCATAGGCGTTCCTTTTCCCTTGATGCTGTTAACACGCTGGCGTTCTGCCGCTAGCCGTAATACCATAATACGGTCGACGAGGGGGAGCAACCCGCGATGCTTGAAACCGCTGCAATGCCCAGTATCCGCAGATCGGCCGCGCCGCTGCGGCATCAGGTGCTCGATTTCTTGCGGCAATCGATCATTTCCGGCCGGCTGGCGCCGGGCTCCCGCCTGATCGAGCGCGAGCTGATCGAGATGGTGGATGTATCGCGCACCGTCATTCGCGAAGCGCTGCGCCAACTCGAAACCGAGGGCTTGGTCGCGACCATCGCCAATAAAGGGCCGGTGGTGCGCGAGCTCAGCTCCGACGAAGCGAGAGATCTCTACGCCATCCGCGAGGTGCTGGTTGGACTGGCAGCGCGGCTCTTTGTGCTCAATGCCAAGCCGGACCAAGTCGACGCCTTGCGCAAGACGCTCGACGAAGTGACACGGTGCTATGACGGGGGTGACCCGGCAAAGATTCTACAGGCGAAGACCAGCTTCTACGATGTGCTGGTGGCAGGCGCGGGAAGCGAATCGCTGTCGTCGATGATCTCGATCTTACATGCGCGAATTTGGCGCTGGCGAGCGCTTGGCCTCAGCCATCCGAAACGGTCGCCCAAGCGATCGCGGGAAAGCGTTGCCGCACTGCGCGCCATGTTTGCTGCGATCGAAGCGGGGGACGCAGTAGAAGCCGAATTGCTCGGCCGTCAGGAAACCGCGCAGGCCGCTGCGGAAGTCATGCGCCTGCTTGCTGGCGATGGTGCTGTCGGTTGATGAGGTAAGCGCCGAAACGGCGCGATTTCTAAGGTGACGGCATGCCGGTTATCGATTGCCACCAGCACTTCTGGGAATTTGGCAAGCGCGCGCACAAATTTCCGGCCGCGGTAGGCACGCGCCTCGATCGCAGCTTTACGCCGAAAGATCTCCGCCCACAACTGCGCGCGGCTGGCGTCGATGCCACGGTTCTCGTGCAGTCGCTTAACGATTTGGACGAGACGCGCGAATTTCTCGATCTCTCGCGCACCATCGACTACGTCGCCGGCGTGGTCGGTTGGGTGCCTCTGACCGATCCGTCGGCCTGCGTACGCGCGCTCGAAGAACTGAGCCCCTTAGGCAAGTTGGTCGGCATCCGACCGTTGATCGCCTACGAGCCAGATCCCAGCTGGTTATTGCAGCCAAGCGTTCGGAAATCGCTCGGCCTTCTCGCCAAGGCTGGTCTGGTGTTCGAAGCGATACCGGTCAACGACCAACAGTTCGAGGCCGTGCTAACGGTCGCGCGCGACATGCCCGAGTTGACGGTCGTTCTCAATCATCTCGGCAATCCGCCAGTGCCGGAAAGGAGTTGGGAACCTTGGGCGACATTCATTAAGCGCGCGGCCGCACTGCCGAATATGTCGATCAAACTCTCGGCGGGCCTCGCGCTGGTGGTGCGGTGGAGATGGTCGACCGCAGAAATTCGCCGCTACGCCGATTACGTTCTGCAGTGTTTCCGGCCCGAGCGCGTGCTGGCTGGGAGCAACTGGCCGGTCGTCGTGCTCGGCGGCGAATTCGGTGAGGTGTGGCATGGTATTGCCGAACTCATTACCGCGCTTTCGCCAGGCGAGCGTGCCGCGGTGCTCGGCGGTACCGCACAACGCATCTATGGGCTTTAGCTGAACCGATCGATTTTTCCGAAGCAGGAGCCGGGTATTTACGCGAATGGCAACCGCAGTGAATTCTTTCGACGTGACCAGCCTCTCGCTCGCCAAACAACTTGCCGATTATGCATACAATCTTCGTTTCGAGGATCTCGATTCCGCAACCGTAGACCGAGCGGAGGCGCACGTCATCGACACCATCGGCTGCGGCATCGGTGCGCTCGATGAGCGGCCGGTGCGCATCTGCCGCGACGTCGCGTTGGCGGTGGGCGGCAAGGCAACGGTCATCGGCACCGATCGGCGTACCACGGCTGAGCTTGCGGCCTTCGCCAATTGCGCTGCGTTCCGTTATCTCGATTTCAATGACACCTATGTCGGCCGCTTTTCCGTCCACCCCAGCGATCACATCGCGGCCTGCCTGGCGGTTGCGGAGGTTGAAGACGCGAGCGCGCGGGAGCTGATTACCGCAATCGTGATCGCCTATGAAGTGAATTGCCGGCTCGTCGACGCCTGCGATATCTCATCGCGCGGCTGGGATCCAACGGTCATGAGTGCACCGGCGGTGGCACTCGCCGCAGGCAAATTAATGAAGCTTGCGCCTGACCAACTGATCCACGCGGTCAATATCGCCGTCAACGACCATATCCCGATGGGGCAGACACGGGTGCAGACGCTGTCCGACTGGAAAGGCCTTTCCGACGCCGAAGCGAGCCGCAACGCGGTGTTCGCCGCGACACTGGCGCGCCACGGTCTCACCGGTCCGGCGCCGATCTTCGAAGGGCGCTCCGGTTTCTTTCAGCAGGTGACTGGCCCGGCGAGTATCGATATCGCCGAGTTCGGCGGGAAAGGCGTGGAATTCCGCATCCATCAATGCAGCCTGAAACGCTATCCCGCCGTGATCTACACGCAGACCGCGATTGTCGCGGGAATCGAAATTGTGAGGGAAGTAGGGTCGCTCGATCGCATTGCCGCGGTCGAGATCGCGACCACGCGGCGCGGTTATCAGCGGACCGGCAGTGAAGTGGAGAAATGGTCGCCGCAAACCCGCGACACCGCCGACCACAGCCTGCCTTACATCACCGCCCGTGCAATGTTCGACGGCGACGTCACCAAGGCGACGTTTGAGCCGAAGATGTTCCATGATCCGCTGGTTCTCGACTTTATGAAGAAGATCACCGTGAGCGAGGATCCCAATCTTACGGCCCGCCAGGGCGCCTCAGCGCCGACCCGTGTGACTGCGGTGCTCACTGACGGGCAGCGGGTCGAACGCGAGGTGGACCACGCGCCGGGCTTCGCAAAAAACCCGATGACTCGGGCCGACGTCGAAATGAAATTTCGCGGCAACGTCGGCAAACTTTGGTCACGCGAACAAACAGATTTGGTGCTGCGCGAGTTGTGGAGACTGGATCGGGTGGGCGATCTCAAGGGTCTTCTCGCCCAAATGGCCGTGCACACGCGCTAGCGGCGTGGTAAACACGCGGCTGAAAACTAATAAAGCCGACGACGCGCTGGAGGCTGCCTATGCTAGATGCTGTCACCCGTGGACACCTTGTCCGCGCTGGTTCGATTATTTTGGGGTGCTTGGCTCTATCCAGCGGGGCCTTCGCCGCCGAATTCGCCAGCCAGATCACCAAGATTATTGTGCCTTTTGCGGCCGGCGGCGGTACCGACATCATCTCACGCACGCTCGCCAAAGAGATGGAAAAGCGGCTTGGCGGCGCGGTGATCATCGAGAACAAACCGGGCGCCGGCACTATCGTCGGCACCGAATACGTGGCCAAGGCCGAGCCGGATGGCCACACGCTGGTCATGGCTACTTTCGCACACGCGGTGAACCCCAGCCTGCGCGCTAAGTTGCCGTTCGACGCCAATAGAGACTTCGCGCCGATCGCCTTGGTGGCGCGCTCATTCAACATCGTGGTCGTCAATCCGAGTTCCGGCATCAATTCGGTCGCTGATCTGATCGCAGCTGCCAAAGCCAAGCCAGACGGCCTCAACTATGGGACCTTCGGCCCAGGCACCTCGGCGCACTTGGCCGGCGAACTGTTCAAGAGCTTGGCGCACGTGAAAATGACGGCGGTACACTACAAAGGTGCGGCGCCTGCGATCACCGATCTGCTCGGTGGCACGATCCAAGTGATGTTTACAACCGTCGCCAGCGCCACCTCGCTGATCAAGGCCGGCAAGCTGAAAGCGCTTGCCGTGACCTCGGCCAAACGCACCGCAGCCTTTCCGGATTTGCCGACGGTCGCCGAAGCCGGTGTCCCCGGATATGCGGCCGAGAGCTGGTACGGGCTATTTGCGCCGGCCAAGACGCCGGCAGCGACGATCGCTCTGCTCAATAAGGCCGTTGACAAGTCGTTACATGCGCCGTCGTTTGATAAACTTGTGGAGAACGAAGGCCTCATTATGGTTGGCGGCCCGCCTGAGCAGCTCGGACGTTATGTGAAGGAGCAGGAAGCGCTATGGCGCAAGGTCGTGCACGACGCCGGCATTAAGATCGAATAGGCGGGAGCTGCATCATGACAGCACTTGTCGAACTAACGGTCGAGGACAATGTCGCGGTCGTGACGCTTAACCGGCCCGAAGTGCGCAACGCGATCAATGACGCCATGCGTACCGAGCTTGTCTCGGTGCTTGAACGAGTCGCCGCCGATGAAGGCATGCGCGCGGTGGTTCTCACCGGCAAAGGCAAGGGGTTCTGCGCCGGCGGCGATATCTCCGGAATGAAAGAGCGGCTCAACGCGCCGGCGGGACAGGTGGCCTATAACGGCTGGCGCCGGCAAGGCCAGGTGCACAAAAGCGTCGCGTTGCTGCACGGCATGCCGAAGCCGGTCATCGCCGCCGTCAACGGTGCGGCTGCGGGGCTTGGCTGCGACATGGCGCTCGCTTGCGATTTCATTGTCGCCTCCGAACAGGCGGCGTTCTCCATGAGCTTCGTCAAGCGCGGTCTGGTCTCGGACGGCGGCGGCATGTACTTCCTGCCGCGCCGCGTCGGGCTACCGCGCGCCAAGGAGCTGATCTTCACCGGCCGTGTCGTCGATGCCAAGGAAGCGCTTGTTATCGGGCTCGCCGACCGCGTCACGTCGGCTGACAAGCTAATCGCCGATGCCGTTGTCTGGGCGCGCGAATTGGGCCAAGGCTCCAGCGTTTCGATCGCCTTCTCGAAGGCGATCCTCGATCGCACCTTTGAGTCGGCCGAAGAGCAAATCTTCGCGCTCGGCCGCGAAGCCCAAGCCGTCTGCTACACGACCGTGGAGCATCGGGACGCGGTCGCCGCCTTCCTCGACAAAACCGCGCGCTGATGCAGGCGCTTGAAAGGCTGTTGCAGCCGCGCAGCGTCGCTATCGTCGGCGCGTCCGCAGATACGGCGAAGTTGACCGGTCGGCCCCTGCTCTATCTGGAAAAATACGGCTTTGCCGGGGACATCTATCCGGTCAATCCGCGCTACGAGGCCATCGGCGGGCTTCGGTGCTATCCGGATGCCGCCGCGCTGCCGCAGCCGCCCGACGTTGCCATCGTGCTGGTCGGCGGTGCGAAAGTCGCCGACGCGGTCCGGCAATTCGCGGCGATCGGTACGCCGGCGGCCATCGTTGTGGCGAGCGGATTTGGCGAAAGCGGTACGGAGGGCAGGGCACGGCAGGATGAGCTCAAGCGCGCCGCCGGCACGATGCGGCTTTTGGGCCCGAACACCATCGGCCTCATCAACGTCAGCGCGCGCATCATGCTGTCAGCGAGCAACGCGCTGGTCACCGACGAAATCGTGGAAGGCAATATCGCCCTGGTGTCGCAAAGCGGTGGCATCCTCGGCTCGTTGCTATCGCGCGCGCAGGCGGCCGGCATCGGTTTCTCCAAGCTGATCGCCACCGGCAACGAATGCGACCTCGAGGTCGCCGATTTCGTCGATCATCTCGTTGATGACGCCGCCACCAAGGTGATCGCGCTTTACCTCGAAGGCCTGCGCAGGCCGAAGGCCTTCCAGGCTGCTGTGACGCGCGCGCATGCCGCCAGTAAGCCGGTGGTGGCCTTCAAGGTCGGCCGCTCGGAATGGGGTGTCCGCTCGGCGGTCTCGCACACCGGCACGAT
>Ga0335082_10002368_pt1 | contig 20263 bp, 22 predicted proteins | sample Lox_Sample_41_FD_206718 | JGI IMG/M metagenome (GOLD analysis project Ga0335082, IMG submission 206718) | Soil microbial communities from Loxahatchee National Wildlife Refuge, Florida, United States - Lox_Sample_4.1 | ecosystem: Environmental > Terrestrial > Soil > Wetlands | place: USA...
CACTCGTCGAGGAGTTCCTGCCCGGCGCCGAGGTGACGGTCGGCGTCGTGGGCAACGGCGCTTCGGCGCGCGTGCTCGGCATGATGGAGATCGCGCCGGCCCATCCCAACGGGCCGTTTGTCTATTCGGTCGAGGTCAAGCGCGACTTCCGCAGCCGCGTGCGCTACCACGTGCCGCCGCGGCTCTCGCAGGCGGTGAGAGACGACATCGGGCGGCTGGCCCTCGCGGCCTACCGGCTTCTCGGCTGCCGGGACGTGGCGCGGCTGGACTTCCGGTGCGACGCCGCGGGACGGCCGCGGTTTCTCGAGTGCAATCCGCTGCCGGGCCTCGATCCCGATTCGAGCGACCTCGTGATCCTCTCCCGCGGGATCCTGCCCTACGGCGAGCTCGTGCGCGGCATCCTCCGGGACGCTGCCAGCCGCCAGGGCGTGCAGATCTCGTGAGCTTCCCCCGCGTGCTCGTCCTTCACACCCTGCCTCCGGAGAGGGCATCCGCCGGGAGAAGCCGGGACGAGTTCGACCTCTCGGAGGCGGCGGCCGCCGTCGCGGCGGCTCTGCCGGAAGCCCGCGTGGCCGGCGTCCGAGGAGAGGCCCGGGAGATCCTCGCCCTTCTCGAGAAGGAGCGGCCCGACGTCCTGTTCAACGCGTGCGAGGCGCCGCTCGGCCGGCCGGATCTCGAGGCGCACGTCGCGGCGCTCCTCGAGTGGAGCGGCGTGCGATTCACCGGCTGCGGGAGCGAGACGCTCTCGCTGTGCCGGCGCAAGGACCGCGTCGGCGCCGTCCTGTCCGCCGCCGGCGTGTCGGTGCCCCGGGAGGGAGTCTTTCCGTGCATCGTCAAGCCCGCTGACGAGGACGGCTCGGCCGGGATCTCCGCACAGTCCGTCTGCCGGGACGCCGGGGAGGTCGCCCGGGCGCGGGCGCTTTGGGATGGGCCCGTCGTCGTGCAGGAGTTCCTGCCGGGCCGCGAGTTCGCGGTATCGCTCTGGGGGGCGCGGGGGCCCGAACACGAGTCGTTCGGCGAGTTCTGCTTTCGGGGCGGCCTGACCCTCAACACCTATGCCTCGAAGTGGGACATCGACAGCGCGGACTTCGCCAACTCGCCCCTCTCCTACGCCGCCGATATCGCGGCGCCCCTCCGGGCCGCGGTGCTGGAACAGGCGCGCGGGGCGTGGAGGGCGGTCGAGGCCCGCGGCTACCTTCGGGTGGACGTGCGGCTCGACGCGCTCGGCCAGCCGCGTGTCCTCGACGTCAACCCGAACCCGGAGCTGGCTCCGGGAGTGGGCATCCACAGGGCGGTGACGGAGGCCGGCTGGACCTGGGAGCGGTTCGTCCGGCAGCAGGTCGCGTGGGCCTGATCCTCCGCGAGCTTGCTCGGGCCGACCGCGAAGCCGCGGGGTCGGCGCTCGAGGCGTCGGGCGCGTTCACACAGGAGGAGGTTGCGATCGCCCTCGGCGTCTTCGACGACGCGACCGCGGATTCGGCTTCGGACTACGCCGCGTTCGCCGCGGAAGAGGACGGTGGCCTGATCGGCTACGTGTGCGGCGGCTCGACGCCGCTGACCGAGAGCACGTGGCACGTTTACTGGATCTGCGTGCATCCCAGAGCCCAGGGCAGGGGAGTCGGCCGGGCGTTGACCGAGCGATTCGAGGCGTCGGTACGCTCGCGGGGCGGCCGGCGGATCGTCGTCGAGACGAGCGGCCGGCCCGACTACGAGAGAGCGCGCCGCTTCTACGAGGCCGCGGGCTATCGACAGGTCGGCCGGATCCCGGACTTCTACCGGCCCGGGGACGATGGCGTCGTGTACTTCAAGGACCTCGCATGACGCGCCCGCGGCTCCCGGTCGTGAACCTCGACGAGGCGCGCTTCGAGTGCACCTACGGCCGCGGCTGCGACGGCGTCTGCTGCCGCGAGGGGCGGCCGCTCCTCTATCAAGAGGAGATCGCGCGCCTCGACCGGACCCTCTCCCGGATCGTTCCGCTTCTGCGTCCGGAGGCGCAGGCGGTCGTGCGCCGACTCGGCTACGCGACGAGCCGCAGGCGCCTGGGAGAGCGCATGGCTCGCAACGCCGGCGGCTTCTGCGTCTTCTTCAACGAGGGCTGCGTCCTGCATCGGCTCGGCGCCGGAGAGGGCGACCGGTTCCGCTACAAGCCGGCCGTGTGCTCCCTCTTTCCGCTCCAGCGAAACGACGACGGCAACTGGCACGTCCGCCAGAAGGGCTACCAGGGGGAGCCATGGGGCCTCTTCTGCCTGGATCCGGCCAACTCCGGGAAGCCGGCGTCCGAATCCCTCGTTGAGGAGCTCGCTCTGGCGCGGAGCTTCGAGGCCTGAGCCTTAAGTCAGGTCCACCCAGATCGACTTGACCTGGGTGTACTCCTCGAGGGCGTACCGGCCGCGCTCGCGGCCGAAGCCCGACTGCTTGTAGCCGCCGAAGGGCAGGCCGGGGTCGTAGAAGTTGTAGGTGTTGACCCAGACCGTCCCGGCCTTCAAGGCGCGCGCCGTGCGCAGGGCCTTCTTGACGTCCTTGCACCAGACGGCGGCGGCCAGGCCGTAGATCGTCGCGTTGCCGACGGCGACGGCTTCCGCCTCGTCCTTAAACGTCAGCGTCGCGAGGACGGGGCCGAAGATCTCCTCGCGGGCGATCGTCATCTCCGGCTTCACCCCGTCGAACACCGTGGCTTCGAAGAACGCGCCCTTGCCGCCGACGGAAGCGCGGTGGCCGCCCGCCACGACCTTCGCCCCTTCCTTCCTGCCGCTCTCGACGTAGCGCTCGACGTTCTCGCGCTGCTTTTCGGAGACCAGGGAGCCCAGGCGCGTCTTGGGGTCGAGCGGGTCGCCGGGCGTCATTTTCTTCGCGCGCTCGGCGACCTTCTCGACCAGGGCGTCGTGCACGGACTCTTCGACCAGGAGGCGCGAGCCCGCCGAGCAGAGCTCGCCCTTGCCGTAGAAGATGGCGTTGATCGCGCCGCGGGCGGCGGCGTCGAGGTCGGCGTCGGCGAAGACGATGTTGGGCGACTTGCCGCCGAGCTCCATCGAGACCTTCTTGACGGTGCCGGCCGCCGCGCGGAGGATCGCCTTGCCGGTCTCCGTCTCGCCGGTGAAGGAGATCTTGTCGATGCCGGGGTGCTCGGCCATGGCCTGGCCCACGACGGCGCCGGGGCCCGGGATCACGTTGAAGGCGCCGGGCGGCAGCCCGGCGGACGCCAGGAGCTCGGCGAACATCAGGCAGGTCAGGGGAGTCGCCGAGGCCGGCTTCAACACGACGGAGTTGCCGAGCGCGAGAGCCGGCGCGATCTTCCACATGGCCTGGAGGAGCGGGAAGTTCCAGGGCGTGATGGCGCCCACGACGCCCACGGGCTCGCGCAGGGTCATCAGGAAGGCGTCCGGGCGCGAGGGGTACGTGTCGCCGTAGAGCTTGTCGGCGTACTCCCCGAAGTACGCGAGGCACTCCGCGGCGGCCGGCATGTCGATCTTGGCGGCTTCGAAGATGGGCTTGCCGTTGTCGAGCGTCTCGACGCGGCCGAACTCGTCGGCGCGGGAAGCGAGCGCGTCGGCCGCGCGCTTCAAGATCTGGCCGCGCTGCCGGGGCTTCATGGCGGCCCAGGGCCCCGACTCGAAGGCCCTGCGCGCCGCGGCGACCGCTTTGTCGAGGTCCTCGCGTCCGGCCTCGGCGACCTCGGCGAGCGTCTCGCCGGTCGCGGGGTTGACCGTGGCGAAGCGCTTGCCGGACGCGGCGGGAGAAAACTCCCCGCCGACGAAGAGGTCGGTCTTCACTTCCCCTTGAATCTCGGGACGCGCTTCTCCTGGTTGGCGGCGATGCCTTCCTTGGCGTCCTCGCTCTGGAAGAGAAGCTGCTGAAGCTCGCGCTCGACGGCGAGCGCCGACTCGATGGGCAGGTCCCAGCCCGTCTGGACCGCGCGCTTGATGCGGCCCACGGCCTTGGAGGCCTTGTTGGGCGGCACGAACTGGCGGGCGTAATCCAGGATCTGCTGCCACCAATCCTCGGGCGTGGCGTCGATGACCTGGTTGACGAGACCCATCTCGTGGGCTTCCTCGAACGAGAACGTGTTGCCCGTGACCATGAGCTCGATCGCCCTGGACTTGCCGACGATCTTTCCGAGGCGCGTGGTGCCGCCCGTGCCGGGCAGCACGCCCAGGGTGACCTCGGGCAGGCCGATCTTGCCCGAATCCTTGCGCGCGATGCGGAGGTCGGCGGCCATGGCGATCTCGAGGCCTCCGCCCACCGTATGGCCGTTGAGCGCCGCGATGACCAGCTTGGGCGTGTGCTCGAGGCGCAGGAGCGTCTCGTTGGCGTGCAGGCAGAAGAAGTACTTGAAGCCCGGCGTGACGGCGTTCAGCATCCCGATGTTGGCTCCGGCCGAGAAGAAGCGGTCGCCCTTGCCGCGCAGCACGATGACGTGCACGTCGTCGTCGAAGCGGGCTTTCAGGATCGCCTCGTCGAGCTGGCGGTTCATCGCGTAGGTGTAGGTGTTGGCCGGCGGGTCGTCCAGCTCGATGACGGCGATGCCGTCGGCGGCGCGGTAGCGGACGATCTCCTCCGCGTAGTCGGGGCTCGTCCAGTCGCGGGTCTTGGTGGGTGTGCTCATCGCTCTCGGGCCTCCTAGGAGCCGCGGATTCTATCAGGGGCATCCTCACGTCCCGTCGAGCCCCGCGTGGGATCCACCCAGTCTGAGGACCCGTCCGGGTGGTACTCCTTCTTCCAGATCGGGACCGTCGTCTTGATCCGGTCGATGGCGGCGCGGCAGGCGGCGAAGGCGTCGGCGCGGTGCGGGGACGTCGCGACGACGGCGACCGACGCCTCGCCGATCTCGAGAGGTCCGACGCGATGCATCATGCGCACCTGCGCCGCCGGCCACTCCCGGCGAAGGCCCTCTGCGATCTTGTCCATCTCGGACTCGGCCATCGGGCCGTAGGCCTCGTAGCGGATCCGGGTCGTGGCCCGGCCTTCGTTCTCGTTGCGCACGACGCCGATGAAAACGGCGACGGCTCCGTCGCTGGCGCGGGATTCGTGGAGCAGAGAGGGGAGGTCGATCGGGGAGGTGGTCAGGTACATGAGGAAATTCTGAATGGTGAATCGTGGATGGCGATCACGGCGAAGTTGGGACGGGGGATTTTGAACATGGCGAAAGGCGGGCCGGTTTCCGTCTCACCCCCCTGCCACCGGCGGCAGGAAAGCGACCTCGTCGCCGTCAGCCAGGGCCGTGTCGCCCGGGGCGTACGCGCGGTTGACGGCGGCCGGCGGCATGGACGGGAAGCGCGCGAAGTGGGGCAGGGAGGCAGCCAGCGCGGCCCAGAGGTCGCGAACCTTCGAGCCTTCCGGGAGGTCGAGGCGCTGCTCGTCGCGGCCAGCGGCCTCCCGAAACGAGGCGAAATAGAGGATCCGAACGGTCACGCCGGCCAGTCTACAGGGTCCGAAAAGGGCTGGAATTTGACCGACCGGTCAGTTAAACTCCCGGGGATGCGGCGCTCCTCTCCCGCGACCGAGGTGGAACGGCGGCTTTCGCTGCTCAAGGCCGCCTTTCGCGAGGTCGCGGAGAAGGGCTTTTCGGACGTGACCCTGGAGGACATCGCCGTGCGGGCCGGCGTCTCCAAGGGAGTCACGCTCTATTACTTCGAGTCCAAGGAAGACCTCTTCCGACAGCTCTTCGGCTGGCTCATCGACTCGATCCACGCGCGCATGCGGGAAGCCGTGGACCGGGCCGAGGATCCGGTGGCGAAAGTCCGGGCGCTGGTGGCGATCATCTTCCCTTCGCCCGGAAAAAACCGCGCGTTCTTCCGCGCCTACATGGACTTCTGCGGCCTGGCCGCCCGGAGGGAGTCCTTCCGTGCGATCGGCGAGCGCTTCTACGCGGGCTGCCTGGCGATCGACCGCGGCATCGTCGAGGACGGAATCCGGCGGGGCGTCTTCACGCTGCGCGACCCGGCCGAGGCGGCGGGCACGATGCGCGCGCTGTTCGACGGCCTGATGATGCGATGGCTGACCGAGAAGGACCTCGAAGCCGTCTTTGCCTCTTACCGCGAGCGCTGTGAGCGGGAGCTCCTGGCCTACCTCGTGAGGCCCGGCGCCCTCCGCGAGAGGGGGAAATCATGAGAGCGAGCCTCGAGACCCGCAAACCGCAACCCGATGCGCCCCTCGTGTGCCTCAACGAGGGCTGCTCTCGCCAGCCGCGGCCCGGCGAGCGCCTCTGCGAGACGTGCAGCCTGGAATGGTCGCTCTTCCGGCGCGAGGAGCGGCGGGGAAGGCTCCCGGCGCCACGATAGAATTCCTCCCAAAATCGGGAGGGCGCGGGTGGCATCCGAGCGGCTCAAGGGTCGTGTCGCTTTCATCACCGGCGCGTCGCGCGGCATCGGCGAAGCGATCGGCCGGGCCTTCTCGCGGGAGGGAGCCCGGGTGGCGCTTTCGGCCCGAGACGAGGTCGCCTGCCAGCGCATCGCCGACGATCTCGTCCGCGCCGGCGGCCAGGCCATCGCCATCGGCTGCGACGTGACCCTGCCCGTGTCGGTCTCGAGCGCGATTGCGGGAGCCATCGCCAAGTGGGGCCGCATCGACGTCCTCGTCAACAACGCGGGGCTGGGCGGCCCGACCCCCCTGGACGACCCGGACGACGCGCGCTGGAGCGCGATCCTGGCCACCAACCTGACGGCGGTCTTCCGGGTGACGCGCGAGGCGGCGCCCTTTCTCTCCCAGGGCGGCCGCGTCATCAACCTGTCCTCGGTCCTGGGCCGCTTCGGGGTCGCGGGCCTCGGGGCCTACTGCGCCTCGAAGCACGGCGTGATCGGCTTGACGCGCGCCCTGGCTCTCGAGCTCGCGCCGCGGGGGATCACGGTCAACGCGATCTGTCCCGGATGGGTCGAGACCGAGATGGCCCGCAACGGCTTCGAGAGAATCGGCAAGGAAGGCAGCATCGAGGCCGGCCGCGCGGTTGCCGCCCGGATGGCGCCCCTGGGGCGGGTGCTCGACCCGGGCGAGGTCGCCGATCTCGCGGTGTACATCGCGTCGGAGGACGCGCGCTCCTTGACGGGGCAGGCGCTCGTCCTGGATGGCGGGCAGGTGATGCCGTGAGAAGAGGAAGCGGGAAGCGAGAAGCGGGAAGCGAGAAGAAGAGGGAGCCGGGAGCGGGCATCTGATTCGGGCCGTCTTCTTCGACGCGGGCGCCACGCTCGTGCACCCGGACCCTCCCGTGGAGGAGGTCTACGGGCGGGAGCTGGCGGAGGACGGGTGTCCGGTCTCGCCGGGGGACCTCCACCAGGCGCTGTCGTTCGCCTGGGAGGCCGTGCGCAGCGAGGCCGACCCCAATCGCTACGGAGGGGTCCGGGGCGAAGGGGCGTTCTGGAGAGCGTTCCTCAATCGCGTGCGCGGCAGGCTCGACGGCGGCCGCGTCTCGGAAGCCGCGTTCGACCGGCTGGCCCTCCACTTCCGCAACCCGTCGTCGTGGGCGGTGTACCCCGACGTGGTCTCGACGCTCGACGCCCTCGCCCTGCGCGGATTCACGCTCGCCGTCGTCTCCAACTGGGACTCCCACCTGCCGCGCCTGCTCGAGGGACTGGGCCTCGTGGACCGCTTCGCGACACTCGCCGTCTCCGCGATCGAGGAAACGGGCAAGCCGGGCAGCGCGATCTTCCATCGCGCGTGCGCACGTACGGGCGTCGCGCCCTCGGAAGCCCTGCACGTGGGCGACTCGCTGGCCGAGGACTACGAGGGCGCCCGGGCCGCCGGGCTCGCCGCGGTGCTGCTCGACCGGCACGGTCTCCACCCGAGCGTGCCGGACCGGATCCAGAATCTCTCGGAGCTGACCTCGTCTGCTATCCTGCGGCCCGCCGCCTCATGAGCAAGCTTTTCCGCACGAAGCCGATCGCGGACTACTCCGATGGCGAAGGGCCGCAGTCTCTGCGGCGGGCCCTCGGCGCGGGCGACCTGATCCTGCTGTCGATCGGCGCGGTGATCGGCGCCGGCATCTTCTCCTCGATCGGCACGGCCGCCGTCGGCGAGATCCACGCCAACGGCGAGGTGGTGCGCATGGGCGCCGGGCCGGCCCTCGTGCTCTCGTTCCTGCTGCTCGGCGTGGTCTGCGGCCTCGCGGCGTTGTGCTACGCCGAGCTCTCCTCCATGATCCCGCAGGCCGGCAGCGCCTACGCGTACTCCTACGCGACGCTCGGGGAGTTCGTGGCCTGGATCATCGGCTGGGACCTGATCCTCGAGTACGCCGTCGGCAACGTGGCCGTGGCCATCGCCTGGAGCGGTTACTTCAACTCGCTGCTCTCCGGGTTCGGCGTCGCGCTGCCCGACTGGCTGACGCACGGCTATCGCACGGCGCTCCTCTCCTCGGACCCGGCCGTGCACGGTCTCTTGACGAGCGCCCCCCGGATCGCGGGCATTCCGATCCTCCTGAACATCCCGGCCTTCGTGATCGTGGCCTTCGTGACGTGGCTCCTCGTGATCGGCGTCAAGGAGAGCGCCCGGGCCAACGCCGTGATGGTCGGCATCAAGCTGCTCGTGCTGGCCTTCTTCGTGATCGTGGGCTTCAAGCACATCGACATGGCGAACTACCACCCCTTCGCGCCCAACGGCTGGCGCGGCATCCACCAGGGGGCGGCGATCGTCTTCTTCGCCTACATCGGCTTCGACGCCATCTCTACGGCCGCCGAGGAGACGCGCAATCCCCAGCGCAACATGCCCCGCGGCATCCTCGGGGGCCTCGCGATCTGCACGGTCATCTACATGATCGTCGGCGCCGTGGCGACCGGGATCGTGCCCTACAAGGAGCTCAAGGCCGCCGACCCGCTCGCCCGGGCGCTCGAGGTGGCGGGCATGAAGCAGGCGAGCTGGATCGTGTCGGCCGGCGCGGTCGTGGCCCTGACGGCCGTGTTGCTGGTGTTCCAGTACGGCCAGCCCCGGATCTTCATGGCCATGGCCCGCGACGGGCTGCTGCCCGGCTGGGCGGCCCGCATCCACCCGAAGTACCGCACGCCGCTCGTGGGGACGATCGTCACCGGCGTCGTGGTCGGCGTCGCCTCCCTCATCTTCGACGAGAACGAGATCTACGACCTGACCAACATCGGGACGCTCGCCGCCTTCGCGATCGTCTGCGCCGGCGTGCTGGTGCTGCGCCGCCGGCAGCCGGACCGCCCGCGGCCGTTCCGCGTGCCGCTCGTCTGGGCCGTCGCGCCGCTCGGCGCCCTGGCGTGCGTCTACACGATGGCCGGGCTGCCGACGGAAGCCTGGCTCCGGTTCGCCGTGTGGCTCGTGATCGGGTTCGCGATCTATTTCTTCTACAGCCGCAGCCACAGCCGCCTGCGGGCCTGATTCTGAGATTTCCGAATCTCCCGGTCGGTGCTACCCTCGCTTTCGGAGGTGTGGTGATGGCCCGAAGACTCTCCCTTGCGGTCCTGCTCGCCGGGTTTGCGGCCGTGCTTTCGGCGCAGGTGGCGACGCAAAAGTACGACTGGAAGCCCGAGAACGGCGTGCAATACGTCCACGTGGAGACGAACCACGTGGTGCTCTCCCAGCTCCAGTTCGACCTGGGGACCAAGATGACGCCCCTGCGCTCCTCGACGGCTCACGCGATCGCCCAGGTGGACAACAATGGCTTCATCCCGACGGAGGTCGGCGTCGCGATCGCGATCTTCGACGCGGCGGGCAACCTGGTCGCGGCCGGGAGCGGCGGCGTCAAGTTCGGCTACCTCTCGAAGGGGGAGCGCGACACGTTCACGATCAAGTTCCCGTACGTCTACCGGAGCCTCGACAAGGCGGCGACCTTCATCGCGACGCTCGAGACGCACGACAAGCCGGCCAAGCCGACGAAGGCGCCGAAAGCCGCCCCCACGCCCACGCCGGCCCCGAACTAGACGGCGAAGCCGCCCGGCGCCGGATAACTTCGCGAATGCAGCCTCTCGCGCGGATCTTCCGGCAACGGGCGCTGGTTCTGGCCCTGGCGCGGCGGGAGCTCGCGGCCCGCTACCGCGGCAGCGCTCTCGGGTTCTTCTGGTCGCTGGCGAATCCTCTCCTGCTGCTCGCGGTGTACGCCACGGTCTTCCGCTACGTCTTCGCGCCCCGGGCCGACGTCCGGCCCTACGCGCTCTTCCTCTTCGGGGGCGTGCTCGTGTGGGGGTTCGTCTCGGCGGCGCTGGCGGACGCCTCCGAGACGTTCCGGGTCAACGGGCCGCTTCTGCGCAAGACGACGGCCGCGCCCGAAGTCTTCCCGGCCGTCGCGGTGGCCGCGCGCCTTTCCCACCTGGTGCTGGCGCTGCCCGTGCTCGCCGCCGCCATCGCCTACGAGGCCTTCCGCGGCGCGGCGGCGCCGGGGCCGGCCGTGCTCCAGCTGCCCGTCGTGCTCCTGCTGCTTTCGGTCGCCGTCCTCGGCCTGGCGCTGCTCCTGTCCTCCCTGGCGGTCCACTTCGGCGACGTGCGCGACCTGACGGCCAACATCCTGACGCTCGCGTTCTTCCTGACGCCCGTCCTCTACCCGGCCGAGGCCGTGCCGGAGAGATTCCGAGGCCTGCTGCGTCTGAATCCCTTCGCGCCCTTCTTCTCGGCCCTTCACGACGCCGTGTTCTTCTTCCGCCCCGTGGCCGGTTCGGACTGGGCCTGGATGATGGGTGTCGCCGTCCTTCTGCTCCTCGCCGGCTCGGCGGTCTTCGAGCGGCTGCGCGACTCGATCGCCGAGGAAGCGTGAGATGAACGCCGCCGTCCGGGTCGACCACGTCACGAAGCTCTACCGGCGCTACGGACGGAAGAAGTCGGTCGGGAGCCTGAAGTCGGCGCTGCTGTCCGGGCTGGGAGCCCGGGCGCTGTCTCCGGACGACGCCGTCCCGGCTCTCGTGGACGTGTCGTTTACGGTCGCTCCGGGGGAGTCCCTCGGCGTGATCGGCGCCAACGGCTCCGGAAAGTCCACGCTCTTGAAACTGCTCGCGGGCATCTTCCGCCCGACGTCGGGACAGCTGGCGGTGGACGGGCGCCTGGCGGCGCTCCTCGAGCTCGGCGCCGGGTTCCATCCCGAGATCTCGGGCCGCGAGAACCTCGAGATCGGCGGCCTGCTCCTCGGCCTGACGCGCCGGGAGATCGCCGAGCGCTTCGACGCCATCGTCGCGTTTGCCGGCGTCGAAGAGTTCCTGGACGCGCCGGTCAAGACCTACTCGTCCGGCATGGCGGTGCGCCTCGGGTTTGCGCTCGCCGCTCACAGCGACCCGGACGTGCTGCTCGTGGACGAGGTCCTGGCCGTCGGCGACGAGGCGTTCTCGCACCGCTGCCTCGAGAAGTTCGCGGAGTTCGAGCGGGCCGGCAAGTCCCTGGTGTTCGTCTCGCACGACCTGCCTCTCGTCGCCCAGCGCTGCCGCCGGGCGATCTGGCTCGACCGGGGCCGGGTCGCTTTCGACGGGCCCTCCTCCGAGACCGTGGCGCGTTACCGCGAGAGCGTGGCGGCGGAGGAAGAGCGGCAGCGGCTCGGCGACAGATCGCCGCGTCTCCGGGCCGAGGGGCCTCCCGTTTCCGTGCCCGGGCGCGTGGGCAGCGGCGCCGCGTCGGTCGAGAGCGTGCGGCTCCTCGACGGCGCAGGCAAGCCGGCGGCCCGGATCGCCTCCGGCCAGCCGGCCGCGCTCGAGATGGAGGTCCGCGCCGAGAGGCCTCTGTCGGACTTCGTCTTCGGCTTCGCCATCCAGACGGTCTCGGGCGTCGCGGTGTTCGGCGCCAATACGGACCTCGACGGTCTGGTGGCCGAGGACTTCGGCGGACCGGCCTCCGCGAGGCTCGAGATGCCGGCCTGCGCGCTGGCGCCCGGGATCTACAGCGTGGATGCCGCCATCCATGCGCGCGACGGCTCTCCTTACGACTACCGGCGCGACGCGCTGCGGTTCGAGGTGACCGGGGACCGGCCCGTGGCCGGCGTCTGGAACCCTCCGCGGACGTGGCGCTTCGGCGGAGGCGTGCGCTGGAAGCCCGCGAGGTGATCGGAAATCCCGTCGGGCCGGTGCGGCTAAAATGGCTGCGCCGATGAGAAGCGCCTTCCTTCCGTTTGCCCGACCCGCCCTGGGGGAGGAAGAGATCGCCGAAGTCGTGGACACCCTGAAGTCCGGCTGGATCACGACGGGTCCGAAGGTCGAGCGCTTCACGGCGGCGTTCGCCGATTACGTCGGCGGACGTTACGCCGTGCCGGTCTCCTCGGCCACGGCCGGACTGCACGTGGCCCTGCTCGCCCTGGGCATCGGTCCGGGCGACGAGGTCATCACGACGCCGATGACGTTCGTCGCGACGCTGAACACGATCGTCCATTGCGGAGCGGTGCCGGTGCTGGCCGACATCGATGCGGCCACTTTGAATGTCCGGGTCGAAGAGATCGAACGGAAGATCACGAAGAAGACCCGGGCCATCGTTCCGGTGCATTTCGTGGGCCAGCCCGCGGACCTGGATCCGATCCTGGAGCTCGCGGCGGGGCGCGGCCTGGCCGTGCTGGAGGACGCCGCCCATGCGGTCGGGGCCGAGTACAAGGGGCGGCGCATCGGCTCGTTTCCGACGACCTCGGTCTTCTCGTTCCATCCGAACAAGAACATGACGACCGGCGAAGGCGGCATGATCGTGACCGAGGACGAGGAGGTCTTCGAGAAGGCGTCGCTCCTGAAGTTCCACGGCATGGACCGCGAGTCCTGGAAGCGTTTCGCGAAAGCCGGAAGCCCCCGCTACGACGTGGCCGTTCCGGGCTACAAGTACAACATGATGGACATCCAGGCCGCCCTGGGCCTCCACCAGCTCCGGCGCCTGCCGGGCTTTCTGGAGGAGCGCGAGCGCCTCGCCGGCCGCTACGGAGAGCTGCTGCGGGGCGTCACCGGCCTCCTCCTGCCGCAGCGCGTTCCGTACCCGATCCGTCACGCCTGGCACCTGTACACGCCTCTCGTGGACGTGGACCGGCTCCAGATCTCCCGCGACCGCTTCATGGAGGAGCTCAAAGCGCGCAACATCGGGACGGGCCTCCACTACACGGCGGCCCACGAGTTCTCCTACTACGCCTCGCGCTTCGGCTGGAAACCGGAGGACTACCCCGAGGCCCACTTCGTCTCGGAGCGCATCGTGTCGCTTCCGTTCTACCCGGGCCTCACGGATCAGGACCAGGACGACGTCGTGGACGCGATCCGCTCGCTCGTCGCGGAGGCCGCGGCGTGAAGGTCTCGGTCGTCGTCCCCGTCTACAACGAGGAGGCGAGCCTCGGAGAGTTCCTGAAACGGCTGACCGCAGTGATGGACGGCCGCGGCGAGCCCTACGAGCTCATCCTCGTCAACGACGGGAGCCGCGACGGGTCGCTCGCGATTCTGAAGGACTGGGCCCTCCGGCGAGCCGACCGGATTCGCGTGCTCGACCTCTCCCACAACGTCGGCCAGCACCCGGCGATCCTGGCCGGTTTCCGGGACGTCACGGGCGACGTGGCCGTCACGCTGGACGCGGACCTGCAGAATCCGCCCGAAGAGATCCCGAAGCTTCTCGCGAAGATCGCGGAGGGCTATGACGTCGTCGGGGGCGTGCGGCGCGGCCGGCAGGATCCGCTCTTCCGGAGGCTGGCCTCCGTGGCGGTCAACCGCCTGACCATGGCGATCACCCGCATGAAGCTCTCGGACTTCGGCTGCATGCTGCGGGCGTACAGCCGGGACGTCGTCGACGAGATCAACGAGTGCGACGAGGCCTCGACCTTCCTGCCGGCCCTGGCCCAGGGCTTCGCCCGCCGCCCGGTGGAGGTCGAGGTGGCGCACGCGCCCCGGGCCGCGGGGGAGTCGGCGTACTCGCTCTACCGCCTGATCCGGCTGAATTTCGACCTCATGACCGGCTTCTCGGTCGTCCCGCTGCAGCTCGTCAGCCTCCTGGGAACGCTCGTGGCCCTCGGGGGCATCGCCTTCGGCGCCTTCCTCTTCGTGCGGCGGCTCGTGGTGGGCGCCGAGGTCGAGGGTGTCTTCACGCTCTTCTCGATCCTCTTCACGGTGCTCGGAGTGGCCATGGCCGGCATCGGCATCGTGGGCGAGTACGTGGGGCGCATCTACCAGCAGGTCCGCGGCCGGCCGCGCTTCCGCGTGCGGGCGGCGTACGGCCTGGGAGCCGGCGGGACGCGCAAGGAGGCGGCGCGGTGACGAAGATCGCGGTCTTCGCGTACTCGGAGACGGGGCACGCCTGCCTGAAGCACCTGTTCGACCGCGGCGAAAACGTCGTGTTCGTCGGGACCCACGCGGACGATCCCGGCGAGACGGCGTGGTTTCCGAGCGTGGCCGAGCTCGCGAAGAGCCGGGGCGTCCCCCCGATCCTGATCGACGATCCCAACGAGCCCTCGCTCCTGTCGGCCGTGAAGGCGGCCGATCCGGAGCTCGTCTTCTCCTTCTACTTTCGTCACATGCTGCCGAAGGAGATCGTCGGGCTCCCGCGCCTCGGAGCGTTCAACGTGCACGGGTCCCTGCTGCCGAAGTACCGGGGGCGCGCGCCGGTCAACTGGGCGATCGTCAACGGCGAGACCGAGACCGGAGCGACCCTCCACGCCATGACGGCGAAAGCCGACGCCGGAGACATCGTGGACCAGGAGAAGGTCGAGATCGGCCCGGATGACAGCGCCCTCGAAGTGCAGCACCGGGTCAGCGCGGCCGCCGTCCAGATCCTGACGCGGCGCCTCGACGAGTTGAAGAGCGGCTCGGCTCCGCGCCGTCCGCAGGACGAGGCGCAGGCGACGACCTTCCCTCGCCGGCGGCCCGAGGACGGCCTGATCGACTGGTCCCAGAGCGCGAAGCGCGTGCACGACCTCGTGCGCGCCGTGACGCATCCCTTTCCGGGAGCCTTCACGAACGTCTTCGGCGGAGGCCGCGCGACGATCTGGAAGACGCGCCTGCCCAGCCTGGGAGCTCACGACAACTTCCCGGGGCAGGTCCGGCGCGAGGAGGGGCGGCTCTACGTGGCCTGCGGGGACGACCGCTATGTGGAAGTGCTCTCCCTGCAGCGGGAAGGCGGAGAGATCGTGCAGGCGCGGGACTTCCAGCTGAACCTCCGGGACACGCGATGAAGGTCCTGATCCTCGGGGTCAACGGATTCATCGGCAACGCCCTGACGGAACGGATCCTGTCCACGACGGACTGGTCGGTCTCGGGCCTCGACATCGGCAGCGACAAGATCGCTCCCTTCCTGGGCCATCCGCGGTTCACCTACCTCGAGGGCGACATCGCGATCAACAAGGAATGGATCGAGTACCAGGTCAAGAAGTGCGACGTCGTGCTGCCGCTGGTGGCGATCGCGACGCCGTCGCTTTACGTCAAGGACCCGCTGGCGGTCTTCCAGCTCGACTTCGAGGAGAACCTGCGGATCGTCAAACAGGCGGCCGGCTTCGGAAAGCGCGTGGTGTTCCCGTCGACTTCGGAGGTCTACGGCATGTGTCCGGATGCCGAGTTCGACGAGGAGACCTCGCCCCTCGTCTACGGGCCGATCCGGAAGCAGCGCTGGATCTACTCCTGCTCGAAGCAGCTCCTGGACCGCGTCATCTACGCCTACGGCGCATCGCAGGGCCTCGCCTACACGCTCTTCCGGCCCTTCAACTGGATCGGGCCGCACCTGGACGACGTGGACTCGCCCAAGGAAGGCTCCTCGCGGGTCCTGACGCAGTTCCTGCACAACATCCTCTACGGCCAGCCGATCCGGCTCGTGGACGGCGGCACGCAGCGCCGCGCCTTCACTTACATCTCGGACGGGATCGACTGCCTGATGACGATCCTGCAGAACGAGGGCGGCCGCGCCGACCGCGGGATCTTCAACATCGGCAACCCGGCCAACGACGTGTCGGTGCGCGAGCTCGCCATGCTCCTCATCGGGGCCGTCGCGGCGCATCCGGCGTGGGCCGAGAAGGCGCGCTCGACCCGGATTGTCGAGACCTCGGCGGCGGAATACTACGGAGAGGGTTACCAGGACATCATGACGCGCGTGCCCTCCATCCGCCGGGCCCGCGAGGTCCTGGGCTGGCAGCCCAGGGTCGGCATGGACGAAGCCGTCAAGCGCACCGTGGACTTCTACCTGACCAAGCGCCCGAGTCGATCGTAGGCCGGATGCCGCGCGTCGCCCTCAAGGTCGACTGCGACACCTACGTCGGAACGCGCGAGGGCATTCCACGCCTGCTCGACCTCTTCGCCAGGAAGGGCATCCGCGCCACGTTCTTCTTCACGTTCGGCCCGGACCGCTCGGGCCGCGCGGTCAAGAGGTTCTTCACGCAACCGGGCTACCTCGCGAAGATGGTCAGGAGCCGGGCAGGCTCGCTGTACGGCTTTCCCACCGCCCTCTACGGGACGCTCTTGCCCGCCCCCGTGATCGGCGAACGCTGCGCGCACGAGATGGCCGCCGTGGCCGCGGGCGGCCACGAGACGGGCGTGCACGCGTGGGACCACATCGGCTGGCACGACAGTCTTCCCCGCTGGACACTCGAGCGGGTCCGCGGGGAGAGCTCGCGCGCGCATGCCGCCTACGAGCGCATTTTCGGGCAGGCCGCCCGCGCGGCGGCGGCGGCCGGCTGGACGGTGACGCAGGCGTCTCTCGCCCTCGAGGAGGAGCGAGGCCTCCTGTACACGTCGAACACGCGTGGCGGCGAGCCGTTTTTCCCCGAGATCGCGGGCCGCGGCTCGGCGGTGCTCGAGATCCCGACGACGCTGCCCACCCTCGACGAGACCCTGGCCTGGGAGAGCCTGCGGGACGACGAGGCCCAGCGCGCTTTCTTTCGCGCCGCTCCCCGCGGCACCGAAGTCCACACGATACACACCGAGGTGGAAGGGCGATCGAAGCTTCCGCTCTTCACGCAGATCCTCGACGACTGGCTCGGCGCCGGCGTGCAGTTCGTGACGCTCCCCGAGCTCGCCCGCGAGACCCTGGCGCGCAGCCCGCGTGCGCCCGTGCGCCGGGTCAGCCGCGCGGCTCTGCCGGGGCGCGCCGGCTGGGTCGCGACCGGCTGGCCGCAAGACGCGGCGGCCGGGTAGGGGCTTCGCCATCCGTGTGCTAGCTTCGAGCGCGTGATGGGCTGGTCCGGCCAGAGAGTCCTGATCACCGGAGGCCTGGGCTTCATCGGCTCGAACCTGGCGATCCGCCTCGTGCGCGAAGGGGCCCGCGTCTCGATCTGCGACGCGATGATCGAGGGCTACGGGGCCAACTTCGCCAACATCCGGGAGATCCAGGGGGACGTCGAAGTCCAGGTCTCGGACGTTCGCGACGACAACGTCATGGGGCACCTGGTGGCCGGGAAGGACGTGGTCTTCCACCTGGCGGCGCAGGTCTCTCACGTCATGTCCCTCTCGAATCCCTTCCCGGACATCGACATCAACATCAAGGGGACAGCGTCCGTCCTGGAGGCCTGCCGCCGGCGCAGCCCGGAGGCTTTGGTGGTCCGCTCGGGGACGCGCGGGCAGTACGGCCCCGCCGTGGCCCTGCCGGTCTCGGAGGAGGCGCCGTCGGATCCGCGCGGGCTGTACGAGATCTCGCAGCTCTCGGCGGAGATGATCTGCCGCGCCTACACGCGCATCCACGGCATCCGGACCGTGCCCCTGCGCCTGACCAACGTGTACGGCCCGCGGGCCCAGATGAAGCACTCGCAGTTCGGCGTCGTGAACTGGTTCGTCCGGCTGGCTCTCGAGGGCCGGCCCATCCCCCTCTTCGGCACGGGCAAGATCCTGCGCGACTTTCTGTACGTGGACGACTGCGTCGAGGCGCTGGTTCGGGCGGCTCGGGAGCCTCGCGCGGTCGGCGAGATCTTGAACGTCGGCAACGATCGCGCGTCGACATTTCTCGAGGTCGCGAAGACCATCGAAGAGCTCCTGCCGGGGACCTCGATCGTGTTCACGGACTTCACGCCCGAGCGCAAGGCGCAGGAGCCGGGCGATTTCGTGTCCGACATCACGAAGATCCGCCGGCTCCTGGGTTGGGAGCCGCGGATCGAGCTCACGGAAGGGCTCCGGAGGACGATCGACTACTACCGGGACAGGCGGCCGGAGTACTTCTGACGGGTTAAGCTAGCCCGAGTCGATGATCCACATCCATCCGACGGCCCTCGTCGCGACCACGTCGGTCGGCGAGGGCACGCGCATCTGGGCCTTCTGCAACGTCCTTCAAGGCGCCGTCATCGGCAGCGACTGCAACATCTGCGACCGCTGCTTCGTCGAGGACGACGTGGTCCTCGGGGACCGCGTCACCATCAAGTGCGGCGTGTCGCTCTACAACGGCATCCGGCTCGAGGACGACGTCTTCGTCGGGCCGGACGTGGTGTTCACCAACGACGATCGGCCTCGGAGCGGCGTGCAGCTCCCGTCCCACCCGAGGACGCTCATTCGAGCCGGCGCGTCGCTCGGCGCCGGGTCGGTGATTCTGCCGGGCATCACCGTCGGGCGGCATGCCCTGGTCGGCGCGGGCTCCGTCGTGACGCGCGACGTGCCCGACTTCGCCCTCGTCTACGGAAACCCCGCGCGGCGCAGGGGCTCGGTCTGCCGCTGCGGCACGAGCCTGCATTTCGCCGCCGGGAAGGCCACGTGCACGTGCGGCCGCTCCTACGGCCTGGGGCGCGACGACGCGGTGACCGAGGGATGAGCGCGGCCCCGTCGCCCGGGCCTCCCCGCGTTCCGATGGCGGCGCTCGACGCGGAGTACCGGGCCAGGCGGAGTGCGATCGAGGCCGCGGCCCTCGCCGTTCTGGCGAGCGGGCGCTACATTCTCGGGCCCGAGGTCGAAGCCTTCGAGCAGGAGCTGGCCCGGTACCTGGGAGTCGGCTCGGTCGTGTCCTGCGGCAACGGCACCGACGCCATCGCGCTGATGCTCAACGCGGCGGGCGCGGGCCCCGAGGACGAGGTCCTGGTGCCCGCCAACGTCTGCGTCCCGGTTCTGGCGGGCGTGCGGCTCTCCGGCGCCCGGGCCCGCCTCGCCGACGTGGACGAGGCGACGCTGACGCTCGACGCGGCCTCGGCCGGGAAGGCCCTGACCGGACGCACCCGCTTCCTCCTGCCCGTCCACCTCTACGGCGGGGTCGCCGACTGCGAGGGCCTTGCGCGCCTCGCGGCCGATCGCGGGCTCGTCCTGCTCGAGGACTGCGCGCAGAGCCACGGCGCCGCTCTTGCCGGCAAGAAGACGGGATCGTTCGGCCGGGCGGCGTCCTTCTCTTTCTATCCGACCAAGAACCTCGGAGCCTTCGGCGACGGCGGCGCGGTCGCGACCTCGGACGCGGCGCTCTCCGAGCGCGCCCGGCACCTGCGCCAGTACGGCTGGTCCCGACGCGACCACGCCGACATGGAGGGCCGCAACTCCCGGCTCGACGAGCTGCAGGCCGCGATCCTGCGGGTGAAGCTCCGGTCGCTCGAGGAGGGCAACGCGCGGCGGCGCGCGATCGCCGCGCGCTACGACGAGGCGTTCGGCCGCCTGCCCCTGACGCTTCTGGCCGGCCGGCGGGAAGCCCTCGCGGCCCGGCATCTCTACGTCGTGCGCCACCCCCGCCGGGACGATCTGCGGCGGCATCTCGCCGAGCGCGGGGTGGAGACCGGGATCCACTACCCGCTCCCGCTCCACCTCCAGCCGGCCTACGCGTTCCTCTCGCACCGGCCGGGGGACTTTCCGGTCTCGGAGCGGGCCGCGCGGACGGTCCTGTCGCTGCCGATCCACCCGGCCCTGACCGACGACCAGGTCGGCGTCGTGATCGCCGCCGTCAAGGGATTCTTCGAGGCGGCGCCGTGAGCCGGCAGCTCGTTTCCGTCGTCGTTCCGGTCTACTTCAACGCCGCGTCGCTGCCGCGACTGGCCGAGCGGCTGCAGGCCGTCGCGGCCTCGGCGGACTACGACCTGGACGTCGTCTTCGTGGACGACGGGTCCGGGGACGACTCCTGGCAGAAGATCCTGGAGATCGCGGGACGATGGCCCGCCTGCCGGGGCGTGCGGCTGACGCGCAACTTCGGCTCGCAGATGGCCATCGTGGCCGGTTTGAAGGAGGCCCGGGGCGACGCCGCGGCCGTGCTCTCGGCCGATCTCCAGGAGCCGCCCGAGCTGCTCTCCGAGCTCGTGGCCGCCTGGCGCCGCGGCGCGACCGCGGCGCTCGCCATCCGGAAAAGCCGGCCGGAGCCGCTCCTCTCGCGCACGGGCTCGGCCTTCTATTACGCCACGCTGCGCCGGCTGGCTTTCTCGGCGATGCCCCAGGGCGGCTTCGACTGTTTCCTGATCGGCCGCCCCGCGATCGATTTCCTCGTCGAGAGCCGCGAGATCCACACCTCGCTGCCCGGTTTGCTGCTCTGG
>Ga0335082_10002370_pt1 | contig 20247 bp, 17 predicted proteins | sample Lox_Sample_41_FD_206718 | JGI IMG/M metagenome (GOLD analysis project Ga0335082, IMG submission 206718) | Soil microbial communities from Loxahatchee National Wildlife Refuge, Florida, United States - Lox_Sample_4.1 | ecosystem: Environmental > Terrestrial > Soil > Wetlands | place: USA...
GAAGATGTCCAAGTCGCTCGGCAACTCGCCCGACCCGCTGGACGTCATCGCCAGCTACGGCGCCGACGCGCTGCGCTTCACCATCGTGTCGCTCGCCCCGCCGGGTGAGGACGTGCGCTACGCGGTGGAGAAGACCGACCTGGGCCGGCACTTCGCCAACAAGATCTGGAACGCGGCGCGCTTCGTGATGATGAATCTCGACGGCGCGGTGACGACCGATCTGACGCCACGCGGCGACAGCCTGGGCTTGCCGGAGCGCTGGATTGTATCGCGCCTGCAGGCGGTGACCGACGAAGTGCGCGCCGCCTTCGCCGCCTTCCGCTTCAACGATGCGGCGCTGGCGCTCTACCAGTTCATCTGGCACGAGTACTGTGACTGGTACGTCGAGATCAGCAAGGTGGCGCTGTACGGCAGCGACGCGGCCCGCAAGCAAGAGGTGCAGGCGGTGCTGCTGCACGTGCTCGAGCAGGCGCTGCGCCTGCTCCATCCGTTCATGCCCTTCGTCACCGAGGAGATCTGGCAGGCGCTGCCGATGACGAAGTCGACCGACAGTCTCATGATCGCCCCGTATCCCACGGTCGACGTCACCCGCCGCGACGCGGCCGCGGAGGCCGCCATCACGCAGCTCATCGACGCGGTACGCAGCGTGCGCAACATCCGCTCGGAGCTCGGCATCCCGCCCAACGCCACGGTGACGATTCACGTCGCCGCCGACGGACGCGGCGGCCAGGTGGCCGCGATCGAGCCGTACGTCAAAGCCCTCGCCAAGGTCGGCACCGTCGACCTGTTGCGCAGCGGCGAGCGGCCGGCGGGCGAACCGTCGGCGCTCGTCGAAGGCCTCGGCGAAGTCTTCGTCGCCTTGCGCGGCGTCGTCGATGCCCTCGAAGTGCGCAAGCGACTCGAACGCGACCTGTCCAAGGTCGACAAGGAGCTCACCGGTGTCGAGGCCAAGCTCGGCCGCGCCGACTTCATCGACAAGGCCCCCGCCGACATCGTCGACAAGGAGCGCCAGAAGGCCGCGACGCTGCGCGAGCGGCAGACGACGCTGCGGCGCCATCTGGCGGTGCTAAGCGTGGAAGGCTGAATGAAAAGTCAAAAGGCAAGAGGCAAAGGGCAAAAGTACAGGGTCCCTGTCTTAACTTTTGACTTTTGCGTTTTGCCTTTTGCCTTTTGACCTTCCGTCTCCCCCGACCATGACCGTCTTCGATCTCCCCGCCGTGGATGATTTGGTGAGAGCCGCCCTCGCCGAGGATCTCGGCGGTGGCGACGTGACCACGCGGCTGACCGTAGCGCCGCAGACGGCGGCGCGCGCGGAAATCTCCGCCAAGCAGGACCTGGTGGTCGCCGGCGTACCATTGGTCCGCAAGGTCTGCGCCGCGGTGGGCGGCGACGTCGAGGTACAGGAACGGGTCGGCGACGGGGCGCGGTTGTCATCGGGCGACGGCATCGCTGGTCTCGCCGGCGCGGCGTACACGCTGCTCTCCGTCGAACGGGTGATCCTGAACCTCCTGCAGCATCTCTCCGGCATCGCGACGCTGACGGCGCGGTTCGTCAGCGCGGTCAGCGGCAGCAGGTGCCGCATCGTCGATACGCGCAAGACCCTGCCCGGCTTGCGTGTGCTGGAGAAGTACGCGGTGCGCGTCGGCGGCGGTTTCAATCATCGGCAGCGGCTCGACGACGGCATCCTGATCAAGAACAACCACATCACGGCAGCCGGCGGCATCGGGCCCGCCGTCGCCGCGGCGCGTGCCGGTGCGCCGCATGGCCTCAAGATCGAGGTGGAGTGCAGCAGCTTCGACGAAGTCGACGCCGCACTGACGGCAGGCGCCGAGATCGTGCTGCTCGACAACATGTCGGTGGAGCAGCTGCGCCAGGCCGTACAGCGCATCGCCGGCCGCGCGCTGGTCGAGGCGTCCGGCGGTGTCACGCTCAACAGTGTGCGCGCCATCGCCGCAACCGGCGTCGATCTCATCTCGGTCGGCGCACTGACACACTCGGCGCCGGCAGTGGACATTCACATGACGTTGTTCCTCGTATGATCAGCGCCGTCGCTCTCCACGATACGACCAGCTCTGACACCGGCGGGAAGCCGGTGCCACCTAGAAAAACCCATTGGGGGCCGACATCACCGGTGGCACCGGCTTCCTGCCGGTGCAGGCGCGCGGCAGCACACCCATGACTGTCGCCGCCGCACACGCCCCACTGGCGATCGACACCCTGCGCCGGGCGCGCGCGACGGCGCGGATCGGTGCGACCATTCACTACGTCGAGAGCGTCGACTCGACCAACACCCTGGCGCAGCGCTTGGCCGCCAACGGTGCGCCCGAGGGGACGGTCGTCATCGCGGAGACACAGACCAAGGGGCGCGGACGTCTGGGCCGCAGCTGGACGTCGCCGCCATTCCGCAACCTCTATGCCTCGATTCTCCTCCGCCCCCCCATTGCGCCAGCCGCCGCGCCGCTGCTGGCGCTGGTGGCCGGGGTGGCGACCGTCGAGGCCGTCGGCGATTGGGCACGCGCCGCGCTGAAGTGGCCGAACGACGTCGTCATCGACGGTCGCAAGGTGGCCGGCATCCTCGCGGAAATGGATGCCGGCGACGAACGCGTGCGGCACGTCGTCGTCGGCATCGGCGTGAATCTCAACAGCGCCCCGGAGGACTTCCCCGCCGACTTGCGCGACAAGGCGATCGGCTTGTGCACGGCAGCCGGCCAATCGATCGACCGGGTCGTCTTCACCGACCGTCTGCTGTCTCGTCTGGAGGATGCCTACGACTGTTTCGTCCGTGCCGGGTTCGCGGCGCTGCGTCCCGCCTGGGAGCGGCATTCCAGCCTGACCGGCTGTCGGGTACAGATCGACAGTGGAAGCGCCCGGCATACCGGCGTCGTCGCCGGCCTGGCAGAAGACGGCGCGCTGCTGCTGCACGATGACCAGGGAGCAACGGTCCGTATCATGGTGGGCGACGTCACCGTCGTCGACGGCTATGGTGAGGCCCGCAGGAGCGCTGACAGCTGACCGCTGAGAGCTGACGACCGCACCATGCTGCTCGCCATCGACGTCGGCAACACGCACACCGTCTTCGGCCTCTACGAGGGTCCGCAGCTGCGGCATCACTGGCGCTTGCAAACCAAGCGCGGCCGTACGGCGGACGAGTACGGCGTCCTGGTCGGCGATCTCCTGGAGGGCGTCGGGCGGCCGCCGATCGGAGGCATCGCCGTGTCGTCGGTCGTCCCGCCCCTCACCCAGGTCATCGAGACCTTCTGCCGCACCTACCTCAGGATCGTGCCGCTGCTGGCCGGGCCCGGTGTCCGCACCGGCATGGCGATTCGCTATGACGACCCCCAGCAAGTCGGCACCGATCGCATCGCCAACGCGGTCGCCGCCTACGAGCGCACCCACGACGCCACCATTGTCGTCGACCTCGGCACGGCAACGAAATTCGAGTACGTGTCGGAGCGCGGTGAGTATCTCGGCGGCGCCATCGCCCCGGGTCTGGGCATCGCGGCCGACGCGCTCTTCGAGCGGGCCGCGCGGCTCTACCGCGTCGAGCTGGTGAAGCCCAAGTACGTCATCGGACGCAACACGGTGCACGCCATCCAGTCGGGGCTCATCTACGGCTATGCGGCGTTGGTGGATGGCATGGTGGCGCGCATCCGTCGCGAGACCTTGCCGCGCGCGCGCGTCATCGCCACCGGCGGCTTCGCGCCGCTGCTGGGCGGCGAGTGCACCAGCATCGACGTCGTCGACGAGTTCCTCACCCTCGACGGATTGCGCTTGATCTACGAGCGCAACTCTGACCAGTAAGGCGGTACGCGAGGTTCGATCAGATCCGACGGCACGCAGAGGGACGCATGAGCCACGGAGTGTTTCTCGCCATCGACGTCAGCAACATGCAGACGGTGCTCGGGGTGTACGACGGCACGCGCCTGGAGCACCATTGGCGGCTGCAGACCGACAGCGAACGCACGGCGGACGAGTATGGCGTCCTCGTCCGCAACCTCCTGGCCGGCGCGTCCAACCCGCGCATCCGGGGGATCGCCGTCTCGTCCTCGGTGCCACCGATGACCCAGGTGGTCGACGACCTGTGCCGCACCTACCTCGGCGTCACGCCGCTGTTCGTCGGTCCCGGCGTGCGCACCGGCATGCCCATCCTCTACGACAAGCCGCAGGAGGTCAGCGCCGACCGCATCGTCAACGCCATGGCCGCCTACGAGCGGACGCGCGACGCCACCATCATCGTCGACTTCAGCACGGCAACGATCTTCGATTACGTGTCCGAAAAGGGCGAGTACGTCGGTGGCGTCATCGCGCCGGGCCTGGGCATCGCCAGCGATGCGCTCTTCGATCGCGCCGCCAAGCTCTATCGCGTCGAGCTGGTGAAGCCCAAGCACGTCATTGGGCGCAACACCGTGCATGCCATCCAGTCAGGGCTGATCTACGGCTACGTGTCGCTGGTCGACGGTCTGGTGGCGCGCATTCGAAAGGAGAACAAGGTCAACGCCCGGGTGCTCGCCACCGGTGGTTACGCACCGCTGTTGGCGCCCGAGTCGGAGACCATCGAGGAAGTGGATGAGTTCCTCACGTTGGACGGGTTGCGGTTGATCTACGAGCGCAACGCAGAGAGCTGAACCGGAGGCGATATGGCTGATGATGTGAAGGTGGTCCGTAGCGTCGGTGTGGTAGGCCAGGGAGGAGTTGGCAAGACCTCCCTGGCGGATGCGCTGCTGTTCGGCGCCGGCGTCGTGAACCGGCTGGGGCGCGTCGACGATGGCACGTCGAACTTCGACGTCGAGCCCGAGGAGGTGCGGCGCAAGCTCACGCTGAGCACTTCCTTCTACAGCTTGCCCTGGAAGAAGCACGACATCACCCTCGCCGACATGCCGGGTTACGCGAACTTCCTGCCTGACGCGTTGATTTGCATGCGCGCCTGCACCGGCGTAGTCTTTGTGCTGGCGCCGGCGGCCAACGAGATCCGCGTCGAAGCCGAGAAGATGTGGGCACGCGCCGCCGAGCTGAACCTGCCGGTGGTGGCCTTCGTCAGCCGCATGGACCGGGAGCGCGCCGATTTCCAAGCCGGCGTCGACGACCTGAAGAAGATCCTGGGCGCCAATCCGGTGCCGATCCAGTACCCGATCGGCGCCGCCGACGACTTCCGCGGTGTGGTGGATCTGCTCGGCATGCGCGCGCTCATCGGTCAAGCGGACGGCAGCCTCAAGGAGGAAGCCGTTCCGGCCGACCTGCGCGCCGAGGTCGAAGCCGCGCGCGAACGCATGATCGAAGCCGCCGCTGAAGCCAACGACGCGCTCACCGAGAAGTACCTCGAGAACGGCACCCTGAGCAACGAAGAGGTGGCGCAGGCGCTGCACGAGGGGACCTTGGCGCGGCGCTTCGTGCCGGTGCTGTGCGGCAGCGCCACCAAGGCCATCGGCATGCAGCCGTTGCTCGACGCGATGATCAGCTACCTGGCGTCCGCCGGCGATCTCGGTGCGCTCAGCGGGCAGGACGCGAAGATCAAAGAGCCGGTCGAGCGCCGGCCGGAAGCCGAGGACGTCTTCTCCGGGTTCGTGTTCAAGACCATCATGGACCCCTTCGCCGGCAAGCTCTCCATCTTCCGTGTGCTCTCGGGCAAGGTGGCCGCCGACTCCACGGTCCTGAACGTGAACAAGGACAGCAAGGAGCGTCTCGGGCATCTGTTCAAGCTCGCCGGGAAGAAGCAGACCCAGGTCGCGCACGCCGTCGCCGGCGAGATCGTCGCCGTGGCCAAGCTGAAGGACACGGCAACCGGCGATACGCTCGCGGACGACAAGGCGCCGATCCTCTACGCCGGGCTGACGCTGCCGCCGCCGGCAATCTCGTTCGCGGTCGAACCGAAGAGCAAGGGCGACGAGGAAAAGGCGGCGCAGGCGTTGCATCGCATGATGGAAGAGGATCCGTCGCTGGAGATGCACCGCGATCCGCAGACGCGCGAGCTGATTCTCTCCGGCGTCGGGCAACTGCACATCGAGGTCGTCATCGAGCGCTTGAAACGCAAGTACAACGCCGAGGTCGAGCTCAAAGCACCGAAGGTGCCGTACAAGGAAACCATCAAGGGGCGCGCCGAGGCGCAGGGGAAGCTGAAGAAGCAGACCGGCGGCCGTGGCCAGTTCGGCGACACGTGGCTGAAGGTGGAGCCGCTGCCGCGCGGCACCGGCTTCGAGTTCGTCGATCAAATCGTCGGCGGCGTCGTGCCGCGGCAATACATCCCGGCCGTCGAGAAGGGTATCCGCGAAGCTTTGAGCGAGGGCATCCTCGCCGGCTACCCGATCGTCGACGTGCGGGCCACCTTGTATGACGGCTCGTACCACGAGGTCGACTCGTCCGAAATGGCCTTCAAGATCGCTGCCTCGATGGGTTTCAAGACGGCGCTCGGCAAGGCCAAGCCGGTGCTGCTCGAGCCGATCATGTCGATGGAGGTCGTGGTGCCGGACGACGCCATGGGCGACGTCATCGGCGATCTGAACAGCCGCCGCGGCAAGGTCCTGGGCGTCGACTCCAAACCGGGCGGCCAGGTCATCCGCGCCCAGGTGCCGATGTCCGAGGTGCTCAAGTACTCGCCCGACCTCCGTTCGATGACCAGCGGGCGAGGCTCGTTCACCATCGCCTTCTCGCACTACGAGGAAATACCGGCGCACCTCGCCGACCGCGTCATCAAGGAGGCGGAGGCCGCCAAGGCCGCCAAGTCATGAGCGATGCCCCGCAGGATCTGCACGCCATCGCTGCAAGCGTCGAGCGCGGAGATGACCCCTACGTCGTGCCCGACGAAATGCTCGTCGAGCCCGAGCCGGATAAGCCGGTCAACAAGAGCCTGTACGCGCAGATCCTCGGCATGACCGTCGGCGAGCGCATCAAGCTGGCGCTCAAGGGAAACAAGGACGCGCGCGCCATCCTCATCCGTGACCCCAACCGCCTCATCCAGCAGTTCGTCATGCAAAACCCGCGCATCAGCGACGACGAGGTCGTGGCGATCGCCCGTAACCGCAACCTCGACTCGGAGATCCTGCGCAAGATCGGCGACCACAAGTACTGGCCGCGCAATTATCAAGTGCGCCTGGCATTGGTGACCAACCCGAAGACGCCGCTGGCCACGGTGCTGCACTACGTCAACTCGATCATGGAGCGCGACCTCCGACTGCTCGCCAAGAGCAAGAACGTCTCGGCGACGGTCGTGGCGCAAGCACGCCGCATGCTGGCGCAGCGCGGGCGCTGAGCGGCCGACTACTCCGCGAACTTGGTTTCGACGTCCCCCTTGCGCAAACGCTGCGCGATGACGATCTGCTGCACCTCGCTGGACCCGTCGTACACCCGGGCGACGCGCACGTCGCGCCAGATGCGGTCGATCATGTACTCGCCGCGGATGTAGCCGTTGCCCCCGAAGATCTGCATGGCGTCGTCGACGGTCTGCCAGGCGCTCTCGGCGGCAACCAGCTTGGCGGTGGAGGACTCGCGGATGGCGGGATCGCCGCGATCCAAAAGCCAGGCGCTGCGATACACCAGCAGGCGCGCGGCCTCGATGCGGGCGCTCATTTGTGCCAGGCGAAAGGCGATCGATTGGTGTTCGGCCAGCGGCTTGCCGAAAGTGTGCCGCTCCTCGGCATAGGCCAGCGCCAGCTCCAGCGCCTTCTGCCCGGCGCCGACGCAGCGCGCCGCCAGTGTCGTGCGGCCCTCGGCGAGCGTGCGTTTGGCGTAGTCGAAACCCTTGCCGTCCTCGCCGACCAGCGCCGCCGCGGGGATGCGGCAGTCGTCGAGCAACAGCTCCGAGATGCGTGATCCCTGGTGTCCAAGCGTGTCGAAGATCGAGCCGATGCTGAGGCCGGGGGACTCGCGGTCGACGAGGAACGCGGTGATGCCCTTGTCGGTGCGCGCGAAGAGCATGTACTGGTGCGCCAGCGGCGCGTTGGTGATGAACATCTTGCGCCCGTTCAGCACGTAGTGGTCGCCGCGGCGCTCGGCGCGCGTGGTCAGCGCGCCGGCGTCGGATCCGGCGCCGGGCTCGGTCAGCGCGAACGAACCGAGCCACTCGCCTTTGGCCATCTTCGGCAGGTAGTGCTCCTGCTGCGCGCGCGATCCGAAGCGCACGATACCGACGCACCCGATGCCGGTATGCACACTGATGAAGCTGGCCAATCCCCACGGCCCGCGCCCGAGCATCTCGTGCACCAGGGTCTTCTGCTGCACCGACAACCCGAGCCCACCGTACTCGGCCGGGATGCTGAGGCCGAAGAGCCCGAGCTGACGTGCCCCGTCGATGAGATGCTGCGGCATCTCATCGGTGCGATCGATCTCCTTCCAGCACTCGTTGGCTTGCTCCTCGACGAAGTCGCGCACCGATTGCTGCAGCAACACGTCGTCCGATGACAGGCTGAAATCCATGGCTCCTCCAGTGGGGCGTGAAGCGTATCTCGTGAAGCGTATCGCGGCAAACGTGCTTAGACGAGAGACGCTTCACGCTTCCCGCTTCCCGTTCTCTCACGGGGCCGGCGTCAGCCGCAACAGAATGGTCTTGCCCGACTCGTTGCGCGAGCGGCTGGGGCGGAAGAACCCCGCCCAGGCAATCCAGTACTTCTGCGAGTAGATCTCGCCCAGCCGATCGGCGAGCGCGCCGTCCTTGACGATCTCCGCCGTGGTCTTGATGAACGGGCCGTCCTTGCCCTGCACCGACACGAACATCGGGCTCCCGTTCTTGACGCGCTTGCCCTTGTGGCTGCTCGGGCTGGTGGTGAACCAGATGGCGTTGTCCATCCAGCCGAACCACACCGGCACCGGCGTGCTCCGCGAGCCGTCCTTGCGTTGCGTCGCCACGTAGATCTCCTTCTGCTGCTGAAGCTGCGCAACGAACTCGGGCGCGAAGCTGGCGCTCGGCTCAGCCATGGCAAGGCCCGAGACGCACAGCGCGGCGACGACGCCGGCTGCGAACGACATGCGAACGCGGGTGGCCTTCACGGGTGCCTCCTCTGGATGGGCAGCACCGTACCATTGCGCACCGGACGCGCAAGTCGCCCTCACCACTTGGCTCCGGCGGTGACGCGAATCGGGCGCTTGGCGTCGCGCTGCCGGCGCAGGAGCACGTACAGCGCCCCAGTCCCGCCGTCGCATGGCCGTGCGCTGGTGAACGCCAGCACCAAGCGCTTCCACTGGCCGCGCGCCAGCCAGGTGACGAGCCGACTCTTCAGCACCGGGACCTGGTCTTTTGAGTTGCGCCCGCGCCCGTGCACGATGAGCACGCAGCGCTTGCCGCTCTGGTAGGCCTGCAGGAGAAACGTCTCGACGGCGGGACGAGCTTCTTCGGTGGTCATGCCGTGCAGATCGAGGTGTGCCTGGTAGGCAAACTCGCCGGCGCGCAAGCGGCGTAGCAGTCGCGGGTCGAGGCCGTGCATCACGCCCTCGATGTGCTCGTCGGTGTCGCTGATGTCGAGGGGAACGGTCCCGGCAACGAGATCGCACAACTCGGCCAACGCCTCGGCATCCGGGCGCGTCACTTCGCGCGCCGGCGACGCGGGAGCGGGGCCGGCAACGCGCTCGCGCTCATGCGCCGGCAACGGCCGCACGTCCGCCATCGCATCGAGAAAGAGGCTCGTTGGATCGACCGGAGCCTCCTCCGGCGGCGGCGCGACCCGGGCCGGCGGCGCACTGGGTGGCGGGCTCGGCTTGCGGCCGGCGCGCTTCAGATCACGAAATGGCTGATGCATGAGTGCCGGTTCGGATGCTTGAGGAACTCCCGCACGCGTGCTGTGCCCCATGCCGCTCCTCTCCCCCACGTCATTTAGCGCCGCCCGCCAGCAGGCTGCAATAGCTGCGGCGCCAGCCCTAACTAAGGCGCCCGCGGCAGGCCCAGTACACGTTCGGCGATAATGTTGCGTTGGATCTCGGAGGTGCCGGCAAAGATGGTTCCGGCACGGTAGTACATGTACGACCGCGGCCAGCGGCCGTGCGCGACGGCGTGTCGGTCGCCGTGCACCAGCTGGCCGTGCACGCCGAGGACATCCATGGCGGCATCGTGCAGGCGCTGACTCATTTCGCTCCAGAACAGCTTGACCAGCGAGCTCTCGGGACCCGGTTTGCCGTGGCGCAGCAGCTGGGTGAGCGTGCGCCAGTTGTGCAGCTTCAGCAGCTCGACCTCCATCACGACCTGCGCGAGACGTTGCCGCAGCACCGGATCGCGCGCCGCGGCGGCGCCGTTGCGGCGGCGCGCCAACGCCAGCAGCTCGTCGAGGAGGATGCGGTGCACGACCAGCTGGCGCGCCGAGGTGCCGCGCTCATGGGCCAGCGTCGTCTGCGCGATCTCCCATCCATGATTGAGTGCACCGACGAGGTGCTCGACGGGGACGCGCACGTTCTCGAGGAAGACTTCGTTGAACTCCTCGCTCCCGGTCATCTGGCGCAGCGGACGGATCGTGATGCCCGGGCTGCGCATGTCGACGATGAGGAAGCTGATGCCCTTGGCCTTTGTGGCCGTCGGGTCGGTGCGCGCCAGCAAGATTCCCCACTGCGCGAACTGCGCATAGCTGGTCCACACCTTCTGGCCGTTGACGAGGAAAGCGTCGCCGACGCGTTCGGCCTTGCAGCGCAGCGCGGTGAGGTCGGAGCCGGCGTTGGGCTCGGAGAAGAGCTGGCACCAGATCTCCTCGGCGGTGAGGATCTTGGCCAGGTAGCGCCGCTTCTGCGCCTCGCTGCCGTGACGGATCAGGGTCGGCCCCACCAGGTTGACGCCGATGCGGTTGATGATCTCCGGAGCCTGGGCGCGCGCCATCTCCTCCTGGAAGAGATAGTTCTCGATCACGCTGGCCCCGCGACCGCCGAACTCCGCCGGCCAGTGCACCCCGACCCAACGGCCGGCCGCCAGCCGGCGTTGCCAGTCGACCAGGTACGCAACCTCTTCGGCGAGCGTCTCGGGCTCCGCAACGGTTCGCCGTTGATGCACAACCAGCCAAGCGCGCAGCTCGGCGCGGAACGCTTCCTCGGTTGGGGAGAAGGACAGGTCCATCAAGTCGCATCGAAGGTGGCACCGGCATCTTGCCGATGCGCCAGCGAGACCCCGGTGCCACCAAGAGTGCGGCGCGCCATCAGATCGCCCCTTCCTGCCGCAAGCCGGCGATCTCGTCGTCGGACATGCCGAGCAGCGTCTGCAGCAGCTCGTCGGTGTCGGCGCCGAGCGGCGAGGTCGGCTCGTAGCGCGGCGCGAGGTCGTCGATCTTGATTGGGCACCCCACCTCGCGCAGCGTGCCGAATTGTGGATGTTCGACGGTGACGACCATGTCGCGCGCCAGCACCTGTTCGTCGCGCAGTGCCGCGTCGATGGTGTTGACCGGGGCGCAGGGCACATGGCCGCGCAACGCATCGAGCCACTCGGCGGTGGTTTTCGATTCCATCACGCGCTGCAGGACTGGGATCAGCTCGCCGCGATGCGCGAAGCGGTCCTGGAAGGTGCGAAAGCGCGGATCGTCGAGCAGGCGGCCCAACCCCATGCGGTGCGCCAGGCGCTGCCAGAACTTCTCCTTCATGCACATGATGAACAGGTAGCCGTCCTTGGTGCGGAAGTTCTGCGACGGCACCAGCGTCTGATGCGCCGAGTCGTGCTGGCGGTTCAGGCGAAAGTCGTAGTTCAGGTTCCAGACCGCGAGGTAGTTGAGCATGGAGACGGCGGTGTCGAGCAAGCTCACGTCGACATCGCAACCGACGCCGGTGCTGCGGGCGCGCAGCAAGCCGATGAGCAGGCCGACGGCGGAGGTGAGGCCGCCGGAGAAGTCGACGATCGACACGCCGCAGCGCGTCGGTGGGCCGTCGGGATCGCCGCTGAGGCTCATGAACCCCGCCATCGCTTGCACGAGAAAGTCGTAGCCGGGGTCGGCGGCACGCGGGCCCGTCTTGCCGAAGCCGGACAGCGAGCAGCACACGACGCGCGGGTTGACGTCCTTCAGGCTGGCGTAGTCCAACCCGAGCTTCGCCGGCAGATCGCCGCGCGAGTTGGCGTACACGGCGTCGGACACCTTCACGAGGCGGTGCAGCAGGTCGCGGCCGTGCGGCGCGCGCAAGTTGAGCGTCAGTGACTTGGCGTTGCGATTCATCGACTGGAAGTACGGGCTGTCGCCGACGCCGGCGAACGGCGGGACGGTGCGCGCTTCGTCGCCACCGATCGTCGGGTCTTCGACCTTGATGATCTCGGCGCCGAGATCGCCGAGCAGCGTGGTGGCATACGGCCCGGCACCAAGTTGCGTGAAGGCGAGGATGCGAACGCCGGAGAGGGGCAACGCGGCCATGCGCCGTGTCTACTAAACCCGACGCAGCGCTGCAAAGCAGTGGAGGGGACGCGTACGCGGCCGGAGCGCCATCACCCGGGCGCGGGGACACTCAGCGCCGCTTGCCCCCTGCTCAAACGTCGGCTCGTCGCGCTGAAGTGGCGTGGTGTCTGTGAGCTCCTGACCTTTGTCATGCGATTCGCCAGCCTCGGTCATCCGCACCGGAGATCTCTTTCACTATATGCCGGCCACGAAGGAGGCTGCGACATGCACAGTGGACTCATTGCCGGACTTGCAATAGCGGTGGTTGGTATCGTCGTTGTGATTCTTCCTGTCGTCATGCAGCGATACCGCGCGGCGCGGGGGAAGTGGATCGTCGAGTGCCCGGAGACCGAGGCGGCCGCCGACGTCACTATCGATGCCAAGCATGCCGCCTTCACTGCTGCCTTGGGCTCCTCGGACATCCGAGTCGGCGCGTGCTCGCGCTGGCCCGAGCACAGCGGCTGCGACCAGGCCTGCGTGCGGTAGTCCACGGCGCGCCGAGCCTACGCTCGGCGCGCGAGGGCGGCAGTCACCGCCGGCTGCAGGCGCTGCACCGTCGCCGCATCGATCGTCAGCTGCTCGGTGACCTGGGCGACGGTTTCGCGGGTCTCGTCCGCGGTGCGGGGAGCCAGGAACGCGCGGACCTCGGTAGCGGTCGGCTCGCAGGTCAGCTGACCGAGGGCGCGAATGAGGTTCTGCAGCAGCATCGGATCCATCAACCGGGCCAGCTCGTCCCAGCGGTCACGGACGAAGGCCCACGCCGCGGCCCGTGAGGCGCGGCGCCCGAGCAAGCCGGCAAGCAGGAACGTGCGGTCCTGCGCCCGCACCTCGTTGCTGATCGCCAGATCGAGGGTACGCTGGATGAGCGCCGGCACTTCAAAGGCGGCGAGCGACAGCAGGAAGCGCTGCTCTTCCTCGGGATCGGTGGTGGCGGCGCGCTTGCGCTCGAGGTAGCGGTCATACAACGCGGCGTCGCCGTCGCGGGCGCTGACGCCGGCGACCACCGACGCCAGGTTCGGATCGAGCGAGCCGCGATCGCGCAGATATCCCTCCAGTCGGCGGCGCGCCTCGCTGCGCACCGCGGGGTCGCGGGCGATGCCGCCCAGCGCGCCGAGGACGGCGGCGCGTTTGAGGCGCTCATCGACCGGCTCGTCGGCGCGCGGCTCCCATCCCAGCATCTCGAGCTGCGGCCGGTAGTACGCCGCGACCAATCGTTCGAAGGCCTCGCGCCCGTCGTCGGCGATCGCGTGGGTGCTGAGCCAACCCAGGTGGTCGGTGGTCGCCGCCACCACGGCACGGTCGGTCTCGCTGCGGTACCCATCGAGCAGGGTCAGGAACTGCTCGATCGACACCGCGCCCGCCTTGAGCAGCGCCCATTGGTTGTCGATCAGCATCAACCGCTCATGCGGCGCCAGGGCGCTCTGCACGGTCGCCACCAGCGCCTGCAACGAGGCGTCGTCCATCGTGAACCGATAGAACCCGCCGGCACCGCCGTTCGGGAAGAACCAGCGTGCGTCCGCCAGCGTCACTTCCGCCGCGGCTTCGTCGAGGAGCACGCGTTGTTCCTGTACGCCCGTGGCGTTGCCGAACTTGATCACCAAGGGCACGGGCCAGGTCTGCGGCGGCTGCCCCGCGGACGCGCGCGGATCCGCAAAGAAGCGTTCCTGGCGTAGCGTGACGCGCAGGTCCGCACCGGCCCGCCGGGCACTCGCGTGCACCACCGGATGCCCGGGCTCCTGAATCCAGGCGCTCGCGATCGTCGCGACGTCACGACCGGACGCCGTGCCGAGCTCACGCCAGAAGTCGTCGGCGGTGGCGTTGGCCTCACGGTAACGGTTGAGGTAGCTGCGCACGCCGGCACGAAAGGCATCGGCACCAAGAAACCCTTCGATCATGCGGACGACGCCGGCGCCCTTCCAGTAGGTGATCACGTCGAAGCGTTCGGTGGCCTGTTTGGCGTTCTTCACTTCGAAGGAGATCGGATGGGTCGACACCAGGGCGTCGAGGTTGAAGGGGCGCATGAGCGTCGCCACGAAGTCACGCCACATCCCCCATTCCGGCATCAGGTCGGCGACGACCTTGTAGCCGACGAAGGTGGCGAACGACTCGTTGAGCCAGAGATCGTTCCACCACGCCATGGTCACCAGGTCGCCCCACCACATGTGTGTCAGCTCGTGCGCCGCGGTGTAGAAGATCCCCTTCAGCGCGTGCGTCGAGGCGCGCTCGGCGTCGGCGGCGATCGCGGTGAGACGATAGGTGATGGCGCCGGGGTTCTCCATCGCGCCGGCTTCGAAGTCGGGAACGCCGATGGCATCGACCTTGGTGTAGGGGTACGGGATCGCGGTGTATCCCTCGAGGTAGTCGAGCGAGCGCACGTGCGCATCGCGCGCATAGACGCCCTTGTCGGCCAAACCGCGCGGCAGCACGACGCGTACGGGCACGCCGCTGGGCGTGGCCGCGACGGGGGTCGCCTCGAAGGGACCGACGCAGTACGCCACCAGGTACGAGGAGATGGGCGGCGTCGTCGTGAAGCGCACTTCGGCGCGGCCATCTTCGAGAGTGCGGCTCCGTTCTACCGGGCCGTTCGACACCGCGACCAGGTTCGGCGGGATCACCAGTGTCAGCGTGAAGCGCGCTTTGAACTCCGGCTCGTCGAAGCACGGGAAGGCGCGTCGCGCGTCGGCCGCCTCGAACTGCGTGGCGGCGTACCGGGCACCATCCTTCTCTGAGCGGTAGAAGCCGCGCAGACGTTGGAGGATGTCGCCGGCGCACTCGATCTCCACGACGGCCGGACCCGGCGGGAGCGGCTTGGGGAGCTGGAGCGTCACCGTTTCGGCCTCCGGGTTGCAGGACACCGTCGCGGTCAGCGTCGTGTCCGCCGCCACCACCCGGGCGGCACGAATGTCGAGATCCACGGCGTGCAGAATCACCGCAGCGGTGGCGCGGCGCACGTCGACGTCGATCCGCTCGGTGGCGCTGAAGTGCCAGCGTTCGAGGTCGACCTCGATGCGGAGATCGTAGTGCGATGGGAGCACGTCCTTCGACAAACGGAAATTACGGTCACTCATGTCGTCCTCATGGGCGCTGCGCGCAGGCGTCCCTCAGCGCGACGCGGGGCTGGCGACCGGCGGGGGCGCGATGAGCGCAGCCTGCAGCGGCCCGATCAACGGCGCCGACAGGTCGAGCCGCAGCGGCGTGATGGCGATCGCACCGCGTTGCACTACTTGCATGTCGCCGTCCGCGGGCGTCTCCAGCGCCGTCAGCGACTGAAAGCGGTGCAGGTAGCCGCCTTCGGGTCCGGGGACAAACAGCGGTCCGTAGCGCGAGCGGGTGAGGCGGGCTATGACGCGCGGCGTCGCCGGCGTCACGTCGGCCGGCATGTTGACCGAGATGGTATCGATCTCCGGCGGAACCCCTTCGCGCAACAGTGCCGCGACCATGCTGGCGGCAGCCTCGGCTGCTGCCGCCGGCCGCTGGCCGAGCGCGGCGATGCGCTGCACGCCGGCGAGTCCGTAGGCGTCGTTGGGGATCGCCATGGAGAAGGCGATCGACGGCACGCCGGCAATCCAGGCTTCGAGCGCGCCGCCCACCGTACCGCTCGACAGCAGGAAGGCGAGGCCGAAGTTGAGGCCGAGATTGATGCCCGACACCACCAAGTCGGGCGGCGTCGAGAACAGCGTGTGCACCCCGAGACTGACGCAATCAGCGGGCGAGCCGCTGACGGCGTGCATGGCGATACCCTCGCGTTCGGTGGCGTGTACCTGGACGACCTCGAAGCGCGTAATTGCCTTGCCGATCCAGCTCCGCTCGGTTGACGGCACCACGATGCGCAGCTCGCCCATTGGTTGCAGCGCGCGCGCCAGTGGCACCAGGGTAGGCGATTCGATCCCGTCGTCGTTGGTGATCAGGATGATCGGCATCGGGCGGCCTCACCCCACCATCGTCAGACCGCCGCTCACGCTGAGCACCTGGCCGGTGATGAAGTCTGCATCGGGTGACGCGAAGAAGGCGACCGCCGCCGCGACCTCGTCGGCTGTACCCAGACGGCGGAAGGGAATGGCGTGGGTCATCGCCTCGATGATGCGCGCCCCCTGCGGGCCGGCGGTGACCTCGCCCAGTAACGGGGTGTCGGTCGGGCCGGGACAGATCACATTGACGTTGATCCGGTGGCGCGCCACCTCGCGCGCCAAGGTTTTCGAGAACGAAATGATCCCGCCCTTGCACGCCGCATACACCGCCTCGCCAGTGCTGCCGACACGGGCGGCGTCGGAGCTGATGCTGATGAGCTTGCCGCGACCGGCCGCAATCATGTCTTCGAGTACGGCCCGGCAACAGTGAATCGGTCCCTTGAGGTTGATCCCGATCAGGGTGTCCCAGAGAGAGGGATCGTTCTGCATGAACGGCTCGATGCGGTCCCATCCGGCGTTGTTCACCAGGATGCTCACGGGGCCCAGGGCGTCACGAACCGTCCGCGCGGCAGCCTGCACCGCGTCGAAACGGGCGACGTCGGCCCGCACCGCGACGGCCTGGCTGCCAGCGGCGCAAATCAGCTGCTCGGTCTGTCTTCCCTTATCGAGGTCGATATCGGCAATGCCGACCCGCGCTCCGTCGGCGGCCAAACGGCGAGCGATGGCACGTCCGATCCCGCTACCAGCGCCAGTCACTAGCGCGACCTGTCCCTGCAGTGGCTGCATCGCGGGGCACCATAGCCGGGCACACGACGGTGGGCAATTCGCACACAGCCGGCCTTGCGGCGCACGGCCGCGGCAGATCTTTGACGAGAGGGCGCGCCCCGACAACGTTGCGGCCGGTTTCCGCGCACGCCCAACCGGGCGAATTGATGGAAATGTCTCATTAGAGCTGTGGCATTTGCGTTGCTGCAATGGGGGCGGAGCTGTTTGCCGATGTCGGCCACACCAGTGACGTTCGATAAGAAGCGCACCGTTATCCTGTTGCGGTCGGTGGTCGTGGTATCAACCAGCTACCTGATCCTGTTCGGGGGAAATGGGCTCAGCTTCCCGAGCATCGTCTACATCCTGGCGCTCATCCTCAGCAACATTGCCTTGGTGCTGAGTCCGCGCGACTGGTTCCACGAGCCCAAGTTCTCCGCGGCCTTGCTGCTCGCCGATACCGCCGTTGTGCTCATTGGTCTCTATCTGACAGTGGGCTGTTTCTCGCAGGACTTCTTGATCATCTACTTCTTCACGATCTTCCTCACGACGGCCACCTCGAGCATCGCCCAGATCGCCACGGGTGCCGCGATGATCAGTGGGCTGTACGGATACTGGCTCTGGCTCACGTCGGCGCATGTTCTGGGCCCGGGGGAATGGCTGCGTCTGCCCTTCTTTTTCATCGTTGCCGTGTTCTATGCGTATGTCACCGAGGAAACCAAACAAGAGCGCTACCGTCGCGAGCAGGCGGAACGTGAGAACGAGCACCTCCGCTTCCTGCTGCAACTCGAGGACGCATTCTCCCAACGCGCGGCAGCCAAGGAGATGGTCGATCACGTCGGCTCTCTGGTCGAGGCGGCGTTTCCGCGGTTGCGATGCGCCGTGCACTCGGAGCCCATCCTGGAGGCGAGTCACGGTACGGTCTTCCTGCTGCATTCACACGACCGGACCTATGGCGCGCTCCAAGTTGGCACCCACGACGGCTCGGCCCTCGGTCCCGAGGAGAACCAGTTCTGCAAGGTCGTCGCGATGGTCGTCGCCAACGCCCTGTATGCAGCGGAGCAGATGCGCGCGGCACAGGACGGGACGCGTCTCAAGGAAGAGTTCCTCGCCACGCTGTCCCACGAGCTCCGCAGCCCGCTGCACTCGATCCTCGGCAACGCGGACATCATTGCCGAAACGTTGCAGCACGCGCCCGATGCGTTCACTCGAGAGAGCATCGACCGGCTACGGGCCAGCGCGTGCCATCTGCTCCATCTCGTCGAAGAGATGCTGTGCTTCGCTGAGCTGCGAGCCGGCAAGGGGGCACTGGTGCTGGAGCCGGTCGACCTCCGCGAGCTGTTCGAGCAGTTCCGCTTCCTGATGACCAACCAGCTGGCTGGCCGGCCGCTGCGCTTCGAATGCACCGTGGCGGCGGATGTGCCGCAGCTCTTCACTGATCGACGCAAGCTGCAATTGATCGTCAACGCCCTCTTGAGCAACGCCTCAAAGTTCACCCAGCAAGGCCTCATCCGCCTCAGCGCGCAGCGTGCCGGCGAAGATGCCGCCGAGATCGTCGTGCAAGACACGGGCATCGGTCTCGATCCAAACAACATCGCCCCCATCTTCCAGGAGTTTCGCCAGCTTGATGGCTCGTTGAAGCGCCGCTTCGAGGGCATTGGGCTCGGCCTGGCGCTAGCGCAGGAACTGGCCATCGCCCTGGGCGGCCGGGTGGAGGTCGAGAGTCAACCCAACCGCGGTTCAACCTTTCGGGTCCGCGTTCCCTTGGACAGCCGGGCAACCTCGGCTCCCAAGTTTGTCGTTCCCGCATTGGGCTGGCAGGCGGCTTCCTGAGCACCCGAAACGCTACGTCTCCCGCAAGCACGGCACCCTGACGATATCCAGCGAAACCGGCTCGACAGCCGACCGCAGTCGCTCGACGTCTCCAGTGACCCCGGCGACAAAGTCGGCCAACGCCAGCCCGGCGGCGACAGGCCCGAACGCTCGCACGGATTGGCTGCCTCTGGTGAGCAACTTGAGCGCACCACCCCGCAGCCCGGACTCCACCTTCGCGTATCCCGCCGCAATCTGCACCAAACCCTGCAGCAGCAGCTTCTCCGGCCCCACTGTCTCGAGCCAGAGCTCTTCCCAGATCTCGTGGGCAGTAAAGAATTGGCCGGCATTGAACGCGTCAACGCCCCGCTGCAGACGCTCATCCATCCGGCCGAGCCTATAGCTCAAGCAGAGACCGGCGCCACCCGCCTCGCTCAGGCGCCCCAGGTAGGCGTTGCCGGAACGTCGCCAAACGTAGTACGGAAGAACTCCGCACCGGAGGGACGATGAACGAGCTACTCGGCCGCACCTTGATCGAGATCACGGAAAGCCTGCGCGCACGTACGCTGTCACCGGTGGAGCTGATGCGGGCCGTGCTCCAACGCATCGAGGAGACGCACGCCGACCTGAACGCCGTGGTGGCGATGCGCGACCGCGACGCGCTCCTGCGCGACGCGCGCGCGGCGGAAGAGCGTATCGCCCGTGGCGAAGCTCGGCCGCTTGAGGGCGTACCGCTCGGCGTCAAGGACCTCGAAGACGCCGAGGGTCTCGTCACCTCGCACGGGTCGCTGCCGTTCCGCAACCAAGTGGCGCAGCGCGACTGCACCCAGGTCGAACGGCTGCGCGCCGCCGGCGCCATCGTCGTCGGCAAGACCAACGCGCCGGAGTTCGGCTACACGGCAATCACCAAGAACCTGGTCTACGGAGTCACGCGCTCGCCATGGAACCTGCAGCACTCGCCGGGCGGATCGAGTGGGGGATCGGCGGCCGCCATGGCGGCCAACGTCCTGCCGCTGGTGACCGCCAGCGACGGCGGCGGCTCGATTCGCATTCCCGCCAGCTTCACCGGTACCTTCGGGTTGAAGACGTCGTTCGGCCGCATCCCACGCGGTCCGTTTTCGCATTGGGACTACGGCGACACCGCAGTGGCCGGCCCGCTGACCAAGACGGTCGAGGACGCCGCGCTCTTCCTCGATCAGGTCGTCGGCGCATCGCCGCACGACCCCAACAGCCTGCCGCACCCCGGCCTCTCCTACCTTGGCGCCGTGCGCAGCCCGCTGCCACACAAGCTGCGCATCGCCTACTCGCCGGACCTTGGCTACGCCGTCGTGCAGTCGGACATCGCCGCCGCGGTGGAAGCCAACGTCAAGGTGTTCGAACAGCTCGGACATTTCGTCGAGCAGATTCACGGCGGTCCCCCGCAGCTCGGCCGCGACTGGGCGATCCTCGGCGCC
>Ga0335082_10002372_pt1 | contig 20239 bp, 5 predicted proteins | sample Lox_Sample_41_FD_206718 | JGI IMG/M metagenome (GOLD analysis project Ga0335082, IMG submission 206718) | Soil microbial communities from Loxahatchee National Wildlife Refuge, Florida, United States - Lox_Sample_4.1 | ecosystem: Environmental > Terrestrial > Soil > Wetlands | place: USA: Florida...
AAACGGTGCGCAGGATTTCATGCCGCTGAACGACCCTCCGAATGGCCTCGCGAAGCTTCTTTACATCGAGCGGACCCTCAACCACGACCTCGCACTCAGCCCAGAACGGAGCCACGATACCGGCCAGCTGCGACCAGGTTCGCTCCTGTTGGATGGAGAGGCGAAATCCTGCCACTACCTGTTTGCTCATCTGGGCCCTGATCTCCTTCGTATCTTTCCTTAACTAAGCGATTTGCGCTTGACCGTCTTCAGTTTCTGAACGCTCAGTTGCTGAAACTCCTTATGCTGTGCGACTCGATGCTTCTGCTCTTCGTCGGCAACCACCGCAATCAATTCGCTCAACCGCAGCGACGGACTGGCTGTGGCCCGCTCGATGATGAGTTGGTACATTGCTGCCATGCGCGCTACGGTCGTGGCGTCGAATAAGTCCGGATCATAGAGCCACGAACCGGCGACTCCCTTGTCCGACTCGGACACAAAAACTGCCATGTCAAATTTGGAGGGCAAATCTCCCAATGGGAACTGAGTAAGTTCCAATCCTGGCAAGGGAGATACCACACGTGGAGTATTCTGCTGCACGAACAGCACCTGCACCAGGGGATTGTGACTGAGGCTGCGCTCCGGTTGCAGCTCTTCCACCAGCTTGTCGAAGGGCAGGTCCTGATGGGCGTAAGCTCCCAGGGCAACCTCACGCACCCGATGCAACAACTCAGCGAATGTCGGGTCGCCGGATAGGTCTGTGCGCAGCGCCAACAGATTCACGAAGAACCCGATCAGCGCCTCGGTCTGCGTGGTGGTGCGGTTCGCCAGGTCAGTGCCGAGCACGATGTCAGGCTGCCGGGTGTAATGCAGAACCAGTGTCTGGAATGCGGCCAGCATAGTCATGAAGGACGTGCCGCCATGCTGTCGGCTTGCCGCACGAATGGCGTCGGTCAGGCTGGCGGAAAGCAGGAAATGGTGTATTGCTCCCCGATACGCGGGACGTTGCGGCCGTGGCCGGTCCGTCGGCAATTGCAATAAGGGCGGGGCCCCCGCCAGTTGCTTACTCCAGTACCCGAGTTGCTGTTCCAGGACTTCACCCTGCAGCCAGCTCCGTTGCCATACCGCGTAATCCGCATATTGAATCGGCAGCTCCGGCAATGGCGATGGCTTGTCCGTTAACGCCGCGTCATACAGCACGGTAAGCTCGCGCAGCAGAACGCCGGTGGACCAGCCATCGCTGGCGATGTGGTGCAACAGCAATACCAGCACGTGGTCCTGCTCGTTCAACTTCAGCAACCGGCTGCGGAAGTGGTCCTTTGCCAGATCGAAGGGCGTCAGGGCCTGCTCACGTGCCAGCCGTCGCGCTTCCGGCTCACGCTCGGCCTCGGGTAAACCGGTCAGATCCACCACGGGCAGTTCCAGCTTCAGTTCGGGCGCGATCACCTGGAACGGCTGCCCCTTATCGGAGCTGTAGGTCGTCCGCAGGATTTCGTGGCGGCTTGCGATACCGTTTAAGGCGGTCCCCAGTGCTGCGATGTTCAGCATACCCCGCATCCGAATTGTTTGGGGAATGTTGTACAGCGGATTGTTGGGTTCGATCTGGTCAAGCACCCAGAGCCGCTGCTGGGCGAACGACAGGGGCAGGCGCTGGCTACGGGATACGCGCTCGATGGCTGGCGGCAGAAGTCCATGCCGGCTGCGCTGCCCCTGTTCCACCGCCTGCGCAAGTGCCGTAATGGTCGGTTTTTCAAATATCGTCCGCACCGGCAGGTCCACCTGCAGGTTTTGCCGAATGCGCGACACAACTTGCGTGGCTGACAGCGAATGGCCACCCATTTCGAAGAAGTTGTCGTCACGGCCTACGCGCTCCAATCGCAGCACATCGGCGAAGACGGCAGACAGTATCTCTTCAATCGGGGTTTGCGGGGCGGTGTAATCGCCGACTGCATCCGCACCGGCAAGATCCGGGGCGGGCAAGGCTCGCCGGTTCACTTTCCCGTTCGAGGTCAACGGCATCGCATCCAGCAGCACAAAGGCAGCAGGCACCATGTACTCCGGCAGCGTGCTGCCGACCAACAGGCGAAGCTGCGGGACCAGCTTCTCCACCAGTCGCTGCCTCAATGGATCGTTGGCATAAGAGGCCCAAGGCCGTTCCACGTGGCTCTCCATGGGGAAGCGCGCAATGCTGTAGTCACTCACTTCTCCTTCGGCATTTCGCCGCCGCAGTACCACGTCACAGCAGCCGTCCGCGGCAAGTTTCGACGGCCGAAGCTCGACCGCATACGGGAGTTGCGTCTCTAGGCTCCACAGATCCTCGGGCTCAATCGCCGACGCCGGGTGGCCTGCAATTCGCGCTCGCAAATCACCGGCTGTGCCTGATCCGTCATCCCCGAACAGCCAGTCCAATAGCATTGCCTCGAACTGCAAGCGCGCATTTGGGACCCCGGTCAGACCCAGCATCTCCGGCTGCGTGTTCTGCAATATCTCCAGCAGCGACTGGCGCGTGAGCCCCTGCTTCTTCCACTCGAGCCAGGGACATTCGACTTGCGGCGGGGTCTGCTCGCCGACGTGCAGCACCACGTCATAGCGGAAACGGGTCAGCTCGTTGTGGGCCAGGCCACGCTTGAGTTGGATCTCCACGTGCGTGATTCGCGGCCAACGCTTGCGCAACGCCTCAAAGAAATCCGGATCGACCAGCAGCTCGCCTTCCTGCCGAATGCCTCGCTGCACCCGCCGAACGAGTTCCTGCCGGCTGATTCCGTCGTCCGCGCGGAAGAGCTCAACCGATGCATGGAAGGCTTGCAACATCTTGAAGTTGCGCACGTCGCCAATGAAAACGGCGCCGCCCGGCCTCACCGATTCCACGGCGCCTTCGAGCACCTTCATCAGGTAATCGAGGTGGGGAAAGTACTGAATGACCGAATTCAGCACCACCGCGTCGAACTGACCGCGCGTCTGGTCGCCGTCGAACTCATGCGCCGCTTTGCGCTCGAGCTTGAGGTGTGGAAGGTGCAGTTCTGGGCGTTGTAACTGCTGCTCGATAAAACCCAGGGCACTCCGCGAGATGTCGGTACCGTAATAGCGCACGGTTCCCGGAGCCAGCCGGAACAAAAGGAGGCCGGTGCCGCAGCCAATTTCCCACACGCTCCTCGGCCGCAGGGCATTAATGCGCTGGACGGTGGTCTCCACCCACACTCGCATCTCTTCGGCGGGGATGGGTTCGCCGGTATAGCTGCTGTCCCAACCGGTGATGTTGAAGGTGGCCTCTTCCACGCCTCCGCCGCGGCGATAAGCCTCGTCGAACGCTTCCGTCCACTGTGACACCTGCTCCGTACTGAGCACGTCAGCCGACTCAGATTCCTCCGTTCCGCGGTAGTTGGGATCAGGCACGACGTACGCCACCAGTCGCTTGTCGCCGGACAGATCCTCACGTGCCATCACCACGCTCTGCCGCACTCCGGGATGGCTATCGAGGGTCGTCTCAATTTCGCCGAGTTCGATGCGGAAGCCGCGGATTTTCACCTGGTGGTCGATGCGACCAAGGTATTGCAGTTGCCCGTTTGAGCCCACACGCGCCAGGTCGCCGGTCTTGTACAAGCGCGCGTTCGGATCGGGGCTGAAGGGGTCCGGAATGAACCGTTCCTCCGTCAGCTCCGGACGATTGAGGTAGCCTCGCGCCACGCCGTGGCCCCCAACATACATCTCGCCGGGCACGCCGATCGGAGCCAGCCGCCGCTGCCGGTCCAGCACGTACACCTGCAGGTCGGGAATCGGGACACCCACCAGACTGACGGCGTCTTCGCAGACACTGCTGCTATCGATCTTGTGATAAGTCACATGCACGGTGGTCTCGGTGATGCCGTACATATTGATCAGCGCCGGTTTGTCTCCGTGACGCTCGATCCACGGGAGCAGCGTTTTGAACTCCAGCGCTTCCCCGCCAAAGACCACGTAGCGCAACGATAACTGGTCCGAATGACACGACTCATGGTCCGCCACAATGAGCTGGCGGAACGCTGACGGCGTCTGGTTCAACACCGTCACGCGGCGCTGCACCAAAAGCTCATGGAACAGCTCCGGGGACCTGGCAGTCTGCAGTGGTACAACAACCAGCTTGCCGCCGTAGAACAACGCTCCCCAGATCTCCCAGACCGAGAAGTCGAACGCGAACGAATGGAAGAGCGTCCAGGTGTCCTCAGGCCCAAAACCGAACCAGTGTTCGGTGGCAGTAAACAGGCGTGCCACGTTCGCATGTGTCACCATGACGCCTTTTGGCTTGCCCGTCGATCCCGAGGTGTAGATGACATAGGCGACGTTCTCCGGCTTGGTGAGGTTGGTGGGATTATCCACCGGCTCGGACTCGATCGACTTCCAATCGGTGTCCAAGCAGATGGTCACTCCACCGTGCTTCGGCATCGCAGCCAAGAGCGTGCTTTGCGTGAGCAGAACGGGCGCCTTCGCATCCTCAAGCATGAAGGCTCGCCGGTCCGCGGGGTACGAAGGATCCAAGGGTAAGTAGCCTCCACCTGCCTTCAACACGCCAAGGATTGCCACCAGCATGTCCAGAGAGCGCTCAACGCAGATCCCCACCAGGACTTCTGGGCCGACGCCAAGCGTACGCAGTCGATGGGCGAGTTGGCTGGCCCGGCGATTGAGCTCGCGATAAGAGAACGCGCTGTCTTCAAACACCACTGCGGTGTTATCAGGAGTGCGCTCGGCCTGCCTCTCGAAGAGCTGGTGAATACAGCGATCACGCGCAAAGCTGCGTGCCGGATCATTCCACTCGGAGAGCAGCTTCTTCTCTTCTTCGGGTGGCAGAATCTGCAGCTCATCGATGCGCTGGTCGGGATTCGCCACGATGGCTTCCAGCAGCACGCGGTAGTGTCCCAGAAAGCGCTTCATCGTGCCAGCCGTAAACAGGTCGGTCGAGTATTCCACCAACAGGGACAGTCCCTCAGGGCGCTCGACCGCGAACAATCCCAGATCGAATTTCGAGGTGCCGTTGTGGGTATCCATCGAGGTCAGCGACAGCCCGCCCAAGCGGAATTCCGTCCGCGGCACATTCTGCAGCGCAAACCAGACCTGGAAAAGTGGCATCCGGCCCAAATAACGGTCGGGGCGGAGCACCTCCACCAGCTTCTCGAACGGCAGGTCCTGGCAAGCGTAAGCTTCCAACGCGGCTTCATGCACTCGCTGCGTCAGTTCGCGGAATGTGGGATTGGCCGCCAGATCGGCGCGCATCAGGATGGTATTCACGAAAAATCCGATGAGCCCCTCGGTTTCGGAGCGCGTGCGGTTGGCGATGGGTGACCCGATAACGATGTCTTCCTGACCGGTGTAGCGATACAACAGCGTCTGATAGGCCGCGAGCAGTGTCATGTACAACGTGGCGTTCTCGCCGCGGCTGAACTTGTTGAGCTTGTCGGCCAGACTCTTAGGGCAAATCAGTCGCTCCACCGAACCCTGGTAGCTCAGCACGGCGGGACGCACATAATCGGTGGGTAACTCCAACGTGTCGGGCGCGCCCTCAAGCTGCTTCTTCCAATACGCGAGTTGCTTCTCCAGCACCTCGCCGGACATCCAATTTCGCTGCCAAACGGCGAAGTCTCCATATTGAATCGGCAACTCAGGCAAGCCCGATGGCCTGCCCTCGCATATCGCCTCATACGCAGTACCGAGGTCTTTAATGAACTGCCAGAGCGACCAGCCGTCATTGGCTATGTGATGGCTGTTCAGCAAGAGGACGTGCTCTTCCGCGTCTAACTTCAGCAAGGTGGCGCGGAAGACCGGCCCCGTCTCCAGATTGAAGGGCCGCCGCACCTCTTCCAGTACCAAACGCTGGACTGCACTTTCACGGTCCGCAGCGGGCACGTGACTTATGTCCGCTGCGGCCACCGTCATCTTCCGTTCCGGAGCGATTACCTGGAACGGTTCACCACCCACGGAAATAAAGGTGGTCCGAAACACTTCATGGCGCCGCACCAGCTCGTTTAACGCTGCCTCCAGAGCGCCCGGATTGAGCAAACCCTTCATCCGGATCGTCCACGGCGCGTTGTACAGGGGACTGTCCGGATCAAGCTGGTCGAGGAACCATAGCCGCTGTTGCGCGAAGGACAATGGCAGTGGCCTGGTCCGGTCTGTGCGTTCGATCGGACTGATTTCTTCGGTGCGTCCAGACCGGATCTTCTCAATGCGTGGGGCCAATCCTTCGATCGTCGGAGTTTCGAACAGGAACCGTAGCGGTATTTCGATTCCTGCCCATTCCCGTATGCGGGAAACCACCTGTGTCGCCAGCAGGGAGTGCCCGCCCAGTTCGAAGAAGTCGTCATAGACACCGATCTTGGCGGCGTGCAGAACTTCCTTCCAGATGGCGACCAGGTGTTCTTCCGTCAACGTACGAGGCTCAACATACGCCGCAGTGCCCTCGCGCAGATAATGCGGCGGCGGAAGAGCGCGGCGATTCACCTTTCCGTTAGCCGTCAGCGGAATGGCTTCCAATTGCACGAATGCCGAGGGCACCATATACTCGGGCAACTGCTCTACCAGCCAACTGCGAACCTGCGGCACGATGTCTACGGTGGTTGCCCGACGCAGCGGATTGTTGGCATACGCGCTCCAAGGCTGGACTATAACCGGTTCTCCAGGAAAACGAGGCGCAACGTGTCTACCTTGCCCGTCTCCCGAGGTGCGGCGGCAGAGAACCGCATCAAACCTGCCGCTGGGCGCCACGCGCGACTCCCGGACCTCGAGGTCATATGGGAGTTCGTCAGTCAGTCGCCACAGGTCCTCGATCGCAACTGCATTGGGATCCGAAACTTCGCGCAGTTGGTCGCGGATCTCACCCACCGTGGTTGTCGCATCCGCCGCAAGAAGCCGCATGCCTGCGATATCGCGCACCAACCTTGCATTCGGCACACCACGAAGACCCAGCACCTCAGGCTGACTTGTCGTCAGGATTTCACGCAAAGCACCGAGATTGCCGCCCTCGGTCCTCCAGTCGAGCCACGGACATTCGATCGGCTCGTGCGCTGCTGCACCCACATGCAGCACCACGTCGTAGCGGAAGCAGGTAAGTTCGTTATGGGCTTCACCTCGCTTCAACTGGATCTCAACGCGGTTGATGCGGGGGAGCTGCTGTTGGAGCGCCAGGAAGAATTCCGGATCAACAAGAAGTTCGCCCTCCTGTTGCATATTGATGGCGATCCGCTCGCTAAGCTGCGCGCACGGCAGAGAGTTGGGGGCGCGATACATCTGCACCGAAGTCTGGAAAGCTTCCAGCAAGGGGAAACTGCGAACGTCGCCGACGAACACAGCTCCGGTATCCCAGATCGACTCGACCGCACCCTTCAACACCTGTACCAGGTAATCGATGTTGGGAAAGTACTGAATGACCGAGTTCAGCACCACCACATCAAATTGGTGCCGGGTGCCAGGGCTGAATTCATGCGCTGGCTGACGGCTAAAACCGACGTGCTGCAGTCCGAGTTCCGCACGAGCCGCCTGCTTGCGCAAAAAATCCAGTGCTGTTTCGGAGATGTCCGTGCCCAAATACCGCTCGCACCCGGGCGCTATGCGGAACAACAGCAATCCGGTACCGCAGCCAATCTCCCAGACGCGTTTTGGACGCAGGGCTTTAATCCGGTCAACCGTCGTTTCTACCCAAACCCGCATCTGTTCAGGAGGAATGGGCTGACCGGTATAGCTGCTGTTCCATCCGATGATGTTGAACGTCGCATCCTCGTCTTTGACGTCGTGGCGGTAGGCTTCGTCGAACGTCATCGTCCAGAGCGAGACCTGCTCGGCAGATTTCGATTCGTCGCCAGCCTCAGGTTCGTCTTCCACGCCGAGGTGGTGCGGCACAATGTAGCCGACAAGCCGCTTGTCACCCGGCGATACCTCGCGCATGTCAACCACGCACTCTTTGACGGCAGGATGCTGGCCCAGAACGGATTCAATCTCACCCAACTCGATGCGGAAGCCGCGGACCTTTACCTGCTGGTCCACGCGTCCGAGGAACTCGATATTGCCGTCCGGCAAGTAGCGGACCCGGTCGCCCGTGCGATACAGCCGCTGTCCTGTGCGATCACTGAACGGATCTGCCACAAACCGTTCCTTGGTGAGTTCGGGACGGTACCGATAACCGCGCGCCAGCCCGTCCCCGGCGATATACAGCTCTCCGGGAACTCCAATCGGCACAGGAGCCAACTTCTCGTCCAACACGTACACCCGCGTGTTCGCGATAGGTTTGCCGATCGGCGGCGTAACTTCACTGCCAGGGTGCACATGGGTCCATGTCGCAACGACGGTGTTCTCAGTGGGGCCATAGTGGTTCACGAGCGCGAACGGAAGCCCGGGATCGGTCGCCGAATGCAGTTTGTCTCCACCAGTGAGCATGGCCCGCAGCTTCAGGCCTGCAGGATCAAGGCTCTTGAGCGCATCGAGTACGGCTTCGGCCAGCGGCGTAGGCAAGAATGTCAGCGTGATGCCTTCGCGCTCGTACCAGCGAAGCAACTCCAGCGGAGCGCTTCGCGTGTCGTCGTTGGGTATATGGAGCGAAGCACCCGACGCCAGATACGGCCAAATTTCCCAAACCGAGGCATCGAAGGCAGGCGATGCCACCTGGGTGGCGCGGTCCCGCGGCTGCACATCATATTCGCGCTGATGCCATGTAATCAGGTTCAGCAGTCCGCGATGTTCCAGCTCCACTCCCTTGGGCTTCCCCGTCGAACCCGACGTGTAGATCACGTATGCGAGATTGCGCGAGTTGGATTCGTGAGAGGGGTTCGTCGCCGGTTCCCTGCTGATTTCGGGCCAATCGCGATCGACGCAGATGACGCCGTTGAATGCCGGCAACTCCGTTAGTCGCCGCGATTCGCTCAGTAATATCGGGACCTGCGCGTCCCTCAACATGAAATCCAGCCGGTCCTTCGGATAAACGGGATCCAGTGGCAGATAAGCTGCTCCAGCCTTCACGACTCCCAGGATGCTCAGAACCATCTCCACGGAGCGGTCGAGGCAGATCGCCACGACAGTATCGGGTCCGACGCCGCGTCTGCGGAGATGGCGAGCTAACTGGTTGGCACGCTGATGGAGTTCTCCGTAGGTCAACCGCGTGTCCGCATCGGCGACCGCCAGGTTGGCCGGATACGAGTCAGCCCAATGCTCGAACAGTTCGTGGGCGCAGATTTCCTGCGGATAATCGGCAGACGTCTGGTTCCAATCCACCAGCAGGGTCCGCCGCTCCTCGTCCGTTAGCAAAGACAGGTCGGCGAGAGCGCAGTCGGGATGTGCAACAAACTCTGCCAGCAACTTCTCGAAGTGCCCAACCGCCCGGTCAATCGTCGCGGCATTGAACAGGTCGGTGTCGTACTCGATGCGTAGCAGTAATCCGTCATCGGTTTCGAATGCAAACCAGTGCATGTCGAAAATCGAAGTTGCCTGGTGCACCGGCGCCCGCTCTACATGGAGGCCTGACGCTTCGAAAACCTGCCTGGGTGTGTTCTGCAGGCCGAAAGCCACCTGGAAAATCGGGTTGTAGCTCAGGCACCGCTCGGGCTGCAGGTGCTCAACCACTTCCTCAAAAGTGACGTCCTGGTGCGCGTTGGCGCCCAGCGCGACTTCTCTCACGCGGCCGATCAGTTCTCGGACGCTGGGGTTGCCGGAAAGGTCGGTACGCAAAGCCACGGTGTTGACAAAGAAACCGATCAGGGGCTCGACCTCGGTACAGATTCGGCCAGCAATGGGCGATCCCACAACAATGTCGTCCTGACCCGAATATCGCGCCATCAACGTCTGGAACGCGGCTAGCAGCGTCATGAACAGCGTGGCGCCTTCCGCTCGACTAAGCGCGCGCACCCTCTCGATCAGCGCTTGCGGAACTACGTAGGTCTGCAGCGCGCCGCGGTGGCGTTGCACCGCCAGCCGCGGACGGTCAGTGGGCAATTCCAGCACTGGCGGAGCGCCCTCAAGCTGGCGTCGCCAGTAGTCGATCTGCTTGGTGCGAAACTCTCCCTGCAACCACTGGCGCTGCCACACGGCAAAATCCACATACTGAAATCGCAACTCCGGCAAAGGAGAGGGTCGGCCCTGGGAATACGCTTCGTAGAGCTTCGCCAGTTCGCCAGCCATCAGGTATCCCGACCAGCCGTCGCCCACGATGTGGTGCACAACAACCGTCAGGACGTGGTCTTCCGTGCTGACGCGGAAGAGCCTGGCGCGCAGCAGGGGCCCCTTCGCCAGATCGAAGGGCTTGACCGCTTCCTCCCGTGTGAGCCGCTTTAATTCGGCTTCGCGTTGCTCATCCGTTTCACCCGGCACATCGGTCACGGCGAGCGACACATGCACTTCCGGCGTAATGACTTGCACCGGCTCGCCGCCCACATTGCGAAACGTAGTGCGCAACGACTCGTGGCGTCGTACGATCTCGTTGACCGTTCTTTCCAGCGCGGCGACGTCCAATCGCCCGCGCAGCCGATACATCGGTGAGATGTTGTACAGCGGACTGCCTGGCTCCAATTGATCGATGAACCACAGCCGCTTCTGCGCGAATGAGAGTGGCAACTCGGCATCACGTTTCGCGCGCGTCATCGGTGGCAGCACAACTCCCGTATGGGCGCGCTGTTCCGTTTCAACTCGCCTGGCGAAACCGGCGATCGTTGGTGCGTCAAACATCGCGCGCAATGGCAACTCCACGCCCAGCGCCTGGCGCACGCGAGCGATTACCTGGGCAGCCATCAAGGAGTGGCCGCCGAGAGCAAAGAAGTTGTCGTGGGTGCCAGGCCGCTCGACGCGAAGCAAGCCCGCCCAAACTCCCGCCAGAAACTCTTCCACCGCAGAACGCGGCGGAGCATAAGCTTCCGACTCCCGGACCTTGAACACCTTCGCCGACTCGATGGCCTGCGCAATCGCGGCGACGTTGGTGAACTGCGTCGCGACGCGGCCCAGGAAGTCGCTCTCGAGATGTAATTGCCGTTGTGGTGATGCCGCAGACACGCCCCGGTCAAAGGCCCAGAAGTTCGCCAGGAAGCCGGGGTCCGCGTGGGCATCGGCTGGCAACTCGCTTACAACAACTGCAGGACAGTTTGCGCGAACCTCGGCCGCATCCACAGCATCGCGAGTTACGAAGACAAAGCGCTCTAATCCCAGCCCAAGCTCCTCGGCGAGGCTTCTAAGTGCCTCGGACCTGGCACGAACACCGAATCGCGACGACGCGATGTGCTGCCAACCCAGCTTCATCTCCGGAGTCGTCTCGAAGACAGCCGAGACCTCGGCCTGGCTGTCGCCGCTAACCAGGCATAGCACCAAGCCCGCATCCTCGCTCGTGATGAGGAACTCCTGCAAGGCCGCGCGCGACTCGTCAGCCGGCCTGCCACGGTCGTCTGCCCAACCGCTACAGAGAGTGCTGTCGCCGTCGAGGACGATGACTTCCGGTACGACTCGGCGCACACGATATAGCTGCCGGGCAAGCATGGTCGCCAATGCCGTGAACAACTCTGATGTATAGGGAATGTGGCTAACGTTATAGCTATACTCGTCGGAATACTCAGCAACGGGATAACTCCGCAACAGCTCCGCAGATCCGAGAGCACAGACGCCCGGAATCCCGCTAGCGGCGCGCAGCAACTTTGACTCCGCCTGCGCGATCAAGCGTGCCGACTCGGCTGAGGCCCGTACCGTATCCGACGGCGGTCCCACAAGAACGAAGATTGGCGCCGCAACACGCTTGGCCGCCGTGCGCAACGCAGCGAGCAGCTCCTCTATATTCGCATTGGTGCTCAGAGGGGTAACCTCGGCGTTTGCGTTTGTCGCCGACTGCAGGTCCTCGATGCGCAGCAGAACCACGTTGGCTCCGTGCTTGTTTGTCGCTAGCAGACTTGCCGGATCAAGCAATTGCTGGAATACCTGATTAAACGGTGCGAACTCAACCCTGGCCGCCAGCCCCAACTGCCTCAGCCAGAATTCCAACGGCTCCTTGATCGGCTCGGCCGTATAGGTCGCGGCGATGGCGATTGACTCGGCACGCGCCTGCAAGCTGGCCTCTGCCTGCTGCGCCAAGGCTGCGGGTAAAGCAAACTCATCCACCCGCCTGACCGGATCGCCTGTGATCGCCTCAAGCATCCCGGCATAGGCATGCAACAAGGCGTCAACCGTCTCAGCGCGAAACAGGGCGCTCTTGTACTCGCACGAAATCCGCAGTTCGCCATGCTTTTCGATAGCGATAAAACGCAAATCCAAAAGCGCGACTTCCGGGTCGAAGTTCAGGTACTCCGCCTCAAAGTGACGGCCCTTGAGCTCGATTTCGGGAAAGTTCTCCATCACCAGGCCGACGTTAAACAGCGGATTGTCATTGCTGGTGCGCTCGGGGTTGACTGCCTCCACAATCTTGGCAAACGGGCAATCCTGGTTAGCAAAGGCCTCCATCACGGCCATCTTTTCGCGATTTAAAAGGTCTTGGGCAGTCTGTCCCTTCGCAATCGGATTGCGAATCGGCAAAGGATTCACGAATGGACCGCTCATCCGCTCCGTCCCGCTGCGGCTGCGATTGCTGGCGGTTGTGCCCAGGAGAAAGTCGGCCTGCCCGGACCATCGGTACAGCAAGAGCCGCAAGGCCGCCGACATCACCGTGTATTGTGTGGTGCCGATGCTCTGCGCGAAGACCTGCACGCGTTGCAGCAACGCAGGCGCAATGGTGATGGATCGCAGATGCCCGCGACGATCTTGCTCCGCGCCCCGCGCTGCGTCCGTCGGCAGCTCAACCGCCGTGGGCGCATCACTCAGGACCGACCGCCAGTACTCAAGCTCCCCTGCCAGGCGATCCCCTTTCATCCATTGCTGCTCCCACACCGCGTAATCGGTGTAGTGCAGTTCGAGCGAAGGCAACGGGTTGGCCTCCCCGGCAGCAAACGCGTCGTAGATGGCACCCAACTCGTCCAACAGGATGCTGCCGGTGAAACCGTCGTTCACGACGTGGTGCTCCGCAATGCAGAGCATGAATTCCTTGTCGGAAAGCCGGATCAGATGCGCTCTCTGCACTTCGCCCGAAGCCAGGTCCAAGGGGCGGCGAACCGTATCGAGCGCCAGCGTCAGGGCCATCACCTCGCGCCGGTGTGGCTGATGCGCGGAAAGATCTGTAAACGCAAACTGGAGGGAACCCCCGTCCTCCACTACCTGCAGCGGGCCGTTTACGCCGGCTACGAACCGCACTCGCAAGATCTCATGCCGCCGTCGCAGCTCGTTCAAACTGCGTTCCATCACCCCGGCATTCACGCTTCCATGAATTCGAAATACGCGCGGTTTGTTGTAAATTCCCGTATCCGGATTCTGCTGCTCCAGCAGCCAGAACACCTGTTGCGAGTACGACAGCGGAAACTCACCTCTGTCGGCAGCGCGCTTGATGGCCGGGGTCGTTCCTCCCAGCCTGAGCTCGTCCACCACGGCGGCCAGGTGGGCAACGGTTGGCTCCTCGAAAAACGCGATCAGCGGCAGATCGACGTTTAAGGCGTCGTTCACCCGCACAATCACTTCCATCGCCTTGAGCGAATCGCCGCCGACATCGAAGAAGTTTGCGTTTCGATCGACCCTCGGGAGTCGCAGCACGTCGTGCCAGATTTTCGCCAGCGTGTCTTCCGTCGATTCCTGTTCCTTTGAAAGCACATCCGCGAGGTGGCGGACGGTCGGCTGCTCGAAGAACGCAATCAGCGGCAGATCCACCTGCAATACATCGCTGAGCCGGGCAATCACCTCCATCGCCTTCAACGAGTCGCCGCCAATTTCGAAGAAGTTTGCGTCGTGATCGACCTGCGGCAAGTGAAGCACTTCGCTCCAGATCTTCGCCAGCGTGGCCTCAGTCTCAGCGCGCCCTCCAGACAGAACTTCCGCAAGATGGCTCACCGTGGGCTGTTCAAAGAAACTGATCAACGGCAGATCGGCATGCAGCACTTCCCTCACTTTGCTGATCACTTCCATGGCCTTCAGGGAATCGCCGCCAATCTCGAAGAAGTTCGCGTGGGTGTCCACATGCGGTTGCCGCAAGACGTTCGCCCAGATGCCAACAAGCGTCTCCTCCATGGCCTTGCGACCGTTGCTCCTTGCCGACACCTGCCCCCGTTCCGAATTTGCAATGTCTCTTGCCATATCCCCTGTCAGCCCGTTGCTGCTATGGTGTGATCCCGATCGACTTCCGCCAGGCGCTTATAATCCAGCTTCCCGTTCGGATTGCGAGGCAATTCCTTCAGCGCAATGACCTTCACCGCGGGTCGAGGCAGATCCAGTAACTCGCAGATCATCGCTTGTATCGGCGCGGTGCTCTGGCCGTGTTCCACCGCTGCCATGAGCAAATCGTCGCGTCCAAAGCAGGCCACGCTGGCATCGAGGCGTCGCGCCAGCAACTTTTCGGCGTCATCCAGATTCAAGCGCTTGCCAAACATCTTCAGGAACCGCTTCAACCGTCCCGTAATGTAGAAATACCCATCGTCATCCGTTCGCGCCAAGTCGCCCGTGCGCAGCTCGCCATGGAGTTCGTCGCCTTTCGCCAGGTCCGCCCGGCACTCTGCATATCCCATCATGACGTTGGACCCGCGATAGACCAGCTCTCCGGTCGTCTCATCCACTGCCAGCGATCCATGGGGTATCGCGATCCCGACCGAGCCAATCTTGCCTTCCAGCGCTTCGAAGGGAACGTACGAAATCCGCGCTGTCGCCTCCGTCTGCCCGTACATGACGAAGAATTTCCAACCACGCGCCAACGCCAGCTCGTGCATCTGGCGGATATATCGCTCCTCCAGCCTGCCTCCGGCCTGGGTCAGAGTCCTGAGCGACGCGCCCTTCGTCTTCAACAGTCCTGTCTGCAGAAGCATCTGGTAGGTATAAGGAACCCCGGCAAACGAAGTGCACCGGTGACGATCAATTGCGTCCCAAAACTCGCGCTGCAACACCCCGTCATCGGTGAGTACGATGCTCGCACCCACGGCCAGATGACTGTTGACGACTGAGAGCCCGTACGAATATGACATCGGCAGCGACGTAATCGGGCGCTCCTGCGGAGTGAGCTGCAGGTACTCCATGATCGACGCCGCATTGGCTGCCAGATTGCTGAGCGTAAGACGTACTAGCTTCGGGCTCCCCGTCGATCCCGACGTCGTGAGCATTAGCGCCAGGTCCGGGTGTAACTCGACATCTTCCGGCGCCTCGATCTCAAACAATCCGCCCATATCTGACGGGCTCAGACGGTATCCCTCGAATTCTTGCCGGCTTGGGCCGCCAAAGATCCAGTCCGGCTTATACCCCGCCACAAAGTCGCGCAGGAGTTCCTTGTTGAGCGTGGAATCCAGCAGTATCAGGGCATGGCCAGCGTTGAGTGCGGCCAGGTAGGCCACCAGGCACTCATACCGGTTCTGCACCAGCAGCAGTCCCAGCGTCTTGCGATCTAACTGGGGCAGACACGCCTGCATCCGCGCGACATCCTCGCGTAGCTGACGGTAGCTCCACGTCCGGCCGCTTCGGGCTTCCAAGGCGGCGGGTGCCTCATCGGTTTGTGCAACTGTCCAGAAGTCCATGCCGCTATCACGACTTGCTGCAAGGCGCAAAATGGGTAAAAATGAGACACCTTCTTACGCAGGGGGAGCAGCGCATCCATCGGTTGAGGTTTCGGGCGGAATCCCGAGCGTTACGAGTCTGGCGCACACAGACCCCAATCACCCGGTGACCCAGTCGGCTTATTGGCTTATCTTTGAATACTTTTGCGGTAACGGTCAACACATTTTCGTGGCGCAGACCGGTACCCTCTCCCGGGCGCAAGTCGCCCCGCCACGCACAGCTCGTCGAGGCGCCGCAATATTCCGTGCTAGACTCCTCAAGTGCTTGATTTCACATTACTTCTGGGCGCATAACTACATACCGGGCAGTTACGGTTTTTCTTTGACAAAATTTGTCGTCGGCGAACCCTCACAACCACATGATGACTAGTTCGGCAATCCAACTTATCTCGACCTTTGATTGCGGTCCGATAGAAGCGCCCTTGCGTCGTGCGGTTAACGAAGTCGGCATCTCCGAGTCAATTCGGGTTGCGCCCCCGGCTCAGCTCAACGCTTACATGTTGACGCCATCGATCGAGTCGGAAGATGTCATCGGAACGGTTGTGCTCGTCCGTTTGGAAGACTGGCTGCGAGAGACAGTGCCGTTCCTCGGACAAGGGAGCGACCCTGCCGCCCGGCAGGAACTCCGCAAACATCTCGACGAATTTCTGCGCCACTGTTCGATTCTAGCCCTCCGCGGACGGCCGGTTTGGCTCTTGGTATGCCCGTCATCCGGCTGGATTGCTGAAGAATACAAGATCGCAACCTTGTGCCGGACCATGACCAACCTCTTTTCGGCACGCGTCCGCAATTTGCCGCAAGTGAAGCTGCTCGATTGCCCGGCCGAGTTGTCGAAGGCAGAGTGCTACGACCGCCAGCTGGATCGCGCGTCGCATATACCCTTCACTCCCCAAGCCTTCGCCTACCTCGCGCTATCAATCGCCAGTCAGTTGGCACGCATCCTCACCACCCAGGACTCAAGTGCTGGCATGGCGGCATCTCCGGGGTCACCGGAATTGGCCGCATTCCTGGCAGGTCTGGGAGTGCAGGTAGAAGCCACCCCGGCAAAATCGAGCGATCGAGCGGACATCGATCGGATACTTCGCACCGCTGCTTCTTTTTCTCTGGCGGGCGAAAAACCGACCATCGCCGAAGCAGAAGTTGACGCCATCCTGGCCTCCCACGATTGCCGGCTGATCAACGTCTCCGACCGGCTCTCCAACTATGGTCCGTCAGGCGTGCTGGCAGCCCGCCTAACGGACGACTCGCTGGTTGTGGACTCCCTGTCGTTGAGTTGCACGGTATTGGGAAAACAAGTGGAATTTGCCCTGCTCTCGGCGCTGTCGCAGATCGCGCGCGAGCGGCATCGGGAAAGGGTTGTTTTTGAATTTCGCGCCAGCGCACGCAACCAGCCCACGCTCGCATTTCTAAGGTCGGTGGCCGACGCGGAAACGGACCAGCGCTTTGTATTCGCGGTTGACGAAGCCGTAGCTCGCATCGCTCATGCTGCAGTAGCGCCCGGGGCATGGAAGGTCCGGGTTACCGCCATGGAACTTGAGGGATAATTGGCCTTCAGGATCCATTGGACTGCACGTAACAGACACGTAGCTACCCGAGTTCCGCTGCGACGACAGAGTTCGAGTCAGCTCGCTGAGGAATTGCACCCGATATATAGGCCGCCATCATCTCAACCGTCGGACGCTCGAACAGAGTGGTAAGTCCCATTTCGACCCCGAACTGTGCCCGCACTCGTGTAAGAATCCGGGTAGCAATCAGCGACTGTCCGCCGAAGTCGAAGAAGTTGTCTCTGGCGCCAATCGGTTCGACCGCCAAACATTCCGACCAAATTCGCGCCAGCGCAGCCTCCAATCCCGCTTTGGGCGCAACAAACGGGCCAGCATCAGCCGGCCGACGCTTCATCTGGACGCGGATCGCGGCCAGCACAGCCTCGACCGTCTGCAATTGGCAGGCTATGCGCACCAGCCGATCGGCCTCGTTGCTAACGAGCGCCTCAGGTACGGCCGACCGTGCAACTGGTTGCGCCGCATTTACCGGCACGGTGGACGGACGCCACTCCGACGCATTGCCGGTGGCTGAGAGTTCGCACTCAAAGGGCTCTGTCGGCCCGGACGGAATCTCACACAGTCTGCCAAGAAATTCCAACGCCGGCCGATTTCTCGCCGTGGGGACAAACGGAATGGTCACGCCCTCCGCGCCACGCTCGACCGCCCACCGTTTCAGGTCTTCGACCATCCGCTCTTCGACTCCGCGGCCGAGAGCACGGCAGCTCAACAGGAACGTATCGATGCGTAACCGGCTGTCCCTGAGGTCAAAGACAATCGCACCCACCAACCCGTAATCGCCGAAAATGTCCCGCACACGGATCGTCCAACATTCACTCCCGGCTTGGGCCAGCTTCGTGGTCAGGCTCTGCACGGTGTGCAGCATCCCGGTCATGTTGAACTGGGTCGTGCGTTGTGTAAGCTGGGCAACGCGCGGCAGGTCGGCTTCCGTCGCCCGTTCGGCTTGAATCTCGATCTGCAGGCTGGCAAGAAACTGTTCTCGAGTTAGCGATTGGCGACTAAGGTCGGCGCGCTGGCGTTCCGCCTGATACATGCTGGCGCGATTGCGGTCCTCCTCCGTGGCCGCCGGACGATCAAACACCCATAGGTGATCGAGAAACCCTGGGATTGCCTCTGGATCCTGCGGTAACGGAATGGCCAGCACTTCGGGACAGGAGTTGCGCACCTCCATGCACTCGTAAGGACTGTCGTCCAGGAACACAAAGCTGTTCAGCGCCAGCCCTAACTCGTCTGCCAGAGCCCTCAAGTTTTCCGACTTTGACTGCCAATTGATTTGCCATGCTGTAAAGTGCTCCGGCTTCAACAAGCATTCGTCGGACTCCAGCACCGCCATGACGTCGCCTTCATTGTTCTTGCTGGCCAGCGCCAGCAGGACGCCTTCATCCCGTTGTCGTAGCATGAATTCGTGCAGCTTGCGGAATGGGGGTGGGACAGCAACCGGCCCTTCCCCACATACGCCCTGCCACAGGGTGTTGTCGCAATCCAGCACAACAACTTTTCGCGCCTTGGTTTGCACGCGGTGGATCCACCGTGCCGCGGCAGTCGCGGCCGCCGCGTACATCGCCTCGGTAAATGGAATGTTGCCCAACTCGTCGGTGAACGGGTCGCGGGTCTCTGCGACGGAATACAGAGTCACAGCCTTGGACAGGTCCAGCGCGGTCCAGCCTGGCGCCGTCGCACCGGCAGCAAGGATTGCATCTTTCGCGGCACCTATCGCGGCCGCGCGCTCCTCTGGAGGCTCTGGATAAACGCACGGAGGAAACAGGAGCACCGCCCCCCCCGCCCCTTGTGCTCCTGAGGTGCGAAGTACTTCCACCAGGTCGCTGACCGTGCGCTCCAGTTGTGCGCGTACCGACTCAGTGGGGCCTTCCACCAGCCAGGCGTCCAGGTCCAGCGCAACCAAATTGATGCCGCCGTGATGGTTGCGCAGCAGTCCGCCCTCCAGCAATTGCTGGAACACCTGGTTGTAAGGTGCGAATCGGATATCGGCGGGAATCTCTAACTGCCTGAGCCAATACGCCAGAAATTCTTCGATCGGCTCGATTGTGAAGTTGGCCGCAATGCGTACGCTTAAGCCATTCGTCTGTCCCAGCTCCACCTGACTCATCTCCGCCTCAAGCGTTAAGCGCCATCATACTGGTCTCGACGTTCCAGTGCGACTCACGCCCCAGCGCTCCCCAGCGGCCTTCCGCCGCAATCCACTCGTAGACACTGTATGGGTTCGGAATCTCCAGCTCCTTCATGGTCCGAACGAATGTCTCCAGGCGATCAAACCGTTCCGCGGGTGTGATGTCGCGGTCCACCACGTAGGGCGCTACGGCGAGGATCTCGTTGATGTGGTCGCTGTACCGGGTGCGCGACCCCCGCTCCAGCTCAATCTCGCCGGAATGGGCCAGTCCGGCGGGATGGTACTGGAACAGCCACGCATCGGCCTGGAAGATCCGCTCCCGGTTGGCCCGAATAAAGCGAAGAGTTTCCGCAAATTCGGCCTCGCTTTCACCCGGATAGCACACAATCCACAAAGTACTGGTGATCACACCTTCTGCCGACAGCACTTCCAGGCTTTTTTCCATCTGTTCCGGTGTGGTCTTCTTGACCATCGCATCCAGGATTCGCTGGCTAGCCGACTCCATCCCCAGGCGGCTCCGCACCAGCCCTCCCTCCCGCCAGGATCGCACTTTCTCACGCTGCGATACCGTCTTGTCGGCACGCAGGTAGCAATCCATGGTAAACGGCCGGCCCGTCCGCCGAATATCGGCGCTCAACCCGTCAATCGTGGTGTTGCTCAGCGAGTCGCACAAATAGAACGATGCACGGTGATACTTTTGCGACAGCGATTCCATCTGTTGAAACGTCCGTGATTGCCCCAGCGAACGATATCCCTTCCAGAAGACCGTCTCGGCACAGAACGAACACTCAAACGGACACCCTCGTGAGCTGGCGACTGAAAGCTGCAAGTAGCGGGAAATCTCCAGTTGTCCGTAGTCCGGCGCCGGCATCTCCTCCGGCTTGACGAAGTTCTTTCTCGCATCGATCAAGCTCAGATTGCGTCCCGGATCGACCACCCCGCGCGGCAGTACGGGTTCCTCGAGAACGCGAAGA
>Ga0335082_10002373_pt1 | contig 20236 bp, 17 predicted proteins | sample Lox_Sample_41_FD_206718 | JGI IMG/M metagenome (GOLD analysis project Ga0335082, IMG submission 206718) | Soil microbial communities from Loxahatchee National Wildlife Refuge, Florida, United States - Lox_Sample_4.1 | ecosystem: Environmental > Terrestrial > Soil > Wetlands | place: USA...
GGTCAACCTGAAGCTCATCCCCGGCGTCGATGGCCGGCCGGAGATCTGCCAACTCGTCGCCTACAACCTCACAGACATCACGGTCAAAGGCTCCTGGATGGGTCCGGCGCGCCTCCACCTCATTCCGCACGTCAACGCGCCGGTCGCCGATCTCCCGGTGCGCCGCATGATCGGCGCGCACCATTTCATCGCCGACCTGACGCTGCCCTATGGCCGCGTGGTCTTTGACTATAATCGCGATTCGTAGAATCCGAGATTCGTAGGATTCGAGTCGAACGCCTGTAACAGTGATGTGATGCCCTGCGGCCAGAAGAAACCGCAGGAGGCAGATCATGACGAACGCGAGCGCGACCCTCTCGCCGGCCACCCCCGCCGCCGACCGGCCGAAGCTGGATAAGAAGCTGCACCCCGCCACCCTGATCCTCTTCGTCGGCTTGGTCGCGGCGGGGCTGCTCTACACGGTCTATAGTCTCTATGCCGATGTCAGCGAGACCGGCGCGCCGGCGCGCACCGTTCTCCCCTTTATCCTGCTCGGCGTGGCGCTCCTGGTGGCGCTCGGCTTCGAATTCGTCAATGGCTTCCACGACACCGCCAATGCGGTTGCGACGGTGATCTATACCCATTCCCTGCCGCCGCATTTTGCCGTGATCTGGTCGGGCTGCTGGAATTTCACCGGCGTGCTGCTTTCGAGCGGCGCCGTCGCCTTCGGCATCCTCTCGCTCCTGCCCGTCGAGCTCATCCTGCAGGTCGGGTCCGATGCCGGCTTCGCCATGGTCTTCGCCCTCCTGATCGCGGCGATCATCTGGAACGTCGGCACCTGGTCTCTGGGCCTGCCGGCCTCGAGCTCGCACACTCTGATCGGATCGATCATCGGCGTCGGCCTTGCAAACCAGCTGATGGCGCCCGCGGGCAGCAGCACCAGCGGCGTCGATTGGGGCCAGGCCCTGAACGTCGGCAAGACCTTGCTGTTCTCGCCGATCATCGGCTTCGTCTGCGCCTTCCTGCTGCTGCTGGCGATGAAGGCGCTGATCCGCGCGAAGGCGCTATACGAGGCGCCGAAGGGTGACCAGCCGCCGCCGTTCTGGATCCGCGGCCTGCTGGTCCTGACCTGCACCGGCGTCAGCTTCGCCCATGGCTCCAACGACGGGCAGAAGGGCATGGGCCTCATCATGCTGATCCTGATCGGCACGGTGCCGACCGCCTATGCGCTGAACCGCGCCATGCCGGAGGACCAGGTCGTGCAATTCCACGCCGTCGCCCAGGCGACCGAGCAGTCGCTCGGCGCCTATGCGAACGGTGGCACGGCGCCCGCCGACTTCCGCGAAGGGGTCGCGGCCTATGTCCGCTCCCACGACCTCAAACCCGAGACCGTGCCGTCTTTGATGAAGCTCGTCGAGCAGACCGGCAATCAGGTCGCCCAGTACGGCAGCCTCAGCCGCGTGCCGATCGATGCGGTCGATAACGTCCGCAACGACATGTACTTGACCTCGGAGGCGATCCGCCTGATGCAGAAGGCGGGCAGCCCGGCCTTCGATGCCGACACGCTGAAGAACCTCACCGCCTACAAGAAGGATCTCGACGGCGCCACGAAGTTCATCCCGCTCTGGGTGAAGGTCGCCGTCGCCATCGCCCTCGGCCTCGGCACCATGGTCGGCTGGCGCCGCATCGTCGTCACCGTCGGCGAGAAGATCGGCAAGACCCACATGACCTACGCGCAAGGCGGCGCCGCCGAGCTCGTCGCCATGGGCACGATCTTCGCCGCCGACTGGTACGGCCTCCCGGTCTCCACCACCCATGTGCTCTCCTCGGGTGTCGCGGGCACCATGGCGGCCAACAAGTCCGGCCTGCAGATGTCGACGGTGCGCAACCTGATCATGGCCTGGGTGCTGACGCTCCCGGCCGCGATCCTGCTCTCCGGCGTGCTCTACTTCATCTTCCGCCACGTCTTCTGAGGCGGCGGGCCGGATCGCCCCCGTGAATGCGATCCATGGCTCCGGCCGCCCGGGGGACGCGCCGCCGGGACTCCTCTGGGGCTTCGGGTTCGACCGCGAAGGTCGGCCCGAGGCCCTGGAACCGGAGCTGGTCTCCGCCTTCTCGACCCGGCCGGGGGGCTGGACCTGGCTGCATTTCGATCTGCTCGACCAGCGCTGCCAGAACTGGCTCGCGGCCCTGAACCATATCCCCGCCGCCGGACGTACGACCTTGCTCTCCTCCGGCGATCACCAGCACATCCGCGTGGCGCCGGGCTGTCTTGCCGGCGTGCTGGCGGATGCGATCCGCAAGCTCGACGGCTCCGCGGACGAGATCGGCCATTGGCGCTTCACCATGAGCGGCGCGACCCTGGTCAGCGCCGGGCGCCATTCCTTGATCGCGGTCGAAGCCGTGCGCCAGGCGATCGCCGGCGGCGCTCAAGTGGCGTCGCCGGCCAATCTCGTGGAAATGATCCTCGAGGAGATTGCCGGCGAATGCGATCAGCGGGTGCAGAATCTCGCGGCCGACCTCGACCGGGTCGAGGACCGCATCCTTGCCGATGAGGTCCATGACGAACGCCGGCCCCTGGCGCAACTCCGGCGCCGCGTCGTGCGGCTGCATCGACGGATCGACAACGTGCTCGCCATGGTGCGGCGGCTCGATCATCTGGCGAAGGCGGAGCCTGCGCTCTCGGTTCATGCCGCCGTCGCGCGCGTGACCCAGCGCCTCGCGGAAGCCGATCACGAGCTTCGCGAGCTCCAGGAGCGCGGCCGGCTGCTGCAGGAGGAGATCGCGGCCAAGCTCGCGACCGAAGCCAACAACTATCTCCAGGGCATCTCGGTCCTGACCGCGCTGCTGCTGCCGCCGACCTTGGTCGTCGGGATCTACGGCATGAACGTGAAGGACATCCCCTTTGCGGACGACGACATGGGATTCCTCTGGGTGATGTTCTTCTGCGTCGCCGGCGCCCTCGTCGCCTACTGGCTGATGAAGCGCGCGCCGCGCCTGTTTCGGAATTCGGGCTTGATCCGCTAGCCCGCGCTGCGATCTCGCCGCTGTGCTATAATCGCCGTCGAGCCATGCGTGCGGAATTCAGCGCGCGCAGATTATCTAAATCTCGAATCGCGGCGGCGCGCGCCGAAACCCGCGGAATACTCTGCGAATTTCCGGCGCGGCCGTTTCAGAGGTTTAGGAAATCTAAATCTTGTCGCAGTTGGAACATCACGTTCTTGCCGCGAACTATCCCAATTCCGCCCAGACCGGCAGATGGTCGGAGCCTTCAGCCTTGGCGTCGATCCAGCAGCGCTTGAGCCTGGGCGCGAGGCCGAGCGTCGTGAAGATGTAGTCGATGCGGCAGGGCATGTCCTTGCCGCCGGGCGCGTCGCCGGGGAACGTGATGCCGTCCATCTCGCCGTGCCCGGTCGCGACCCAGGCATCGACCAGGCGATGGCCGACATCGACCCGGCCGTAGCCGAAGTCCCGGTCCATCGGCCCGACCAGCGCCTCGTATTCCGGCGAGCCGGGGAGGGTGTTGAAGTCGCCGAGCACGATCGCATCCTCCGGCATCGGCGGCGGGGTGTCGGTCTGCCATTCCGGATCGGCGCCGCTCCAGGTGCCGCCTTCCTGCGGTGCCGTCCGCAGCACGTCGAACAGCTTCGCGATCTGCGCCAGGCGCTCGTCCGGCGTCACGTCGTTCAAGTGGATGTTGTAGACCCGGAGCGCGCCGCCCGGCGCCGCGATCACCGTCTCGAGGACGCCGGCGATCATGCTGAAGACCTTGCCGGTCTTGAACTTCGGCAGGGTGAAGAGCCGGGTCGAGAGAATCGGCCAGCGGCTCAAGGTCATGACGCCGAACTGGCGCCGGCGATTCTCGACCGTGCCGTCGCCCGCGACCCGGCTGGCATCGACGTCGAAATAGGGGCCATAGACCCAGTGGTGCTTCGGGAATCGTTTCGCCATCTCCGCCGGCTGGTCCGCGTCGCCGGAGCGCCGCCAATGCCGCTCCACTTCCTGCAGCGCGACGATGTCCGCGTCCTTGATCGCCGACGCCACGCGGTCGATGTCGATCCGCCCGTCCTTGCCCTTGGAAAACTGCGTGTTGTAGCCGACCAGAAGCATCCCCATCCCCCTCGGAACTTCCGGCGCAATCTGTCACGCCGCGTGCCGCGCTGTCCATCCGGGCGGCGCGCCGCTAGAATCGCCGGCATGACGGATGCGAAGACCTGGTTCGAGCGTGGCCTCGCGCTGCAGGCCGAGGGCCGCCTCACAGAGGCCGTGGCGGCCTATGGCGAGGCGCACCGGCTGGCGCCGAAGAACGCCGTCGTGCTGCACAATCGCGGCCTCGCGCATCAGGCGCTGAAACGGCATGCGGACGCCGTCGCGGATTTCGAGCGCGCCATTGCGCTCGCGCCGCAGCTCGCCGATGCGCATTACAATCTCGGCAACGCGCTGGTCGATCTCAATCGCCGAGTCGAAGCGGCCGCGGCCTTCGGCAAGGCGACCGCGCTCAAGCCGGATTTCGTCGCGGCCTGGCACAATCTCGGCGATTCGCTCCAGGCATCCGGCGATCTCGAGGCGGCGATCGCGGCCTATCGGCGGGTGCTGCGGCTCGATCCCGCGGCCCTCGCCCGGGTGGTCAACAGCCTCGCCGCCCATGCCCACGGCATGCTGACCCTGGATTTCGAGGCGCTGCGCCGCCGCCTTACAGACTAGCCTCACGACGTAATTGTGTAACGCCGCCGGTTTCCGCCATAAGCAGGCCGATGACCCACGCCCATGACCATCACGACCACGCGCATGATCACGATCATGCGCACGGAGCGCATGGCCACCTTCATGCGCCGACCGATTTCGGCCGCGCCTTTGCCGTCGCGACCGCGCTCAATCTCGTCCTCGTCGTGGTGCAGGTGGGCTATGGCATCGCCGCCCATTCCGTCGCCTTGCTGGCGGATGCCGGTCACAATTTCGGCGATGCGATCGGCCTCGTCCTCGCCTGGGCGGCGCACGTTCTGGGGCGGGTGAAGGTCACCGACCGCTTCACCTACGGCTTCCGCTCGGCCTCGATCCTCTCGGCCTTGACCAATGCGATCCTGCTGCTGGTCGCGACCGGTGCGATCGTGCTGGAAGCGGTGCAGCGGTTTAGCGAGCCGGCGCCGGTCGCCGGCACGACGGTGATGATCGTCGCCGCGATCGGCATTCTGATCAACGGTGTCTCGGCCTGGCTGCTGATCGCCGGCCGCGAGGGCGACCTCAACATCCGCGGCGCCTTCCTGCATCTGGTCGCCGATGCCGGTGTCTCGGTCGGCGTGGTGGCGGCGGGCGCCGTCATCGTCTTCACCGGCTGGACCTGGGTCGATCCGACCGCGAGCCTGCTGATCGCCGTCGTCATCGTCTGGGGCACCTGGAACCTGCTCAGGGAATCCTTCCAGCTCAGCATGGATGCGGTGCCCTCCGGCATCGCTCTCGCCGACATCAGGAAGCATCTCGAATCCCTGCCCGAGGTTGCGCGGGTGCACGACCTCCACATCTGGGCGATGAGCACCACGGAGAACGCGCTGACCGTGCATCTCATCATGCGCAACGGCCATCCGGGCGACGCCTTCCTGGCGCGGCTCGGCCACGATCTCGACCGCCGCTTCAAGATCCATCACCCGACCATCCAGATCGAGATCGGCGACGGCGAGGTCTGCCTGCTGGAGTCGATGGATCGGGTCTAGCGCAGAATTCGCTGCGGCGAATTTGCATGCGAATTCTCGCGCAAAGATTGTCGCATGACCGCAAATGCGCTATAATCTCACCCGAACCCCACCCGCCAACCTTGACCGGACCTTGACGAAATGAAGAATCGGTTCGGCCCCCGCCGGTGGCACTTCAGCGTTCATTGTCAGAGGGTTAGTTCACCTTGACGGACCCTGGAACGGGGCTGCGGACGTAAAGGTGGCTACCCGCCGCGCTTGGCGCGGAACCGGCTCTTATAAATGCCGGGCTCGCCCAGGATCTCCTGCGAGGTCGTGCTGAAGCGGGCGAGCTGCTCGGCGTTCATGGACTCGAATGAAAGCTCCAGCGCCTCGCGCTTCACGGGAATGCATTGCACCACCGGCAGGCCCTTCGGCAGCACGCCGACATAGTCGGGATCGGTCCAGAGCGCCGGGAAGAAAATGCCGATCTCATGGAATCGATCGCTGTCGATGAGGCCGGTCAAGGTTCGGAACGGCAGGTCGAAGCGATTGATCGGATGCGTCGCCAGCAGCGACCAGCCGGGCTCGAGTTCGATGGTCCAGAAGCTGTTGAACTTGATCGCGGGACGCTCCCCTTGCGCGAGCGGCGTGCCGGTCAGTTGCGCGGCGACATGGAAATTAAGCGGCGCGCGGGTCTGCTCCGGAGTGCTCGGCTGCGGCAGGTCCCAGTCCCAGGTGAAGGTGCCCTTGTCGCAACGGACGTCGCAGGGAAGCGGAATGAGGAAGCCGGCGGTCATGGCATCGACGAAAGGCGGGCATTGCTTGACGGTGCGGATGTCGCGGCCGTGGAACTCGGAGAAGGCCTCCATCGGCGCCCGCTTCAGCCAGTCGGGCAGGCCCTGCTTTGCCGGCTCCGGCCGCGGCAGCACGGCCTCCAGCGCAGGATCGCAACGGAACACGACTCGCATCGATGAGACTCCAAAGAAAAAGGCCCGGTCAGCCAGGGAGGATGCTGACCGGGCCTCGTCGAGGATTCAACTACCGAACGCGGCCTTCTTTCCAGGCCTGGAGCAGGCTGTTGTAGGCCACGGTTTCGCCCTTCGGATTCTCATCGGCGAGCTTCTTCCAGGGCGCTTCCTTGTCGCTGAGCCACTCGTTCGGGTCCTTCTCCGGGTTCAGCTTCGGTGCGCATTGCGCCATGCCGGCACGCTGCAGGCGGGCCATGACCTTGTCCATTTCCTTGGCAAGGTTGTCCATGGCCTGCTGCGGCGTTTTCTCGCCGGTGACCGCGGAAGCCACGTTCGGCCACCAGAGCTGCGCCAGCTTCGGATAGTCGGGCACGTTGGTTCCGGTCGGCGACCAGGCGACGCGCGCCGGGCTGCGGTAGAACTCGACGAAGCCGCCGAGCTTGGGCGCGATGTCGGTCATCGCCTGGCTCATGATGTCGGACTGGCGGATCGGGGTCAGGCCGACCAGGGTCTTCTTCAGCGAGGTCGTCTTGCAGACGCAGAACTGGGCGTAGAGCCAGGCCGGCTTGCGACGCTCGACCGGCGTCGATTTCAGCATGGTCCAGGAACCCACGTCCTGGTAGCCGTTCTGCATGCCGTCCTTCCAGTACGGACCGTGCGGCGCCGGAGCCATGCGCCACTTCGGCGTGCCGTCCTTGTTCATCACCGGAAGGTCCGGCTTGATCGAGGAGGCGGTGAACGCCGTGTACCAGAAGATCTGCTGGGCGATCGTGCCCTGGCCGGGGATCGGGCCGGCCTCGGAGAAGGTCATGCCGGTCGCCTCGGGCGGCGCGTACTTGTGCAGCCACTCGATGTACTTGGTCAGGGCATAGACGGCCGCCGGGCTGTTGGCGCCGCCGCCGCGGCTGACCGATGCGCCGACCGGCGTGCACTTGTCGTCGGCGACGCGGATGCCCCATTCGTCGACGGGCAGGCCGTTCGGATGCCCGATATCCGCCTCTCCGGCCATGGAAAGCCAGGCATCGGTGAACCGCCAGCCGAGCGACGGATCCTTCTTGCCGTAGTCCATGTGGCCGTAGACCCGGACGCCGTCGATCGTCTTCACGTCGTTGGTGAAGAAGTTGGCGATCTCCTCGTAGGCCGTCCAGTTGATCGGCACGCCCAGCTCGTAGCCGTACTTGGCCTTGAACTGGTTCTTCAGGTCCTCGCGGTCGAACCAGTCGGCGCGGAACCAGTAGAGGTTCGCGAACTGCTGGTCCGGAAGCTGGTAGAGCTTGCCGTCCGGCGCGGTGGTGAAGCTCTTGCCGATGAAGTCGTCGACATCGAGCGAGGCCAGGGTGACGTCCTTGCCTTCGCCCGCCATGAAGTCGGAGAGCGGCACCGACTCGCCGTAGCGGAAGTGCGTTCCGATGCAGTCGGAGTCGTTGACATACATGTCGTAGACGCTCTTGCCCGACTGCATCTGCGTCTGCATCTTCTCGACCAGATCGCCTTCCTGGATGTAGTCGTGCTTCAGGTTGATTCCGGTGATCTCCCGGAAGGCCTGCGCCAGGGTCTTCGATTCATAGACATGGGTGTCGATGGTCTCCGACACCACGACGATCTCCTTGCCCTTATAGGGCTCGGCGGCCTTGATGAAGAACTCCATCTCCTTCATCTGGTCGTCTTTGGAGAGGGTGGAGGGCTGGAACTCGCTGTCCACCCACTTCTGCGCCGCCGCCATCTGGTCGGCGTTCGCCCTCCGGATCGGCCACAGCAGCCCTCCGACCGCGCTGCCGGCGGCCAGCATCCCGGCCCCCTTCAGCACCCGCCGCCGACTGACGGGCCTTACCTGCTTGTCGCTCATAGCTTCGCTCCCATCGCCTTCCCTTTTGTTGAGCCGGTGGTTGATCTCCGCGGGCAGGAAGGTTCGGCCCGACGAAGCCGGCATGTGAAACCGTTGTCTCCCGTTACCCCCAGCGCATCACGATCCCGAGCACGACCAGCGCGATGCCGGAGGCGATCCACAGCAGGTCCTCGGTGAAGTAGAGCCAGGCGAGATGGATATAGGCCGCTGTCAGCAGGCCGATGAACAGCCGGTCGCCGCGGGTGGTGACGATCGGCAGGAAGCCCTTGTGCGGCGCCGAGGGCTGCAGCACGCCCCAGGCCGTCATGCCGATCAGCATCAGCGCGATCACGACGAAGAACGCCGCCGTCGGCGCCGTCCACGCCATCCAGTCCAGACCCTGTGCGCCTTCCATTGCGGCTGCCTCCGATCAGACCCGGCCGAGGGCGAAGCCCTTGGCGATGTAGTTGCGGACGAAGTAGATGACGAGCACGCCGGGAACGAGCGTCACGACGCCGGCCGCGGCCAGCACGCCCCAGTCGATGCCGGCGGCGCTGACCGTGCGGGTCATGGTCGCGGCGATCGGCTTGGCGTTGACCGAGGTCAAGGTGCGCGCCAGCAGGAGCTCGACCCAGCTGAACATGAAGCAGAAGAAGGCGGTGACGCCGATGCCGGAGCGGATCAGCGGCACGAACACCTTCACGAAGAACTTCGGCAGGCTGTAGCCGTCGATCGCCGCCATCTCGTCGATCTCGCGCGGCACGCCGGACATGAAGCCTTCCAGGATCCAGACCGCCAGCGGCACGTTGAACAGCATGTGCGAGAGGGCGACCGCCCAGGGCGTGTCGAACAGATTGATGGTCTGGTAGAGCTCGAAGAACGGCAACAGGAACACCGCCGGCGGCGCCATGCGGTTGGTCAGCAGCCAGAAGAACATGTGCTTGTCGCCGAGGAAGTTGTAGCGCGAGAAGGCATAGGCCGCCGGCAGCGCGACCAGCACCGACAGCACCGTGTTGAGGACCGCGTATTCGATCGAGTTGATGATGCTGCCGTACCAGCCGGGCTCCGTCAGCACGGTCAGGAAGTTGGCGAGGGTCGGATGGTGCGGCCAATAGGTGAAGGCGCCGAGGATGTCCTCGTTGGTCTTCAGCGCCATGTTCACCAGCCAGTAGATCGGCAGCAGCAGCAGGAAGAAGTAGATCGCGAGCGCCAGGGAGCGTCGAACCATCATCGTCTCCGTCGTCAGGACGCGGGGCGCGATCGGCCGACATTCTGCAGCGCCGTGTAGAACACGAAGCAGAACAGCAGCACGATCAGGAAGTAGACGATCGAGAAGGCTGCGGCGGGACCGAGGTCGAACTGGCCCACCGCCAGGGTCGCGAGATACTGGCTGAGGAACGTCGTCGAGTTGCCGGGACCGCCGCCGGTCAGCACGAAGGGCTCGGTATAGATCATGAAGCTGTCCATGAAGCGCAGCAGCAGGGCGATCAGCAGCACACCGCGCAGCTTCGGCAGCTGGATGTAGCGGAAGACGGCCCAGGCCGAGGCGCCGTCGATCTGCGCCGCCTGGTAATAGGCGTCGGGAATGGCGCGGAGGCCGGCATAGGCGAGCAGGGCGACCAGCGGGGTCCAATGCCAGACGTCCATCACGATCACGGTGACCCAGGCCGCCAGCGGGTCGGCGGTGTAGTTGTAGTCGATCCCGAGCGCGTTCACGACATAGCCGGCAAGGCCGATGTCGCCGCGGCCGAAGATCTGCCAGATCGTGCCGACCACGTTCCACGGGATCAGCAACGGCAGCGCCAATACCACCAGGCTCAGCGACGCGCGCCAGCCCTTCACCGGCAAAGCCCGGGCGACGGCGATCCCGAGCGGGATCTCGATCGCCAGGATGATCGCGGAGAACATGATCTGGCGAACCAGGGCGTCGTGCAGGTCGGGATCGGTCAGGACACCGGCGAAGAACTCCGTCCCGACGAAGACCCGGTTGTCCGGGCCGAGAATGTCCTGGACCGAATAGTTGACGACGGTCATCAGCGGAATGATGGCGCTGAAGGCCACGGTGACGAAGACCGGCAGGACCAGGAACCAGGCGCGATTGTCTTGGATCTTCTGCATGGCGCGCTCCTCAGCTCCTCTCGCTCACGTCAGCGCCCGGTCGTCGGCATAGAGCCGGGTCCATTCGGGCGGGAAGCGCAGATGCGCCGTGCCGGCGGAGACCTGCTCGTCCTCGGAGACCTTCGCCATGACGAGCTGGTCGCCGAGCCGCGCCGAGACGATCTTGTAGTTGCCGAGGTCCTCGACCCGCTCGATCGGGCTCGGCACGCTGCTGGGCGTGCCCGGCCGCGTGAGCTCGACGAACTCCGGCCGGATGCCGAGCGTCAGCCGGGCGCCGGTCCCGCCGGCGCGCTGTGCCAGCGCCGGATCGAGCGGGATCCTGACGCTGCCAACGACCGCGTTGCCGCCTTCGACCGTGCAGGGCATCAGGTTCATGCCCGGGCTGCCGACGAAGAAGCCGACGAAGGTATGCGCCGGCTGCTCGAACAGCGCCTGCGGCGTGCCGAGCTGCACCACCTCGCCGCCGTACATGACGACCACCTGGTCGGCGAAGGTCATGGCCTCGACCTGGTCGTGGGTCACGTAGATCAGGCTCAGCTTCAGCTGCGCATGGATCTGCTTCAGCTTGCGCCGCAGGGTCCACTTCAGATGCTGGTCGATGGTGGTCAGCGGCTCGTCGAACAGCACCGCGGCGACGTCCGGCCGCACCAGGCCGCGGCCCATGGAGATCTTCTGCTTGGCGTCCGCCGAGAGGCCGCTGGCGCGGTTCTTCAGGTCGCCGGTCAGCTCCAGGATCTCGGCGATCTCCTCCACCCGCTTCCGGGTCTCGGAAGCGCCCCAGCCGCGGTTCCTGAGCGGGAAGGCGAGATTGTCGGCGACCGTCATGGTGTCGTAGATCACCGGGAACTGGAACACCTGGGCGATGTTCCGCTGCTGCGGATGGAGGAGCGTCACGTCCTGGCCGTTGAAGAGCACGCGGCCGGTGGTCGGGCGCAGCAGGCCGGAGATGATGTTGAGCAGAGTGGTCTTGCCGCAGCCGGACGGCCCCAGCAGCGCATAGGCCCCGCCGTCCTCCCAGGTCATCGTCAACTCATGGAGGGCGTAGTCTTCGCGCTTCACCGGCGTGGCGGCGTAGGAATGGCTCAGCGAGACGAGATCGATCCGGGCCATCGTTATCCTCCCACCGCCGGCGCGCCGACCAGCCGGTTCTCGGCGTCGAAGGCGAAGATACGGGCGCGGTCCAGCCAGACCCTGGCCGGCGCACCCAGCGCAAAGGAATGGACGCCCTTCACCTGGGCGATGAAGGTGAGCTGCTGATGGCGGAGATGGAGATAGGTCTCCGAGCCGCTGATCTCGGCGAGGTCGACATTGGCGTCGATCGCGACGCCGTCGGCCCCGGCGGTCTGCAAGCTCACGTGGTTCGGCCGCACGCCGATCCGGTAACGCCCCGGCTGGAGGTCGCGCATGTGGGCCGGCAGGGCGAAGGCGAGATCCGCGGTGAGCCGCACCTGGCCCTGCTCGATCGTGGCGTCCAGCAGGTTCATCGGCGGGTCGGAGAAGAGCTCGCCCACGCGCGTGGTCGCCGGGTGATGGAACACCTGCAGCGTCGGGCCGGATTGGAGGGCGCGGCCCTTGTCCAGCACCACGCAATGGCCGCCGAGCAGGAGCGCCTCGCTGGGCTCGGTCGTCGCATAGACCACGATCGTGTCGCGCCGGGCGAACAGGCTGCGGAGCTCGACCCGGAGCTCCTCGCGGAGCTTGTAGTCGAGGTTGACCAGCGGCTCGTCCAGCAGCAGCAGGTCGGCGCCCTTGACGATCGCCCGCGCTATCGCAGTGCGCTGCTGCTGTCCGCCGGAGAGTTCGTTCGGCAGCCGCTGCAGGAACGGCTCGATGTGCAGCAGTTTCGCCGCCTCGCGCACGCGATTATCGATTTCGCTCGCGGCGAGCCGGCCGCCGCCCTGGCGCAGCGGCGAGGCGATGTTCTCGTAGACCGTCAGCGAGGGGTAGTTGACGAACTGCTGATAGACCATGGCGACGCTGCGCTTCTTCACGCCGAGCGCGGTCACGTCCTTGCCGTCGAGGGCGATCTTCCCGGTGGTCGGCCGGTCGAGCCCCGCCAGGAGGCGCAGCAGCGAGGTCTTGCCGGCGCCGGTCGGCCCGAGGAGCACGTTCAGCCCGCTCGAGAATGCGCAGGTGATCTCGGCGAGATGCATCTCGCCTTCCATCATCTTGCCGAGGTTCTCGAGGTCGAGCTTCATGGCGATACGGTCATCCCTGGGCTCTTGCTCCCTTGTTGTGCGGCGTGTTCCGCGAACCAGGCGGCGAGGGCCGGGGCGGTCTCGGGCTCGACATGAAGACCGAGCTTCGAGCGGCGCCAGAGCACGTCCTCGGGCGTCGCCGCCCATTCCTCGCGCTGGAGATAAACGACTTCGCGCTCATAAAGATCGGCGCCGAATCGGCGGCCGAGATCGTTGATTCCCCTGGCGTCGCCGATCACCCTCTCCATCCGCGTCCCATAGGCGCGGGCGAGGCGCCGGACCGTCGGCTCCGGCAGCCAGGGATAGCGCCGTATCTGGGCGGCGGCGAAGCCGGCGAAATCCGCGTCGGCGATGTCGCCGCCGGGGAGTGTCGCCCCGCGGGTCCAGTCGCCGCCGGCCTCGGGGAAATAGGGCTTCAGCTTCTGCAGCGCATGCTCCGAGAGCCGCCGATAGGTGGTGATCTTGCCGCCGAAGACATTGAGCAGCGGCGCCTGGCCGCCGTCGTCCTCGAGGTCGAGCACGTAGTCGCGGGAGACGGCGGAGGCGGATTCGCTGCCGTCCTCGTCGAACAGCGGCCGGACGCCCGAATAGTTCCAGACGACGTCGGCGGGCGAGATCGACTTCGCGAAATAGCGGTTCACCACGTCGCAGAGGTACTGCGTCTCCTCCGGGGAGATCGCGGTCTTTGCGGGATCGCCCTGATAGGGCACATCGGTGGTGCCGATGAGGGTGAACTTGTCCTCATAGGGAATGGTGAAGACGATGCGCCGGTCGGCGTTCTGCAGGATGAAGCAGTGGCTCCCCTCATAGAGCCGGTTGACGACGATATGGCTGCCCTTCACCAGGCGCAGGGTCGACGCCTCCTTGCGGCCGAGCTCGTTGGCGATGAACTCGCCGGCCCAGGGCCCCGCGGCATTCACGAGGGCCTTGGCCCTGACGGTGCGCGGTGCTCCGCCGTCGCTCCGGATCTCCGCCTCCCAGAGCTCTCCGACGCGCTTCGCGGCGGTGCAGGCGGTGCGGGTCAGGATGGTGGCGCCGCGCTCGCGGGCATCGACGGCGTTCAGGGCCACCATGCGCGCATCATTGGCCCAGCAATCGGAATATTCGAAGCCGGTCTCGTGGCCGGGCTTCAGCCCGTTGGAGTAGGGCGGTTGCCTGAGCGACACCCGCCTCGAGCCGGGCAGGCGCTTGCGGCCGCCGAGATGGTCGTAGAGGAAAAGGCCGATCTGGATCATCCAGGCCGGGCGCAGCGTCTTCTCGTGCGGCAGCACGAAGCGCAGCGGCCAGATGATGTGCGGCGCCGATTCCAGCAGCACCTCGCGCTCGCTCAGCGCCTCGCGCACCAGCCGGAACTCGTAGTATTCGAGGTAGCGCAGGCCGCCATGAATCAGCTTCGTGGAGGCGGAGGAGGTCGCGCTGGCGAGATCCCGGCGTTCCACCGCCAGCACTTTCAGCCCGCGGCCGGCCGCATCGCGCGCGATCCCGGTCCCGTTGATCCCGCCGCCGACCACCAGGATGTCGAACGCATCGCCGGCGCTCACGCCCAAGCCTCCATCCCGAGCATCTCCGGGGCGGAGAAGCGGACATGGAACCGTGGTCCGAACGCTACGTTGCGGTTGATCGACCCTGCCATCACTCCCCGGTCCGCCATTCTTGGGATCCTCGTCCCGGTGACGGTTTTCGAACCGTAACATCCGAAATCACTGTTCACAATCGAAAATGAGCGGGTCTCATTTGATCGATTTAGAAATATGAATGTGCGCTGCGAAAAGCCGAAAGAAACCCTTTCGACCTCGCTAGTTAGCGGGAAAGTTGAAGCCTGAAAACTCTAGTCGGCGACGTAGAGGCGGACGTCGTGCTCTTCGATCTGGTCGAGCACGGATTGCGGCGGCGTCCTGTCGGTGAAGAAGGCGTCCAGCATGGCGACATCGCCCAGCCGGACCATGGGCTTGCGCTCGAACTTGGTATGGTCGGCGACCAGGAACACCTGGCGCGAGTTCTCGATGATGGCCTGGGAGACGCGGACCTCGCGATAGTCGAAATCGAGCAGCGAGCCGTCGGCGTCGATCCCGCTGATGCCGATGATGCCGAAATCGACCCGGAAGTGGGAGACGAAGTCGCTGGCGGCCTCACCGACGATGGCGCGGTCGATCGGGCGCACCACGCCGCCGGCGATGATCACTTCCAGCGAGGGATTCTCGCAGAGGATCGAGGCCACCTGCAGGTTGTTGGTGATGACCCTGAGGCCGGAATGCTTCAAGAGCGCCCGCGCCACCTCCTCGTTGGTGGTGCCGATGTTTATGAACAGCGAGGAATCGTTCGGGATGTGCTGGGCGCAGAGCGCCGCGATCCGCTGCTTCTCGGAGAGCTGCTGGACCTGGCGGGTGCTGTAGGCGGTGTTCTCCACGCTGGAGGCGAGGCCGGCGCCGCCGTGATAGCGCTGGACCAGGTCCTGGTCCGAGAGCTCGTTGATGTCGCGGCGGATGGTCTGGGGCGTGACGTTGAAATGCTGCGCCAGGGCGTCGATCGACATGAAGCCGCGTTGCCGCACCAGGTTGACGATGCTGGCATGTCTCGCTTCACGTTGCATGCGGCGTTTCCCAGGGAGCGTTTCTATAGGCCTTTTGGGGCATCTTGCCACCGATGGCGCGAAATCGAAAGACCGTGTTCAAGGACGTGCGAAGCTGAAATACTCTGCGGCCCGGCTTCCGCGAAGGTTCGGAATCACGTATCGATAACGGGAAATCCAGCCGGCAGAGGCCGGAAATCCGCGCGATAGCGAAACAGCAGTGCGCGACAGGGGACAAAGAGCATGGCGAAGGATCTCATCCTCTCGATCGACCAGGGCACCACCAGCACCCGGGCGATCGCCTTCACCACCGCCGGCGAGCCGGTGGCGACCGCCCAGCGGGCGCTGCCGCAGATCTTCCCGGCGGACGGCTGGGTGGAGCACGACCCCGAGGAGATCTGGGGGGCGACCGTCGAGGTTTCAGAGCAGGTATTGGCCAAGGTCGGCGCCGAACGGTTCGGCGCCATCGGCATCACCAACCAGCGCGAGACCGCCGTCATCTGGGACCGCGAAACCGGGAAGCCGATTCACCACGCCATCGTCTGGCAGGATCGCCGCGGCGCGCCGCTCTGCAAGAAGCTCATCGAAGCCGGTCGCGAGCCGGAGATCCAGAAGAAGACCGGCCTCCTGATCGACTCCTATTTCTCCGCGACCAAGATCGCCTGGCTGCTGGAGAACGTGCCCGGCGCACGCACCGATGCGGAGCAAGGGAAGCTCGCCTTCGGCACCATCGACAGCTTCCTGCTCTGGCGCCTCACGGGCGGCAAGGTCCATGCGACCGACATCACCAATGCCAGCCGCACCATGCTCTACGACATCCACAAGCGCGGGTGGGACGAGGGTCTGCTTGAGCTCTTCGGCGTGCCGGCCTCGTTGCTCCCCGCGGTGAAGCCGAATGCCGGCGTCTTCGGCACCAGCGACCCGAAGGCACTCGGCGTCGCGCTGCCGATCGCCGGGATGGCGGGCGACCAGCAGGCGGCGGTGATCGGCCAGGCCTGCCTGAAGCCAGGCATGATCAAGAGCACCTACGGCACCGGCTGCTTCGCCCTCCTCAATACCGGGAGCGAGGCCAAGCCCTCGAAGAACCGGCTCCTGACCACCATCGCCTACCAGCTTGGCGACCGCTTCGCCTATGCCGTCGAGGGCAGCATCTTCGTCGCCGGCGCGGCGGTGCAGTGGCTGCGGGACGGGCTGAAGCTGTTCCAGGAGGCGGGCGATACCGACAGCCTCGCCAAGGCCGCGTCCAACAGCAGCAACGTCTATCTCGTGCCGGCCTTCACTGGCCTCGGCGCGCCCTATTGGGATCCGGAGGCGCGCGGCGCCTTGCTCGGCCTCACCCGCGACACGGGGATCGCCGAGGTGGTGCGCTCGGCGCTCGAGGCGGTCTGCTACCAGACCCAGGACCTGATGGCGGCAATGAGCGCCGACGGCGGCACCAGGCCGACAGCGCTCCGGGTCGATGGCGGCATGGCGCGCAACGACTGGGTGCTGCAGTTCCTGGCCGACATCCTGCAGCTTCCCGTCGAGCGGCCGCATGTGACCGAGACGACGGCCTTGGGTGCCGCCTTCTGCGCCGGGCTGGGCAGTGGCATGATTCCGGACGTCGCCGCGATCGAGCGGACCTGGCGCCCGGACCGGCGCTTCGAGCCGAAGATGACCGCCGCCGAGCGTGACCGGCGCTATGCGGGATGGCAGGATGCCGTCCGCCGTGTCCGGCACGCCGCACAACAGAGTGGAAAATGACCGAAGCCAGCACCCTTCCTTTCACCAAGACCCTGCTCGGCGACGAGTTCGCCGGCAGGCGCATCCTCGTCACTGGGAGCAGCCGCGGCATCGGCGCCGCCGTGGCGCTGGCCTTTGCCAATCTCGGCGCCAGGGTGGCGCTGCACGGCACCAAGAAGAGCGACGCCCTCGAGGAGACCGCGGCGGCGATCACGAAGCTGGGCGCGAAGCCCGTGGTCGCGATCGCAGATTACCAGGATCCGAAGGCGGTGGCGCGCTCCGTCGAGGAAGCGGCGACGGGCCTGGGCGGTCTAGATATCCTGATCAACAACGCCGGCACCATGATGGGGCGGGTGAAGGTCGCCGATGTCAGCGACGAGCACCTGGCCGGCGTGCTGGACCTCAATGCCCGCTCGGTGGCGGTCGCCTCGCGCACCGCGCTGCCCTATCTGCTGAAGGCCGAGCACGGCTGCATCGTCAACACCACCTCGATCGCGGCGCGGAGCGGCGGGGCCGCGGGCGCCGGCATCTATGCCGCGGCCAAGGGCTTCGTCTCCACCTTCACCCGGGCGCTCGCCGTCGAGATGGTGGAAACCGGGCTCCGCGTCAACGCAGTTTCGCCCGGCTTCATCCTGACCGACTTCCACCGCCGCTACTCGACGCCGGAGCGCGTGCAGTCGATGGCGAACGTGATCCCGATGAAGCGGGTCGGCACCGCCGAGGACTGCGTCGGTGCCTACCTCTTCCTCGCCTCGCACCGGCTGGCCGGCTACATCACCGGCCAGATCGTCGAGGTCAACGGCGGCCAGCTGATGCCGTGATCGACGGCGTCAGCCGACCGTGACGTGGATATCGGCTTCAATCGCGATGGCCGCGCCGTGGTTGGCGTGGACCGCATGGCCGGTCAGTATCGCCGTGTCCGGGGAGTTGTTCGAGTCGTGGGCCGTTGACAGGCTGAGCGTATCATTGTGGCCGCCGTTGATCGTCGGCACGTGACCGTGGCCGGCGATATCCAGCACATCTGCGATATGCAGGGTCGCGGCATCGGTGTGACGGCTGGTGAGGTCGGATGCGGGGCGTAAGGTCGGCGCCGGCAGATCGACCGTCTGGTCGGCGAACTTCAGATGCTCGAAGTTGACCAGGGTGTCGGTACCGTCGGCACCGTGGGTGGCGCCGTTCAAATCGGTGACGATCACGCCGTCGGCGGTCGTCGTGATCTTGTAGTCGGCGAGATTGCCGGAGAACACCGCGGTATCGTCGCCATCGCCGCCGTTCAGGTGGTCGTTTCCGGCGCCGCCATGGACTGCGTTGTCCTCGGCATTGGCGGTGAAGGTCCAGTTGCCCTTGCCGGTGAAGGTGAAGTTCTCGACGTTGGCGTAGTTGGTCGCGTCCTTGATCGCGATCGAGGTCAGGATCGTGTCGGTGCCTTCGCCGTTCGCCTCGGCAACCGTGTCGCCCAGGTTGTCGACGATGAAAGTATCGTCGCCTTTGCCGCCGGTCATATGGTCAGCGCCGATACCGCCGTTCAGCGTGTCGTTGCCGTCCCCGCCGTCCAGCGTATCGCTGCCGGCATGGCCGGTGATGCTGTTGTCGAGCGTGTTGCCGGTGAAGGTCCAGTTGCCCTTGCCGGTGAAGATGAAGTTCTCCACCTCGTTGAATGCGGCGGCGGCGGTTACATCGAGCGTGGAGATCTTCGCGGTGTCGATGCCTTGGCCGCTGATCTCCGTAATCTTGTCGCCCTTGCTGTCGATCAGATAGGTGTCGTTGCCGTCACCGCCGATCAGCGTGTCGTTACCGAGGCCGCCGTTCAGAGTGTCGGAGAGCGCGTTGCCGGTCAGCGTATCGTCGCCCTTGCCGCCGGACAGCGTGTTGTGTCCGGTGCCGCCGATGATGATATTGGCGACGTCGCTGCCCGTGAAGGTCCAGTCCGACTTACCCGTGTAGGTGTAGTCCTCGACGTTGGCGACCGTGGTCTTCAACAGGATCGTGCTCTCGATCAGATCGTGGGTTCCGCTATTGCCCCCGGCGCCCTCCAGCAGCACACGATCGCCGGTGGAATCGATCTCGTAGGTGTCGTTGCCGTCGCCGCCGATCAGCGTGTCGTTGCCCTTGCCGCCGTCGAGCTTGTCGTTGCCGCCCTCGCCCCACAGCACGTCGTTGCCATCGCCGCCGGAGATCTTGTTGTCGGCGACGTTGCCCTCGATGATGTTGTTGAGCTTGTTGCCGACGGCGTCCTTCGCGCCGGTCAGCAGCAGCAATTCCTCGATCTCCTGGTCGCCGTAAATCGCGTCCTGGACGAGGTCGGTGGTGGCGAGGCTGGTCTCAACGAGGTCGATGCCGGACTTGGCGTCCTCATGGATCCGGTCGCCGCTGTTGTCGATCAGATAGATGTCGTTGCCGGTGCCGCCCGTCAGGTCGTCGGCGCCGCTGCCCCCGTTCAGGACGTCGTTGCCCTTGCCGCCGTCCAATTTATCGGCGCCCGAACCCGCCCACAGCACGTTGTCGGCGGCGTTGCCGGTGAAGGTCCAGTTGTTGGCGCCGAGATAGTAATAGCCCTCGATGCCGCTAATCAGGTCGGTGAAGGCGATGTTGCTACTGATCACCCGGTCGAAGCCGCCGGCGCTGTCGGTCACGGTGTCGTTGGCGCTGTCGACCCAATAGCTGTCGTTGCCGGCGCCGCCGATCAGCTTATCGTCGCCGGTGCCGCCGTCGATCTGATCGTTGCCGGCGCCGCCGGTCATCGCGTCGTTGCCGGCGCCGCCGATCAGGATGTCGTCACCCTTGCCGCCGTCCAAGGTATCGTTGCCGCCGCCGCCGGTGATGAAATTGCTGGCGGCGCTGCCGGTGAAGGTCCAGTCGGCCGTGCCTTTGTAAGTATAGTCCTCGACGTTGGCGACCGTGCCGGTCAGCAGAATGGAGGATTCGATGAGGTCATGGGTGCCGGCCTTCGCGCCCGCAAGCTCGACCACCTTGTCGCCGGCCGAATCGACCTCGTAGGTGTCGCTGCCGTCGCCGCCGATGAGGGTGTCGTTGCCCTTGCCGCCGTCCAGCGTGTTGCTGCCGCTGTTGCCGGTGAGGACGTTATCGAGATCGTTGCCGGTGGCCTTGATGTTGCTGCCGCCGAACAGGGTGACGTTCTCGATCTCCTGGTCCTTGAAGCCCGCGGCCGTCAGATCGATCGTAATGAT
>Ga0335082_10002374_pt1 | contig 20233 bp, 10 predicted proteins | sample Lox_Sample_41_FD_206718 | JGI IMG/M metagenome (GOLD analysis project Ga0335082, IMG submission 206718) | Soil microbial communities from Loxahatchee National Wildlife Refuge, Florida, United States - Lox_Sample_4.1 | ecosystem: Environmental > Terrestrial > Soil > Wetlands | place: USA...
TGGAGCGGCTGGAGTTCATTCTTTCCCTCGCCCGCGACCTCGGCGTGAACATTTCGGGCATCGCCATCATCATCCAGATGCGCGAGCGTATGGATGAAATGCAGCGCCAGATGGCGGAGTTTGTCTCTTATGTCCGCAACGAAGTCATGGCGCGCGCGCAACAGGCCGCGGATCCCAGCCGCGGGGCGATCGTGCCGGTGCGGCGGTCATTGGTTATCAAACCAGAGAAGAAACGGTAGGGCAGTCGCAGACCGCGTCATCTTTCGGCGAATATCCTGTTAGTGTACTTTGTGCACATATGCACAAAGTATACCGTCTATGTCCATACAAATTGCTGGTTTCTTGCTGCTAAGTGCTTATTTTACAAATTGTTACTTGTAAGTCATTCATAATCAAATGCTTGCAGACATTTGCCAGCCAAGTTATTGATTCTACATGGGGCCTTCTAAGGGGAGTGCGCTTCCGAGCGGCAGGTAAAAAAACGGCTACTGAGAAGCTGTTCGGGAGCTGTGACTTCCAGTAGAAGGCTGGATTACTTCCTCGGTTTGCCCGCTCGCTGAGCAGTAGCGAACATCAGCGCCACAGTGTTCATGTCCTTCGGTTGCACTTTGCCCGCCGGAATGCGCAGATGCGTGATGTCTTCCAGCTTCAGGAGCAGGTCCACCAGCGCCATGGAATCAATCAGGCCTGATGACACCAGCGGCGTATTCTCGTCGATCTGGATGTTGGGTTTGCGGATGAGTTTTACGACCTGATCAATCATCTGTTGAGCTTCGGGTGTCACGCGTTATTGGTCTCCTAGGATTCGACTGCCAGTTCCGGATGCTCTTTCAGCAGCTTCTCGCGAGTCGTGGAACGAGCCGCCTTTCCAGCAGTGCTCTTCACTATCCACTTCGGAGGTTTGAGGAAGATCGTACGCACGGCCACTCCCATGTCGGCGACAACGCTGCCGCGGATTTCCCGCTCGATGTCGTCAGCTTGCTGCAGCAACTCTTCCCTCTCCACCTCTGCGACCACCACGATATCTTCGGTGCCGAGATCGGGATTGAAGACGCCCAGCGCGATGGCGCGGCCGTCGTGAATTGCAGCGTGGCTGCACACGATCTCCTCGATGTCCTGCGGGTAGATGTTCTCGCCGCCGATGATGAGCAGGTCTTTCTTGCGGCCGACGACATAGACTTCATCGTCAAGACAGAAGCCGAGGTCGCCGGTGTAATACCAGCCGTCGCGAATCGCTTTCTCCGTCAGGTCAGGGCGGTTGTAATAACCCTGGAAGAGCGAGTCGCTTTGGATGGCGATCTCGCCTACGTGGCTGTCGGTCAGCACCTCGCCGGAATCGGAGACGACCTGCACGCGGTTGTGCGGCAGCAGGCGGCCCGAGGAAGTAAACGTCACAGCCCCTTCCGCTCCTTCCGGAACTTGCGCAATCAGATGCTCGCCGCGGAAGCGCCTCCCGTCAGCCCAGATCACCTTCGGCCCCGCATTGCCCTGCACGGGCGACTGCGTTACCGCGAAAACGTTCTCCGCCATGGCATAGGAAGCCTGCAATGCAGAGCGCCTCAATCCGCAGGCTGCAAACGCATCATAGAACTCGTTCATGCTCGACATCCGCACCGGCTCGGAGCAGTTAATCAGGGCTCGGGCCGGCGACAGGTCGTAGTTCGACCAGCGCGCGCGCGGCGTGCGCCGTGGAACGAACTGGAAGCAGAAATTCGGCAGCCATGCCAGGGTGCATTTGTAGTCGGTGAAGATCTGGAGCATGGAATCGGGATGCATGACCCAATCGAGCGGAGACTGCATCACGACGTGCAGATGGCACACCATGGGCATGATGAAGCAGGCGATCAGTCCCATGTCGTGGTAGAGCGGGAGCCAGCTATAGACGATGTCGCGTTCTTCGTCGAGACTGAGAACGTCGGACAAGTGCTCCAGGTGCCGCAGCACGGCGGCGTGAGTCAGCGCCACGCCCTTCTGCAGTCCCGTTGTACCGGCCGAGTGCTGAATAAAAGCAAGCGAATCGGGTTCGTTTACAGGGTCGGGCAATTCCCTCTCGCCCCCGAAAGCACCGGCGCTGGCGGCGCGAAGCAAACGCGCCTCCCCAAGGCTCACGTGGCCCAGAAGGTCGTCGGGGAATTCATTATCAATTACCACGACCCTGGCGTGGAGATTGGCCGTTACTCCGGCCAGTCCGAAGCGATACTTCGCCGGTTCAACCTTGAAGTTGGGATAGGCCAGAATCGCGGGAACGGCTCCCAAAAGCATGGCGCCGACGAAGGTGGCCATCAGCGGAATGCCTTGCGGCATGATCAGCACCACGCGATCACCCGCGGTGACGCCGCTATCTTGAAGGAGCACGGCCTGCACGCGCGCCATACGGCGAAACTCGCCGAAGCTGGCAGTTTCCTGTTCGTCCTCGTCGATCCAGGCGGTTACAAAGGGCTTGTCATCGGGCGCAGAGCATAGCGCATCACCCAGCGTTCGATATTTGGTGGCGACAGGCAGTTAGTTTCGTCTCCTCGGCGACAAAATTTCCGCGGCGTTCCCGCGGAGGCGCAATCCAGCATTGTAGTGATTGTTCCGGTGTTTGGGCCAATCGGGGTAACACAAAAAGCAGGTTACTTTGGTTTGCGATCTTAATTCTTTTGCCACTTACCCAAAGCTGGTTTGAGATGATATCCTCCCACAATTCGTTTTCTTAACTCCGGTGGGCCCTGCTGCAAACGCGCACACGAAATGTGTGCGAGCGAGGTACGCAGGGATAAAAGAGCACAACCATGCGTAGCTTCGCCTTGAGAGTTGCCATTCTCTATGTCTGCCTCCTTATTTGCCTCGGCTTGACCTTGCCGCTGGCGGCACAGGGCGACTTTACAGTCGCGGTGACGCCGTCCTCCCTTAGTATTCCGCAGAATAGTCAGGAGACGGCCACAATCACCACCACGATCAGTGGTGGTTTCAACAGCGGGATCGCTCTCTCGGCTACCACGCCGGTGGGCGTGGCCGCCAGCTTTAGTCCCCTCATCATTGGGGCACCTGGCGCCGGCGTTTCAACCATGACTCTGGCCGCTTTTCGCTTGGCGCCGTTGGGCAACTACACCGTCACGATTAACGCAGTCGGTGGCGGAATCAAGCACACCGCTACTTTAACCTTGACAATAACCGCGCAAGGGCAACCCAACTTCACGCTTTCAGCATCGCCGAGTTTGTTGACGATCGTGCAAGGCAATCAGGGGACGTCAACGCTGACCACCACCGTCCGCAATGGTTTCAACAACAGCATCAGCCTGTCAGCCAGCGGCGTGCCCTCGGGAATCACGGTGAAGTTCAACCCTGTCACCATCCCCGCGCCCGGAGCCGGCCATTCGACCATGACGATCACGGTCAGCGGCACCACACCTTCCGGCACCTACCCAATTACGGTCACGGCCAGCGGCGGCGGGCTCTGGCAGAATACTGCAGTCACGGTGATGGTGGCTTCGTTCACTGTGTCGGCTTCTCCCTCATCTCTGACTGTCGCTCAGGGCAACCAGGGAACCTCCCAAATAACTACGACCGTCAGCGGTGGCTTCAACTACCCGATTTCCCTATCAGCTACAGGCATGCCCGCCAATACAACCGTAGGGTTTAACCCCCAGACAATTCCTGCACCCGGAGCGGGCACTTCGACCATGACCGTCACGGTGGGCAACAACACGCCGGCGGGCACCTATCCGATTGCGGTGACCGGCAGTGGCGGCGGACTCATGCAAACCGTCACGGTCAGTCTGACGGTGACGGGTGGTGGCGGATTTACCCTGGCGGTAACGCCAACCTCGCTCAGCCTGCCTCAGAATAGCCGCGGCTTTGTGGCGGCTACCACACGCATCAATGGCTTTAACAACTCCATAATTCTGGCGGCCACTGGCGTCCCGTCGGGCGTCACGATGACGTTCAACCCTGCTACCATCCCCGCTCCCGGCGTCGGCAACTCGACCATAAACATTGTCGTGTTCAGTACGACTCAGGCAGGGATTTATCCCATCACGATTTCTGCCACGGGTGGAGGGATCAAGCAAACGGCCACGTTAACGTTGACCATCACGGTTGCCGGGCAACCCAACTTTATGCTCTCCGCCGCGCCGGCTGCGCTAAGTATCGTCCAAGGCAGTCAGGGATCCTCCTCCATTAACAGTACGCTCAGTGGAACATTCCAGGGGGCGATCGGACTTTCGGCCTCGGGTGTGCCTTCCGGCGTCACAGCGACTTTCTCCCCTGGCACCCTGCCCTCGCCGGGCAGCGGCGATTCCGTTTTGACGCTCGGGGTTAATAAGAGCGTAGCGGTGGGATCGTATCCGATCACCGTGACGGGCAATGGCGCTGGAATTCAGCAGACCGCCACTGTAACCCTCACGGTGACACCGTCAGGGGCGCTGGGTCTTCCCATCTCAGACTTCCTGCAGCCGTACTCGTATACTCTGCAGTCCTCGTTCGGGAAGCCGCCGTATAGCTATCAACTCACGTGGGGCAGCCTCCCGTCAGGACTGTCCCTGAGTCAGAGCGGCACGATAAGTGGGTCGGCGACAGCAACCGGAACGTTTCCGTTTAGTGTGCTCGTCACCGACTCCTCGCAACCTCCACAGCAAAAGACAGTCAGCTACACCTTGAACGCCGTGGTCGGCTTGGACGCTTACGGCGGACTCACAGCGGCCCCGGTTCCGCAATGCGGCCAGACCGGCTATTTCCAGATCGTGAAGGTCAACGGTCGATGGGTCCTTGCCGATCCCCTCTGCAACGCCTTCTACCAGCGATCGGTGTACGACTCCGACGTGCTGTTCATCCTCCCGCAGATTCTGCAGCAGCGCTACAACAACGATATTCACCGATGGGCTGACCATTCCCTGCAGAGGATGGTCGGTTGGGGTTTCAACGCGCTTGATATTTATTACTCGCTTTATATGCTGCCTGTGCCCGCAGGCGGGGAGCCACCCGCGTCTCCCCAGGTTCCGTTTACCCTTTACTATCCGGCTTTGAAGGATGTGGAGTACGCCTGGCAGTCTCTCGGTCTACCCGAACCGGTGAAGGACCTTTGCCGCGGGTTTGACAGCAACGGCTACAACTACTACTGCCTGAACATGGTTGACGTCTTTGATCCCAAGTGGCAACAGGGGAACAATGGCGAAGTGGCGTTGCAACAGAACCTCTACCAGAACGACGGTTATGGTGGCTTCAATGCTGATCCCTGGGTCAAGTCAATTTCCCTGGGTGATTCGGACTTTGTCTTCGCCCTGAAGGGCAACGGTGCCAACCCCTATGGCGTAGGCTCCTATCCGCACGCCGCTATGCTGGCCGCCACCGTGAACTTCCAATACTCCGGCTTCCAGGACAACAAACTGTATTCCAAATATGCCTGGGCCAGTTATCTGCAAAAGAAGTACGGCACTATTGATGCACTCAACCAATCGTGGAGCACCAGTGGTTTCTACACGTCGTTCGGGGATGCGGGCGGCTTTGGAACCGGAACGGGTATTCTGGATGAAGACGGGCGTCATACCGCATGGTTCGGCAGCGACATCGCCAATCGCTACTTCACGCTGGTGGGTGTGAACCCCAACCTCGTAGCCGACCTTGATGGCTTCCTGTACCAGATGACGGTCCAGGCGTATGGCGTTCAAGCCAGCAGCATAAAAACCTACGACTCGCACCACATCCTGGAGTGTGGAAACTTTGGCGGCATCGGCGAGGGCGGCATGAGGCCGCCAGTCATGCAGGGTCTGAAGGACGCAGGGTGTGACGTTATCGTTGGCAATTGGAACTCGACCTGGCCGGCGGTTGCGCTGAACGGCAACCAGGCAGAGTACGACGCCGTAGGGCTGCCCGTGGTCCTCTGGTACGGCATCAGTTCACAGTTGGATTCTGACACGAGCCAATACCCTATGCGCGGTGCGTCGTTCGCGGATTACCCCAGTCAGTACGCGCGCAACCAGCAATACAATAACGATCAGCAAACGATCTTCAACGCCCAGGGAAGCAACGGCGATTACTACATCATGGGAATCGCGTTCTGGGGACTAACCGATAACAGCAGCGAAGGTACCAATTGGGGCTTCATCACCTTCATGGACAACGGCTATGACGGCAGGTGCGCGGTCGCCGCGCAGGGCAGCGACCAATATGGTTACCCTTGCGGCGGCGAGGCGACCAATTACGGGGATTTCCTGGACGGCGTAACGCAGACCAATACGACGGTGCTACAGCAGCTTATTAAGTCATTGCAGCAGTAGCATTTACGTTTCTGCTTTTTGACTCTTCAATGCCCCGGGATTCCCTAGTTGGGTGCTTTCGGCATCTCTTGGGTTTCTTCCAAGACTTAAGTAACCGCGGATTGGTTACTTTAGTTTCCAAATCCACTGCTTTAGAGGGCACTAAAGCGTAGGTTCCGAACCTACAATGGCATAGGTGCGTACTTCGTCTTCCCAAACTGGCCGGGGGTGACGTTCATTGCGTTCCTGAAAGACCGCATCCGGAGGCAATTCTGCCATGCATCTGGACATGGTTCGCAGGCCGGGAAACCGCAAAACTACTGCAATCTTGCTGCTGGGATTGCTACTGTCAGTTCCGTCGTTGTTCGCTTTGTCCGGCAGTTCTGGCATCGTGCCGCCAGGAACGGCCTGGCAGCAGGGATTCGATTTCCGCAATACCTCGACCTACGTCAGCGATCCCTCCAATGATACCGATGTGCTGCCGACGACGGCGTATCCCACGCAAGTAAATGGAGTGACCTTTGGTTGGGTAAAGACCTCGCTGGTCCAAGGCCGTGATCGGAGCAAAGTGGTAGATCCAAGGCTGGCCGGCATCAACTTTGCCAGCAACGGTTCGCCCGCCACCTTCTACGTGGATTTACCGTCGCCCGGTACATATGCCATCTCACTCGCCCTGGGAGATGCCGGCTCGCTGCAGTGCTGGGTACAGTGCCAGGTGGAATTTCTGGACGGCAGCACGGTGCTGTACACGTTGTCCGTGGGAACCACGAACCTGAGTTACTTCTACGACGCCACCGGCAAGAACTGGTCAGCAGCGAGTTGGCCTACCAACAATCTGACCCAGCTCGTAACTCTCACTGGCACCCGGCTCACGATGGTGGTTGGAACCAGTAAGGCGTCAGGCGACTACACGACGCTTGCTTTTCTGGGTGTGACACAAGTTACGGGAGCTCCCAACTTCAGCATCTCGGCCTCGCCGTCGTCGCTCACGATTCAGCAGGGCAACCAGGGAACGTCCACCATCACAACCACCGCGAGCGGTGGATTCAACAGCTCTATCAGTTTGTCAGCCTCGGGCATGCCCTCCGGTGTGAGCGTCACCTTCAACCCGCAGACCATACCGGCGCCTGGCTCCGGCAGCTCGACCATGACCGTCACGGTTGGTTCTGGCGCTCCGACCGGAACCTATCCCATCACCGTCACCGGCAACGGCGGCGGTCTCCAGCGAAGCACTACCGTTACGTTGACGGTGACGGCAAAGCAACAGCCTAACTTCTCGCTGTCGGCTTCACCGTCTTCCCTGACGATTCAGCAAGGCAATCAGGGAATCTCGACCATCACTTCAACCATCAGCGGCGGATTCAATAGCGCCATCAGCTTGTCAGCTTCCGGCGCGCCCTCCGGCGTGGGAGTGAGCTTCAATCCGCAGACCATACCGGCGCCGGGCTCCGGCAACTCCACCATGACCATCACGGTTGGTTCGAGTACGCCGACGGGAACGTACCCCATCACCGTCACTGGTAACGGCGGCGGCCTGCAACGAACCACGACCGTCACGCTGACCGTGACCGCCCAGCAACAGCCCAACTTCTCGCTCTCGGCTTCGCCATCTTCCCTGACGATTCAGCAAGGCAATCAGGGAATCTCGACCATCACATCAACCATCAGCGGCGGCTTCAACAGCTCCATCAGGTTGTCAGCCTCGGGCATGCCGTCCGGTGTGACGGTGAGTTTCAACCCGCAGACCATACCGGCCCCCGGCTCAGGCAGCTCGACTATGACCATCACGGTGGCCAGCAACACTACGTTGGGTACCTACCCGATTACGGTCAAGGGCAACGGCGGCGGCCTCCAGCGGACAACTACGGTGACGCTGACGGTGGCGGCGAAAGGCGCCAACTTCACACTGTCGGCGTCGCCCGGGTCGGTCAGCATTGCGCTGGGCGCTCAGGGGACATCGACCATCACCGCCACCATCAGTGGCGGCTTCAACAGCGCGATAAGCCTGTCGGCTTCGGGAGAACCCATCGGAGTTGGCGTAGTCTTCAGCCCCAACCCAATTCCCGCACCCGGCTCCGGCAACTCGACGATGATCATCAACGTACTGCGCATTGCACCGCTGGGAACCTATCCCATCACCATCACCGGCAGCGGCGGCGGGATCAAACAAACCACCACGGTTACGCTCACCATAGTGGCATCTCAGGACTTTCAGCTGACCGCTTCACCAGGATCGGTCGAGATCGTGCAAGGCACTCCAGGAACCGTAACCATCACCAGCACCGTCTTAGGCGGTTTCAACAATCCCGTGAGCCTGTCGGCATCGGGCGTGCCGGCTGGAACGACAGTGAGCTTCAATCCACAGACCATCCCCGCACCCGGCTCCGGTGATTCGACCATGACGATTTCGGTCTCTACGAGCACGTATGCCGGGGTGTATAGCCTCGTGGTGGCCGGCAGCGGTGGAGGGCTACAGCGGTACGTGCCTATCAGTCTGACCGTGATTCCCGCACCCAGCTTTGCGATTGGACCCATGCCCGCCTCGCTCTTGCTGCGGCAAGGCAACCAGGGAATGTCGACCATCACTACCTTCGCCTGTTGCGGCTTCAACAGCTCCGTCACACTTTCCGCTTCTGGTGCTCCGTCGGGAACAACGCTCAACCTGAATCCCACCACCATTGCGGCTCCCGGCTCGGGCACCTCGACGTTGACGGTAACCGTTGGCCAGAACACAGCCACAGGCACCTATCCCATCACGGTGACCGGGAACGGCGGCGGGGTTCAGCAGAGCACGACTCTGACTCTGGTGGTGACTGGCGGCGCTCCACCGCCGAACGCGAACTACCTGGAGCCGTACTCTTACACTCTAGAGTCGTCGTTCGGCAAGTCGCCATACACTTACCAGGTAACGTCCGGCTCCATGCCCAGTGGGCTGAGCATGAGCGGTTCAGGCACGATCTCGGGCACGGCTACGGTGGTTGGAACATTTCCGGTTCAGGTGCTGGTAACCGATTCGTCGCAGCCTCCAAAGCAGCAGAGCAACAGCTACACGCTGAACGTAGTCATCGGATTGGACGATTACAGCGGATTGACAGCCGCTCCGGTGCCGGGATGTTCACCCACCGGCTTTTTCCAGCTCGTGAAAGCAAAGATCGGCAGTTACACCCGATGGGTGTTCGCCGACCCACTCTGCAACGCCTTCTATCAGCTGTCCCTCTATGATTCCGATGCCGGCTTCCTACTGGACAGCGTTCTCCAGGAGCGCTACGGAGGCAGCACAGCCCTTTGGGCAAAACACTCCCTGCAGCGTGAAATGTCCTATGGCTTCAACTCGAATGACATTTTTTACAGTGATTACATGGTGCCCATCCCGAAAGGCGGAAACAACAAGGGAGCTCCGATCAAGCTGCCATTTCAATTGTTCTTCGGAGCCACGGACGACGCGGTCTACAATCCAGCCGGGTTAGGAATCCCGGAGGCGCTTAAGAACATCTGCGACGGCCAGAGCAGCACCTACGGCAGTGGGGTGCCTTGTAATGCCACGATTGACATCATGGATCCAAACTGGCTGGTGGCGAACCAGGGCGAACTCACCCTGCTGCTGGACCCGGCGCAGGATGGCTTCCTGAACGGCTTCAATAATTCACCCTGGGTCGCGGCCATTTCGCTGGGAGATGCTGACGAATTCGTATTCTTCAAGGGCAACGGATCGGGCAAGAACGGAGTCAACGAGTACCCGCATCCCGCCCAGGTTGTGGCGACGGATGCCTTCAACTACAACCTGCCGCCGGTCAACGGCGACTGGCAGCGGCCTATCCTCTACGCGAAGGCGGCCTGGACATGTAACGCAATCGCGAACGATTCCCAGAATTTCCCGCCGGGACAGTCCTTCCTGGAAAAGAAATATGGCAGCGTCGCCGCGCTCAATGCCGCCTGGGGCAGCAACTACACCTCGTTCTGCGATGCTGGCGGATACGGGACTGGAACCGGCGTCCTGGATGAAGACGGACGCCACACGGCCTGGTTCGGCAGCGATTACTTCAACCAGACGGGTATGAATTCCAAACTCAAGGCCGACCTTGACCAGTATCTCTACATCATGGCCCGTCAGCTTTATGATCCGCAGGTCAGTGTGGTGCGCAGTTATGACACGAACCACCTGCTGATGTGCGGCTTCTACGGCGGCTCGGGCGCCGGTGGGGCGCGGCCAAAGGTGATGCAGGCCATCCACGACTCCGGTTGCCAGTTACTGGTGTTGACCTGGAACTCGACCTACACTTCCCAGGCCCTGGCCGACAACCAGGCGATTTACGACCAAATCGGATTGCCGACCACGGTCTTCCAGGGAAGCTCCGCACAGGCGGATTCCGATATGAGCGCCTATCCCGGTAACGGCGCAGGCTGGGCCAACTACTCCACTCAGCAGCTTCGCGGCCAGCACTATGGCACAGACCTGCAGGCAATCTTCGGCTCGCAGGGTACGAACAAGGATTACTACAACCTCGGCGTGGATATCTGGTCGATGACCGACAACAGCAAAGAGGACCGCAACTGGGGCTTCATGTCGCTCAGCGACAACGTCTATGACGGCGTCTGCGCCACCCGCGCATTCACTATGGATCAGTGGGGTTATCCATGCGGCTTTGAAGCCAATGACTATGGTGACTTCACCGATGGCGTCAACCAGACGCACACCACCATCTTGCAGCAATTAATTCAGCAACTGCGACAGTAGACATCGGCGCTGCTGATGGTTGTTTCCGTCGCGCAGGTTTCAAGGGCAACAGCTCCGCATGCCAACCATGTGCAATAATTGGCGCGCTATGGGACTAAGAAGCTGCTGCGCGTTTGCCGGGTTTGCGCTCTGGGTTACATCTTTACTTGCGCAATCGTCCGCTCCTCAATCACCTGCTCCGCAACCGCCCTCAAAGACAACTGACGCCCTTGAACTGGTGAAGCAGGGCCAGAAGCTGAACAGCGAAGGCAAGCAAGACGAGGCGCTTGCCTTATATAAACGGGCGCTGGAGCTGTCTCCCGACCTCTACCAGGCAGAGTTGGCCTCGGGGATGGCCCTTGACCTGGAGGGAAAATATCAGCAGGCACGGGTGCATCTCGCCAAGGCAATCGCCTTAGCAACCCCCGAGCAGAAGGTCCAGGCACTGCGGACCATGGGCGTCTCCTATGCGTTCTCGCGTGAGCCGGGCGAGGCCGCCAAGTACGACCAGCAGGCATTCGATATGCAGTACGCAAACAAAACGTTCGACGATGCCGCTGGAACAGCCGACGAGTTGGCGCGCATCTACTTGGAATCAGGCGACATCGACAACGCCTTCCAGTGGTACCAAACCGGACATCTGACAGCACTGCTCAAGCCCAACATGACTCCGGCAGAGGCGGACCTTTGGGAGTTCCGGTGGGAGAGCGCGCTCGCACGAATCCGTGCCCGACAGGACCGGAAGGAAGAGGCGCAGAAGCATCTTGCGGCTGCCAAGGCGGTCCTTGACAAGGGCGCCAACCCCGACCAGGCGCGCTTTTACCCCTACATCGCCGGCTGCGTGGCGTTTTATGGTGGAGATTACAAGACTGCCATTGGCGATTTGGAGAAGGGCGACAAAAAGGACGTGTTTGTGCTGAGCCTGTTGGCGCAGGCCTACGAAAAGTCCGGCGACAAGGCAAAGGCGATGGAGATTTACAAACAGATCCTGACCATCAACGCGCACAATCCCGGCAACGCCTTTGCGCGGCCGCTGGCCGAACAGAAGGTCGGGCTGACAGCGTGGCGCCGTGAGTTGCACACTGGTTGACACTTGTTGACTCAGCCTCGTACAGTTCCATTCGGAACTCTTTCCCGTTTCCATACGTATTCAGTTGTCGCGGGGCACGCTTGCTCCAGGAGGCTCCATGTTGCGGAAAGTGTCGTTGGTTGCCGGGCTTATTGCCCTTCTCTGTTCGGTTCTGTCGGCCCAGACGGTTGACGAAATCATTGCCAAGAACATCCAGGCCCGCGGGGGCATCGACAAGATCAAGTCAGTGAAAACGCTCCGTTCTACCGGCACCATGAGCATGGGCGGCGGGATGGAAGCGCCCGGGTCAATGATCCAAAAGCGGCCCGACATGGCGCGGCTTGAATTTACGGTTCAGGGCCTGACGGCGGTGCAGGCGTACGACGGCAAAGACGCCTGGCAGATTATGCCATTCATGGGCAAGAAGGACCCGGAATTGATGTCCGGCGATGACAAGAAGGACATCGTAGAGAACGCCGACATTGATGGCCCCCTGGTTGATTACAAGAGCAAGGGCAACACGGTCGAGTTGCTGGGCAAGGAAAAAGTGGAAGGCACCGACGCTTACAAGCTGAAGATTACACTCAAAGACGGGGATGTCATAAACGACTATATCGATGCTGATTCGTTCCTAGAGATCAAGCAGGAGACGAAGCGCATGGTACGGGGCAGCGAGCGGGAGATTGAATCTTCGCTGGGCGACTACAAGGAAGTCAATGGTTTGATGTTTGCTTTTGCCATGGAGAACGGTATCAAGGGCGGTACGGAGAAGGAAAAGCTGACGATCTCCAAGATTGAGCTGAACGTGCCCGTGGATGACTCGATCTTCAAGATGCCGCCGCCGGCGCCTCCCGCCAAGCCGGAAGAGTCGAAGAAGTAAGTTTTCGCGTGCGTTTATTGTTTGCCCCGCGGTAACCGCGATACTGGTTTCCGCGGGCTATAGCTATGTGCTTCAGAAATTTTTGTGTCAGGTTTGCGCGGTCGCACCGGCCGCAGCTCTTCGGTCAAGGCCATGCCATGTTAAATCGACTACGTCTGTTTGTTCTCCTTGTGTTCATCGCATCGTTGTTGTCAGGCGTCGCAACTGCACAGGACGTAACCATTGACTCCGACACGTTCAGCGGGCTGGGGGCACGCCCAATAGGTCCCGCGGTGATGGGCGGCCGCATCGCCGACCTGACCGCCGTACAGGAAGGGCAGCGGTTGACCATCTACGTCGGCTCTGCCAGCGGTGGCGTGTGGAAGTCCTCTGACGGCGGCACGACGTTCAAGCCCGTGTTCGACAAGCAACCTTCGCAATCCATTGGTTCGCTTGCTATCGATCCCTCGAATCCACAGACCATTTGGGCGGGCACCGGCGAATCCTGGGTCCGGAACAGCGTTTCTGTGGGCACGGGCATCTACCGCTCACGCGACGGCGGCGACAATTGGGAGAACCTGGGGCTCAAGGATTCCGAACATCTCAGTCGCATCGTGATTCACCCCAAGGACAGCAACACCGTCTATGCCTGCGCGCTGGGGCATTTGTGGAATGGAAATGAGGAGCGCGGCGTCTTCAAGACCACCGACGGTGGCAAGACCTGGCAGAAAGTTCTGTATCACGACGAAAACACGGGCTGTGCCGAGATGGTGATGGACCCGAAGGATCCGAACGTGCTCTATGCCGCGATGTGGCAGGTGCGACGCCAGCCGTGGACCTTCCAATCCGGCGGACCGGGAAGCGGGCTGTTCAAGAGCAGCGACGCCGGCGCAACATGGCATGAGCTGCGCAAAGGGCTACCGGAGGGCAATCTGGGACGGATAGGACTGGCAATTCCGGCCGCGAAGAATACTCGTGTGTATGCCGTTGTGGAGGCCCGGAACCATACTGCGCTCTATCGCTCCGATGACGCTGGCGAAAGCTGGAGCGAGGTCAACAGCTCGTTCAATATAAGCGGTCGTCCGTTTTACTTCGCCCGCCTGGTTGCCGATCCCAATAATCCCGACCGGGTTTACAAGATGGGATTCATGCTGACGGTGAGCGAGGATGGAGGAAAGAGCTTCAGCAGCGTCATTTCCATGAGCGAGAGTCCCAGCGATCGAGTACATGGCGATCATCACACGCTCTGGATCAATCCATCCAACTCCGACCAAATGCTCGACGGCAATGATGGCGGCGTGTACCAGTCGCTGGACCGGGCCACGCATTGGCGCTTCCTCAACAATCTGCCAGTCTCGCAGTTCTACCACGTCAGCGCTGATATGGAATATCCCTACAACGTGTACGGCGGACTGCAGGACAACGGCACCTGGATGGGCCCATCGCGCGCCGTGGATGGCATTGCGAATCGCGCCTGGCGCAACCTTGATTTCGGCGACGGCTTCTGGGCGTTCTCCGATCCGACCGACCCCGATTACGCTTACGCCGAATATCAGGGCGGCAAAATCTCGCGCTTCCGCAAGTCAACCGGCGAGTCACGGGACATCAAACCCTTGCCGCGAGCCAACGAGCCGGAGTTTCGATTCAATTGGAATGCGCCGATTGCCCTGAGCGCGAACTCTCCCGGCACCATCTATTTGGGCGGACAGTTTCTGTTCCGTTCTCGCGACCATGGCGCGTCCTGGGAGCGTATCTCGCCCGACCTGACCACCAACGATCCGGCGAAACAGCACCAGGAGAACTCCGGCGGCCTGACCATCGACAACTCTGACGCCGAGAAATACGAAACCATCTTCACCATCTCGGAATCGCCCAAGAACGGGAACCTCCTCTGGGTCGGAACCGACGATGGGAATGTTCAGATCACGCGCGATGGCGGGAAGCATTGGACCAACGTCGTAAAGAACATTCCTGGGTTGCCGCCGAACACCTGGGTTTCCACGATTGAGGCCGGCCATCACGACCCGGCTGTGGCTTACGCCACGTTCGATGGCCATGCGACCGGCGACATGAAGACCTACGTCTATAAGACGACGGATTACGGCGAGAAATGGACATCGGTCTCAACGCCCGACCTGAAGGGTTATGCACATGTAGTGCGCGAAGACCTGAAGAACCCTAATCTGCTCTTCGTGGGCACCGAGTTCGGACTGTTCCTATCCATGGATGGCGGAGCGCATTGGGCACAGTTCACCGGCAAGATACCGAATGTGGCAGTGCGTGACATCGCCATTCATCCACGCGAATCGGATTTGATCATTGCCACGCACGGACGCGGCCTGTTCATCGTGGACGACCTGACTCCGCTGCGGGCGCTGACCCCGGAAACCATCGGCAAGGACACAGCCTTCCTGCCCTCGCGGCCGGCAACGCTGACTCTTCCTGCCGGAGAGCAGCGCTTTGACGGCAACTCCGATTTTGTCGGGCCTTCGCTGCCCGAAGCGGCGCCGATTGCCTATTACCAGAAGAAGCGCCATATCTTCGGCGACCTGCTCATCGAGATTTACGACCCGCAGGGCAAGTTGCTGACCACCATTCAAGGCGAGAAGCGCCGCGGCCTGAACCGCGTGCAATGGCCGGAGCGCGCCAAGCCGCCGAAGGTTCCGCCCGCGGCGGGACTGGTCGAGAACCAATTTGCCTTCCTCGGTCCGCAGGTGCAGGAAGGCACTTACACGGTGAAGATGATCAAGGGCAAGGAGACTTACACCACGACGATCGCCCTCGTGCCCGATCCGCGCACCAAGAGCACAGCAGCGGATCGCGCCTTGCAGCATGAGACCGTGATGCAGCTTTACGACATGCTGGGTCAGTTGACTTACGTCGTGGATGCAACCGTGAATCTTCGCGACCAGGCGCGGCAGCGCGCAGCTAGCGCGGCCGACGCCCAGACCAAAGCGCAGCTCCAGAAGTTGGCCGATGGTCTCGAGGAGTTCCGCTCGTCGCTGGTCTCCACGAAGGAAGGTGGCATGATCACCGGCGAGCACAAGCTGCGCGAGAACATGGGAGAACTGTATGGCAGCGTGAATGGCTACTCAGGCCGGCCGACGCAGTCTCAGATTGAACGCGCCACAGTCATCCAGAAGCAGCTTGACGACTCGGTAGCGAAGTTTCGGTCGCTGACGGGCCAGGTGACGCAGCTTAATTCGCAGCTGCAGAACGCCAAGCTCGCACCTTTGACGGTCATGTCGCAGGAGGAGTGGAACAAGAAGTAAGCCGAGTCGTCGCGCAGGCAGCTATATCATTTGTTGTCTTTACCCTTGATGGAAACCAGTTCCACCTCAAAAACCAGCGTGGCGTTGGGGCCAATGTCAGCGCCGGCGCCGCGCGGCCCATAGGCAAGATCGGGCGGAATGTAAAGTTCCCACTTCGATCCGACGGGCATGAGTTGCAGCGCTTCCGTCCAGCCTTTGATGACTCCATTCACCGGGAAAGTTGCCGGTTCCCCACGCTTGTAGGAGCTGTCGAATTCGGTTCCATTGGTCAGCGTGCCGCGGTAGTTGCAGACCACAGAGTCGGTGGCCGCGGGCTTCGGTCCGGTGCCTTCTTTCAAGATCTTGTACTGAAGTCCGCTGGGCAAGGTCACAACGCCGGGCTTCGCTTTGTTCGCGGCCAGAAACGCTTCGCCTTCCTTCTGGTTGGCGTCGCCGGCTTCCTTCATCTTCTCTTCCTGCTTCTTGCGCACGTCGGCCTGCAGTTGCGTCAAAGTCGTCTGTGCTTCCGCTTCGGTCATTACTGTCTTGCCGGCAAGCGTGTCTTGTATCCCTTTCGCCACGATCGCGGGATCAACGTCAATGTCGCTTCGCTGCAAATTCTTCCCGACGTTCATGCCGATGGCGTAGCTGACCTTCTCCTTCTCCGTTTTGAAGGCGGGATTGCTGCTTGAGGTTTGTCCTGAGTTTGCCGAAGCTGTTTGCGCGCCTGCTCCTGAGGATTGCTGAGGTTTCGCGGCTGGTGTGCTCTGCGCCAATGCACCTGTGACGAGCATAGTTCCAGCTGCGAGTAAGTTGATGACCGGGGCTAATTTTGTTGGCATGTGTCCATTGTCACATCGGCGTGAGGTTTTCGCCAGCAGACGAAATCCAGAGATTGACCTGAATGTAACTTGACAATTACCGACAAGCGCGGCAGACGGGTTCAGGGAAAAGTGGATAGCGGGCCGGTTCCCCACTATCCACCAGTTTTTCACTGAATCACCAGGTTCGAAATAGGAGGCACGTACGCCAGAAGGTAAACGTAAACTCCAACCAGCGCAGCCAGCGCGATGCTATGGAAGAAGACGTAACGCAGGATGTCTCCTTCATGCCCATACCAGTTGGTCGCCGTACTGGCCACCACGATGCTTTGAGCGTCAATCATCTTGCCCATGACACCGCCGCAACTGTTGGCCGCTCCCATCAACACCGGTGAAACTCCAACCTGCTGCGCCGAGATCTTCTGCAGACTGCCGAACAGCACGTTGGACGAGGTATCGGAACCGGTGAGCGCCACGCCCAGCCAGCCCAGCAACGTTCCGAAGAACGGATACAGGTGGCCGGTGCGGGCGAACGCAAGTCCCATGGTCGCATCCAGCCCCGAGTACCGGGTCATGAAGCCGATGGCCAGCATGGCCGCGATGGTGAGCAGCGAGTATCGCACCTTGACGATGGTTTGCAGGTAGATCTTGAAAATGTCCCCCATGCTGAAGCCCATGACAAAGCCGGCGATGATCGCGGAGATGAGAATGCCGCTGCCGGTCGCGCTGAGCCAGTTCAATCCGAAGGCAGCAGCCTCTGGAGTAGGCTTGGGAACCACCGGCGGGACGCGTTCCACCAGCTTATTGATGGCGGGGACGGGGAAGGACGGATTGGTAATTTTGCTGGGTGGCGTGCTCCAACTCTTCATCGAGGTGAACACCTTTTCCGGCGTGTTCATGATCCTCTTGCCCGTCTGTGTACCCCAGCAGAAGACGATGACGCTCAGAATCAGCCACGGCACCCAGGCGCGTACAACTTCGCCGCGGCTATAGCCGTGATCGGCGCGGTGGGCGGTCTTGCTCTCTTCGCCCTCGAAGGTCCAGACCCGCTTGGGATGCCAAACCATGAGAAAGGCGATAAGACAGATCATGGAGACCACCGCCGCCACCACGTCCACCAGCCATGGCCCGTGATAGTTGGACATGAGGAACTGCGTGACCGCGAAGGAAGCGCCGGCAACCAGAATTGCGGGCCAGACTTCCATCATTTCAGAGAATCCGACGAAAGCCCAGATCAGCCAAAACGGCACGATCAGCGAAAACACGGGCAGAATGCGGCCGGCCATGGCTCCCAGGATCTTCTCGCTGAAGCCGGTAACCGCCGCCAAAGCAATAATCGGAGTGCCCAGCGCGCCGTATGCGACCGGCGCCGTATTGGCAATCAGCGAGAGGCCGGAAGCCTGCAGGGGCCTGAACCCCAATCCGATGAGCAGCGCCGCGGTCACGGCCACGGGTGTGCCGAATCCCGCTGCACCTTCGAAGAAGGCGCCAAAACTGAAGGCGATGAGCAGCAATTGCAGGCGGCGGTCCTGCGTAACGCCCGTCAAGCTATGTTTGAGCACCTCGAAGCGCCCGGCCTCGACGGTGAGCTGGTACATGAAGATGACGTTGAGCACGATCCAGCCGATGGGAAACAGGCCGTAGCCTGCGCCCAGCACGGCGGTTGCTCCCGCCATGCGCGCGGGCATGTGGAAGCCGAAGATGGCAACGACCAGCGCAGTCCCCAAACCGGCCAGCGCCGCGTAATGCGCTTTCACGTGCATAGCCAGTGCCCCGAGCAGGACGACCACCGGCAGCGCAGCGACCAGGGTGGAAAGCAACCAAATTCCGGTTGGATCATAGCCCTGCTGCCAGGGCTGGGAAACCGGAGGAATTTTGAGAATCCAGATGGCCAGAATAATTACAACGACGGTAAGAATAACGGGAAGAAATAGGTTCTCCTTCGGCGGAGCTGCCTTCGTGGGAGTTGTCGCTGTGCTCATGAGTCTTGGTCACCCATCTCTGCCGAAAATCCGGCAGGCACTTTCGTAGAGTTTTGTTTACTTTGATCTATCAATCAGCCCTTTTGCTCGTCTAAGAAAAACGGCAGAACGTCACTCGTACTGCGGGCGCTACCGTGTCCCCGATTCGAAGGGCGCGCTCCCCATTTATCCCGGTGACACCAGGCGCAAACCTGACGGGACAGGGTTGCAGGCCGTAGCCGAACGCGCCCTCCGAATCGGGAACCTGGTTTCGCAGCAAGTTTACACAGCGAAATGTGCAAGTCAACAAACTTCTGGGTTTAGCCTTACATCTTTCCGGTGATAGGGATACGCGCGGTTAACCGTCCTGCGGGCGTTTGCCCCGCGCTACAATGAACAGTCAACCGACGCTGGGAAGGAACCCTATGTCACCGCTGATGACAACTGCTGCACCGGACGTCACCGAAGCTGCGCGCCGTCCGCTCGAAGCCGACCACTGCGCCCTGATCGTCGTGGACATCCAGGAAAAACTGCTTCCGCCCATCTTCAACAAAGACACCATGGTGAAGAACTCGCAACTGCTCATTCGCCTGGCGAAGATCCTGTCCGTTCCCGCCGTGGTGACGACGCAGTACCACAAAGGCCTGGGTGCGACCGTGCCCGAAATCGCCTCGCTGCTAACTGACGTCACGGCCATTGACAAGATGGAGTTCGGCTGCTTTGGCAGCGATGAATTCCGCTCCTCGGTCAAGAAGCTGCCCGGCAACCGAAATACCCTGCTCCTGTGCGGCATGGAATCGCACATCTGCGTGACCCAAACCGCACTGGGCGCTCTCAATGACGGATACATCGTTCATGTCGCCTCCGATGCGGTGGGCTCGCGCTCGGAGTGGAACTGGAAAGTCGGCCTCGAGCGCATGCGCTCCGCGGGTGCCGTCATCTCCTCCACTGAGATGATGATGTACGAACTGTTACGCTGCTCGGGAACAAAGCAGTTCAAGGAGCTGCTGCCGTTCATCAAGTAAGCCGCTATTCGCCATTCGCTTTTCGCTATCCCTCCCCCGTCGGTGTCATCCCTACCGAGGACTTTAGTCCGAGGGGAGAGACTTGCTGTCCGTTCCAATATCTCTGCACTCGGGTGTCGTTCCGAGTGGCAAAGCTGCTGTCCGAAGCGCTCACGCAAACTTCACTAAGAAAAAGTAACCACACTTTCGTGGCGGGACTTGGGAGCGAACAGGCCTTGTGTCAAGCTACTAAGCCAAGAAAACTGTATCCTGCAAAGTCTCTGTTTTGAATACTTTACTTGCAAAGTATTCAAAACA
>Ga0335082_10002375_pt1 | contig 20229 bp, 16 predicted proteins | sample Lox_Sample_41_FD_206718 | JGI IMG/M metagenome (GOLD analysis project Ga0335082, IMG submission 206718) | Soil microbial communities from Loxahatchee National Wildlife Refuge, Florida, United States - Lox_Sample_4.1 | ecosystem: Environmental > Terrestrial > Soil > Wetlands | place: USA...
TCGTCGAGATGGATGTCGCCCTGCTCGAGCGCGAGCGTGATCGAGCCTTCCGCGTCGACCGCCATCGTCCCCTCGCTGGCGAAGATGAGCACCGGTCTGTCCGGATCGCTGCGATCGGAGAGCACGATCCCCTGGAGCCGGTCGCCGCCGCGACCGTCGACGTAGACGAGCACGTCGCCGAAGCGGCGGAAGCGGCCCGGCTCGAGCCCGGCTCCGCGCGAGATGAGCGACGCGAAGACGGCCCGCAGCTCGCGCCGCGCGGCCGGCTCGACGTCGAGCGCGAGCCACCCCGTCAGCGCCGAGGCGCCGAGGCTCAGCACGACGATCGGCAGCGCGAGCTCGCGCATGCCGACGCCACAGGCCCGCATCGCGATGATCTCGACGTCGGCCGCGAGGCGCGCGACCGCGAGCAACACGCCGAAGAGGAAGGAGACGGGAAGCGCGTAGAGCAGCAGCATGGTTCCGAGCACGCGCATCATCGCCAGCAGGTCGCTGGCCGCGAAGCCCGCGCCGAGCAGGTCGTCGAGCGCGCGCGCGAGATTTCTCATCATCAGGATCGCGCTGATCACGCACAGCCCGAGGAGCGTGTAGGCCGCCACCTCCCGCGCCACGTAGCGGCTGAGGGTGCGGGGTACGCGCATCGCGGCCGATGCTACCGCGGCCGCAAGCCCGAAGGGCGCGCATGCACCACGCATCGCGGCCCGCCGATCGAGTATCCTGCTTCGCCCATGCGGCTCGAACTGCGCCGCCTCGAGCGATGGATCGAGGCATTCGCGCGCGTGCGCCTGCTCGTCGTCGGCGACCTGGTGCTCGACGAATACGTCTGGGGCGACGTCGATCGCGTGAGCCCCGAGGCGCCGGTCCCGGTGGTGCACGTGCGCGACGAGACGGTGATGCTCGGCGGTGCCGCCAACGCGGCGCGCAACGTCGTCGCGCTCGGCGGCTCGGTCGAATGCGTGAGCGCGGTGGGCGACGACGCGGCCGGGCATCGCCTGCTCTCGCTGCTGAAGGATCTCGGCGTCTCGCCCGACGGCGTCGCGGTCGTGCCGGGCCGCCCGACCACCCGCAAGACGCGCGTGATCGCGCGCACGCAGCAGATCGTGCGCTTCGACCGCGAGACGGCCGAGCCGCTGCCGCCGGCCGCGGGCCGCCAGCTGCTCGCCGCGCTCGGCGCCGCGCTGCCGCGCGTCGTGGGCGTCCTGTGCGAGGACTACGGGAAGGGCGTGCTCTCGCGCCGCCTCGCGAGCGCGGCGATGCGCCGATGCCGCGAGGCCGGGATCCCGGTGGTCGTGGACCCGAAGGTCGACCTCGCGCCCTGGAAGGGCGCCGCGCTGCTCAAGCCGAACCTGCGCGAGGCCGAGTCGCTCTCCGGGGTGGCGATCCGGAGCCGCGACGACCTCACGCGCGCCGCGGCGCGGCTGCGCCGCCGGATCGGCGGAGGAGCGCTCGTGGTGACACGCGGTGCGGACGGCATGTCGGTCTTCGAGGACGAGGGCCCGGGCGTCGACGTGCCGGCCGCCGCGCGCGAGGTCTTCGACGTGCAGGGCGCGGGCGACACCGCGGTCGCGGCGCTCGCGCTCTCGCTGCTCGCGGGCGCGAGCCTGGTCGAGGCGGCCGTGATCGCGAACGCCGCGGCCGGGGTCGTGGTCGGCAAGGTCGGCACCGCCACCGCGAGCGCGGACGAGCTGAAGGAGCGCCTGCCCGAGGCGCTCGACGCTGCGCGGGGCGCGCGATGATCCAGAGCATGACGGGCTTCGGGCGCGCCGGGTTCCGGGTCGGCGAGACGGCCTTCGAGGTCGAGTTGCGCTCGGTGAACCAGCGACATCTCGACGCGCGCGTGCGGCTGCCGCGCTCGCTCGCGTCGCTCGAGCCCGAGCTGCGCGCGCGCATCCAGGAGCGGATCGCTCGCGGCAAAGTCGACTGCACGATCGCAGCGCCGGGCGGCGAGACGCTCTCGCCGCGGCTCGAGGTCGATCGCGCGGCTGCGCGCGCCTACCTGCGCGTCGCGCGCGCGCTCGAGGCGGAGGAGGGCGTCTCCTCGACGCTCGGCAGCGCCGAGCTGCTGGCGCTTCCCGGTGTCGCGCGGCTGATCGAGCCGGAGTGGCCGGGCGACGAGCTCCGCCGCGCGGTGCTGCCCGCGCTCGACGCCGCGCTCGACGGCCTCGCGGCGATGCGCGCATCCGAGGGAGAGGCGCTCGCACGCGAGTTCGAGGGCCGCCTCGTGCGCCTCTCCGAGTGGATCGACGCGCTCGCGGCGCGCGCCGGCGACGTGCAGCAGGCGGTGCGCGAGCGGCTGCGCCGACGCGTGCGCCAGCTCGAGAGCGAGGTCGGCGCGATCGACGAGGGAAGGCTCCACCAGGAGATCGCGCTCGCGGCAGAGCGCCTCGACGTGACCGAGGAGGTCGTGCGCCTGCGCAGCCACGTGGAGCAGTTCCGCAAGCTGCTCGCGGGCGCGGGGCCCGGACAGCCGGCCGGCCGGCGCCTCGACTTCCTTCTCCAGGAGATGGCTCGCGAGGCCAACACGCTCGGCGCGAAGGGCGCCGACGCGGACGCCGCGCACCTCGTGGTCGAGCTGAAGGCGGAGCTCGAGCGCATGCGCGAGCAGGTGCAGAACGTTGAGTAGCCGGGTGCTGCTGAACATCGGCCACGGCAACTTCGTGGTCGCGTCGCGCGTGATCGCGGTGGTGAACCCTTCCGCGGCGCCGATGAAGCGGCTGCGCGACGAGGCCTCGCGGCGAGGCAAGCTGGTCGACTCGACGCAGGGCCGCCGCACCCGCTCGATCGTGCTGACGGACAGCGACCACGTGATCCTGTCGGCGATCAACCCGGAGACGATCGCCGCGCGCTTCGCGCAGGACGACACGCTCGACAGTGAGGACGCGTGAGCCGACGACGCCGAGGATTCCCGCTGGTGGTCGCGGCGCCGTCGGGGACCGGCAAGACGACGGTCTGCCGCGCGCTGGTGGCGCGCGACCCGCGCCTCCTCTTCTCGGTATCGCATACGACGCGCGCGCGTCGGCCCGACGAGGAGGACGGCCGCGACTACCACTTCGTCGGCGAGGCCGAGTTCCGCCGCATGATCGACGCGGGCGAGTTCCTCGAGTGGGCCGTCTACAACGACCGCCTCTACGGCACGAGCTTCGCCGCGATCGATGCGGCGCTCGCGTCGGGCCACGACGTCGTGCTCGAGATCGAGGTGCAAGGGGCACGTCAGGTGCGCAAGCGGCGCGCCGACGCGCGCCTCGTCTTCCTGCTGCCTCCCGCATGGCCCGCGCTCGAGGCGCGGCTGCGCCGGCGCGGCACGGACGGCGAGGAGGAGATCGAGCGACGCCTGCTGGTGGCGAAGGGCGAGCTCGCCGCGGCCGAGGAGTTCGACTACGCGGTGGTCAACGACGACCTCGACACCTGCGTGCGCGAGCTCGCGGAGATCGTCGCGGCGGAGCGCCGAGGCGACACGGCCGCGCTGCGCGCGCGCTTCGCTCCGGGCCCGGCGCTCTCGCGCGTCGGCGCGTGCCCCGTTCGCCCGTCGCGGGGCGAGCGGGTAGATTCGGGTACTCGCTGACTCCGATGCGCCGCTTCAACGACATCGCGGACCGGGTGCTCGAGTACAACCCGAGCTGCGACCTCTCCCTCCTCCAGCGCGCCTACGTCTTCAGCGCGAAGGTGCACGAGGGGCAGGAGCGCCTGTCCGGCGAGCCCTATCTGGTCCATCCGCTCGAGGTGGCGGGGATCCTCGTCGACATGCGCATGGACGAGGTGACGGTCGCGGCGGGCCTGCTGCACGACGCGATCGAGGACACGCTCGCGACGCCCGAGGAGCTGCGCCGCCTGTTCGGCGAGCCCGTCGCCTTCCTGGTCGAGGGGCTCACCAAGATCTCGAAGATCGAGTTCACCTCGGACCGCGAACGCCAGGCCGAGAACTTCCGCAAGATGCTGCTCGCGATGTCGAAGGACATCCGCATCCTGCTGATCAAGCTCGCCGACCGCCTCCACAACATGCGGACGCTCGAGTACGTCGAGGAAGACAAGCGCCGGCGCATCGCGCAGGAGACGCGCGACATCTACGTGCCGCTCGCGCACCGGCTCGGCATCCAGTGGATGAAGTCCGAGCTCGAGGACCTCGCCTTCCGCGTGCTGAAGCCCGAGGTGGCGGCCGAGCTCGAGCGCCGGCTCAAGGCCAAGCGCAAGGCGCGCGAGCGCTACATCGAGGAGGTGATCGGCGTGCTCTCGGCGCGGCTGGCCGACGCCGGGCTGCGCGCCGAGGTCACGGGCCGCGTGAAGGATCTCGCCTCGATCCACGAGAAGATGGAGCGCGACGGGCTCGACCTCGACGAGATCTACGACGTGATCGCCTTCCGCACGATCCTCGATGGCCCGACCGCCGACGTCTACAGCGCGCTCGGCATCGTCCACTCGATCTGGCGCCCGGTGCCCGGCCGCTTCAAGGACTACGTCGCGCTGCCGAAGCCGAACGGCTACCGCTCGCTCCACACCACCGTGATCGGCCCGTACGGCGAGCGCATCGAGGTGCAGATCCGCAACCGCGAGATGCACCGCGACGCCGAGCTCGGCATCGCTGCGCACTGGAAGTACAAGGCGGGTCGCGTCGGCGCTGAGGACGACGAGGGGAAGTTCGCGTGGCTGCGGCAGCTCCTCGAGCGCCACCAGGACGTGGCGGACCCGAACGAATTCATCGAGACGGTGAAGGTCGACCTCTTCCCCGACGAGGTCTTCGTGTTCACGCCTCGTGGCGACGTGATCTCGTTGCCGCGCGGCGCCACGCCCGTCGACTTCGCCTACGCGATCCACAGCGAGGTCGGCTCGCATTGCGCGGGCGCCAAGGTGAACGGCCGCATGGTGCCGCTGCGCCACCAGCTCGCGAACGGCGACACGGTCGAGGTGATCACGAACGCGGGGCAGGTGCCGCGCAAGGACTGGCTCGACTTCGTCGTCACCGGCAAGGCGCGCAGCCGCATCCGCCAGGCGATCCGCGCCGCGGAGACCGCTCGCTCGCGCGAGCTCGGCCGCGACATCCTGGAGCGAGAGCTGCGCAAGGCCGGGCTCTCGCTGTCACGCCTGCTCGAGCAGGACGGGCTCGCCGCCCTCGCGGATCGCCACGGCCGCGGCTCTCTCGACGAGCTGCTGGCGGCGGTCGGCTACGGGCGCCTCTCGGCGCCCGAGCTGGTGCGCTCGCTGCGGGGCGTGGCGCCCGAGCCGGCTGCGCCGGCGCGCGCGCGTCGCAGCCTGCGGCGCCCGCGCAGCGCCGCCGCCGGCGTGCGCGTCGGCGGGCAGTCGGACGTGATGGTGCGCTTCGCGCGCTGCTGCGCGCCGCTGCCGGGTGACGACGTGGTCGGCTTCGTGACGCGCGGCCGCGGGGTCACGGTGCACGTGGCCGACTGCCCGAAGGCCTTCGAGCTCGATCCGTCGCGTCGCATCGAAGTGACGTGGCAGCCCGAGGCCGAGCCGCCGCGCAGCATCAAGATGCGCGTCCGCTCCGAGGACCGGCCCGGGCTCCTCGCGACGGTCACGAAGACGATCGCGGCGCGCGGCATCAACATCGGCGGCGCGCGCATCACGACCACGCCCGACAAGCTCGCCGAGCACACCTTCGACGTCTGGGTCTCCGACGTCGACACCCTGAACGGGGTGATGAAGGAGATCTCGAAGATCAAGGGCGTGCTGTCGGTGGAGCGGCTGCGGAGCTAGCTCCGGTCCGAGATGCTCTGCTGGCCGACGAGCTCCTCTGGGGCCGCCCTCGCGTCATGGTTCGACCGCGCTCGATCCAAGGAACCCGGACCGAGCGCGGAGGGCGCGGCCTGCGCTGACTTCCGCTCGGGCGTCCCCACACCGTCGCCCGTCGGGCAGAGGTCTGGGTCTAGCTTGGATCGGGGCTACTTCTTTCCCTTCGCCGCCTTCGCGGCCTTCGCCGCGTCCTGAGCCGCCTTCTGCGCGGCCTTCTGCGCGTCCTGAGCCGCCTTCTGCGCGGCGTCGGCCGCGGCCTTGGCGGCCTTCGCGGCCCGGCTCGACTTCGCGTCGCCCATGTCGTGGGGCACCACGACCTGCGCGGTTCCGTCGGTCGCGTTGCCGCTCGCGTCCGTCACGCTCCCGAGCACCGTGTAGACGCGACCGCTGCCGTTGCCCGCGCGCTCGGAGCGCAGCGAGAAGGAGCGGTCATCGGTGCCGGGATGCACGCCCTGGATGTCGTTCGTGGTGTCGCCGTCGCCCGTGCCGTTGTCGGGCTCGCTGCTCGTCACGGATTCGAGCGCGAACGCCGGCGAGGGATCACAGGCGTCGGTCGCGACCACGACGAGCTCGATCGGCCGCAGCTTGTGGTTCGGCGGCCACAGCACCGCCGGCGACGGAATCAGCGAGAGCGTCGGCGGGGTGGTGTCTTGGACCGTCACCTTGACCTCGTCCTGCGAGCTCACGACCGCCGCCGTGGTCGGGTCGGTGTGCGTGACGGTGAGCTTCACCTCGGTCGTGCCGAGCGGGAAGGTCGCGGTGGGCGTCGGGCTCGTCGGGTCGACGAAGGTGATCCCGGTCGCCGTCCACGAGAAGGTCGTGTTCGCGTCGAGCGCGGCGCTCGCGCCGTCGACGGTCGAGCCGAGGCCGTCGAGCGTGGCCGGCGTGCCCCCGTCCGCGGTGCACTCGATCTTGAGGTCGTCGCCGGCGTCCGCCACGACGACCTGGGCCGCGGCGGGCCCCGCCGCGAGCAGCAGCATCCCCATCCAGATCCACATCCGATTCGACGAGGTCCGATCCATGATCCGCATCCGAATGCCTCCTCGAGCAACCATTCGCGTCCTCGTGTAGCGGATGCAGTGCGCTGGCGTCCACCGCAGGGGGTGGACGCCACAGGCAGAACCCGTTCGGAGCTAGCGTCGCCGCGTGAGAATCCTCCAGATCACCAGCGACTGGAAATGGACCGGCCCGGCCGCTCCGATGCTCGAGTTGCTGCTCGCCCTGCGCGCGCGCGGGCATGAGCTGTGGCTGGCGTGTCCGCCACCGCCCCCGGACCAGACGGGGATCGACGCGCGCGCTCGGGTAGCGGGCGTGGAGCCCGCGCTGCGGCTCGCGCGCGGTCGCGGCGTTCGCTGGTGGCGTGACGGGCTGGACGCGCGGCGGCTGCGCGAGTGGTGCGATGCGACCAAGGTGGAGATCGTCCACGCCTGGCACACGCGCGACCACGTGCTGGCGCTGCGCGCGCTGGCGCGCCACCGGCGCGCGCGGGAGGCCGCGCTGGTGCGGAGCGTGAAGAGCGCCGACAAGGTCGCGGCGACGCCGTGGAACCGCTGGCTCTACGGTCCTGCCAGCGACGGACTCTTCTGCGTGTCGCCCGAGTCGGCGCGCCGCAACGCGAGGCTGCGCGGCGGACGCCCGCTGCTCGGCGCCTTCGGCGCGGTCGACACGGCGCGCTTCCGCCCGGCGCCGCGCAGCGCTGCGCTCGCTGCGGAGCTCGGAGTGCTGCCGCGCCAGCGCGTGATCGGAGTGGTGGCGCGCGCGCAGCGCCACCGGCGCTTCGACCTGCTGCTCGAGGCGACGCGGCGGCTCGCCGCCTCCGATCCCGACGTGCGTCTCCTCGTGATCGGTCGCGGCACGCACATCGAAGAGACCGCGCACGAGCCCGCGCGCCGGCTCGGGATCGAGGAGCGCGTGGTCTTCGCGGGATACCGCGGCGACGACTACGCGGACGCGCTGCGCCTGTGCGACGCGCTGGTGCTGCTCGTGCCGGGCTCGGACGGCGGCTGCCGCGCGGTGCTCGAGGCGGCCGCGTGCGGCATCCCGGCCGTCACCACGCGGCGCGGCGCGCTGCCGGAGATCGTGCGGGACGGCGAGACGGGGATCCTGGTCGACGAGGACCCCGCGAGCCTCGCCGCGGCGCTCGGCGCGCTGCTCGCCGACCGCGCGCGGCTCGCGCGCATGGGCGGCGCCGCGCGCCAGCGCGCGCTCGAGTGGTTCACGCCCGCGCGACTGGCCGAAGCGGTGGAGCCGCTGTATCGGGATGCGCTGGCGCGGCGGCCGTGAGCGACTCGCCGGTCTGGAGCGCGACGAGCTCGCGGTAGAGACCGCCCGACGCGAGCAGCTCCTCGTGCGTGCCGGACTGCGACACGAGTCCGTGCTCGAGCACCAGGATGCGGTCGGCGCGGCGCACCGTGGAGAGGCGGTGCGCGATCACGAACACGGTGCGCCCCGGAAGCAGCGCCTCGAGCGCCTGCTGGAGGATCCGCTCGCTCTGCGAGTCGAGCGAGGAGGTCGCCTCGTCGAGGATGAGGATCGCCGGGTCGCGCAGGATCGCGCGCGCGATCGTGATGCGCTGGCGCTGGCCGCCCGAGAGGCGCGTGCCGCCGACGCCGACCTCCGTGTCGTAGCCCTGCGGCAGCGAGGTCGCGAACTCGTCCACGTAGGCGGCCTTCGCCGCCGCGAGCACCTCGGCGTCGCTCGCGTCGCGCCGGCCGTAGCGGATGTTCTCGGCGATCGTGCCGTCGAAGAGGAAGGGCTCCTGCGTCACCACCGCGACCTGACGCAGCAGCGCGTCGCGGCGCACGCGCCGCAGGTCGACCCCGTCGATCTCGACCGCGCCCTCCTGCGGGTCGTAGAAGCGCAGCAGCAGGTCGACCAAGGTGGTCTTGCCGGCGCCGGTGCGCCCGACGAGCGCCACGACCTCGCCGGCGCGCGCCTCGAATTCGACGTCGCGCAGCACCGGCTCGCGGCCGTAGGAGAAGGTCACGTGGCGGAAGCGGATCGCGTCGCGGAGCCGCCCGATCTCGACGGCGTCGGGCGCGTCGCGGATCTCGACCTCGGTGTCGAGCACCTCGAAGAAGCGCACCGCGGAGGGGTGGGTCTCCTGGAGCTTCGACCAGCTCCGCGCCAGGGTGCGCAGCGGGCGGTAGAGCGTGGCCGAGACGAAGGAGAAGGCTGCGAGGTCTCCGACCGAGAGTCGGCCCGAGAGGACGAGGACGATGCCGAACAGCAGCACGCCGACGCCCGAAGCATTGTTCAGCGCATCGACGAAGACGCGCGACTGCACGCGCGCCTTCACCACTCTCATGCTGCGCCGGAAGAGGAGGCGCGACGCGCTGCGGAAGGCGTGGTGCTCTTGCCGCTCGGCGCGGAAGGCCTTGATGATCTTGATGCCGGCGAGGATCTCGACGAGGCGCTGCGTCACCTCGGCCGACTGCACCTGTCGCCGGCGCGCGCTGCGCCGGATCCGCGTCCCGTAGCCCGCGATCACGCCGATGATGAGCGGACCGACAATCAGCATCAGGAGCGTGAGGTACATCGAGATCCAGAAGAGCCACAGCACGCCGATCGCGATCATCAGGATCGCTTCGAGCAGGTCCGAGAAGAGCAGCTCGATCGCCTGCTGCGAGCGGCCGGCGTCGCCGATCGCGCGCGCCAGCAGGTCACCGCGCTGCTTGTCGCGGTGATAGCGGAGCGGCAGCGCCAGCAGCTTCCCGCAGATGTCGACCTTCATCTCGAGCTCGATGCGCCCGAGCACGAACTCGACCAGGTAGTCGTGCGCGAAGCCGAGGATCGGCAGCAGGACGACCAAGGTGATCGCCAGGAGCACGATCATCCAGAACTTGTCGAGCACGTGCCGGAGCTTCTCCTTGCGCGCCTCCTCCTGCGCCGACTCCTGCGCCGACTTCTGTGCCGCGGCGGTCGCGTCGGCGGCTGCGGGGGGATTCTCCGCGCGGCCGAGGAGCTTGCCGACCCCGGGGATGCGAACCGGGATGTGTCCGAGCCCGACCGCGGGGATCGCGATGTCGTCGAGGACCGGCTTGATCATCCAGGCGCGCACGTAGCGCGCGCCGCTGTCGAGCGAGGAGAGCAGGATGGTGACGAGGATCAGGCCGAGGTAGGGACGCGCGTACGCGAACAGGCGCAGCATCGGCCGCTGCCGCAAGCCTTCGCTCGGCGCCTTTCGCTCCTCGAAGGAGCCCTGCGCGCTCTCCGCGGCCATCTAGCGTGCGCTCCCGGCGGCCATCTCAGCGCAGCTCGGCGAGCAGCTCTTCGCCGGTGCGCCAGCCGAGCAGCAGCGAGCCCTCGAAGCCGAAGGCGGCGGAATCGCCCGGCTCGAGCGACACCACCGGCGGACGCGTCGACAGGCGCACGCCGGGGCCGACGTCGCGCGCCTCGGAGGAGGCCTCGTGCACCAGGTCGTCGCGGTCCCAGCGCACGGCGGGCGCAGGACGGCGCTCGAGGCGCGGCGCGCAGAAGGGCGCGAGTTCGTGGAGCGTGCGCTCGAGCCGCGCGCGCACCGACTCCGCGTCCTCCGCGTGCGACGCGATCGTCGACAGCAGGAAGTCGTCGTGGCCGCCCGCGCGCGGGCCCGGATGGCGGGCCACGCGGATCGGTGCGCCGTCGCCCTGCACGACGAGGCGCGGCGCCATCGCCTCGGGCAGCAGCCCCGCCGGCGCGCGCAGGTGCAAGCCGACACGACGATGCGTCGCGGCGGGCCCGCGCAGCAGCGCGGGTGCCGGACCCTCGTGCACCTCGGCCAGCGCCTCGCGCGGCGCGTTCAGCAGCAGCACGCGCCCGGCCCAGATCTCCTGCACGCCGATCGCCTCGACCGCGGGAAGGTGCGACGCGGCGACCAGCCGCAGCGGCCCCGCGATCGCGCGGCGCTCGCCGAAGAGCGAGGAGAGGCGCCGCCAGAGGAGCTCGCGCAGTCCGCCGTCGCCCGCGACGACCGCGCCGCCGCCGAGCAGCGCGCCGAGCAGGCGCAGGGTCGCGGGCTCGTGTGGCAGCCCGGCCTGATCCGTCAGCGCGCGGGCGAGCTCGCGGAGCAGGCCGCGCAGGCTCGGGTGCGTCTCGAGCAGTGCGTCGCTCCAGCGCGCCGGCGGAACCGGCTGGGTCGGCGCCGTCGCGCCGCGCGCCGGAGCGGTGGCCCCGCGCCGCGGCGACGTGCTCGCGAGCAGCGCCTCGCGCACCGCCTCGGCCGCCGCGGCGAGCTCGGCGAGGAGTCCCCGCGCGTCGTCGGGCTTCGCGAAGCCCCAGCTCGTCAGCTCCGCGGCGGCGAGCTGCGCGCGACCCCAGTCGAGGCGCGCGTCCCTCGTCACGAGCTGGAGCGCGAGGTCGTCCGCGACGAGCCGGCGCTGGTCGATCAGCGGGACGGCGAGCGCACGCAGGCAGGCGCCGAGCACGCCCGAAGGCTCGGAGTCCCAGAGCAGGAAGGGCTCGCGCCAGCCGGGATGCGCGCGCGCGGCCGCCTCCTCCTCGACGACCAGCACGCGCGCGCCGCGCTGCGCCAGCCGGATCGCGGCGACGATCCCGGGCAGCGCCGCGCCGAGCACGACGGCGTCGAAGCGACGCACGCGGTGAACGTCCGCCGCGGCGATCCGCGGCAGGCTCGCCATGTCAGGAGGCCGACTCGAGAGTCGGCCGACGCGCGCAAGCGGCGCAGGCGCGCGCAGCGAGCCAAAGGCGAGCGAAGGTGGGCCCCCGCGAAGACAAGCGAAGCCGAGCGGAGCTCATCGGGCTAGCTGCCTTCGGACGGAAGCTCCGCGAAGAGCAGGGGCGGCTCGTCGGGAGCCTTCGCCTCGATCACGCCGATGCGATACGCGCGCTCCCCGACCGCGCGCAGGCGATCGATCACGTCGGCGGCCTGCTCGGCGGGCACGATCGCGACCATGCCGATGCCGCAGTTGAAGACGCGCAGCATCTCGGGCTCGTCGATCTCGCCGTGCCGCTGGAGCCACGCGAAGATCGGCGGGCGCGGCCAGGAGGTCGGGTCGATGCGGGCGCGCACGCCCTTCGGCAGCACGCGCGGGACGTTGCCGACGAATCCGCCGCCGGTGATGTGGGCCATGCTCTTCAGGTTGAAGTCGCGCGCCACGTTGAGCAGCGGCTTCACGTAGATGCGGGTCGGGGTGAGCAGCGCGCTCGCGAGCGAGGTGTTGAGCTCCGGGACCTCGGCGCGCAGCTCGGCGCGGCCGCCCTGCACGGCGTCCTCGACGATGCGCCGCACCAGGCTGTAGCCATTGCTGTGGCAGCCGCTCGACGCGAGGCCGAGCACCGCGTCGCCCTGACTCACGCTCGATCCGTCGATCAGGCGGTCGCGCTCGCACACGCCGACGCCGAAGCCCACCAGCTCGATCTCGCCCTCGGTGTATACACCCGGCATCGACGCCGTCTCGCCGCCGAGGAGCGCGCAGCCCGCGCGCTTGCAGCCCTCGGCGATCCCGCGCAGCGCCTGCTTCGCGCGCTCGCGGTCGAGGCTCGCCATCGCGATGTAGTCGAGGAAGACGATCGGCTCGGCGCCCTGGACCACCAGGTCGTTCACCACCATCGCGACGCAGTCGATGCCGACCGTGTCGAAGCGGCCGAGCTCGGCCGCGAGCTTCAGCTTGGTGCCGACGCCGTCGGCGCTCGCGACGAAGACCGGGTTCTCGTAGCGCTCGGGGGCCTTGAAAAGACCCGCGAAGCCGCCGACCTGCGACAGGATCTCGGGGCGCAAGGTGCCGCGCGTGATCTCGCGGATCTCGTCGACGAAGCCCTCGTCGTGGTCGAGGTCGACGCCGGCCCGGGCGTAGGCGGGCGCGCTGCCGGGGCGATCGGAGGGCCGCGTCACGCGCCGATGGATAGGCGAGCGGTCGCATGGCCGCAATCGCAAGCCGAAGGCGCGCGGCGAGGGCAAGCCGTCCGGAGCGCAGCGAGGCGAAGCCGAGCGGAGATCGCACGGAATGGGCGAGCGAAGGTCAGAGGAGCGACCCGGTCGGCGTACCCGCCGCAGACCGTGGCTGCGATTGCTCAAAGCGGGCCCCAGCGGGTGCTATCGTCGGCCGCCGGTGCGGCTCTCGGTGGTGATCCCGGCTCTCGACGAAGCGGAGCGGATCGCCGGCGCGGTCGCCAGCGCGCGCGCCCCGGACGTCGAGGTGATCGTCGTGGACGGCGGCAGCAGCGACGCGACCTGTGAGCGCGCCGGAGAGGCCGGCGCCCGCGTGATCCGCTGCGCGCGCGGCCGCGCGCGACAGCTCGACGCCGGCGCGCGCGCGGCCCGCAGCGAGGCGCTGCTCTTCCTGCACGCCGACACGCGCCTTCCGGCGGGCTACGCCGAAGCGGCGTTGCGTGCGCTCTCCGACCGGAGCGTCGCGGGCGGCGCCTTCCGCCTGCGCTTCGAGGAGCGCACGCGCGGGCTCCGCTGGATCGAGCGGATCGCGCGGCTGCGCGTCCGGCTCCTCGGGCTGCCCTACGGCGATCAGGGTCTGTTCCTGCGGCGCGAGACGCTCGATGCGATCGGCGGCGTGCCGCAGGTGCCGATCCTCGAGGACCTCGACCTCGTGCGCGCGCTGAAGCGCCGCGGGCGGCTCGCCCTGCTGCGCGAGGAGGCCGTCACCTCCGCGCGTCGGCATCTCGCGGGCGGGCCGTGGCGCACGGCGCTCCGCCATCTGGCGATCGCGCTCGGCGGGTCGCTCGGCGTGGACCGCGCGCGCCTGGCGGCGTGGGCCCGGCGTTGACCGCGCCGGCGGCGAAGGCGTCGGCTCCGTCGGGCGCGCGCGCCGCCTGGCGCCGCCTCGCCGGCTACGTCGTCCGCCACCCCGTCTACTACGGCGTGTGGGTCGCGGTGACGCTCGCCTACACCGCGGGCTTCGTCGCGGTCGGCCGCCTCGTCGGCTGGTCGGTCGAGGCGGTCGCGCAGGATCTCCCGCACGCGGAGCTCGGCCGCCGCGCGTCCTGGCTGGTCGCCGTGACGGTCGCGACGGCCGTCGTGCGCTTCTTCTCGCGCACGCTCGTCTTCAACGCGGCGCGCGAGATCGAGTACGAGCTCCGCAACGACCTCTTCACGCAGCTCCTTCGCCTGCCGCAGTCCTTCTACGGGCGCTGGCGCACCGGCGACATCATGAGCCGCTGCGTGAACGACACCAACGCGGTGCGCCTGCTGATGGGCGTCGCGGTGCTGAACGTGCTCCAGACGCCCGTCCTCTACGTCGCGGTGGTCGGCACGATGCTGACCCTCAACCCGCGCCTCGCGCTCTTCGTGCTGCTGCCGTATCCGCTCTTCATCCTGTTCTCGCGCGCGATCGGCCGCCGCGTGCACCACTGGAGCCTGCTGACGCAGGAGGGGATCGGCGAGGCGTCGAACCAGCTCCAGGAGGCGATCTCCGGGATCGCGGTCGTGAAGGCCTACGCGATGGAGGGCGTCACGGAGCGGCGCTTCCGGGCGATCAACGACACGCTGTGGCAGCGCCAGCTCGCGCTCGTGCGCACGAACGCGGCCATGCCGGGAGTCACCTCGCTCCTCCCGGCGCTCGCCATGTGCCTGATCCTCTACGTCGGCGGCAGCGACATCGTCGCGGGTCGCATGCGGGTCGCGGACTTCTTCACCTTCTCGATGTACGTCTGGCAGCTCACGTTCCCGACGTTCATCATGGGATTCGTGGTCGCGCTGGTGCAGCGCGGCGCCGCCTCGATGCAGCGCATCGACGAGCTGCTCTCGGCGGTCCCGACGATCGCGGAGCCGGTCGACCCCGCGCCGGTCTCCGATCTGCGCGGCGAGATCGAGATCCGGCATCTCACGTTCCGCTACGCCGGCGACGAGGTGCGCGAGCCAGCGCTCTGCGACGTCTCGCTGCGCGTGCCCGCCGGCACGACCCTCGGCGTCGTCGGCACGGTCGGCGCGGGCAAGAGCACGCTGGCCTCGCTGATCCCGCATCTGCTCGAGGTGGAGGACGGGAAGGTCTTCCTCGATGGCGTCGACCTGAACCGCCTGCCGCTCGGCGTGCTGCGGCGCCACATCGCGATGGTCCCGCAGGACGCCTTCCTCTTCTCGGCGTCGCTCGCGGCGAACATCGCGTACGGCCGGCCCGACGCAGCGGCCCACGAGATCGAGAGCGCCGCGGAGCGCGCGCAGCTCGCGAAGGACGTGGCCGACCTGCCGTACGGCTACGACACGCTGGTCGGTGAGCGGGGCGTGATGCTCTCCGGCGGACAGCGCCAGCGCACCGCGCTCGCGCGCGCGCTGCTGCTCGAGCCGCGCATCCTGGTGCTCGACGACACCCTCTCCGCGGTCGACGCCGAGACCGAGGCCGCGATCCAGCGCGAGCTCGACGCGGTCTTCCGCGGCCGCACGGTGGTGGTGGTCTCGTCGCGCGTCTCCGCCGTTCGCGGAGCGGACCAGATCGTCGTGCTGCACGAGGGCCGCATCGTCGAGCGCGGCCGGCACGAGGAGCTGCTGCGCGCGGGCGGACTCTACGCCCGGCTCTCGCGCGAGCAGGCCGCGGAGCAGGGCGCCGCCGCGGAGCTCGCGATCGCGGGAGGCGCGTCGTGAGCGCCGCGGCGCGGCCGGCGGCCGGGGGCTCCGCGCGCGAGGCGCTCTTCGAGGAGGAGACGCTCGGCAAGGCGTACGACGCGCACCTGCTCGCGCGGCTCGTGCCCTTCGTGGCGCCGTACAAGAAGCAGGTGGCGGCGACGATCCTCTTCATCGTTCCGCTGCTCGTCTTCGAGCTTGCGCCGGCCTGGATCGTGAAGACGGGGCTCGACACGGTGATCGTCCCGGCGGCGACGGCCGCGCCGGCCGACGCCAAGCCGTACGCGTCGCTGCTGAAAGCGCCGGAGGGCTTCTCGCCGCTCCTCTGGCTGGCGCTGATCTACTTCACGATGTCGCTGGCGAACGCGGCCTTCTCCTACCTCGACGAGTCGATCATGGGAACGACGGGGCAGTCGGCCATGCGCGACCTGCGCGCCGCCGTCTTCTCGCACATCCAGCGCCTGCACATCGGCTTCTTCGACACGATGCCGGTCGGCCGCCTGGTCACGCGTGCCACCAACGACGTCGAGAACGTCGCCGAGATGTTCTCCGCCGGCCTCGTGGCGCTGGTGCGCGACGTGCTCCGCATGGCGGGCATCGCGACCGCGCTCTTCTGGGTCGATGCGCGCCTCGCCTTCTGGACCTTCCTCGTCGTGCCGATCATGGCGGTCACTGCGGCGCTCTTCCGGCTCAAGGTGCGCGCCGCCTTCCGGGCGGTGCGCGTCCGCATCGCGCGCATCAACGCCTACGTGCAGGAGAACGTGACCGGCATGAAGGTGGTGCAGCTCTTCTCGCGCGAGTCGCGCAACGCGCGCGACTTCGACGCGATGAACGCCGACCACCGCGACGCCTGGCTGATGTCGATCCGCTACGACGCGGCCCTGTTCGCGGCGGTCGAGCTGGCCTCGACGCTCACGATCGCGATCGTGATCTGGCAGGCGGCGGGTCTCGCCGCGGCCGGCACGATCTACGTCTTCTTCGACTGGATGCGCCGCTTCTTCATGCCGCTGCGCGACCTCTCGGCCAAGTACTCGGTGATGCAGTCGTCGATGGCCTCCTGCGAGCGGATCTTCCAGCTCCTCGACCGCGAGCCCGCCGTCCGCGACCGGCCCGGCGCCGCCGCGCCGCGGCTCGAACGGACGCCCGGCGCACGTTCGGGCTCGGTCGAGTTCGAGCACGTCTGGTTCGCCTACGGTGACGAAGCGGGCGCGGGCGAGCCCGACTGGGTGCTGCGCGACGTCAGCTTCCGCGTCGCGCCGGGCGAGCGCGTGGCCCTGGTCGGGGCCACCGGCAGCGGCAAGACCACCTTGATCAAGCTGCTCTCGCGACTCTACGACGTGCAGCGCGGTCGCATCCTGATCGACGGCGTCGACATCCGGGACTGGCCGCAGTCGGCGCTGCGCCAGCGCGTCGCGATGGTCCTCCAGGACGTCTTTCTCTTCAGCGGGACGATCGCCGAGAACATCGCGCTCGAGCGGCCGGGCGTCGGGCCCGAGGAGCTGCGGCGCGTCGCGGAGGCGGTGCACGCCGACGCCTTCGTGCGTCGGCTCCCGTCCGGCTACGACACGCTCGTGCGCGAGCGTGGCGGCAACTTCTCGGCCGGCCAGCGACAGCTCCTCTCGTTCGCGCGCGCGCTCGCCCACGGCGCCGACGTCCTCGTGCTCGACGAGGCGACGAGCTCGATCGACACCGAGACCGAGGCGCTGGTGCAGCAGGGCATCCACGCGCTGATGCAGGGCAAGACCGCGATCGCGATCGCCCACCGGCTCTCGACCATCGAGGACGTCGACCGCATCTACGTGCTGCACCGCGGCCGGCTGGTGGAGTCGGGCCGACACGCGGAGCTGCTCGCGCGCGGCGGCGTGTACGAGCGCCTGCACCGGCTGCAGATGGCCGGACGCGGCGTGTCGGCCGCCGCGAGCTGAGAGCGCCTCGCGTGCGGCTTGCGACGCGCGCCGGGCTCGCCGCCGCCGCGCTCGGCTTCCGCGCGCTCGGCGCCTCGCAGCGGCTGCGCGTGGTCGGCGAGGACCCCTTCGCGCGCGGCGAGCCCTTCGTCGCGGCGATGTGGCACAACACGATGTTCCTCGGGCTCGGGCTGTTCCGCGATCGCGGCCTCGTGGTCGCGGCGAGCCGCACGCGCGCGGGCGACCGCTCGAGCGCGTTGCTCGCCCGCCTCGGCTACGGCCCCTGCGTGCGCGGATCGACCTCGCGCCTGCCGGTCGCCGCGCTCTCGGGGATGATCCGCGCGGCGCGCGCGGGCCATCCCGTCGCCGTGACGGTCGACGGCGGTCGCGGTCCGGCCGGCCGCGTGCGTCCCGGCGCGCTCGCGGTGGCGCGCGCGAGCGGGCACGCGCTCTGGCCGATCGGACTGGCCGCGCGGCCGTGTCCGCGCGTGCGCTCGTCGTGGGAGTCCGTGCTGATCCCGCTTCCCTTCGCGCGCGTCGTCGCGGTGGTCGGCACGCCGCTGCGGATCGCGCGCGACGCCGACCGCGACGCGCTCGAGGCGGCGCGCTGCGCGGTCGAGAAGGCGCTCCATCAGGCGACGGACGAGGCCGAGCGCCTCGTCTGAGTCAGTCTCCTAGCATCGCGTCGGCGATCGCGGCAGCGCGCTCCGCGGCCACGTCGTCGCCGAGGCGCTTGCGCACGACCTCGAAGCCGGCCTGCTGTCGCGCGCGCGCGGGGCCTTCGAGCAGCGCGGCGAGCGCGTCGGCGATCGGCTCGGGCCGGGCGTCGCGCTGGAGGAACTCGGGGACGAGCGGCGCGTCGGCGATCAGGTTCGGCATCGCGAAGGTGTCCACCCGGGAGAGGCGACGCCACAGCGCGGCCGAGAGCGGATGCGCGACGCCGGCCACGACGAGCGGGCATCCGAGCAGCGCCGCCTCCATCGTCACAGTGCCGGGCTTGGCGAGCGCGACGTCCGCCGCGAGCAGGAGCTCGCGGCTCTGTCCCGCGACGGGCTCGGGCCGCAGGTCCGCTCCCTGCCCGCGCAGCTGCGCCTCGACCTCGGCGCGCGCGAGCGAGGGCGCGAGGCCGACGGCCACGGCGAGATCGGGGCGCCTCGCGCGCAGCGCGCGGGCGGCCTGCACGAAGAGCGGCAGCATGCGCGCGACCTCGTTGCGCCGGCTGCCGGGCAGCAGGGCGAGGAGCGGCCCGTCGGAGGGCAGGCCGAGCAGCGCGCGCGCCGACCTGCGGTCGTGGCGCTCGCGCAGCTTCCGCAGCGGCTCGACCAGCGGGTGACCGACGTAGTCGACCCGCAGGCCGGTCCGCTCGTAGAGCGCGGGCTCGAACGGGAAGATCGAGGCGAGCCGGTCGAAACGGCGCGCGACGAGGTCGACGCGTCCGCGCCGCCAGCGCAGCACGTTCGGGCCGATGTAGCCGAGGACCGGCACGCCGATGCGCCGCAGGCGGCGCGCGAGCGGCAGGTGGAAGTCCGGCGAGTCGACGAGCAGCGCGAGCGTGGCGCCCCGCGCGCCGGCCTCGCCGCACAGGCGCCGGGCTGCCCGCAGCGCCGCCGGCACGATCTCGAGCACCTCGACGAGCCCGGCGACCGCGAGCTCGCGCTGGTCCACGACGAGGTCGGCGCCGGCGTCGCGCAGCGCCGCGCCGCCTGCGCCGAAGAGCTCGAGCCCGGGGCGGCGCGCTCGCAGCGCGCGGGCGAGGTCGGCGGCGTGCAGGTCGCCGGACGCGTCGAGCGCGGACACGAGCACCCGCGCCACGCGGCGTCGCTCTGGCGCGATCAGCGCGCTCCGGCCGCGGCGAGCGCGTCCGCGACCGGCAGCAGGTGCTCGCGGTAGCGGATCGGCCGCTCGACCTGACCCGAGCGCGCGAGGAACTCGCCGTAGCGCTCGTAGACCGGCGCGTCGTCGCGGAGGTCGTACTCGCCCGGCTGCGCGTCGCTCCGCCGCAGCCACTCCGTCGTGTAGGAGGTCTCGCCGTAACGCTCGATGCTGAAGCGCACCTCGCGGTCGAGCTCGGTGTAGGCGAGCGCGGCCGCGCGTTTGGCGGCGCGGTCCACCGCGTCGAGGGGGAAGGCGACCGCGAGCGCAATGGCCGCGTTCACGGTCAGACGGAAGGCGTCGTGGATCGGATTCCAGCCCTCCGCGGCATCGCCGACCACGCGCTCGATCCCGTCGCCAGCCAGCCACTTGGCGAGCTCCTGCGCGAGACCGACGAAGAACGCGGTGTCGCCGTCGAGCAGCGCCTCGTAGATCACGCGGTCGGGATAGCGGCCGTAGAGCGGACCTCTCTGCGCGTCGGCGAGCTCGAGCAGGCGCGTGGTCGCCTCGAGGCGGGATTCGCCGTCGCGTCCCGACCCGTCGGTGAGGACGCACACCTGCGGTCGCGTGGCCCGCAGCCAGCCGTGCAGCAACAACTCGTGACCGGGATGGGCGACCAGCAGGGCCGAACGCGGCTCGGGCAAGGAGGCCTCGAATCTCGGAGGATCGGACGCTGCAGACGGGGACGAACGCGGGCAGCATATCCGCACGTCGCGTGTGGCGCAGCAGTAATAAACCCCGCGGGCCGACCGTTGCACGAGGCCCCGCCGGGGTGGTAAAAACCAGTCGCCTCCCCAACAGCCCCAGGACAACCCCCGTGTAGGGCCCGGTCCGCGCGCGCCGTCGCGCGCCGCCGACCGTCCGACCGGGGAGGCTTCGAGGCCCGGTGCGACTCAAGTCCCTCGAGCTACTCGGTTTCAAGTCTTTCGTCGACAAGACCGCGATCCGCTTCCAGCCCGGCATCACGGCCGTCGTCGGGCCCAACGGCTGCGGCAAGTCGAACGTGGTCGATGCCATGCGCTGGGTGATGGGCGAGCAATCGCCGCGCCGCCTGCGCGGCAAGGGCATGGACGACGTGATCTTCGCCGGCTCCGAAGGCCGCGCGCCCGTCGGCATGGCCGAGGTCGTGCTCTCGTTCGACAACAGCCAGGGCACCGCGCCGCCTGCGTTCGCCGCCTTCGCGGAGATCCAGATCTCGAGGCG
>Ga0335082_10002376_pt1 | contig 20226 bp, 18 predicted proteins | sample Lox_Sample_41_FD_206718 | JGI IMG/M metagenome (GOLD analysis project Ga0335082, IMG submission 206718) | Soil microbial communities from Loxahatchee National Wildlife Refuge, Florida, United States - Lox_Sample_4.1 | ecosystem: Environmental > Terrestrial > Soil > Wetlands | place: USA...
GCCGCTCCGGTGTTTGTCATCGGGCCGCATCTCCTCGGGCGAGGCCGCCCCGAGCATACCGAGCCCGGCGGGGCGAGCCCGTGCTACCTCTAGGGCCTCGCCTGTGAGGGCCACGCCATGAGCACCGCGAGCCGAGGGCCGAGCGCGACCGCCCACGAGTCGGGCGAGCGACTCGGGTTCGATCCCGACGCGCTGCGCGCGCGGTACCGCGCCGAGCGCGACAAGCGGGTCCGTGCGGACGGCAACGACCAGTACCGCGAAGTCACAGGCGCCTTCGCGCATTTCGTCGACGATCCGTACGTCGCGCCCGGCTTCGCGCGCGAGCCGCTGCGCGACGAGACCCGGGTGGTCGTGATCGGGGGCGGCTTCGGCGGGCTCCTCGCCGGCGCGCGGCTCCGCGAGGCCGGCGTCGACGACGTCCGCATCATCGAGAAGGGGGGGGACTTCGGAGGCACCTGGTACTGGAACCGCTATCCGGGCGCCATGTGCGACGTCGAGTCGTACATCTACCTGCCGCTGCTCGAAGAGCTCGACTCCGTGCCCACGGAGAAGTACGCGCGCGCCCCCGAGATCCTCGCGCACAGCCAGGCGATCGGGAGGAGGTACGACCTCTACCGCGGCGCCTGCTTCCAGACGGAGGTGACCGAGCTTCGCTGGGACGAGGGCGACGCGCGCTGGATCGTGTCGACGAGCCGCGGCGATCGGATCCGCGCCCGCTTCGTCTGCATGCCGACCGGGCCGCTCAACCGGCCGAAGCTCCCGGGCATTCCGGGGATCGAGCTCTTCGCGGGTCACTCGTTCCACACGAGCCGCTGGGACTACGCGTACACCGGAGGCGACTCGAACGGCAAGCTCGCGCGCCTGCGCGACAAGCGCGTCGGCGTCATCGGCACCGGCGCGACCGCGGTGCAGTGTGTGCCCCACCTGGGCGAGGCGGCCGCGCATCTCTACGTCTTCCAGCGCACGCCTTCGTCGATCGACGTGCGCGCCAACCGCCCCACCGACCCCGCGTGGGCGCACGCGCTCCGGCCTGGCTGGCAGCAGCACCGGATGGACAACTTCAACATCCTGGTCACGGGCGGCTTCCAAGCGGAGGACCTGGTCAGCGACGGCTGGACCGACATCATTCGCAAGCTCCTGGTGATGGTGCAGCAGCCGGGCTCGAACCTCTCGCCCGAGGGCCTGGCGAAGACCATGGAACTCGCGGACTTCCAGAAGATGGAGCAGATCCGCGCGCGGGTGGACGAGATCGTCGGGGACCCCGCCACCGCCGAGGCGCTGAAGCCCTACTACCGCCAGTTCTGCAAGCGCCCGTGCTTCCACGACGAGTACCTCCAGACCTTCAACCGGCCGAACGTCACGCTCGTGGACACCAGGGGGAAGGGCGTCGAGCGGATCACGGAGCGGGGCGTCATCGCCGACGGCGTCGAGTACCCGCTCGACTGCCTGATCTACGCGACCGGCTTCGAGGTCGGCACGGATTACTCGCGGCGGGCGGGATGCCGCATCTACGGACGGGGTGGGGTCAGCCTGGCGGACAAGTGGGCCTCCGGGGTGCGCACGCTCCACGGCATGCACAGCCGCGACTTCCCGAACTGCTTCATCATGGGGAACCAGCAGAGCGGCTTCACCGTCAACTATCCGCACATGCTGAGCGAGCAGAGTCAGCACATCGCGTACATCATCCGGCAGGCGATCGACCGGGGCGTCCGCCGGATCGAAGTCTCGGAGGCGGCCGAGGCGGAATGGGTCGCCACCATCATCCGGCTGGCGACGCTCGCACGCCAGTTCCTCGAGGACTGCACGCCCGGCTACTACAACAACGAGGGCAAGCCGGGCGAGCGCAGCGAGCAGAACGGCTTCTACGGCGGCGGCTCCGTCCAGTTCTTCCAGATCCTGCGCGACTGGCGCGCCGACGGCGCGATGCGGGGGCTCGAGCTCGGCTAGCGGGGAGGACATCGGATGGATGCCAGGCAATTCAGCGCACTCGAGCGCGAGGCGCTGGAGACGTACGAGCGCTTCGTCGCGTTGCGCGACGAGATCGACGTCGGCAAGCAGCCGTGGTCGCGGCTGGCGGACTTCTTCACCGAGGACGCCGCCTACATCGATCCGGCCTGGGGCCGCATCGAGGGTCGCGAGGATATCCGCGCGTTCTTCGAGCGCTCCATGGCCGGCCTGACCGGCCACGGCTGGTCGACGCCCGAGAACTGGACGATGGTCGATGGCCATCGCCTCGTGAGCCAGTGGGACCAGGTCATGGGCGCGCGCGATGACGGCAAGCCCTGGATCGTGCCGGGACTCTCGATCCTCTACTACGCCGCCGGTGGTCGCTTCTGCTACAGCCACGACATGCTGAACATGACGCACGTCGGCGAGACGCTGAAGGCGATGCGCTGGAAGCCGCCGTCGAGCTTCCACATGCCGCCGCGCCAGCCGAACCGGGACGCGTCGCTGCCCGCGGCCTGGGCCCACCTGGCGCCGCGCCGCTGAGGGGCAGCGCTCTCGCCGGCTCGGTCCGAGCCGCTCCACCCGCCGCCCTGGACCTCGCCCCGCTCGGGTGCGATCGTTGCCGACGGCCACCCTGGAGGCATTCCCGTGCGCGCGATGCCGCTGCCTCGCCCGCCCGTCGCGATCGACCGCGTCGTCGAGGATCCCGCATCGTTGCGCCACCTGGTCGAGGCGCGCGCACCGTACTGGCCGGTCCAGCGCTACTTCGGCAACGACGCCGAATACGCGACGCTCTCGGGCTCCGCCGGCGCGGCGCCCATGGTGGTCGGGCCCATCTTCCGCGGCAACTGGGTCGTCGACGGCGTGGCCGAGCCGGACGTCGCGCCGCTGCTCCACCATCCGCAATTCTTCGACGCGGCGCGCCGCCTCTTCGACGCCGAGCTGGTCGAGCCGACGACGCTCTACGTGAATTGCACGTGGCAGCTTCCGTTCGCGCAGGGCGCGGGGCACACCGACATCCCGGCGTTCCGCGGCGTCGACCGCAGCGGCTATCCGGTCACCTGGCTCTCGATCATGGGGCTCTCGGGGCTCTTCGAGGACGTGCGGCTCCGCATCGCGACGGCCGTCGCCTGGTTCTACGAGGGCGGCGACGGAGGCTTCGAGTACTGGCCCGAGGGGCCCGACCGGCCCTCGCGGGTGCACGAGGGCCGCATCGAGAACACGGCGATCGTGGGCGACAACGACTTCATGTGGCATCGGGTGCGCCCGACCGGGCGCGTCCGGGACGGGATGGCGAAGCTCTCCCTCGCGAGCGAGCTCGTCCGCGAGGACGGCGCGTGGGCGGTCCGCGACGGCCCGGAGCGCCTCGGCGCGTTCGGCTGGGACGCCCTTCGCATCAGCCTCTCGTGGAAGGCGCTCGTCTTCGCGTCCGACGAAGAAAGGCGCCGGTATCGCGAGCACGAGGACGACATCGACCTCGCGGAGGTCCTCCGCCGCTTCGGCGAAGACCTCGCGGCGCGCGGCATCGCGGTCGCGTGGCCAGATGATCCAGTGCGCGACCCGGCGACGATCCGGCTCCTGACCGAGACCTACGTGCGCTACCCGACGCCGCAATGACGGGTTCGCGCCGGCAGGATCTGCCTTGGCCAACTTCATCGACGACACCGCCGTCGAGGCGGTCGCGGGGGAGCCGGGCCGCTACCGCTCCGCGCTGTCGGCGAGCTGGGCGGTGTGGGGACCGAACGGCGGCTACGTCGCGGCCATCGCCCTGCGCGCCGCCATGGCGCAGAGCCGGCTGCCGCGGCCCGCGAGCCTCCAGTGTCACTTCCTCGCAGTGGGCGAGTTCGCGCCGGTTGAGGTGAGCGTCGCCTCGCTCGGCGGAAGCAAGCGCGCCGAGTCGCTGCGCGTGGATCTGCTGCAGAAGGGCCGGCTCCTGCTCGCCGCCAACGTCTGGATGGTCGACGACGGGCTCCAGGGCTACGCGCACGACTTCGCCGCGGCTCCGGACGTGGCGCGGCCCGCCGCGCTGCGCGGCTACCAGGATCTGGCCGGCGAGGAGTACGCGCAGTGGTATCCGATCTGGCGCAGCATCGAGGGCCGGCCGCTCCGCTGGCGCGGGCCGCCCGGCAAGCCGGAATGGCAGACCTGGCTGCGCTTCACCGAGACGCCGATCCCCGACCGCCGGGCCGACGCGGTGCGCCAGCTCTTCTGGCTCGACTTCCCGGGCTGGAACGCGACGACCGCCGCGCACGCGTGGCCGTTCCGGTACCTCGCGCCGAATCTCGACCTGACCGTGCAGTACCACTGCTTCGCTCCCGACGCCGAGTGGATCCTCGCCGACGGCGCGGTTCCGCTCGCACAGGACGGAATGGTCGGGTGCAGCGCGCGGCTCTGGACCGAGGACGGGCGTCTCCTCGCGACCGGCACCTCGCGGCACGTGTGCCGGCCCAATCCCAACTACGAGCAGGAGCTGGCTCGCGCGCAGGAGCTCGAGCGCGGAGCGCAATGACGCGCCGCCCGGCGCGCCCTCGTCCGCTCAGCGGTCGACTCCGAGCTCGCGGAGGATCGCGACGCGAAGCTCCTGCACCTCGGGGCCGGTGAGCCGGCGCGGGTGCGGGAGCGGCACCTCGAAGGTCGCCTGGATCCGCGCCGGGCGGGGCGAGAGCACCAAGATCCGATCGGCGATGTGGATCGCCTCCTCGACGTCGTGCGTGATCAAGAGGACGGTGTGGCGCTCGACCGAGAGGATGCGCAGGAGCTCGTTGCGCATGCGCAGGTTCAGGAGCGCGTCGAGCGCGGAGAATGGCTCGTCCATGTAGAGGATCTCGGGCTTCACCGCGAGCGCCCGCGCCAGCTCGACCCGCTTCAGCATGCCGCCCGAGAGCTCGCGCGGGTAGCTCTTCTCGAAGCCCGTGAGGCCGACCATCGCCGCGTAGTGGTCGGCGAGCGCCCTCTTCTCGCCCGACACATGGCCGCCGAGCCCGAACATGAGGTTCTGGCGAACCGTGAGCCAGGGGAAGACGGAGCCGTGCTGCGAGATCAGGATGCCCTTCGGACCCGGCTCGTAGCGCTCGATCCCGTCGATGCTGACGCTTCCCCGATCGGGGCGATCGAATCCCGCGACGATGTTCATCAACGTCGACTTGCCGCAGCCCGAGGGGCCGACGATCGCGACCAGCTCGCCGTCGCCCACGGTGAAGCTGACGTCCTCGAGCACGGGAAGCGCCCCGCCCACTCCGGCAAAGCTCTTCTTCAGGTCCTTGACTTCGATCCTAGTGGGCATAGCGCCAGGTGGCCCAGGGAAGCCCTTCCAGGAGACGCATCGCGCCGTCGAGCAGGAGCCCGATCGATCCGATGATGATCATTCCGGCGATCACGAGATCGTAGCGATTGCCCGCGTTGCGCGAGTCGATGATCAGATAGCCGAGCCCGGAGCGCAGCGCGATCATCTCGGCGGCCACCACGACAAGCCACGCGACGCCGAGACCGATCCGCATGCCCACGATGATCTGGGGGAAGGCGGCGGGGATTACGACCTCGCGAAAGAGCGCCCCGCGCGAGACGCCGAAGTTCTCGGCCGCCCGCAGGTAGCGCCGCTCGATCGCGTGCACCCCGGCGGTGGTCTGCACGATCATCGGGAAGACGGACGAGATGAAGATCAGATAGATCGGCGAGGCGTTGCCCACGCCGAACCAGAGGATCGCGATCGGGATCCACGCGATCGGCGAGATCGGCCGAAGGATCTGGAAGAGCGGGTTGAGCGTCTGGAACGCCCCTCGCACCCAGCCCATCCAGAGGCCAAGCGGCACGGCGAAGGCGACGGCGAGCGAGAAGCCCGCGCCCACGCGGAACAGCGACGCGCCGATGTGTCGCCAGAGCGTCCCGTCCTCGATCAGCTCGAGCGTGCCCCGGACCACTTGCCAAGGGGTCGGGAAGATGACGCTGTGCGCGACAGCGACGAGCCCCCACCACGCGGCCAGGAGCAGCGCGATCACCGCGAGCGCGGGCAGCCATTGCCGGATCCTGCTCAACGCCCGCCTCGTCCCCTATCCCAAGGCCTGCAAGAGCGCCCTCGCCCTATAGAGGAGCCGCGCCCAAGGGGTTGCGGGCGTCGGCTCGACGACGACGGTCAGCTGGCCGCTCAGGTGCGCGGTGCAGGCGAATTGATAGCGGGATGCCTGCCGGAATGGGAGCCGGAAGGTCTGGCCCGGCATCATCAGCGTCGGCCCGAACGCCTGGGGGACGTCGTCCCGGTTCTCGAGGACCAGGACATCCCGGAGCCCGAGCGTCAAGCGGATCTCGCTCGGCAGGATCTCCACCTTGTCTCCCGCCATGCGACGAGCCCAGGTGCCCCTCGGGATCGCGAAGAGCTCCTCCCGCGATTCGGAGCGGATCGGCGCGAGGGCCGCCCAGGTCGCGGCCCCGAGGACGCAGGCCGCCACCAGGACGAGCGGCCCGTAGATCGCGCGGGGGCCAGGCCCGATGACCGGAGGGCCAGGCCCGATGACCGGAGGGCCAGGCCCGATAACCGGAGGGCGTTGCGGCTCGAGGGCCTCGACGCGCGCGATCATCTCGTGAGGAGCACCCGAACGTCGTGCGCGTAGTCGTCGGGCGACTGGCCATACGGCATCAGCCCCCGGAGCGCGCCGGCGCGATCGATCAGGAAGGTGAACGAGGAGTGCGCAAACGAGACTTCCCCTCCGGAGGTCGTCTTTTCCGCGGCGACGCCGTAGTCGCGGCGCACGGCGGCCAGCTGCTCTTCGGTCCCCGTCCCGCCGACGAAGCTCGGGTCGACGGCGGCCAGGTACGTGCGCATCCGCGCGACGTCGTCCCGCTCGGGGTCCACGGTCACGTAGACCACTTGCAGCTCGTTCGCCTGCGCGCCGAGCTGCTTGTGCGCCGCCGCCAGCGTCGCCAGCGTCGTCGGGCAGACCACTGGACACGACGTGAAGCCGAAGGCCAGCACCACGACCTTGCCGCGATAGTCGCCGAGCCGGAGCTCTCGGCCGTTCGATCCTCGCAGCGCGAAGTCGGGGGCCGGCCGCGGCGGGGTGAACGCGCCCGCGCGAAGGGTTGCGTCGTCCGCGGCGGCCGACCCGCCGAGGAGGGCGAGCAGCAGCAACGCCCGGCGCATGCGTCGACTCCGACTCACAGCGGGATCTCCGCGGGCCGGGCGTTCCGCGCGAAGCTCTCGTCCACGTATCGCTCGTAGGGGATCGGGTGCTTGATCGTGCCCGCCTCGATCGAGAGCTGCATCAGCTCCTCGAACTCGGATCGGATCATGCGCAGGTCGCCGTAGGTCACCCGGTCGGTCGGGTTCTCCATCACGAACTCGAGGATGTTCGGATCCTGGTTGAAGAAGTCGCGCCCGGCCGAGATCGCCACCGCCTTGTCGCGGTTCGCCTGCTGCGCGTCGAGCCAGAGCCCCGCTCCGAGCACGGCGTCGACGAGGGCCTGCACCCGCGCGCGGTTCTCCTGGATCAGCTCGTCGCGCACCGTCAGCACGCAGCAGATGTAGTTGCGCCACTCGTCGCGCGTCATGCGGAGCGGCCTCGCGTAGCCCGCGCGCTGCGCCGCCGCTCCGAACGGCTCGCCCGTGCAGTAGGCGTCGACGGCCTTCGCGTAGAGCGCCGCCGGCATGTCGGGCGGCGCCATCTCGACGATCTGGAGGTCGTTCGGCGTCATGCTCTCCTGCGCGAGCATCTTCCGGAGGAAGAGGAAGTCGACCGCGAAGCGGCTCGGGATCGCGACGCGCTTTCCGGCGAGCTCCCGGAAGTGCTGCACCGGCGAGTCGGTGCGCACCATGATCACGGCGCCCGAGCGGTGGCCGAGAGAGACGATCTTGACCGGGATCCCCCGGTCGGCCAGATCCATGACCAGCGGCGCGAGCATGTAGGCCGCCTGGATGCGTCCGGACATCAGCGACTCCTTGATCTCCGGCCAGCCGCTGTACTTGCTGTACTCGAACTGGAAGCGCATCCCCTCCGCGCCGCCCCGCGCGCTCGCCACGCAGGCCACCGGAAGCGTCAAGTTGCAGGTGACGGGGAGTCCGCCCACCACCAAGGCCTTGCGCCGCTCGTCGGCGCAGGAGAGCGGGACGATGGGGATCGCCGCGGCGGCGAGGGCCGCCTTCAACAGCTGTCGACGGGTCAACGGGCCTGTGCGCACGGGGTCTTCGGAGTCTCTCGGCCACGCATTCTAGCGGACCGCTCGAGCCGCGCGGCAGCGCGAACCTGCTTGACGCTCCGGGGCCACGGTGCTTCCATGCACCGGCGCTCCCGCCGCCGCCGTCGTTCGGTGGGGGAAGGGCGCGAGGAGGAGGCCGATGACACCCACCCGACTCACCTCGCTGCTCGCGGCCGTCGCGATGCTCGGGGGCTGCGTGACGCCGACGCAGCAGACCTGGACCCCCACCGTCGACACCTACGGCAGCTCGCGGGCGCAGTTCCTCTCGAGAGACACCGAGGAGTGTCGAGCGCTCGCTCAGCGCGCCGCCGGCTCGCCCGCGCAGGAGGCAGCGATGGGCGCGGTGGGAGGCGGCCTCGTCGGCGCGGCGGGCGGAGCCGCGATCGGCGCGGTGCTCGGCAACCCTGGCCGCGGCGCGGCGCTCGGGGCCGCGGCGCTCGGGATCGGCGCTGGCGCCAACCGCGTCTCCCGGTCGAACACCAACTTCCAGCAGGCCTTCCAGCGCTGCATGCAGGCGCGCGGCCACAACGTGCTCGGCTGAGCGGAGGTGAGAACCATGAGCCGCAAGTCACTCGTCTTCGCCCTCTTCTTCGCGCTGGCGGCGACGCTCGCGGTCGGCAGGGCGCGGGCCGGCGCGGATCCGCTGGCCGAGACCCTCGAGGGCGTCGTCAAGCAGCAGATCGAGGCCTTCAACGCCAAGAATCTCACCGGGGCGATGGCGACCATCAACACGCAGTCGCCCGAGTACAAGTCCACAGAGGACGAGCTCGCCACCGAGTTCAAGACCGAGAACCTGACCGCGACGCTGGTCTCCTTCCAGTACGTGGGCCACGACGACGAGTTCGCCGTGGCGCGCGTCAAGATGAAGATCACGGCGCCCTCCGGCGAGAAGTTCGTCGACAACTCGATCGATACGATGATGCTGTTCCACCAGCAGAACGGCGCCTGGCGGATCTGGGGCGACTACCTGATCGGCGCACAAACGCTCGAGTAGCCGGGTCGCGACCGGCGCTCGGATCCTCGCGCGCCGCGACGGCACGGGAGGAAGCCGATGGACGCGTCCACCACCGTGAAGATCCTCGGTGGCCTCGGGCTGTTCCTGCTCGGGATCCACCACCTGACCGAGGGGCTGAAGGGCCTCGCGGGCGACTCGCTGCGCCGGGCGCTTCAGAGGCTCGTCGGCGGTCGCTTGAGCGCCGTGGCTTCCGGCGTGGTCTTCACGGCGCTGATCCAGTCCTCCACGGCGGCCACCCTCACCGTGATCGGCTTCGTGAGCGCAGGGCTGGTCACGCTCGCGCAAGCAGTCGGCGTCATCGTCGGCGCGACGCTCGGGACGACCACCACGCCGTGGATGGTGGCCCTCTTCGGCTTCCGCGTGAGCATCTCGTCCTTCGCCCTCCCGCTGCTCGGCGCCGGCGCGTTCCTGTGGCTCGTCGGAAAGGGGAAGCTGCGCTCGCTCGGGGCGATCCTCGCCGGCTTCGGGCTGATCTTCACCGGCATCGACTACCTGCAGACCGGGATGGCCGGGGTGTCCTGGAACCTGGAGCGATTTACCGGTGGCTTCGGATCGCAGTGGATCCTCGCCGGGATCGGCGTGGCGATGACGATCGTGATGCAGAGCTCGAGCGCGGCCGCCGCGACGACGCTGGTGGCGCTGCACGCCGGCTCGGTGACCTTCGAGCAGGGCTGCGCGATGATCGTGGGGCAGAGCATCGGCACGGCCGTGACGACCGCCCTCGCGGCGCTCGGGGGCGGCCTCGCGGTGCGCCGCGCGGCGCTGGCGCACGTCGTCTTCAGCCTCGTCGTCGGCGTGCTCGCGATGCTCCTCCTGGCGCCGCTCACGGCGGCCGCGGACTGGGTGGGCGCGCGCCTCGACGACCCCGACGGCGTGCTCGCGCTGGCCGCGTTCAGCAGCATCTTCAAGTTCGCAGGCATCGCGGTCTTCTTCCCGTGGCTCGATCGCTTCGCGGAGCTGATCGTCCGGATCTCGGGGACGGGAAGCGAGTCGGCCGTCGGCCGCCTCGATCCGGTGCTCGCCGAGGCGGGCGGGCCGGTCGCGCTCGAGGCCGCCTGGAGGGCGATTTTGGAGGTGGCGCGCGGCACCGTCGACTCGACCCGCCGCCGCCTCGCCGGCGAATCGGCGAAGCACGAGGCCGCCGTCGAAGCGCTCCCGCAGATCGAGCACTTCCTTGAGTCGCTCCCGCTCGAGACCGTCGACCTCGCGTCGATCGGTCCCCGGCTCGTCCGCCTCTGCCACGCGCTGGATCACCTCGCGAGCCTGCGCGACGACCTCGGGCGCACCCCGCCCGCCGCCGCCGGCTGGGAGCCGCCGGTGGGCTTCGAGGCCGCGGGTCGGGCGCTCGCCGCATGGCTCGAGGCCACCCGGGATCCCGAGGCCGCCCCCGCCCCCGAGGTCCTCCAGGCGGTCGAGGCGGCCGCCGCGCAGCTGCGCACCGACCGCCAGGCCAGCCGCGACAAGCTGCTCGAGGACGTGGCCCTGCAGCGCACGCGGACGGCGACCGCGCGCGGCGCCCTCGAGATGCTCGGCTGGGCCGAGCGCGCCCTCGACCACGCGTCGCACCTCGCGGAGTCGCTGCGGGCCGCCGCCGCCCCGGCCTAGGTTCCCGCCTCCACGGCCGTCACCGTGCGCCGCAGCGACGCGCTCGAGCGGATCAGGAGCTTCTCTGCCTCCACGACGAGGAAGAACGCCACGCCGCCAGCGAAGAGCCAGGGCCAGACCCTGAGCGGGACGGCCTCGTTGTCGAACAGCCGCTGCAGCGGCGGCGCGTACGTGAAGAGCAGCTGCAGCACGGCGACCGCGCCGATTCCCAGCGGCAGGTACGGGTTGCCGAGGTGCGCCCGGAGCGAGAGCGACGACTCGAGCAGGAAGCGGCTGTTGAGCAGGTAGAAGACCTGGCCGATGGTGATCGCGTTCACAGCCACCGTCCGCGCCAGCGCGTCCGAAGCCCCCTGCGACTTCATCCAGAAGAACGCGCAGAGCGTGTACGCGAGCAGCGCGAGCCCGACGAAGGCGACGCGCCAGATCCCGAAGCCGGTCAGGATCGGACGCTCGACCGCGCGGGGCGGCCGCTCCATCACGTCGAGCTCGTGCGGCTCGAACGAGATCACCAGGCCGAGCGCGACCGAGGTCACCATGTTGACCCAGAGGACCTGCGGTGCGGTGATGGGCATCGTGAAGCCGAGGAAGATCGCGACCGCGATCACCAGCGCCTGGGCGACGTTGGTCGGCAGCATGAACAGGATCGCCTTCTCGATGTTGTTGTAGACGGTGCGCCCTTCTTTCACCGCGGCCGTGATCGACGCGAAGTTGTCGTCCGCGAGGATCATCTCGGCCGCCTCCTTGGTGACCTCGGTGCCCTTGATCCCCATCGCGACGCCGATGTCGGCCTTCTTGAGCGACGGGGCGTCGTTCACCCCGTCGCCGGTCATGGCGACGATCTGGCCGTTGGCCTGAATCGCCTTCACCAGGCGCAGCTTGTGCTCCGGACTGGCCCGCGCGAAGACGTCCACGTCCCGCACGCGCTCCTGTAGCGCGGCGGTGTCCATCTCCTCGATCTCGCTCCCGGTGACGGCCGTCGTTCCATCGCCGATCCCGAGCATCTTCGCGATCGCCGCGGCGGTAATCTTGTGGTCGCCGGTGATCATCGTGACGCGGATGCCGCCGCCGTGGCACTCCTCGACCGCCTCGATGGCTTCCTTGCGCGGCGGATCGAGGAGCCCGATCAGCCCGAGCAGCACGAGGTTCTTCGGCAGGTCCGACGGCGCGAGCTTCCCCGCCTGGAGCCCCGGACCCTCGAGCCACGCCAGCGCCAGCACGCGCTCGCCCTGCGCCGCCAGCGCGTCCGAGCCCTCGAGGAACCGCTGGCGGTCGATCGGCGCTGCGCCGCCGTCCCGCAGCTGCTGCCGGTCGCAGTGCTCGAGGATCACCTCGGGAGCGCCCTTCGCGAAGAGCACCGCCGCCCCGTCCGCGGGCTCGTGCAGCGTCGCCATGAAGCGATGCTCCGATTCGAACGGGATCGCGTCGATCCGCGGCGCCGCGGCGCGCTCGACCTCCCGGTCCATCCCGAGCTTGGTTGCGAACGGGTAGAGCGCCCCCTCCGTCGGGTCTCCCTCGACCTTCCAGCCGCCCTCATGCCGGAAGAGCTCCGCGTCGTTGCACAGGAGCGAGACGCGCCCGAGCAGGCGAAGGACCGGATCCTCGCCCGCGGGCTTCCCGTCCTCTTCGACGCTGCCCTCGGGCGCGTAGCCGTCGCCGCTGATCTGGTAACGCGCGTCCGCGGTGAAGGCCGAGACCACCATCATCTCCATCAGCGTGAGGGTTCCGGTCTTGTCCGAGCAGATGCGCGACACCGAGCCGAGCGTCTCGACCGCAGGGAGGCGCCGGATGATCGCGTTGCGCTGGGCCATCCGCTGCACGCCGATCGCGAGCGTGATGGTGATGATCGCGGGCAGACCTTCCGGAATCACCGAGACGGCGATGCCGACGACCGCCTGGAAGAGCGGCACGAAGTCCATGCCCGCGACCCAGCGGCCCCAGGCGAAGACCAGCACGCTCACCACGCCGATCACGGCGGTGATCGCGTAGCCGAACTTCTTGATCTGGCGAAGCAGCGGCGTCTCGAGGGCGCTGACCCCGGCGAGGAGCTGGTTGATGCGGCCGAGCTCGGTCTCGCTCCCGGTCGCGACCACCACGCCCGTCGCCCGCCCGGAGACGACCATGGTGCCCGAGAACGCCATGTTCTCGCGGTCGCCGACGGTCGCCTTGGCGGAGACCGGCTCGATCGACTTGTCCGCTGGAACCGACTCGCCGGTGAGCGCCGCCTCCTCCGTCCGCAGGTTGCGCGCTTCGACGAGGCGCAGGTCGGCGGGAACCTTGTCGCCCGATTCGAGCAGCACGACGTCGCCGGGCACGATCTCCTCGGCGGGGATCAATCGCGTCTCGCCGCCGCGCAGCGCGCGCGCCTCCGCGGAGAGCATGTTGCGGATCGAGTCGAGGGCCTTCTCGGCGCGGCCCTCCTGGACGAAGCCGAGGAGCCCGTTCACGACCACGACGCCGAGGATGATCCCCGCGTCGATCCAGAGCCCGAGCATGAGCTTGGTGAAGCCCGCGCCGAGCAGGACGTAGACGAGGACGTTGTTGAACTGGGAGAGGAAGCGGACCAGGGGCCCGCGCCGCTTTCCCTCCGGCAGGCGGTTCGGCCCAGCCTTCGCGAGCCGGCTCGACGCCTCGCCGGGCTCGAGGCCTCGCTGGACGTCCGTGGTGAGCTGCTTCACCACCTCGTCTGCAGGGATCGCGTGCCAGGTCGTCGTTTTGGCGGCGAGCGCGGCGTTCGCTTCCATCGGATTGCCCTCGCCGCCGGCCCGCGCGCGGGCCCGGCGGAGTCAAAACTTCGCGGGTACGAAGCGCCGGCCGGCCAGCGACTTGCGGTCGTCGTAGGCGTTGCGCGTCGAGCGCTTCGGCAGCTTCACCTTCTTGCGCGGCAGCTTCCGGTAGGGGATCAGGCTCAGCAGGTGACTGATGCAGTTGAGGCGCGCGCGCCGCTTGTCGTCCGCGGGGACGACGTACCAGGGCGCAAAATCGGTGTCGGTGGCCTCGAACATGGTGTCGCGCGCGCGCGAATAGTCGAACCATCGGCTCCGCGAGCACAGGTCCGTCGGGCTCAGCTTCCACTGCCGGAGCGGATCGTTGATGCGCGCCTCGAAGCGGCGCTTCTGCTCCAGGTCGCCGACCTCCATCCAGAACTTGATGAGCAGGATCCCGTCGTCCACCACGTACTTCTCGAACTCCGGGCAGACCTCGAGGAAGCGGCGGTGCTGCGCCTTCGTGCAGAAGCCGAGCACGTGCTCCACACCGGCGCGGTTGTACCAGCTGCGATCGAAGATCACGATCTCGCCCGCCGCCGGCGCGTGCTTGAGGAAGCGCTGCATGTAGAGCTGGGACTTCTCGCGGTCGGAGGGCGCCGGGAGCGCCACCACCCGGAAGACGCGCGGGCTCACCCGCTCGGTGATGGCCTTGATCGTACCTCCCTTGCCGGCTGCGTCGCGTCCCTCGAAGATCACGATCACGCGCAGGCCCTTCTGCTTGACCCAGTCCTGGAGGGCGCAGAGCTCGACCTGCAGGGCGCGAAGCTCCTTCTCGTACTCCTTGCGCCCCATGGGCTCGTCGGCGGTTCTCATGGGGGCGAGTCTATCACCGCGAGACGGCGCCGTTTACGCCAGCTCGAGCACCTGCCCGATCCCCTCTTCGAGACAGGTGCGGAAGAGCGAGGGGTCGGGGATCGCCTGCAGGTCGGTGTTGATCCCGATCCCGCAGCCGCCCCGGTAGCTGAAGAGCGTGACGTTGGCCGCGGCGCCAGAGAGCGGGCCGAAGCCGTAGATCTGCTCGATCAGGCCGCCGCTCGCGTAGACGGCCATCTGGGGGCCGGGCACGTTGCTGGTCACGAAGTCGACGCCCTTCAGCATCCCGCCGAAGAGTTGCGCCGAGACGGCGGCCGGGAAGCGGTTTAAGAGCGAGGAGATCTCGTCGACGAGCGGGAGCGCGGGCTCGGCGCGCTGCTTGCGCACCGCCTCGCTGATGCGGCGCATGCGCTCGATCGGATCGGGCACGAGGAGCGGCACCTCGAAGCGCGCCGGGACGAACTGGTTGCCGGCCTTCTTGCCCTTGTCGCCCTCGCGCACGTTGATCGGCATCGTCATGCGCAAGGCCTCGACGAGCGCGCCGTGCTGCTCGTGATAGCGGCGCAGGCCCTCGACCACCCCCGCGACGAAGGCGTCGTTGAGCGTACCGCCCGCCTTTTTGGCCGCGGCCTTCAGGCGGGCGAGCGGCACGGAGAGCGCGTCGAGGTGCAGGCGCAGCGACCGCCCGCGCATCACGGGCGAGAGCGGCTCGGAGACCGGCTGCAGCAGGCGACCGACGCTCGCCAGCGCCTCCGCGAGCTCGCGGCCGGCGTCGACCGGGTGGCGCAGCGCCTCGGGGATCCCGCTGCGCAGCGCGTCCATCACGCCGAGCGCGCGCGCCACCTGCTTGCGCCGCTCGTAGCCGAGCGCATCGAGGAAGCGCTCGCCGATCCCCTTGTACGCGGGCTCGGGAAGCGGCGGGAGCGGGCGCGGCTTGCGGCTCGGATCGGGGGTGCGCCAGGTCTCCATCAGGCGCCCCATCATCTGCACGAGACCCACACCGTCGGAGATCGCGTGGTGGAGCTTCATCACGAGTCCGGCTCGACCGCCGGCGAGGCCCTCGACGACGTAGAGCTCCCAGAGCGGGCGGTCGCGGTCGAAGCTCTGCATCGCGATCGGCTGGCAGAAGTCGAGCAGATCCCGCAGCTCGCCGCCCCCGGGCGCGCGCACGAAGCGGATGTGGAAGTCGAGGTCGAAGTCGGGGTCGACCTCCCAGCGCGGCGGCGCGATCGAGAAGGGGTTGGCGGCGACGCGCTGGCGCAGGCGCGGGATGTGGTAGAGCGCGCGCTCGGCGCGCTCGCGAAGCCGGGCGTGGTCGGGCGCCTGGTCGAGCAGCCAGACGCCCGTGATCGTCGAGCGGAGCACCGGATCGCGCTCGATGTTCCACATCAGCGCGTCGGCATCGCTCATTCGATCTTCGTAGACGACGTCGTCGGCCGCGGCGGGTCCTCCGCCCCCGTCGCCGATGCTACCCGAGCCAGGGGTGGCGGGCGACTCGACCGCGCGGCCGAGCGCGCCTCGCTTCCGTCGACGACGCGGGGCGGCGTCGCCACGGCCGTTCGTCCACGCGAGGAGGCTAGCGGAACTCGATGTGGACGATCGTTCCGGCGTCGTCGCTCGAGAGCGTCGTCACCGTGAACGTTCCGGCGTCGTAGGTCCGTCCCGGCGCGAGGGAGAACTCGCCGCCCGGCTGGATCAGCGCCGTCGTCCCATCTCCGAAGACCGTGGTGCGGATCTGCGCGCCGTCGGTCGCTCCGGAGAGGGCTCCGATCGCGCGCGCGTCGTAGCCGATCGGCCGGCGGTACTCGAGGTAGAGGACCTCCGAGGGCGAGCGCCGGATCTTGAGCGCCTGGTAGAAGGGAGTGGCGCGCTCGATCGGGAGCAGCCAGTAGCGGCCGCTCTTCGTCACCTCGAGGACGTTGCCGCTCGAGAAGAACCCGGCCAGCTCGCGATGGAAGGCGCTCATCTGGCCGCGACGCTCGGACCAGCCCATCGCGTCGAAGGGGTCGAGATATTCGACGCTGGAGCAGCCGCTGTAGGCGAGGTCGTAGGGCTCCGGGCCGCTGCACTCGAGCAGGTTGGCGTGCCCGAGGCCGGGCCCGAGGTTGTGGCCGATCTCGTGGCCGATCGGGCCAGGGCGGTCGATCGCCACGGCGCGCAGCCAGACGTAGTCCCCCCCCGCGAAGCCGGCGGTGAAGCCCCCCTGCGTGCGATTCCCGAAGGAGTCCGGGACCACGAAGATCGTCTGCTGATAGCGGGACCGGTCGACTCCAGCCGCGGCGAGCGCCCGGTCGGCCGCGGCGAGGATCGGGCCGGCGTTGGCGCCGTCGTAGGCGTCGGCGACGGAGACGGTCGGCGCGATGTCGAGCGGCAGCTCCGGATGATCGACTCCTGCGAACCGCAGGTTGCCGTAGGATCGTCTCGAGGTAATAGCGCGCGACGTCCTCGAAGACAGAGACGATCGCCGGGTCGGAGGCCTGCACCACGCCCTCCGGCGTCTCGACGCGGACCAGGAGCACGTGGAGGATCCGGTCGGGGTCGCACGCGTCTCCCAGGCCGTCCCCGTCGCTGTCGACCTGGTTGGCGTTGGCGACGTCGGGGCAGTCGTCGAGGGGGTCGATCCACCCATCGCCGTCGCGATCGGGCTCGCACCCCGCGAGCCAGAGCGGCGCAGCGAGCAGCACGGCGAGCCAAAGCGCCCCGACGCGCGCGAGAGGTGACTCCATGGGCGAGCCCCCGACCCCCACGCGATGATATGCCGTTTCCCGCGCGCACCGGTAGGCGAATCGAGGCGGACGCGCGACCATGACGCGCCGATGCGTCGCCTCCCGGACCATCTCCCGATCCTCGACCGCGAGCGCCCTCCGACCCTCGGCAAGGCGGTCTACGAGGAGCGCGAGCTCGAGGCCGCCGTCGATCTCTGCGCGAACGGCCGCCTCAACCCCGCAGCCGTCGGCTTCTCGCGCCGACCGCTCGTCCGCGCGAACCTCGCCGGCCACTGGCCGCGCAAGAAGCGCTGGAACTTCTGGAACTGGATCGGGCCCGAGGGCGTCTTCTCCGTGACGCTCGCCGACGTCGACTACGCCGCCTTCTGCGCCTTCGCGATGACCGACTTCCGCGATGGCTCGCACTGGGCGGGCTCGCGCTACGGGAGGGCGGGGCGCTTCGCGCTTCCGGAGTCGGTCGCGGCGAGCGTGGCGTTCCGGGAGCGCGGCGTCGAGTACGAGAACGCGGTCCGCGGCGACGCGCTCGCGGTGCGCTTTCGCGGTCGCACGGGCGACGGCAGCGAGATCGCCGCCGAGCTCGAGGTCCAGACCGGCTCCGAGAGCCTGAACGTGGTGGTGCCGTGGAGCGCGACGCGTTTTCAGCTCAACTCCAAGCACGCCGCGCTCCCCTGCGAGGGCGAGGTGCGGGTCGGCGCGCGGCGCTACGCACTCGATCCGCGCAGCTGGTTCGCGGTGCAGGACTGGGGCCGCGGCATCTGGCCTTACCGCTCGTTCTGGAACTGGGGCGTCGCGACCGGTTGGGCGGAAGACGTGCTGCTCGGCGTGAACGTCGGCGCGAGATGGACGACCGGCACCGGCTCGAACGAGAACGGAATCCTCTGGAACGGCCGCCTGCACAAGGTGATGGAGGACCTGCGCTGGGACTACGACCCGGCCGACTGGCGGAGGCCGTGGCGCGTGGTCGCCGAGCACTCGGGCGCGATCGACCTCGTGCTCAAGCCGTTCGCCGCGCACGCGCCCCGCATGAATCTCGGCGTTCTGGCGACGGGAGGCGTGTGTGCCTTCGGTCGCTGGCGCGGCGTCGTGCGGGCCGAGGGGCGCGAGGCGCGCGTCGACGGCCTGCTCGGCTGGGCGGAGGAGTTCGCCCATCGCTGGTGAAGGCCGCGCTCAGGGCTGCTTCTCGTAGGTCCCGATCAGCTCCGCCCTCGCCAGCACGTGGCCCTGCATCGCGCGCTCGAGCTCGGCCTTGGTCGGCGCCGCGAGCTCGTCGAGCTCGACGTCGAGCGCGTAGAGCTTGTGCACGTAGCGGTGGCGGCCGATCGGCGGACAAGGGCCGCCCCAGTCGGCGCGCCCGAAGTCGTTGCGGCCGTTCCGGGCGCCGGCGGGAAGCTGCCCGCCGCCGGCGCCCTCGGCGAGTGCCCGGGTTCGCGCCGGGATTCCGACCACCACCCAGTGCACCCAGGTCGTCTTCGGCGCCCGCGGATCGGGGGCGTCGGGATCGTCCACGACGAGGGCGAGGCTCCGCGTTCCGGCGGGCGGCTCCGTCCAGGAGAGCGGGGGCGAGAGGTCCTCGCCCTGGCAGGTGTGCCGGCGCGGGATCTCGGCCCCGGCCGCGAATGCCGACGACTGCAGGCGGAACGCCATCTCGGCTCCTCCCAAACCGTCTCCGACGCCGGACGCCAGGCCGAGCCCGAGCGCCGCGGCCCGCAGGACGCTACGCGCGCGCACGTCTCCCCCGGTCCTTGAGCCGCGCCAGCAGCTTTCCCGCCGGCAGCGTGTTCAGCACGTCGGAGGCCCGCGCCCAGCCGCGCCGGGCCACCGCGACGCCGAACTCGTCCGCGTAGCGCAGCTGCGACGGGTGGTGCGCGTCCGAGTCGATCACCAGCGGAACGCCGGCCTCGACCGCCTTGCGGGCGTACTCGTCTTTGAGATCGAGCCGCTCCGGGAAGGCGTCGATCTCGAGCACGGTGCCGGTCCGCTTCGCCGCCTCGATCACCGCGTCCATGTCGAGGTCGAGCGGCTCGCGCCGGGCGATCTGGCGCGCCGTCGGATGGAAGAGGATGTCGACGTGCGGGTTCTCCATCGCGCGGATCACGCGGCGCGTCGCGATCGCGCGCGGCTGGCCGAAGAGCGAGTGCACCGCGGCGCCGACGACCTCGAGCTCGGCGAGCGCGTCGTCCGCGACGTCGAGGCTTCCGTCCTTGCGGATGTTCACTTCCGCCCCACAGAGCACGCGGAAGCCGCGGAGCTCGCGGTTCAGGCGCTCGATGTGGGCGATCTGCTCGCGGAGCTTCGCCTCGTCGCAGCCTCGCGCCATCGCGAGGTCTCGCGTGTGGTCGGTGATCGCGATGTAGGAGAGACCGAGCCGCTTCGCGGCGTCGGCCATCTCCTCGATCGACGCGGCCCCGTCCGTCCAATTGGTCTGGGTCTGCAGGTCGCCGCGCAGCGATCCGTAGTCGACGAGCGCGGGGAGCCGCCCGGCTCGCGCCGCCTCGATCTCGCCGCGGTCCTCGCGCAGCTCCGGCGGGATCCAGGGCAGTCCGAGCGCCGCGTAGACCTGCTCCTCGCTGGCGCCGGCGATCCGGCGCTCGCCTCGAAATAGCCCGTACTCGTTGAGCTTGCGCTCCTGGTCCTGGGCGATCCGGCGAAGCGCGACGTTGTGGTCCTTGCTTCCCGTGAAGTAGAGCAGGGCGGCGCCGAAGCTCTGGGCCTCGACCACGCGCAGGTCCGCGTCCATCCCGTTCGCCAACCGGACCAGCGCCTTCGTCGGGCCGCGCGCGTGGACGTGCACGACCTCGGGCATCTCGGCGAAGGCGCGCATCACGCGCTCGGGGTGCGCCGCCGCGACCAGGAAGTCGAGGTCGCCGATGGTCTCCTTGCGCCGGCGCAGGGAGCCCGCGACCGCCGCGTGGGAGACGCCGGAGATCGCGGCGAGGCGCGCCTCGATCTCGCGTGCGAGCGGCAGGACCTCGCCGATCGGATGGCGGCCGCTCGCCTGCCGGCGCAGCTCGAGGCCGCGCAGGATCTTCTGCTCGCTCTTCGCGCCGAAGTGCGGGACCTTCCGCACCCGCCCGTCGCGACAGGCCGCCTCGAGGTCGGCGAGGCTTCGCACCCCGAGCGCATCGTAGAGCGCCTTCGCGTGCTTCGGCCCGAACCCCTCGATCGAGGT